>BNJS01001133.1_pt1 | contig 105297 bp, 107 predicted proteins | sample 8540461 | NCBI WGS metagenome assembly BNJS01 (sample SAMD00202454, study PRJDB9452) | human saliva metagenome | isolation source: human saliva | place: Japan
TGTCGAAAAATGTTTACTACCTAACTCCATCAAAAGAGTTACAGGCACTCGATTTTTACTATTCGCGAGGGAATGGCAGAATTTACGACTAGTCATTTCAGCACCCTATGCAGTCGTTTATCAAGCTAATGGAGCATCAACTACTGCAGAGCAAAAACCAAGTGAAACAGATATCAAAACCATTAGCCAACAGCTCTGAGCAAGTTTCATCTAGTCCAGACCTTGTTCAATCTGCAAATGATTCTCCTAAAGAACAACTTCCAGCTACTGGTGAAACATCCAATCCACTACTATTCTTGTCAGGATTGAGTCTAGTCCTAACAGCAACTTTTCTACTTAAGAGTAAGAAGGATGAGTCCAACTAACTTTTAACCACACAAAAATCAGGATGAAGATAAGCTTCATCCTGATTTATTTTTTACAGTAGGTATAAAAAGGCTAGCGTCAAAAGACTTGCTAGTAGCCCCACTCCCCAAAAGAAGAAATCAACCTTCCACTCGCTCCAAGGATTTCCTTTACCAGACAATCCTCCAAGCTCAAAATGGTGATGCACAGGCGTCATACGGAAAATACGTTTACCACCTGTCAGTTTGAAATAACTGACTTGCATCATAACTGAAGTTGTTTCAAAGACATAAACAATTCCGATAATCAAGAGAGTCCATTCTTGGTGGAGGGCCATCGAGATAGCTGCCAACATTCCACCTAGGGCCAAACTTCCCACATCTCCCATAAAGACCTTAGCAGGCTTATGGTTAAAGACAAAGAAACCAAGCAAACCACCAATCATGGCAAAAATCACTAGAAGGATATCCATCTGACCTTGCACATAGGCAATAACTCCATAAGCAGACAAGCTAATCACAACGGAAATACTCGCTAAACCGTCAATACCATCTGTCAAGTTGACTGCGTTTGAAAAACCGACTAGCCAGAAAAGAGCGAAGATAATATAGAAAATCCCTAGATGCACTTGGTAACCAAAAGACAGAGAGCATATCGCCCCCACGCTCATAAAAAAAGGTAGAAAATGACGCCACCCTAGCAGCTGAAGAGCCAATTTCTGTTTGGGATTAAGGCCCTCATTGATTTTACGGAAGACCTTGAGGAAGTCATCTAAAAACCAACCAAGCCATACAAGACCAAAATAAACAAAAATCATACCAACGTTGTTGGTCAATTGTTTTGAAAAAAAGAGCGACGAGGAAACTCACCACAACTGCAACAACGAGGAAAACAAGTCCCCCATGGTTGGAGTTCCAGCTTTTGCCTGATGCTGCTTGACATCCTCATGCATCTGCTGGCCAGTAATCTGGGCTTTTCGATAAAATTGGATAAAGGCTGGAATACCAATAACTGTTAATAAAAAGCTAAGAATTCCAGTACTAATGGAACTAATCATGTTAATCTCCTAAAGTTACTTTCAAATTTTTAATATCTTTGATGGCAGTATTGGCACGAACACTCTGTTTTTGAACCGTTTTACCTGTACCATCCCACTCTACTTCAATATTCAACCATTTGGCAAATGCTTGAACATTTTCCTGTGTCCATCCATACATATCCGGCATTTCTTCAAGCTTATCAGATAGGATTAAGATTTGCTGATTGGCTTCCAAATTATTCCCTTCAGAAACAGAACTGTCTTTAATCTTAGTTCCTGTTCCAATAACGATTGGTTGAACAAGGTTACGTCGTAATTCCTCTGCTAAATCACCCGGCGTGTAATCCTTAGTTGCAGGCATTGCATAGCTTGTAGTCTTACTAAACTGCTCCAAATTCTTAGCAGTTGACTGAAGATTGAGTGATTCTTTCATAGCTGAGGCTCTTTCAAGAATTGGATTGGCAAACTCTCCAAGTTGAATACCTGAATAATGCTCAGGTTGTTGAACCGTCACATAGAGAATAAAGTCAGGATTTTCCGCTGGGTGCATGGAAACAACTGAGAAAATGTAGTTTGTTGAACCTGTAAGATACCCACCATTTTTCTCATCCGCAATCTGCGCAGTCCCTGATTTAAGGGCCACATTCTGACCTGGAACATTGACAGTTGCCTTGCCTGTACTATGATTATACATAGTTCCATATGTAGGGTCTGTTCCAACCATAACCATGTGGTCACGCGTGACTGATGCCGCTTCTTTCGATACAGGATTTCCGACAACCTCTTTTTGAGACTTACGAACAGATTGATCATTTGGATCATAAAGTGCACTGATAAATTTCGGCTCTAACATAACACCATCATTGGCAATGGCTGTAAAAGCACGTAGCATCTGAGTCTGCGTTACAGAAATCCCCTGACCAAATGCACTCATGGCAATATTGACAATATTATCTGCAGGCAATTGACCTGTATACTCATCAGTCAGACCAAAACGCGTCGGCACCCCAAACTTAAAGCGATTGAGATAATCGAGCCAAGTCGCATCTCCCATTTTCTGCTCGAGCAAGGTCATCCCGATATTACTAGAGTGGGCAAAACCTTGAGAAAAGGTCATCGTTCCACCACTCGTCAAACCTTCGTTAACGTCCCAATCTCGAATGGTTGCATCTGCCAGTTTCAACTCGCTACTGTTAAAGTATTCTCCACCAGGGAAAGTCTTATTATCAATAGCTGCTGCCAACATCATCACCTTCATGGTTGATCCTGGCTCATAGTTACTCTGATAGAGGATATCGCGCCAAACAAAGTCTTTAGTGATACCATCCTTAGTGTCTGCATTAAAGGTAGGTCTTTGAGTAGTAGCGAGGATTTCACCTGTCTTAGCACTGACCAAGGTAGCTGTCATGTACTTGCCTTTACCTTTTCTTGAAATGCATCCATCTGTGTTTCCATGAAGGACTGCAAGGGACTTGAAAGAGTGGTATAAACATCCTTCCCGTCTACAGTTTGTTGAGAAGCTTGCTCTGTACCTGGTACAATATTTCCCAGACGATCTTTTTCGTAAGTGATAATTCCATCTGTTCCCGCAAGGATTCTATTTAGAGAACTCTCTAAACCAGATGTCCCTAATAAACTCTTGCTACCATCTTCATTTTCATGAAGTTGTGCTAGACCAATAAATGATGAAGCAAACTGACCATTCGGATAACTCCTGTTAGGACTAGTTGTAAAATCAACCCCCTCCACACCAGCAGTCTTGAGATCATTTTTAATAGCCATCATATTGGCATAAGTAATACCATTTCCTTTTGTACCAAACGATACCTGTTTCAGATTGGGCTGAGCAAGTTGTTCTGTCACATAGGACTCATCCATCTCCAGGTATTTATGAAATTTCTGCAACTTTACTAAATTTTGAATCTTCTACATAAAGAACTTTCCCAGTAGCCGACTTGTAGGTCTTGTCAATAACAGCATACACATTGTAAGAAGTCGCATCTTCTGCTATTGGCGTTCCATTTCGATCATAGATAGTTCCTCGTTTCGCCGGAATGGTCTTCGTTGTCTGGTGAACCTTCTTAGCCTCTTTGACCAAGTCTTTACCAAATTTACTACCCGTTCCAATAATGACCGCAAAGTTGACCAAAAAGACAGCGAAGAGTACGACTGCCAATAAACTTAGGCTCTTCCCTACTCTTCGGCGATTTTCTTCTGGTGATTTACGATTACGAACGGCAAAACGGATAATTTTTTCTTTCAATTGTTTCATATCTTACTCCGCTGTTCGGATATTTTCGTTATTCAACTGCAAATCCTTCGAGTTTGCAATTTCTTTCAAACGTTCTGAACGAATCAATTCATTAACCTCTTGCTTGGCATCGTCTAGTTCTGTCTTCTTTTCTTCTATCTGAGCATTAACCTTGGTCAATTCATTCTGAACTTGTAATAGCTTTGTCTGCATAAACACAACGCTAATCGCTAAAACAATTGTAGTCAAAGCAATCGAAAGATAAAATGCCTTCTCTACTCGTGAAAATCTCTTAAACTTGGTTTGCAGCGACTGGCTTGTTTTTTCGATTCTTTCTGCCATCTTTTCCCCTCTTACTTGTGAATTTTTCTGGCCACGCGCAACTTAGCTGAGTGCGAGCGGTTATTAGCTTCTAATTCTTCTGCACTTGGCAAGATTGGCTTACGGGACACCAATTCCATCTTGGGCTTGAGATCATCTGGGATGAAAGGCAAACCTTTGGGAACTTCCACTGTTGAAGCCTCCTTGAACAATTGCTTGGTCAAGCGGTCTTCTAAAGAATGAAAGGTAATCACTGAAATTCTACCATCTAGAGCCAACATCTCCATAGCCTGCTGGATGGACTCATCTGCTGCTCCCAGTTCATCATTAACTTCAATTCGAATAGCCTGGAAAATCTGTTTAGCAGGGTGACCCTTTTTCTTGAGCTCCTTGGCAGGCTTAGCCGACTTGATAATCTCAGCCAACTCAGTCGTTGTCTCGATTGGCTTGACTTCACGTGCTTGTTCAATCTTACGCGCAATCTGTTTAGAGAATTTGTCCTCTCCATACTTGAAGAAAATTCGAACCAAGTCATGATAGTCATAGTGGTTCACCACTTCATAGGCTGTCAGACTAGCTTCCTGATTCATCCGCATGTCCAGTGGCGCATCCTTTTTATAAGAAAAACCACGCTCACGCTGATCCAATTGAGGACTAGACACTCCCAAGTCATAACAAATTCCATCAATTTCCTGAACACCAGCTTCGCGCAAACGTGCCTGTAAATGACGGAAATTATCCTTGATAAAGGTTACCATCCCTTTTTCGATATAGGGTGCCAAACGTTTTTGCGCGTTGTCAATAGCATTCTGGTCCTGGTCAAAGGCATAGAGATGGCCTTTTTCACTTAATTTACTTAATAAATATTCGCTATGGCCCGCTCCACCCAAAGTCGCATCAACGTAGATACCGTCAGGCTTTACGTCGAGCATATCAATCGTTTCGTGGAGTAAGACCGTTACATGATGAAATTCTTTTGTCATATCCTATCTATTTACCACAAATCCGAATAGCTTGCACTAGTCAGACAAATAGGTCAAAAAAAGTAAGATTTCTTTAAGAAATATGTCAAATATGCTTGACATCTATTTCATAGAAGAATATAATATAGTCAAATATATACGACATAAATCAGAAAGGAGAACAGATGAATCGTGTGAAAGAATTTCGCAAGGAACTAGGCATTTCCCAGCTCGAACTCGCCAAGGATATCGGTGTCTCGAGACAAACCATCAATATGATTGAGAACGACAAGTACAATCCAACACTGGAACTCTGTCTCAATCTCGCCCGCAGCCTCCAAACTGACCTCAACAGTCTCTTTTGGGAGGATAATTTTTAAAAAGGAGCAAACTCATGAAAAAAGAAACCTTCACGGAAAAACTGATCAAACACACATACGGTATTTCTGGTCCCCTTGACGAATACAAACGGCGTGAGGCCGATCGTATTGGGAACCAAGTCTTTATCATCCTCTTTTATCTGATGATTTTCGGAAATCTTATTCCACTCCTTCTGGCCTATAAATACCCTCAAGAAGTGGCTCTAATCTATCCTCCTCTGATTTTAGTGATTGCCCTCATCGCTGCTGGCTATGTCACCTACCAAATGAAAAAAACAGGGATTACAGCTATTGATCCAGACATGCTGAGCGAGAAAGAAAGTAAGCAACTATACTACCCAGGTCTTAAAGCAGGTTTGTTCTTTGGTCTATGGATGTTTTTTATAACTCCTCTTCTAAGTATACTCATAGGTGAAGGTCAGGACTATTTTCATTCTCTTCTCACTATAAGAAATGGTGTATCAAGCATTCTCGGTTCTATTTTCTTCGGAGCGAGCATACAGTTCCTCATCTCCCGTCGCATTGCAAAAACTAAGAAAAATCAAGATGAGGATTAGGAAGTACCTTATGAAATCACTAGTAACTTTACTTACCTATCATCTTTTGTTCAGTTCTCTGCTCATCTTCATCATCGTTTCAGGGAACTTGCCAATCAGCGAGATATTCCTCGGGCTAGTCTTTATTCCAGCACTCAACAAAGGACTGACTTATCTAAAGATTGACTCCCCAAAAACACGCATACTCAACTTAGCACTATACTTTATAATTCTATCTTTTCCACAACTGATGCTCATCTCAAGCGATTGGAAATATTATTTACTGCTGACTATCGCTAGCCTTTCTTCTATCACTTATCTTTATTATCTCTATCAATTCGTTAAAGAAGTCAATCAAAAACCGCTCATTTAGGAGGTTATCAGCATGAAAAAAGAAGACTTCACCACTCGCCTACTTCGAAATCTCTTTCACATCCAAGGCCCTTTTGATGAATGCCGGCAAGAAATTATCTACAAAGCCTGTGCCCGTTCCATGGTCCAAATCGTTTATTCTTCCTTCTTCCTCTTCTTGTTTTATCTGTTATTTGGACGCTTCATAGAGGTGGTTCGCTATGCCATGCCCTACGTTTACTCTGGACTCATTTTTTTCATTACCTTAAAAACTCAGAAAGCCGTCAAAAAACTCCATCTGGAAAAAGATGACAAGTCAGAAATTATCCTCAAAACCTACAGCAAAGCCCAAATCAAATTCCGAAGCTGGATTGTGTTTATCGGTATTCAGATTGGCCTCTTTACCCTACTCATCTTTCATAAAGTCTTCGTTCAACAGATGTCCCTTCCAGATTTTGTGAAGTTGCTCATGCAATTCGATAAAAGTGTTCCTTTCCTGATGTATGGCCTGATTATCGGTAGCATTTTTGGAACCCTGACCTACGGCTTTCTATCCCTACAGGAGGAAAAAACTCCTAAAAACACCAAACAGAAGGAGAAAAGCAAGTAATGACTTCACTATACGATTTTTCAGTCTTGAATCAAGACAATCAAGAAATCTCACTAGATGCCTATCGTGGGAAAGTTCTCTTGGTTGTCAACACTGCTACTGGATGTGGTTTAACGCCCCAGTACCAAGGTCTCCAAGAACTCTATGATTGCTATCAAGAACAAGGTTTTGAGATTTTAGACTTCCCTTGCAATCAGTTTATGGGACAAGCACCAGGTAGCGCAGAAGAAATCAACGCCTTCTGTAGCCTACACTATCAAACCACCTTCCCACGTTTTGCCAAAATCAAGGTCAACGGTAAGAAGGCAGAACCCCTCTATGTTTGGTTGAAAGACCAGAAATCTGGTCCACTAGGAAAACGAATCGAATGGAATTTCGCTAAGTTTCTCATCGGTCGAGATGGGCAAGTCTTTGAACGCTTCTCTTCCAAAACAGACCCACAACAAATTGAAGAGGCCATACGAAAATTACTCTGATTTTTTGAATACATCCTTTCATTTAGTTTAATTTTTGAAAGGATGTATTTTTTCTTTAAAAAGCAAATGAATTTCTTTAAGTTAGATTGATTTTCTTACATTTCTCTATTGCATTTCTTGGAATAATTTAGTATATTTGTTATATTAAAGTTTTTTTAGGTCATTTTAAAAGATTAAGATGGCAATTTAAATTTTTTTATCTTAAGATGAAAGCGCTTAAATAGGAGGAAGGTTATACTCAAACTATTGCACAAATTAACTATTATTAAAGAAAAATCGTTTCCAAGTCATACTTGGGCTCAGACAGTAGCTGACTGTCTTTATTCAAACTAGGAGTACATTATGAATCGATACCTTTTTGAAAAAAAGGGCAAACTTTTAGCATCAGAAAAATTAACCGTTGGAGTTGCTTCGGTTATGGTTGGACTCGCTTTTTTTGCATCTGGAACAGCACTAGCGGACGAAGCAAAAATTGAAGCTACAAGTTCTCAACCAAACGTAGAAAAAAATTGGCTGAGACTGAAAAAAACCAAACCAGAAGTTAAAAAAATGAAAGTCCTGTAACCTCTACACCTCAAAAAAATCAGAGCAAACAGAGAAAACTGTTAAACCAGTAGAAGAAAAAAATCTGTAGCAGATACTAAGACTACTGACTTACTCCCTGAAGAAATCCACGATCAAGCTTTATCCTGATACGCCCATGAAAAAAACATAGATACTTCAGCAATCGTAGACAAGAAGGATAGCCCAAAAAGTTGAGACAGAAAGCATTCTAAAAAAACAAGGAAGAACTTCCAAAAAGAAGTTGAAAAATGGTAATCGTGCGATTATCAACGGTGGTCTAGATTTGAAGCACGTCCCTTATGAGGGACAACCTGCTACTGCTGCTAGTATGATTTACACTATTTACAATGGTGGTTCCCAACGCTATATCGTGTCTGGTTCTGGTATTTTTGTAGCACCAAATGTCATCTTGACTGTCGCTCACAACTTTTTAGAATCAGACCGTGATACAAAAAGAAGGACATATTCGAGGTGGAGATTCTGCTAAGTTTTTACTATAACCTCGGTTCCAATTCTGCTGTTCGCAATTCTCAACCTGTAACGGGTAATACTACTCTTTTTCAAAGAAGAAGATATTCATTTTTTTGGAACAAGAAAGAATTTGGAAAAAGGATATCAAAATGATCTGGCTGCTGTTGTAGCACCTGTTCCTCTTCAAATTGCTAGTCCAAATAAAGCTGCTACCTTTGTTCCTTTGGCAGAAAACAAAACCTATCAACCAGGGGATCCTGTTAGCACGATTGGATATCCGACCGATTCAAGCTCACCTGAGCTCAAAAAACCAATTGTCGCTGGTCAACTTTACAAGGCTGATGGTGTCGTAAAATCTGTTGATAATTATGATGATAAAGGCTCAAAAGGCATCACCTATCATATGACTTCTGTTTCAGGCCTTTCAGGTGCTGGTATTCTCAACGGTGATGGTAAAGTAGTCGGTGTTCACCAACATGGCACAATCGAAAACGGCATCCCTGACAAAGACCGTTTCGGTGGTGGGATCGTCCTCTCACCCGAGCAAGTCAAATGGGTAAAAGATATTATCGCAAATATGGTGTCAAAGGTTGGTACCAAGGTGATAATGGGAAACGATATTACTTTACTCCTGAAGGAGAAATGTTCAGAAATAAAGCTGCTGTTATTGGTGAAAATCAATATTCTTTCGATGAAAACGGTGTTGCGACACTCATTAAAGGAATCGATTATGGACGTGTAGTGGTTCAACACGTAGATGAAACTGGTAATCCAATCAAAACTGATGATACTTTTGTTGAAAAGACTGAAGTTGGAACAGCCTTTGACTATGACTTCAAAAAAGAAATCGCTAAGACCGACTTCTATACAAAAAATCAAGAGAAATACCAGATTGTCTCTATTGATGGCGTCGAAATCAACAAACAACTCAAAGATGAGTGGACCTACAACGTCGTCAGCAAAACAGCTCCAGGAACACGGGTCATCAAGGTGGTTTATAAAGTGAATAAAGGTTCATTTGCCATTCATTATCGTTTGAAAGACTCAGAGCAAGAATTAGCAGATGTTGTTACTGATAATAATGACGGAAAAGAATACGATGTTTCCTTTGTAAACACTTTTGAAGCAAAAGAAATCGCAGGCTACCGCGCAATCACTCCACGCTTAGAAGCCAGCATCCAGCACAAGGGTGTGAATGATGTTGTCTTTGAATACGAAAAAATCTCTGATAGCTCTAGTCCGACTTCAAATGTTTTACCTGCTGTTCATCCAGAAGATAAAGAAACAGAAATCGGAAATCACGGTCCGCTTCCAAGCAAGGCTCAGCTTGATTATCACAAGGAAGAATTAGCTGCCTTCATCCACTATGGTATGAATACTTATACTAATTCTGAGTGGGGACATGGAAATGAAGACCCTAAAAACTTCAATCCAACTAACTTAGATACAGACCAATGGATCCGTACTCTAAAGGAAACTGGTTTCAAACGAACTATTATGGTTGTCAAACACCACGATGGTTTCGTTATTTACCCATCTAAATATACAAATCATACCGTAGCTGCAAGTCCATGGAAAGATGGAAAAGGTGACCTTCTAGAAGAAATCTCTAAATCGGCTACTAAATACGATATGAACATGGGTGTTTACCTATCACCATGGGATGTTAATAGCCCTAAATATAAGGTAGCTACTCAAAAAGAATACAACGAATACTACCTCAATCAACTAAAAGAAATCCTTGGTAATCCAAAATACGGTAATAAGGGTAAATTTATCGAAGTCTGGATGGATGGAGCACGCGGTAGCGGTGCCCAAAAAGTAACCTACACTTTTGATGAGTGGTTCAAATACATCAAGGAAGCTGAAGGAGATATCGCTATCTTCTCTGCCGAACCAACAAGTATCCGTTGGATTGGAAATGAGCGTGGTATCGCCGGTGACCCTGTATGGCATAAGGTCAAGAAAGCAAATATCACCGAAAATGTTAAGAACGAATACCTTAACCACGGTGACCCTGACGGAGATATGTACTCTGTAGGGGAAGCAGATGTTTCCATCCGCTCCGGCTGGTTCTACCATGATAACCAGCAGCCAAAATCCCTCAAAGAATTGATGGATATCTACTTCAAGTCTGTTGGTCGTGGAACGCCACTTCTTCTCAACATTCCACCAAACAAAGAAGGTAAATTCGCAGATGCTGACGTGGCTCGCTTGAAAGAATTCAAAGCGACTCTAGATCAAATGTATGCGACTGACTTTGCCAAAGGTGCAACTGTAACAGCAAGTTCGACTCGTCAGAACCATCTCTACAAAGAAAGCCACCTTACAGACGGTAAAGACGATACTAGCTGGGCTCTTTCAAATGATGCTACAACTGGTAGCTTCACAGTTGATTTGGGACAAAAGAGACGTTTTGACGTCGTAGAACTCAAGGAAGATATTGCCAAAGGACAACGTATTTCTGGATTCAAGATTGAAGTCGAAATCAACGGACGCTGGGTTCCATATGGTGAAGGTTCAACCGTAGGCTATCGTCGTTTGATCCAGGGTCAACCTGTAGAAGCACAAAAAATCCGAGTTACGATTACTGGCTCACAAGCTACACCAATCCTAACCAACTTCTCAGTCTATAAAACTCCAAGCACTATCGAAAAGAATGATGGATATCCTCTTGGACTAGAATACCACTCAAATACAACGGCTGACAAGGAAGGTACAACTTGGTACAACGAGTCAGAAGGTATCCGCGGTACTTCTATGTGGACCAACAAGAAAGACGCCAAAGTCACCTATCGTTTCACAGGAACCAAGGCTTATGTTGTATCAACAGTAGATCCAAACCATGGTGAAATGTCTGTATACGTGGATGGTCAAAAAGTCGCAGATGTACAAACCAAGAACAGTAGCCGTAAACGTAGCCAAAAAGTTTACGAAACTGGTGATTTAGCGCCTGGAGAACACACTATTACTCTCGTTAATAAAACAGGTGAACCAATTGCTACAGAAGGAATCTACACTCTAAACAATAACAGCAAGGGTATGTTTGAGCTTGAAGCAACTTCTTACGATGTCGAAAAAGGAAAACCTGTTACTGTTACAATTAAGCGTGTTGGTGGAAGCAAGGGAGCTGCTACCGTTCGCTTCATTACAGAACCTGGAACAGGTGTTCACGGTAAGGTTTACCAAGATACAACTCAAGATGTGACCTTTGCAGATGGTGAAACAGAGAAAACTGTTACCATTCCAACTATCGACTTCACCGAACAAGCTGACTCAATCTTTGACTTCAAAGCCAAACTCACTTCTGCGTCTGATGGTGCCCTACTCGGTTTTGCTACCGACGCAACTATTCGAGTAATGAAGGCTGATTTATTGAAGACGAATCAGACAAATTACGACGACCAGGCTAGCCAATTAGATTACAGTCCTGGCTGGAGACACGAAACCAACTCTTCTGGAAAATACCAAAATACTGAATCATGGGTATCATTTGGACATCTGACAGAGGATCAGAAGAAAAAGACAACTGTGACTGCTTATTTCTATGGTACAGGCTTAGAAATCAAAGGATTTGTTGACCCAGGTCATGGTGTCTATAAAGTATTCCTTGACGGTAAGGAAGTCACCTATCAAGATGGAATGGGAAATGCATCTACTATTGATGGCAAGAAATACTTTAGCGGTCATGCCGCTAACCGTCAAGGTGATCAGACTCTAGTCAGCCTAAAAGGACTTGATGAAAACTTGCACGCAGTAACTCTCCAACTAGACCCTGACAAGAATGATTTGACTAAAAATATTGGTATGCAAGTGGATCAATTCATTACAAAAGGCGAAGGAAGCGAGCTATACAGCAAAGCAGAAATCCTTCAATCTATCTCTAAATGGAAAGAAGATTTGTCTAACTTTAATCCTGCTGGATTGAAAGATACTGCAACTGCACGCCAAGCGTTCAAGTCTAATCTTGATAAACTCACTGCACAATTAAGTTCTGATACGGTAAATGTACAAGATGTGATGTCAACAGTCACTGCTTTGCAAGATATTCTTAGCAAAGATGAAAATTACCAAAAACCTGGAGACGAAACAGACCCAGAACAACCGGTTGATCCGAAACAACCTGAACAGCCTGAAATCAATTATGATAAGGCTATGGCTAGCCTGACTGAAGCTATCGAGAAAAAAGTGGCTGAACTTGGTACTAACAACGATGCTAAGAAAAAATTAGTTGAAATTACTGATAAAGCAATCGCAGCTATCCAAGAAGCCAAGACTCAAGAAGACGTCAACAAAGCTCTCAACAACGCTCTTGAACAAATCAAGCAATTGCAACCTAGCCAACCAGAACAACCAGTTGATCCGAAACAACCTGAACAGCCTGAAATCAATTATGATAAGGCTATGGCTAGCTTAACTGAAGCTATCGAGAAAAAAGTGGCTGAACTTGGTACTAACAACGATGCTAAGAAAAAATTAGTTGAAATTACTGATAAAGCAATCGCAGCTATCCAAGAAGCCAAGACTCAAGAAGACGTCAACAAAGCCCTCAACAACGCTCTTGAACAAATCAAGCAATTGCAACCTAGCCAACCAGAACAAACCAGTTGAACCAAAACAGCCTGAAAACCAATTACTTCTTCAAGTCCTGAAGAAGGGGTTAAAGAGCTTGTCTTCCAGCTCCCAAGTTTGGATATTGTCAAAAAGGCAGTACCATTCAAGACTATCCGTCGCGAAAATCCAAACTTAGATAAAGGTAAAGAACAAGTTCTAGCAGAAGGGAAAGATGGTGCTATAATCGAGTATGTCGAAGTAGAGGGCAGCAATCGTAAGGTAGTTCAAACTGAATCAACTCCAGCTCTAGACCGAGTGATTGAAGTTGGAACGAAACAAAACTCTGTAGGAACAGATACTCCACCAGTTGTAACTCTTCCTGAGTACCTTCTACCAAAAGAGCCTGAAAAACCAATTACTTCTTCAAGTCCTGAAGAAGGGGTTAAAGAGCTTGTCTTCCAGCTCCCAAGTTTGGATATTGTCAAAAAGGCAGTACCATTCAAGACTATCCGTCGCGAAAATCCAAACTTAGATAAAGGTAAAGAACAAGTTCTAGCAGAAGGGAAAGATGGTGCTATAATCGAGTATGTCGAAGTAGATGGCAGCAATCGTAAGGTAGTTCAAACTGAATCAACTCCAGCTCTAGGCCGAGTGATTGAAGTTGGAACGAAACAAAGCTCTGTAGGAACAGAGGCACCACCAGTTGTGACTCTCCCTGAGTATGTTCTACCTAGAGAAACTGAAAAACCAGCTCCTGCAGTTGTAACAGAAGATTCACCAAGAAAAGATGAAAAAGCACCTGTTGCTACTACAGTTAAACAAGACAAGGAAAAACAACTCCCAGAAACTGGAGAACAAGAAGCAAATGCCTTCTTATTCTTGGCTGCTATTACTTCAGTATTGTCTCTACTCATCTTCCAAAAGAATTTCAAAGACTAATTAAAATCTTTACTTAATTCTTTTCAATGATTCTAGTTCTCCCAAAAGAGAAGACCAGCGGTCTTCTCTTTTTCTATATATAAATCAAAAAAATATCCATAAATTTCTATGGATGTCTTAGTATATATAAAACTCAGGTCAATCTCTCACAGAGAATCTGAATACAACAGAAATTTTTAACAATTATCTCTTTAGTGCTTTCCCTTACTTATTGCAAACATCATCTTACGCTGAAAAAATTGACTATCTCAGAGGAATATATAACTCAATACTGTTAAATGATATTGTCACTAGATTGGGAAATCCAAATCCTACTATTATTGAGCGTATTGTCCGAACCCTTCTCAGTAGTACAGGTAGCTTAATATCAACAAATAAGATTCGCAATACCCTTGTCAGCCAAAATGTTTCAATATCCCACAATACTTTGGAAAATTATTTGACAACTTTGACAGATAGTTTACTTTTTTATTCCGTTCCACGTTTTGATGTAAAAGGTCGAGCATTATTGCAACGCTTAGAAAAATATTATCCCGTTGATTTAGGTTTACGACACCTCTTATTACCAGACCACAAAGAAGACATTGGGCATATCTTGGAAAATATTGTGTATTTGGAATTGAGACGTAGATATTCACAAGTATATGTTGGTAATTTAGATAAATATGAGGTTGATTTTGTTGTTGTAACTGATCTTGGTCACTACACTTATTATCAAGTCAGTGAAACAACACTTGCTCCAGAAACACTAGACAGAGAACTTAGACCACTAGAAGTCATTAAAGATCAATTCCCTAAATATCTATTAACAATGGATACGATTCAGCCAACAGCCAATTACAATGGTATTGAGAAGAAAAATATCATAGATTGGTTACTAGAAAAGTAGATAATCATAAATCATACAGCTAACTAGATTTGTAACAGTCTGTTATCAATGATTCTACCCAAATCCTAACAAAATATATGGAAAAAACATCAAAATGCTGAACTATCAAAGTTTGGAATTATCCAATCCGATGAACAATATGTCTTTACTTATATCGATATGAAGGGTAATGTTAATAGCCCTCTACACTCTGACTATCTTAATAATAAAATGAAATCTGTCAAACGTCGTCATCCAGAACTTAAACATGCTACACCTCATAAATTACGACATACAGGAGCGACACTTGCTAAAAAGGCATGAATGAGCTTAGAAGCCATTTCTGAAGCATTAACTCATAGCGATACAATTACAACTAAAACTTATGTTAATGCTTCAAACATAGTTCCATTATCTGCTGGACAAGTTGCCTACCAACATCTTAAAAACAAGTAGGGTAATTTTTAGGGCAAATTTTTTTAGAAAGTATAGAAAAAAGCACCCATAAGGTAAACTTTTGAGTGCTTTGAAACGTTGATATAGTCGTATTGATTAACGTTTACTAAATTGTGATGCTTTACGAGCTTTCTTAAGACCTGGTTGGAAAAACTATGATTTGAATAACCTTCAGTAAATGCTTAAAATCAATGTTTTCCAACTTTTTCAGAAAACAGAATTTCATCTAATTTGAATAAATTTCAGTTGAATGGTGTGAATTTCACCCCAAAAAATCAAAAAAATGAGCTAGAATGTACCGAAAAGTTCACACCACTATTTAGATGATTTTTTATTTTGCCTGTTTTTACCTATGGTCTTACCCACGACAAAAATTATAGAGCCAAAAAACCCTAGTCACACATTTGAACTAGGTTTTTACGTTGCTTTGATTAACAAGATTACCAAATCTTTCAGAATTACATTTTTCTATTTTTATAGAAAAAAATATTAATAATAAATTATGTAAATTCAATCTAATTTCTATAAGTTTGCTCCCATTTTTTTCATTTCTTCAACGATACTTCTTAGAGCAATACCTTTTTTTGTCATTTTATATTCAACCTGTGGAGGCGATGTCGGTAAAACTTTTCTTGATAAAATACCTTCTTGCTCGAAATCATGTAACCGTTGAGCTAATATTCTAGGATTAATACCTTCTACACTACGCAAAAGACTACCATAATGTATATTACCATTAATAATTTCAGATAAAATCTCAAGAGTAAATTTACCCTTTAGTAAATTCAAGACCCTTCTTGCTGGACAAATTGATTTTTCAAAGGTTGCATCTTGCAAGTCTCCATTCATTTCCTCCTTTTTTGATAGTTACTATACTTTTTTTCCCTTCTTGTTTTATAAATAATTACATGATAAATTAATTATATCACTTGAAGGGAGAAATTACTATGGACATTATAACTAAGTTTGACCGTATTGAAGATATTCTCGGCAGTCCTGATGGAAGATACTTTGGTAATGGATATACACAAGTAAAATATTTTCAGAAAGTTAAACATATTACTTTTGAAGGAATTGAGTCAGTATTTGAAATCAACTATCCGAAGAGTTGATCAACTAAGAAAAATATTGAGTCAATAAAACCACATTTTAGCTCTTTAGATTCTATTGTACTTGCTGTGAAACTAGTCAGCGATTTTCTTAGAGAAGAATTAGTCATAGAAGAGGACACAATCAATAATGCTCTAATTTCTAGTTTCTCGGTAAAAGCAGGAAAATCTCTTGTAGAAGATTTGAAAAATGTTACAGCAAAATTGAGCTTATCATCAGATGATAAGCTATCCTTCAAGGGAAGGATAGCTTCGTTTTCGGTTGAATTAGTTGTCGATTTATTTGATGACTCAAAACAACTTAAAATAAATTCTGGAGAAGATTACTATTTTTCAAACTTTAAAACAGTTGATACCAAACTAACTGATATTTCGGTGAAAACAGAATTAAATTCTATTTCAGCTACTACTTCTTTTTCCTATTCAGATAAATTTAGTGGTATTGAATCAGCACATCTCTTGAAAAAGAGATTACCATCTATCTTAGACCATATAATTGTAACAGCTGAACTTACGGAAGTGTTACATTCATATTTGGACAGAACCCCTAGAGAATTTTCGAAAACATTGATAATGCGTAAAATTAAAATCCTACGCAACCTTTCAAACGATTCACAGTTAAGTGAAGGCAACATTAAAGTTCAAGTTCTAAAAACTAAAATAGTACCTTTAAAAGGAAAGAATGTTCGAGTTAGTGATATGATTTCAAAACTTGGAGAGTCAACATTGATATATTCCGTGGCTCAAGAGCTATAAGATAAATAGAAAGAGGACTAATATGAAAATAGCAATTTCAGGAACTTATTCGACAGGAAACGACAACAACTTTAGCACTAGCTTTTTATACTGGTTTACCACGTACACACGCAAAAACTATGAGAGAGATTCTTCCCATAGCTTTACCCGGAAAAAGATTAGAAGACGCCACTGGTCCTGAGCTGGTTCAATTAGGAATTCGTCGTCTAATGGAGCGAGCAGTTAGGGAGTCTCATCTTGACTCTTTTGTTTCTGATGGCTCCTCTTTACATGAATGGGTATACGGTATGGTGAGAACCGAATTAGGAATGAATCCCAACCAAGAGACAGATAAAGGAAATATTATTTTAACTGATGACCTCAAATATCTTAGAGAAGTTATGAAAAATTTTGGGTCTGTTGTAAAAGACTATGCTAAAGAAACTTATGAATCATTTGTACATTTGCCTATTGAATTTCCTTTAGCTCCAGATGGCCATCGTCCTGTGTCAGAATTATTTAGAAAACGCTCAAACGATTTGCTATTAATAACACTGGATGAATTAAAAATTCCTTACCATATCGTGGGCGGTACTATCGAGGAAAGACTCCAGAAGATTTCAGAAATTTATCAACTAAAACCTGTAATAAGTATTGAACAAGCAGTTTCTTTAGCAAAAAAGGAAGCGCAAAACTATAATATCGTTCAGGAGGGTAAATAATATGGATAAAGATTTGAGAAATATCCTCTTTTCCAAGTTTGAGACATCCCAACTATCTTTAAGAAATCGGATTGTAATGAATCCAGTTCCAACAGGATTTGTAGAAAGTGGTGTTCCCAAACCAGAAATTGCCGAGTTCTATAAGCGAAGAGCAAAAAATGTAGGGCTATTTATTATAGGCGCTATAAATATTGAGCATGAAACTGCTACTAACAATGAAAATATACCAAATATTTCAACCAGTCGTGATATTGAGGTATGGAAACAAGTAACCAAGGCAATTCACCAAGAAAAAAGTAAGGCTATTGCTGAGCTTTGGCATAGTGGGAGTTCAAGAGCATTTTCAAAAACTGATTTATCTCTTAAGGTCTCTACTCCATCTGGATACATTGGAAAAAAGAAAGTGGGGTCACCTTTATCAGTTGAAGAAATTAACCTTATTGTCCAAAAATTTGCTGAAGCCGCCAGAAAAGCTCAAATATCTGGTTTTGATGGAGTTGATATTCATGCTGCACACGGTAGTTTAATTCATGATTTTTTAACAGCAGATACCAACCAGAGAACTGATGAGTTTGGTTTTAAAAATAGAACTTACTTTGCAGAAAGAGTTATTAAGGAATGTAGAAAAGTTGTTGGGGACAATTTTCCGATTTTCATTCGCCTATCAAATTTTAAAAGTTATGATCCTACTGCAAAATTAGCAAAAACTTTAGAGTAATTAAAACAAATCATAATACCAATTTCAAATGCAGGTGTTGATATCTTTGACTGCTCTGAAATAAACTATACAGATTCTGCTGTCACTGGAAAATCAGGCAATTTATCATACTGGGTGAAAAAAATTGCAAATAAGCCTACAATAACAACTGGAGGCATAGGTTCACCTGAAATTCTATACAAAGATATTCCAACACTTATTACAGAAATAACATCACAACCTAAAATGTCATATCTTCATTTACAAAGGAAAAAGGCACAAATTTTTTACTCGAATAATTTAGTTTCTGATTTTAAAGAAGGAGGGTTTGATTTACTTGCTTTTGGTCGTCCTCTATTGATAAATGAAAATTGGTTTGATGAAATAACGGAGGAAGATTGATGAAAAAAACAAATACAAAAGCGCCAGCTTATCTACTTTTTATTCTTTCACTAGGATACATTATGGCGGTCCTAGATACAACCGGAGTGGTTCTTGCTGTTCCCCATATTGAAACAGCTATGAGAGTCTCATTAGAGCAATCCATTTGGATTATTAACGCCTATACACTAGCTTTAGGGTCTTTACTCCTACTTTCAGGAAATCTAACAACAAAATATGGTGCTAAACGAATTTTATTAATTGGAATGACAATTTTTACACTATCCTCGTTTGGGTGCTCTTTTTCACCAAATATTGAAACATTAATTATACTTAGATTCATTCAAGGTTTCGGTGCTTCTTTGTTTATGCCAAGTTCATTAGCACTTTTATTCATTTCATACCCCGATTCTACTAAAAGAGCACGTATGTTAGGAATCTGGACAGCAATTATTTCTGTTGCAACCGGTACTGGTTCTTTTATTGGTGGACTAATAATTAACTACTTCGGATGGAGGGGTATTTTCTTGGTCAATATTCCATTTGGAATTTTGACAGTAATTTCAATATTACTTCTCGTGAAAAATAATATTGCCAATCTAAAGACCAGAATTGACATCTTTAGTAATATATTTCTGGTTACAACTATCGGAAGTCTAGTTATTTACCTTGTTGAAGGGAATCAATATGGTTATAGTAACTCAAATCTTTTATTGTTTCTTCTCCTATTTATATTATTTGCTATTGGTTTAGTAGTCCACGATAAAAAAAAGTAAAAGCACCTATTGTTCCCCCACCAACTATTAAAAAAATGCTAAGTTTATTGTCTCTAATCTATTAGGTTTAGTAGTTAACATTTCACTATATGGCATTGTTTTTGGTGCTAGGACTCTATTTTTCAAACTTATTTAAACCTTTCCTCAATGGTTTCTGGACTCCTCATTCTACCAGGAATGATTGTCTTAATTATTGGTAATTTATTTTTACGCACGTGCTGTAAAACGATTTTTCCGTGGGAAGCCTCGCTACTGTCTCAATTATTTTTTTGCCATTGTAGGAGCAGCAGGAATTTTTTTGGAATTGGAGTTCTTTTTCATGAAATTCAACTATACATCCTAATTCCTTTATTTTCTTTAATGAGTCTAGGTATCGGAGTGTTAACTCCAGCAACTACAACCATTCTTATGGAAGCTGCTGGTCAAGAATTATCTGGAATTGCTGGTGCAACTCTAAACGCTAACAAACAGATTGGTGGACTTTTTGGTACAACAATTATGGGGATTGTAACTACTAATTTATCCCATGATTGGAATATAGTCATCGTTATCGCATTTTTGGTTAACGTGATAATGTATATTGCTACTTGGTTAATTGCTAGTCGTTACCTTTATGGAAAAGAATAAAACTAAACAGAACGCAATCAATTTAAAAGTTGATTGCGTTTTATATTATTTCTCAGCACAATTACTCCAATCATCATAATTTGCTTAATAAATAACTCAATTACTTTTGTCGCAAAGATTGTAAAATACCAACTACCTCATAACCTTGATGAAACTGTGAAAAATGCATAAGCGTTAGTTCATATGATAAATTAGATAACACTCGTCGTGTTCCTTGGCTATCCTCAATATTGATTAAACTTCCCAAAAGAAGACCGTCATCATAATGAACTAGGCAACTATCAATTGCAATATCTCTTTTGAGTAACTCTTCACTCATATCCTGAACCTCGCTAGCAATCGTTTCACTAGTCAAATCTTTTTAAATCTTTTTACTAACTGATAAGTAGTATAGATTGTATTTGATATATAATTAATGGCTTTTATTAGACTTCCTGCGAAACTAAAATCCTAGTTCACGATTGATAATTCCAGCAATCAAATTCATTCGTAATCCAAAGCGTTTACGTCGATTTCGATAGCTTGTTGAAAACATTTTAAACGTTTTTACTTTGGCAAAAATATTCTCAACCTTGATTCTCTCTTTAGATAGCACATGATTATAGGATTTATCTTTAAGAGTTAGTGGCTTAAGTTTACTTGATTTCCTCGGAGTTTGCGTTTGTGAATACATCTTCATGATCCCTTGATAACCACTGTCTGCTAAGATTTTACCAGCTTGTCCGATGTTTCTGCGACTCATTTTGAACAACTTCATATCGTGGCAATAGTTCACTGCAATATCCAAAGAAACAATTCTCCCTTGGCTTGTGACAATCGCCTGAGCCTTCATAGCATGACATTTCTTTTTACCAGAATAATTGGCTAGTTGATTTTTTTAGGACGATTGATTTTTACCTCTGTTGCATCCACAATCACCGTATCCTCAGCACTAAGATGAGTTTTTGAAATCGTAAAACCATTTTGAATAAGAGTTGCTTCAACCCATTGACTCTGACGGATTAAGTTGCTTTCGTGAATACCAAAATCAGCCGCAATTTGTTCATAAGTGCGGTATTCTCGCATATATTGAAGAGTAGCCATGAGGAGGTCATCTAGGCTTAACTTAGGGGTTCGTCCACCTTTCGCGTGTTTACGTTGATAAGCTGTTTTTAACACAGCTAACATCTCTTCAAAAGTAGTGCGCTGAACACCAACAAGGCGCTTAAATCGTGCATCACTTAATACTTTACTTGATTCATAATTCATAGTTTTATTGTATCATATTTTTGTTTCGCAGGAAGTCTATTACTAATACCAACCTAAGGAAATAAAAAACAATTTCCCGAATTCCTGTTGAACTAACTGATTTACTTCAGTCATGGGAAAAGCAACAAAAAAGAGAACTAGCAAAATTTGGAATTATCCAATCTGATGAACAGTATGTCTTTACTTATATCGATATGAAGAGCAATGTTAACGGTCCACTACACTCTGACTACCTCACGTCATCCAGAACTAACACACGCTACACCTCATAAATTACGTCATACGGGTGCAACTCTTGCCAAACAATTTGGCACATCACTAGAGGACATTTCAGAAGCTCTAACACATAGCGATACAGGTACAACTCAGATTTATGTCAACACTTCTAATGTAGTTCCTATGGCCGTTGGTGAATTTGCCTACCGTAACCTTAAAAAGTAATGGTGTGAATTTTGCTAAAAAAACATCAAAAAACACCCCATGGTGTGAACCATGAAGTGTTGATAAATGCTGTATTGTAGCCGTTTCTTAACGTTTAGAGAACTGGCTAGCTTTACGAGCTTTCTTAAGACCTGGTTTCTTACGTTCAACTTTACGTGAGTCACGTGTAAGAAGTCCTGCGCGTTTCAATGAATCGCGGAAGTCTGGGTCTACTTGAAGAAGCGCACGAGCGATACCGTGACGGATAGCTCCTGATTGACCAGCGTATCCACCACCTACAACGTTAACGAAAACGTCGTATGAACCTACAGTTGAAGTAACTGCGAATGGTTGGTTGATGACAAGACGAAGGTCAGCGTGTGGGATGTACTCTTCAACATCTTTTTTGTTAACAGTGATTTTACCAGTTCCTGGAACAAGGCGAACGCGTGCAACAGCGTTTTTACGACGTCCAGTACCTGCATATTGTGCTTGTGACATACTTTATTGTTCCTTTCCTTAGATAAGTCCTGAAATGTCAAGAACTTCTGGTTGTTGTGCAGCGTGAGTGTGCTCAGCTCCAACAAATACTTTCAACTTCATACCTTGAGCGCGTCCAAGAGTATTGTGTGGAAGCATACCTTTAACTGATTTCTCGATCAAACGTACTGCATTTTTAGAACGAAGTTCACCTGCAGAGATTTGTTTCAATCCACCTGGGTGGTTTGAGTGAGTGTAGTAGATTTTATCAGTTGCTTTTTTACCAGTCAATTTAACTTTTTCAGCATTGATAACAATCACAAAGTCACCTGTATCAGTGTGTGGTGTAAATGTTGGTTTGTTTTTTCCGCGAAGTACGCTAGCAACTACTGCAGAAAGACGTCCAAGTGGTACATCAGTTGCGTCAACTACGTACCATTTACGTTCAACTTGGCCTGGTTTAGCCATAAATGTTGTTTTGTTCATGATTTCTCCTATATATAGTTCGATTTTTGTTTACGGTGATGGGTGTTCCTTCCCATCGAAAAGTATTTGGAAGGTTCCGGGGCCTTTCAAATGGGGTAAACAATACCGCCTACTATAATACCAAATTTCACCCCTAAAAGTCAATAGATATGAAAAATATTTTTCTGAAGGTAACTTCTCAAAGTAACTTCCATCTCTCTCCCAAAACTGGAAGTTAGTCTCAGACGACGAATTATGCTAGAATTAAGTCTGAGACTTTTCGGTTCTAAAAACTAACCTAAAACCCATTCAAACGTCTCACACTAATTTCCACCATAGCGGAACTTAATCTGAAACGCTTTCATATGAGGGGATTTTGTGCGCTCTTTTTTTCGATGCCTTTCGGCTACAAAAGCGATGAAATCTAGCATGAGTAAAACCAGTGGAACTTAGTTTGGGAATTTACCAATTCCACTCTTTTTATCTCTAGAAAACCTCGCTTTCGCGAGGCTCTTCTATTTATAAGATAAGGCACGTTTAAAGGTTTTCCAAGGGCCTAAATCATCTGTTTGCAAAACGAGACTAGCATACATACGCCCGATAAAGACTGTTGCAGTTACTGCAAAAGCAATCGTAATCGCAAGCGAAATCCAAGCTTCTAAGCCATTTGCATAACCATTTATAGCTCTAAATGGCATGAAGAAGGTCGAAATAAAGGGAATATAAGAACCAATCTTCAAGATGAGATTGTCCCCAGCTGTACCTAGAGCTGTTACTCCAAAAAAACCACCCATAATCAAAATCATCAAAGGCGACAAGGCTTTCCTGAGTCCTCAGGACGAGAAACCATAGAACCTAGAAAGGCAGCCAAGACTACGTACATGAAAAGACTAACCAAAATAAAGAGCAAGGTATTCAGTGAGAATGCATCTCCCAAGTGATCTAAAACACCAGACTGAGCCAAGAATGGCAAATCTTTAAAGAGCAGAATAGCTGCCAGACCACCTACAACATAAATCCCAATATGCGTTAAAATCACGAGAAACAGAGCCATCATTCGCGCATAGAAATAGTGACTAGCCCTTATGCTAGAAAAGACGACTTCCATAATTTTGGTGCCTTTTTCACTGGCAACTTCCTGAGCTGTCACACCCGCATAGGTAATCAGAATCATATAAAGAAAGAATCCTAAAGCGCCCGCTGCCATTGTTTGAATAAACTTTTTATTTTCCTTGGCTTCATCAATCTTTTCTGTAAATTGAATTGTCTGCGCTAAGCGTTTTTCCTGCTCTTGAGACAAGGAAGCAGTTGAACGATTAAGCTGATTTTGCAGTCCATTGAGTGTACCTGTAACTGCAAATTTAATCCCATTTTCAAGCGATGTTTCGCCATGATAAACTGCCTTTAGAACACTATCTTCTTGATCAATGATCAAATAGCCTTTTAATTTTTCATCTTTAATCGCTTCTTTGGCACTTGCTTCGTCTTTATAATCAAAGTTAACACCATTTACATTCTTCAGTCCTTCTACTACAGACGGCACTGTTGTCACTACTGCCACTTTATCATTTTTAGCCATTGAAGAGCCTTGGAGATAGGCAATTCCTACAGAGATTCCTAAAAAGAGGAACGGCGAAATCACCATAAAGAAGAAACTCCATGACTTGACATGTCGAAGATAGGTTTCCTTGATTACAACCCACATATTTCTCATACTTCCACCCCTGATTCTAGTTTAAAGATTTCATCAATTGTTGGCGCTTGCTGGTCAAAGGTTGCGATGTATTGCCCCTGAGTCAAGATTGGGAAGAGTTCCCTTCCAGCGCTCTCATCCTCTAAGATTAATTTCCAACTGCCTTGTTTGGTCAAACTCACCTGTTTGACATGAGGAAGATTTTCCAATTCTTCCTTACTTCGTTCACTTGAAACAAAGAGACGCGTTTTCCCGTATTGATTACGGACATCCTGAACTGGTCCATGCAAGACCACACGGCCATCTCGGATCATCAGAATATCATCACAAAGTTCCTCGACGTTGGTCATGACATGGTCAGAAAAGATAATGGTTGCCCCGCGCTCTTTTTCTTGAAAAATGACTTGCTTGAGCAATTCTGTATTGACTGGGTCCAATCCACTGAAAGGTTCATCCAGGATAATCAAGTCTGGTTCATGAATCAGAGTAATGATGAGCTGAATCTTCTGCTGATTTCCTTTTGACAGACTCTTAATTTTATCTGTCAGCTTCCCTTTCACTTCCAACCTCTTCATCCATTGAGGGAGTTTTTCCTTGACCTCCTTGGCATCCATACCTTTTAGAGTCGCCAAATAGCGAACTTGTTCAAGGACTGTCAATTTAGGCATGAGACTGCGTTCTTCAGGCAGATAGCCAATCCGAGCGTAGGTCTCTTGACGAATATCCTGACCATCCAGACTGATTTCTCCTTGGTATTCTAAAAACTTCAAAATACTGTGGAAAATCGTTGTTTTTCCGGCACCATTTTTTCCGACTAGTCCTAAAATACGACCTGGTCGTGCTTGAAAGTCAATACCAAACAAAACTTGCTTGGATCCAAAACTTTTCTCTAGACTTCTTACTTCTAGCATCTTTCACCTCCGAAATGTCTTGCACTCATTATACTCCTTTTTGATATCCTTTACAATGGTTTATGTCCATTTTTATCGTTCTCATTTTAGTAAAAAAATCTTGGAGTACTTTTGGTTATGAGTACATTATACAGTGGTAAACCCAAATTTATCTTCTCTGTTCCTCAACTGTCCATTTTTGATCCTGAATTGTTATTTGAGTAACTCCTTTTTCCTCATAAAGTTTTCTTCCTCTAAGACTTCTGGAAAAAAGCGAATAATTTCTTGACAACATTTTTTATAAGAAACCAGTTCATCTGTCATTTCAAGAAGGAGTAATCCTTTATCTACCAATCGGTAGTCTTTCTGAAGTATTCCCTTATAAACCCAGCAAAAACCAAGATAATCACTTCTATGTGTTAATTGAGCCGTTTTTAAAGCAAGTTTAATAAGTTCCAATGATTTTTCTCTATAGTCATTATACAAGAAAGTTACTGCTAGATTAGAAAGAATGGTAAATCTAGCTTCCTTAATGTTAACGTATGATTCATACCGTTTTAAAGTCGCCAATATCTGGTCAGTCAAAGTTAAGACACTTTCCATAGAGACATAAGGTAAAATTCCTACCAATAAGGTTAAATCTCCTAGATACCACTCTTCGTAACTTTGTAATTCTTTCCAAATTTGCTCAGCTAAAAGTTGATTATTAACTTCTTTATCATCCTGTAAATATAACTGTAATAATTGCATCCTCCTAAAAATAGGTATATCGTCACATGTTTTCAAGTAACTTCTACACTGTATTACAAGATTTTCAATTTGCTCCCTAGTCATTAGTGTGGTTAGTTCTTGTAATTTCATCATAATGTTCATCCGTTCATTAGGTTGATAATAATCACAAATATATTGAAACTCTGCAAAAGTCATATCCATTTGTCTTAGGAGATATTCCATATTCTCAAATTTTGGCGTCGCCTTATTGCTCTCAAATGCAGCAACCGACTGCCTACTAACCATTTGCCCTGCCACCTGAGTTTGAGATAAATGCTTATCTTCTCGTATTTTTTTAAAAATCTTATAGTAATCCCATCTCATCTACTTACCTCCAAAATTTCAGGCGCAAAAAAACTTGTCATACACAAAAACGCTTACATTTTTTATTGTATACTATCTATAAATAAAAAAACAAGGAGGAATATCATATGAGAATCGTACATTTCATCGTAAAAACTAAAATAGCAAGTATCTTACCTCTTCTGGTTTTCTTATTTAGTAAACCACTCTGGCCGTGGCTTCCATAAATTGGATACATAAATAAAAGAGTAAAAATAAAAGAGTAAAAATAAAATGAATAATACCAATAAGCTAGCAAAATCTCTCATTCTTTTCTCTGTTATAGGAGCTCTATCATTACTCAATACACACGAAATTTATGCAGATGAAACAAATACTAATTCAGAAACCATAGGTCAAAGTCGAAGCTATGGTGGACTTACTTATCAAAAAACAAATGTACGGTATCGAAAAGAATGGTCTAACTATACACCTGTTAGCTACACAGTGACTACAGGAAGAGCAGGTGCTAGTATATCCGTAAATCAAAGTAAAACTTTTGGCACAAGTATATCGGGAGATGTAAAAGGTATTAATATCGGAGCTCAGGCTTCTATATCTAGTGGTGTCGGTTACACATTAAATGTCCCTCCAAGAAGAAGCGCTTACGTTGGATTTAGGGTTTTATATGAAGTCGAAAGTGGAACTAGAATTGCTAGATTTTACGACGGTGGAGAATTTAGCAGAAATTCATATACTGTAAAACGACCAATTAGAGGAGAATATAGATTAATCTATATATAAAAGATATGAGCAATAATATAATAGGAAAATTCTGCATATTACTATCATTTCTACTCGCAATTATATGTCTATCCTATCAATCTATTTTTTTACCTGAAGGAGAATTGTACGAACCTTACATTTTATCTCGAAATTTGTTAATCATTTCAATCTTAAACTGGACTTTTTTACTTGGCCTCTATTTAATATATAGAGAGGGTAAAAATAAGAATGTCAATCACTAAGGGGCAGGAACCCAAATTATTAAATGCTAAGAAAAGGTAGTTTGACTTTATTCATTCTTAACAATCTTCAACCGATAGTTTAAAACCGTATTTTGAAATTTCAGATATAATAGATTGAAATAAAAGGTGAACAAATCGATTAGGAAAGTCAAATTAATTTCTAGAGATGTTTTAGCAATCACGATATACTACTCTAGATTCAATCTGCTGTCAACTGATCTTTATTTATAATTGTCATACGTCAAAGAGAAACTGACCTTGTTTAAAGCAATCAAAAAAAAAACGAATAAAACAAAATTCTGACTCTCCAGAAAACTAGTTTTATTCGTTTTTTATGTTTAAGTCTAAATTTTTATTTCAAACTCTAATAACTTAACGCACTTCTGCATTGACTTTTTCTTCAAGAGACGCTTGGATTTTTTCCATGTAGCGTGCGACTTCTTCATCCGTTAAGCTGTCTTCTGGATTTTGGAAGGTCAAGCTATAAGCCATTGACTTCATACCAAGTCCCAATTTTTCGCCTGAGAAGACGTCAAAGAGTTTGATATCTGTCAAACGTTTCACGCCGGCGGCTTGGATCGCGTTCACAACTTCTTGATGAGTCACTTCTGCCTTAAGGAGAAGGGCAACGTCACGGCTAACTGCTGGGAATTTGGTGATTTCCACAAATGGAGTAGCAGGTTGAAGGGCAGCTTCGATGGCTGAAAGGTTGAGCTCCGCTACATACGTTTCTGGAATATCGTAAGCCTTAGCAGTGACTGGATGCACTTGACCAAGGAAACCAAGAACTTGGTCACCGAGTGAAATCATAGCGGTACGACCTGGATGAAGGCTAGCAATTTCAGATGTTGCTGTATAAGTTACTTGGAGTCCAAAACGAGCAAAGAGGGCTTCAAGGATTCCTTTAGCATAGAAAAAATCAACTTGAACGGCTGCTGTTTGGAAATCTTTTTCAGCAACCAAGCCTGTCAAGGCAAAGGCAAAGCTATTAATCTCATTTGGAAGTTCTTCTTTTGGATTACCTGTTTGTTCAAAGACTTTCCCAATCTCGTAAAGAGCCAAGTTTTTGTTCTTACGAGCCACGTTGTAAGCAACTGTATCTAGGATACCTGAGATCATATTTTGACGGAGGACAGAACGATCCACTGTCATTGGCCACATAAGTTCTGTAAGGTTACTTGGTTGAGCCGTAAACTCAACTGCTTTTTCAGGAGTAGTCAGAGCGTAGGTGATGATTTCTGTCAAACCTGCCCCTTCAGCAATCGTACGAACTTGACGGCGGAGTTTTTGTGTCGCAGTCAATTCACCAGCTGTACCATCGTCTTTTGGAAGGCTGGTTGGCAAGCGGTCATAACCATAAATACGAGCGATTTCTTCAAAGAGGTCTGCCTCGATGGTGATATCCCAACGACGACGTGGGACGCTGACTGTAAAGCTTTCTGCATTTCCAGAAAGACCAAAGCCAAGACGACGGAAGACGTCTTCTACATCCGCATAAGAAAGTTCTGTACCAAGGACACGGTTAACATCTGCAAGAGTTGAAGAAACTTCTACATCAGAAGTATCAAGTTCACCCGCAGAAACGATTCCTTTACGCACAGTCGCGCCTGCAAGTTCGGCAATCATGCTAGCTGCCGCATCAAGAGCTTCGTTAACAGTTGCCACATTAATGCCTTTTTCAAAGCGAGAAGATGACTCAGAACGAAGGTTGAGGCGACCGCTGGTCTTACGGATAGATTTTCCGTTGAAGACTGCAGCTTCAAGGACGACACGACTAGATTTCTCAGAGATTTCTGTTGCTTGACCGCCCATGACACCTGCAAGGGCTACTGGCTTGTCTGCGACAGTGATAACTAAATCATTCACGTCCAAGTCACGTTCTTCACCATCTAAAGTCACCAATTTTTCACCAGCACGCGCTTCACGTACACGGATGTCACTCCCCTCAAAGGTATCCAAGTCAAAGGCATGCATCGGTTGACCAAAGTAGAGCAGGATGTAGTTGGTCACGTCCACTACGTTATTGATGGGACGAATTCCTTCGTTCATAAGGAGATTTTGCAACCATTGTGGACTTGGTGCGATGGTCACATTGTCCAAGATACGAGCGGCATAGTAAGGCGCCTTGTCTGTCTCAATGCCCACAGAAAGAGCATCTGCTGCAACTTGGTCAGTTTCTGAAAGAGTAAATTCTTTAAAGTTGACCGCCTTATCATAGATGGCTGCCACTTCGTGAGCTACCCCACGCATAGAAAGAGCGTCTGCACGGTTTGGAGTGATGGAAAGTTCGATGATTTCATCATCCAAGTCTAGATATGAGAAGACTTCCTCACCTGGAACGGCATTTTCTGGCAAATTTGAACGCCATCTGCGAATTCCTTAGGCACAACTGAGTCAGAAATTCCCAATTCGCCAAGCGAACAGATCATCCCAAGTGACTCTAAGCCACGGATTTTTCCTTTTTTGATTTTGTAGTTGTCAGCGATGCGAGCTCCTGGAAGAGCCACCATCACCTTGATACCAGCACGCACATTTGGGGCACCACAAACGATTTGACGAGCTTCTTCTTCGCCAACGTTAACCTGACAAGCATGAAGGTGAGTTTCTGGCACGTCTTCGCAAGACAAGACCTCACCGACAACAATTTTTGAGAGACCAGCAGCCGGTGATTCGACACCTTCGACCTCGATCCCTGTAGTTGACATTTTCTCAGCCAACTCTTGTGATGGCACATCAATGTCCACCAATTCTTTTAACCATTTATAAGATACAAGCATAATTTAGTTCTCCAGAATGACAGTTGCCACTCTAGTTCTTTTCCTTTCCTATCATTTCAATAGAAGAATCCTCTTCTTACCTTAATTTCTTTCTCAGTAACCAATCCGTATCTACTTTTTGACCAACCATAAAATGATGTTGGCTAAATTTTTCAAAACCATATCGGTTATAAAACGCTTGAGCTTTTGTATTATGCTCCCAAACACCTAACCAAGCCCAGAAAAAACTATTTTTTATAGCAAGTTCAAGAGCGAATTCAAACAGTTGCTTACCGAGTCCAAATCCTTGGAATTTTTGTAGCACATAGAGGCGTTGAATTTCAAAAGCGTTCTCTAATTCTCTCTCCGTTTGAGCATTTCCCCAGTTGACTTTGAGAAAACCAGCTATCTCCTCTTCGTGCATAATGAAATAGGTTTCGGATTCTGGATTTTCCAACTCACTTGACAAAACTCTCAGACTATAAGCCTCTTCAAAGTATTCCTGTAACTGTTCTTCTGTATTATCATGAGCAAATGTTTCACGAAAGGTTTGTTTGGCTATTTTAGCCAACACCTCAACATCTGCCATTTCTACTTTTCTAATCATTATTTAAACTGTTCTGAGAAGCGGATATCTCCTTGGTAGAATCCACGGATATCGTTGATTCCGTAACGGAGCATAGCTACACGCTCTTGTCCAAGACCAAAGGCAAAGCCAGAGTAAACAGTCGCATCGATACCACTCATTTCAAGGACACGTGGGTGAACCATACCGGCACCCATAATTTCGATCCAACCTGTTTTCTTACATACGTTACAGCCTTCTCCACCACACTTGAAGCAAGAAACATCCACCTCAACAGATGGCTCTGTGAATGGGAAATAAGATGGACGCAAACGAATTTGACGCTCTTCACCAAACATTTTTTGGACAATCAACTGAAGGGTTCCTTGAAGGTCTGCCATAGAAATGTTCTTCCCAACAACTAAGCCTTCAATTTGGTGGAACTGGTGACTGTGGGTCGCATCGTCTGTGTCACGACGGAAGACACGCCCTGGCGAAATCATCTTCAAAGGACCTTTTGCAAAATCATGGGCATCCATAGCACGCGCCTGAACTGGAGACGTGTGGGTACGGAGTAAGATTTCTTCAGTGATATAGAAAGTATCCTGCATATCACGAGCTGGGTGGTCTTTTGGAAGGTTCATACGTTCAAAGTTATAGTAGTCTTGCTCCACTTCAAAACCATCCACAACTTGGTAACCCATCCCAATGAAAATATCTTCGATTTCTTCACTGGTTTGTGTCAAAACGTGACGGTGACCAGTCGCAACAGGACGACCTGGAAGCGTCACATCGATACTCTCACTGGCAAGTTGAGCTGCGACTTTCTTCTCTTCCAAGAGCTTAGCTGTTTCTTCAAAAGCAGCCGTCAAGACATCACGAGCTTCATTAACGTGTTTCCCGATAATTGGACGCATCTCAGCAGAGACATCTTTCATCCCTTTGAGGATTTCAGTAAGCGAACCCTTTTTACCAAGGACAGAAACACGCAAATCTTGCATCTCTTTTTCATTTTCAGCAGAAATCTGCTTCAAGCTAGCCAGCGTTTCTTCGCGAAGCGCTTTTAATTGTTCTTCAATAGTTGACATAATTCCTCCATCAGTCTCTCATAAGATAAAAAGAAAACCACATGCCAAAAACTCCACTCGGAGCGTTGACACGCGGTACCATCCGTTTTCATCTGACAAGTCAGACCTTCATTTCTAAATCCATGCGCAAGTGAATTTACCCAGCTTTCATATAGAGAGCTTGCAGTCACGGCTCTCCTCCCTGATATACTTCCCTTGAGTTACTAGTCTTGCGGATTTCTATTCAATTACTACATAGTTTATCAGATTTTGAGTTAAAAAACAAGTTAGATTAGACTAATTTCAATACAAAACTCGTTCCTTTTTCTGTTGCTCCATTTTCCACAAATCCAAGCGACTTGAAACACCTCCTAGAAGCATGATTGTAGGTGTAGATTTCCTTGACTCTCAATTCTTTCCATCCTTTTACTCGAGCAAATTCAATCAAAGCACTTAGAATCTTTTTTCCAAGTCCTCGATGTTGGTAAGCGGAATTCCCAATCACAATGGGGAGATTATCCTGAGATAGTGTAACATCCCCAATTGGAAACCATTCTCCCTTCTCCTTGACTTCAATCCAAAAAAGTTCACCATGCTGATCCAAATGGGAATACATAGCTTCCAAAGTTTCTTGACTATAAGGTCTCTTCACACCATCTACGAGGTGAACCAAGTTCACATCCTGATACCAAGCAAAAGCTTCCTCACAATGATTGACCTTACAATAAGGAACAAGACGCAGTGCATTATCTATTTGTAAAATCCGTTTCATCTGCTTTCCTTTCAATAAGAGAGTTGCTGCTTGATTAAAACCATCGCACCAGTTATACCATTTTGCTTCATACTCATCTTGAGCTAAGATATGATTTTTTAAATCCAGAACAGAGTAAATCTTTCTTTCCTCACAAGCTTGCACATAGAGATGATATAGTTCATCACCGCCGTCTCTATCAAACTCAGCAGAAATCGTATCCCTACCTGCCAATAAAGCCTGATAAGCCCTGTGATGCCCATCTGTAATCAACAAGTAATCTCCAAAGGCAAGAATACTGATTGGATCGACTTGGATTGTTTCTGCCGACTGGTAAAGCATCTGAATATCTTGCAACTTCTTTTCTGATAAGTATAGTTGAGTCGGATGAAGATCTGCTATATTGACTTTCATTTCTTTCTCCTCAAGGGAATTTGATACTCACTTCTGCTTACCTTTAAATCGCCATTGGAAGCGGAGCTTGTCATAGAAGGGAAATTCGATAAACAGGACTCCCAAGCCCACACAGAGACTGGCAAGAACGTCTGATGGATAGTGAACTCCCAGATAGACCCTCGATACCAGCACACTGACTAGGTAGAGACCAAGGACGATTTGTACGATTTTTCTCCAGACCTGATCTTTCATCCGTTGACTGAGAATGACAATCAAAGAGCCGACCATCAAGGTTACAGCCAGAGAATGCCCGCTTGGAAAGGAAAATCCCTTCTCCTCTACCAAGTGTAAAATAGCTGGTCGTGGACGCTGGTAGACATTTTTAAAGGTCACGATTAAAAGACCAGCCAAAGCCAAATTGCCCAGCATAAGTAGGCTTTCTATCTTCCACCGCTTACGATAAAAGACAAAAGCTGTAATGACAACCCAAGTGATAATCACCGGAATATCAATCAAGCGTGTGATAGCTCTAAAAAGAATAGTCAAATAATCTGGTAAGTCTCCTCGAACGGCCGTCTGAATCGGTTGGTCAAAACCGACCAGCGTTTCAGGGTAAAATTTGACCATATAGCCAAGAATAACGAAAAGTAAAAGGGCAAAACTGCCCTTCATTAAAAATGTTTGTTTATCTCTCATAATGTTTTAAGGTTGGTTTCAAGAGAACATACAACAACCAGAATGAAACGGAAAAGATTACACCCTCAATCAAGTTAAAAGGTAATACCATGGTCATTAGGTAGTTGGAAAGTCCCAAAATTTTTCCAATATCAAAGTTAGCAAACTTAGCGTACAAAGGAACAGCATAAACATAGTTGAGAACCAACATAGCCACGGTTAAACCAATAGTCCCAGCTAGAGAGCCTAGTAGGAAACGAAGGGTTGTCCGTTCCTTTTTCCAAATCAAAGCAAATACGATGACAAAAACTCCTAAAGCTACGATATTCATCGGCAAGCCAATGTAAGTATTCACTCCCTGGCTGTTAAGAAGCAGTTTCAAGAGTGAGCGAAGCAAGAGAACTCCTAGAGCAGCAGGCAAATCCATGACCACCAAGCCCACAAGGACTGGCAAGATACTAAATTCGATCTTGAGGAAGGACGCCGCTGGCAAAAGCGGAAAGTCAAAGTACATCAGCACAAATGAGATGGCTGATAAAATCGCAATGGTCGAAAGTCGACGTGTGTTTGTCATAACAGGTTCCTCCAATTTTCTATAAAATCAGAAGAAGTTAGAAAGGATTCCTCTATCTATTCTCACTTTTTATATCCCAAAAGTTCCCTCTCACTCTATTAAGGAAATTCAAGCAAGCGGTTACAGTTTAGCTATAAATCTATCAGAACAGACAAAGCTATTCTTTCGTCTTCTCCCATCCAGACTATACTGTCGGTTGTGGAATCTCACCACATCAGCTTGCGCTCGCGGACTTATTTGGCTAAGATATTTTAGATTTATCTAGGCGTCGCAGTCGAAGATAATACTTAAAGTATATCGAGACAAGACAACGACGAGAAAGCTAAAATAGCTAGTCAAATTTTACCGCCGGTCGGGAATTTCACCCTGCCCTGAAGACTCTTTTATCATAACAAAAAACGCTTGCAAGCGCAAGCATTTTGTTCGTTTTCATTTTCATTTTTTATTTCAATTTATCCACTTCATAGGTATGAACGAGTTCAAGACCAGCAAAGTTCTGCTGGCGGAGGGCTTCATAGACAATCATGCAGACGGTATTAGACACATTGAGACTGCGGACATGTTCATCATTCATGGGAATACGGAGAGCCTTTTCAGGATGTTCTCGCATAAAGTCCTCAGGCAAGCCCTTGTCTTCACGTCCAAATAGAAAATAATGGTCTTCTTTAATCGATAAATCCACATCAGAATACACTTTCTCAGCGAATTTAGAAATAAGATAGAGTTTGCCCTTCATCTGAGACATGAAATCCTCCAAACTCTCGTAAAAATAAATCTCTAGCTTATCCCAATAATCCAAACCAGCTCGCTTCATCTTGCGGTCATCGATAGGAAAGCCCATAGGCTTGATGATGTGGAGGGGAGAATTGGTCGCAGCGCAAGTACGCGCGATATTGCCTGTATTTTGTGGAATTTGTGGTTCAAATAATACAATGTGATTTGTCATGACTTGCTTCCTTTCACCATTGCAAAAAAATAGCCACACTGCCCGGAGTCAAGCTCAGCAAACAGCGTGGTTAAGGCATCGTTAACTTACCTCACAACAGGTTTGAAGTAAATCAACGAAACTACTTTCTTAGTATAACACTTTCAGAATCATTGTCAATAGAAACGACTTGATTTTTTCAATTTTTTCAAGCTATTTCCAAGGGTTTCTAGGAGAAAATTCTTAAATATCTGCAAAAATTGCTTACTCTTTTATACCTATCTATGGACTGGGAATGATGATATTATGACCTCGTTATCTCAAATACTGCTGTATGAACCCACTCATTATGAATTTGTAAGTCATCTTCTATAACCCTACTAAAGGTGAAGCTATTTTTTAAAAGCACCCTCTGAGAGGCTAGATTACCTGTTGCCGTTCCTGCAATAATTCTATTGAAACCATAAGTCGTGAAGGCTTTTTCTAAAACGAGTTTAACCGCTTCGCTGGCATAACCTAAATTGCTAACATTTTCCCCAATCCTATACCCAAGCTCTGCTGTTTTTCGATTATTCTCTAAAACACTTAAATTAATTCTTCCGACCATAACGCCTTGCGAATCTCTGATAAGATGCATGTAGACATCCCGATTCGTTTGTTCCGTTAACAATTCCCTTGTAATTTTTTTAAAACCTTCTAAATCAAAATAGTTAGCTGGTCTAGGAGGTAAATTCCGCTCAAAATACTCTCGATTCTCTTTTTCAAAAAAATAGACGTCTAAACTATTTTCTTCAGACAACAGCTCTAAACTTATCATTGTAAATCATCTCCCATCATTATATACATTCAACATTTTCCCATGTTTACACAAAAGTGAAATTAACACGATTTAAATTAAATACTTTTACTATTTTATATCGTCTCTACATTATGACACTGAACTTAGTTGAAAATGATTATATTTGAATAACTTTGATTTTGTAGTGTGAATTCTACTGTAAAATATACAAGATAATTCATGTTTTGTCAAAAAGTTTCAAGTATACAATTATTAACTTTATTTCTCTAATGAAAACTTTGACAATACTATTTCCAAGGGTTGTAAAATCGTCCCTGATTCTGCAAAATAAGTAGTAAACTAGCTACTAAAAACAAGGTTGCCAAGAGCAAAGTAAGATAGTCTCCTTTTTTCAAGGCCTGATAACTATACCATGTGCGTTTTTTCTCTTTTCCAAAGCGGCGAAGCTCCATAGCTGTCGCGATGGTATCAATGCGTTCTAGCGAGCTAAAAATCAGGGGAGTGATAATGCGCAGATTGCCTTTGATTCGTTGCATAAGAGAAGCTTTCTTGGATAATTCCATCCCACGCGCTTCCTGAGACATCTTGATGGTAAAGAATTCTTCCTGCAAATCTGGAATATAACGCAAGGTCAGGCTGACAGAATAGGCAATCTTGTAAGGCACACCAATTTGATTTAAACTGGATAGCAAACTGACTAGGATGGGTTGTCATCAAAAAGATAATAGCCAGAGGAATGGTGCAGAGATACTTAATGGCCAAATTTAGCAGATAAAAAGAGCTCCTGGCTGGTTAGGGGTATAGGCACCAATTCCCTGCCAAATCACACTTCTCTCTCCGTAAAGTCCAACCCCATACTCGGGAGAAAAGAGATAGACCATCAAGACGTTTAAAAACGGCAAATACCGTCGCAAAAACGGCCACAAAGGAAACATCTTTAAAGCGGATCTCTGAAAAAAATAGAGGAGAAAGACCGAAAAAGATGGCAATCAGAACAAAGCAGCCTGGTATCATAGCTAATCATGGCCGCCAATGACACGAGGATGAAAAAAGAAGTTTCCCAGCTCCTGACAAGCGATGAATCACAGTATTTCGATGCTGGTAACCGATTAATTTAGCTTGCATCCTTCTCTCCTTTCTTTGTAAAATGCCGTTAAAGCAAGTGGATCCACATCGAGTTTCTTAGCCAAGTTGAAGATTGAAGTTTCTTTTAGGTTGGCTTTTACTAGCAGCTCAGGATTGCTCAACAGACTAGCTGGATCAGTATCGGCAATCAATTCCCCATCTACCATGACAAGGGCCCTGTCTGAATAATCCAGCATCAATTGCATATCATGCGTAATCATGACAATGGTATGCCCTTGTTGATGCAGTTCTTCGAGAAATTCCATAATCTCAGTATAGTTCTTCTGGTCTTGACCTGCAGTCGGTTCATCTAAGAGGATGATTTCAGCTCCCAAGACCAAAATGGATGCAATAGTCACACGCTTTTTCTGCCCAAATGACAGGGCAGAAATGGGCCAATTACGGAATTCATAAAGACCACAGATTTTCAAAGTTTCATAGACTCTCGTTTCAATTTCCTTCTCATCCACACCTCGCAAACGAAGTCCCAGAGCCACCTCATCAAAAATCATATTGGTTGAAATCATTTGATTAGGATTTTGTAGTACATAGCCTACTCGTTCCGCCCGCTCTGCAACAGAATCTCCTTTGATATCCTGTCCTTCCCAAAGATAGCGACCTTCCGTCTGGATAAAGCTACTTAAAGCCTTGGCTAGAGTTGACTTCCCTGCTCCATTTTTTCCGACAATAGCAATTTTTTCACCCTTTTTAATATCTAAATGTAGGGATTTTAAAATAGGTCTATCATCATAAGAAAAAGACACATCATCTAGTCTAAAAAGTGACTGCAAATCTGGTGTCTCTTTTACCAATTCAGTCTGCAACTGAACCTGACCTTTTGAGATAGACAAGCTATTCAGATCTGCTAATTGTTCTTCCTTGACTAAATCCACACCCAATTGACGGAGAGTGGTTAGATAAAGGGGTTCTCGAATTCCATTTTGGGTCAATAAATCAGTCGCCAGTAACTGGTCAGGACTCCCATTAAAGAGGATACGACCATCGTTTATCAGGACAATCCGATCCACAGGGCGATGCAGAACATCCTCCAAACGGTGCTCGATAATAAGAGTCGTCGTTCCCTCCTCCTTATGAATCTGATCAATCAATTCGATAATATCCTGACCTGACTTGGGATCAAGATTGGCGAGTGGCTCATCAAACAAGAGAATCGGACTCTCATCAATCAAGACACCAGCCAGACTGACCCGCTGCTTTTGTCCACCTGACAAATCCTGAGGACGCTGAGACAGTAAAGAAATAAGATCCAGCTTTTCAGCCCATTTATGAACACGGCTTTTCATCTCATCTAGAACTGTCACATCATTTTCCAGAGCAAAAGCCAAATCCTCTGCCACAGACAGACCGATAAACTGCCCATCTGTATCCTGCAAAACTGTACTGACCAGATGAGATTTATCGTAGATGCTCATATCAAAGGCTGCTTGCCCCTTGATCAAAAATTCTCCAGACATCTGACCCTTGTAAATATTGGGAATAATCCCATTCAAACACTGACCCAAGGTAGATTTACCCGACCCAGATGGACCAACAATTAAGACTTTCTCTCCCTTATAAATGGTCAAGTCCACCCCTTGCAAGGTTGGTTCTTGTTGCGTTTCATACCGGAAAGAGAAATCCTTCCACTCAATTATAGCTTCTTTCATCTTACTCTCTTCATTCGCTTCTTAGACTTCTATTTTATCATAAATCGAACCCTTCTTGCAGACTCTTCTCTTAAAATCTTAGCGCTAAAAAGATTCCTATCCTAGCTTACTTGCCTAACTAATCTATAAACATCGAAAAAGACTGGTTGCCCAGCCTTTTCCCTTATGTTAACCCTTTTTCAAGCTTCCTGAACGAGTCTGTGTACGTGAATAAGCTAGCAAGAGAAGGGTTCCTGCGATAGCTATAGTTACAGCGTTAGCAATTCCCGCAACAATCCCTTGGGCAAATACTTTTTCTGCCGCCTCTTGATAAATCACAACATCTCCAAGTGGTGCCAAGACACCCCAAACAAGAGCATTTGCAACAATCTGAATGAGGTTAAAGAAGACAATATCCTTCAACTCAAAAACCCCCTGTGTTACTCGAATATATTTTCTAAAGAGTCCTACAGCTAGACCAAAGAGCCCACTAGCAATAATCCAAGTCCACCAAAGACCGTAGCCAGCAAGAGAGTCCTTCACTGCATGCCCAATTAAACCAACAAGTAGTCCCACTAGAGGACCAAAAATGATAGACAAGAGGCTCTGTACCGCATACTGAAGCTGGATACTTGTATTTGGAACAGGGGTCGGAATGCTGATCATCCCGATAACAACAAAGAGCGCAGCTCCAACACCGATAGCAACAACTTGTTTAATTGATTGATTTTTCATCTATATTCTCCTATTTTATGATTCTATTTTCTTTATTTCAATGGTCCAAGATGAACCGACACCCACATTATAGGCCTTGGCAAAAGAACCTTGGTTGATAGCCAAACCTAAACGATAGAGAGAGTTGATGTAAAGGATTGGTTGCCCAATTCTCACATCTGCAAATGATTTGCCATAGACAACCTGATTTTGATAGACCAGCATATCTGCATGATAGATGGTCACTTCAAAACGGTCACCAAATTCTGGTTCCAGTTTGTAAAACTCTTCTCGTGTGATAGAGGTCCAGAGCGAACCAAAACGCACATCCAGAATATCAATGGCTCCCTTCACCAGATGATCTTCTATGATAGTCTCTACAACTGGAAGCTCCACAATCTGATCCACACTGAGCTCAGGTCCTACTTCCTCAAAAGTAATGTGACCGCTGGCCAGTTTAGCACCAGTATAGGCATAAACATCACGGCCGTGGAAAGTATAAGAATGCTCTGTATTTTGACGTCTATTGGCTACTTCAGAAATTTCACGAATAGCTACAACGCCAACGTGTTTCTTGATAAAAGAAAGCGTCCCATTGTCTGGTGTGACAATGTATTGATTTTTTGCAGTCTTGGCAACCACACTCTTACGTTTCGAGCCAACACCTGGGTCAACCACCGATACAAAAGTCGTTCCCTCAGGCCAGTAATCCACCGTTTGAAAGAGGCGATAGCTCCCCTCAAAAATATTATAAGGCGTGATATCGTGCGTCAAGTGATGAATTTTTAAGGTTGGAGACTCTTCTAAAGCCACTCCAATCATAGCCGATACAGCACCATCAACCAGACCAAAGTCTGATTGTAATACCAGTAAATTATTATTCATTTTGTCTCCTTGTATACCCTTTATCATACCATATTTCAGAGAAAGGTGCTAATAGCTATTTTAATTGATTAGGGTATAGTTTTACCTTATAGCAAATGTCCTACTAAAAGCTCTGGTTATTAGCTAGTAGGTGCATTTTTTCTTGAAAAAGGGTATGATAGTTACATCATGAAAAAGTAGGTTTTATTATGAAAATTATCCTTGTCGGAGGGGGAAAAGTTGGCTCTGCCCTCTGTCGCTCCTTGGTTGCAGAAAAGCATGATGTTTTGCTGATTGAGCAAGACGAAGCCGTTCTCAATCATATTGTTAATCGCTTTGACATCATGGGTATCCTTGGTAACGGGGCTGATTTTACCATCCTTGAGCAAGCAAGTGTCCAGGATTGTGATATCTTTATCGCCCTGACTGAATACGATGAAGTGAACATGATTGCAGCCGTTCTAGCCAAAAAAATGGGAGCTAAAGAGACCATCGTTCGGGTGCGGAACCCTGAATACTCTAACTCTTATTTCAAAGAAAAGAATATTCTCGGTTTTTCTCTTATCGTTAACCCTGAACTCTTGGCTGCCCGCGCTATCGCCAATATCATTGACTTCCCCAACGCCCTATCTGTTGAACGTTTCTTTGGTGGAAGAGTCAGCCTCATGGAATTTGTCGTCAAGTCCACTAGTGGTCTTTGCCAAATGCCCATTTCTGATTTTCGTAAAAAATTCGGTAATGTCATTGTCTGTGCTATAGAAAGAGATCATCAAATTATCATCCCAAGTGGTGACATGACCATACAGAATAAAGATAGAATCTTTGTCACTGGTAACCGTGTTGATATGATGCTCTTCCATAATTATTTCAAATCTCGTGCCGTGAAGAGCCTTCTCATCGTCGGTGCAGGTAGAATTGCCTATTATCTACTTGGTATTCTCAAAGACAGTCGTATCGATACAAAAGTCATTGAAATCAATCCCGAAATCGCCAGCTTCTTTAGCGAAAAATTCCCAAATCTCTACATCGTTCAAGGAGATGGTACCGCAAAAGATATCCTGCTGGAAGAAAGTGCTCAAAACTATGATGCCGTTGCGACTCTAACAGGAGTCGATGAGGAAAATCTGATTACCTCTATGTTCCTTGACAGGGTAGGTGTGCAGAAAAACATCACCAAGGTCAATCGTACCAGTCTCCTCGAGATTATCAATGCACCTGATTTTTCAAGTATCATTACACCTAAAAGCATTGCTGTAGACACGATTATGCACTTTATTCGTGGTCGAGTGAATGCCCAGTATTCAGATCTTCAGGCCATGCACCATCTAGCAAATGGTCAAATCGAAACCCTGCAATTCCATATCAAGGAAGCCAATAAAATGACTGCCAAACCTCTTTCTCAACTGAAATTGAAAAAAGGGGTTCTTATTGCAGCCATCATTCGAAAAGGCAAGACTATTTTCCCTACTGGAGAGGAGATGCTGGAAGTCGGAGACAAGCTCCTAGTAACAACCTTGTTGCCAAACATCACCAAGATTTATGACTTAATCGCGAGGTAAGAGATGAATAAAAGTATGATTCGTTACCTCCTTTCAAAGTTGCTTTTGATTGAAGCTGTTCTTCTTTTGGTTCCTGTGGCTGTTGCTATCTATTACCGTGAATCGAGCCAAGTCTTTACAGCCCTCTTTTCGACTATAGGGATTCTCGTATTACTAGGCGGTTCAGGCATTTTACAAAAGCCAAAAAATCAACGGATTTATGCCAAGGAGGGAGTCTTGATTGTTGCCCTTTGTTGGATCCTTTGGTCTTTCTTTGGCGGTCTCCCCTTTGTCTTTGCTGGGCAAATTCCCAGCCTTATCGATGCCTTTTTTGAGATCAGCTCTGGCTTTACAACTACTGGAGCAACTATTCTGAATGACGTTTCAGTTCTCAGCCGTTCCCTCCTCTTTTGGCGAAGTTTTACCCACTTAATTGGAGGAATGGGAGTGCTTGTTTTTGCACTTGCTATTATGGATAATGCCAAGAATAGCCACCTAGAAGTGATGAAGGCTGAGGTTCCTGGCCCTGTTTTCGGTAAGGTTGTATCCAAACTCAAAAATACTGCCCAGATTCTCTATCTCCTTTATCTAGCTCTCTTCTCCCTCTTTGTCATCATCTATTATCTGGCTGGCATGCCCCTATTTGATAGTTTTGTCATTGCCATGGGAACAGCAGGTACAGGAGGTTTTACAGTCTATAACGATGGAATCGCCCACTATGGTAGCTCACTGATTACCTATCTAGTTAGTATCGGAGTTTTGGTTTTTGGGGTCAATTTCAATCTCTACTACTACCTCATGCTCCGTCGCGTCAAAGCCTTCTTTGGAGATGAAGAACTTCGAGCTTACTTGGTCATCGTGCTGGTTTCTACAGGCTTGATTAGCCTTAATACCCTCTATCTCTACCCAGGATTTTCCAAGAGCTTTGAAATGGCCTTCTTCCAGGTTTCCAATATTATTACAACGACTGGTTTTGGTTACGGAGACATTACCAACTGGCCCCTCTTCTCCCAGTTTATCCTCCTCTTCCTCATGGCAATCGGTGGTTCTGCTGGTTCAACCGCAGGTGGACTCAAGGTTATTCGAGGCCTCATCCTTTCAAAAATTGCTAAAAACCAGATTTTGTCAATTCTATCACCCCACCGTGTTTTGACCCTACATGTTAATAAAACTGTGATTGATAAGGATACCCAGCATAAAATTCTCAAGTACTTTGTCATCTATGCTATGATTTTGCTAGCGCTTATCTTTATTGTCAGCCTAGACAGCAATGATTTTCTGGTTGTGACTAGCGCTGTCTTTAGCTGTTTCAATAATATCGGGCCTATTCTAGGAACCACTTCTAGCTTCGCAATCTTTAGTCCTATCTCAAAAATTCTCCTCTCCTTTGCAATGATTGCAGGCCGCTTGGAGATTTACCCAATCCTCCTTCTCTTTATGAAGAGAACTTGGTCTAAGAGATAAAATACAAAATCCCTCTTTTTACAATTGTGAAAGAGGGATTTTTATATTAAAAAAGGGGGAACGATTTTAAATCCCATCTTTTCTTTACGCATAGTCCTTACTTAAAGAAAAGATGGAAAAACTGACTACATAACTTGGTAATGCTCCAATACAAATTGTAAGGCTTTACTTGGATTCTTTGTTAAATGAATATATTCCATTCCTCTAGTAGCAACTATCTGAATACCTAATCTTTCTGCATCCACCTTCATCTCTCTATAATAACTCCGAACTTGTGGAGCCAGAATGATCAAATCATAAACACCCATAATATCATAATGAGCTCCGTACGCTCCTGAATTCGCAATCACTCTAACTTCTGCTACTTGAGCCCCCTCGTTAATTGCATTAGCTAATTGCGCGCTTGTTCCAGACCCTGCACAAAGAACCAGTACTTTCAACTCCTTACTTTTTATTTCATCTAACTTACCAGGCATTATTTCACTTGTATCCTCCTCTAAAATAATATCATTTGAGCTTGCAACATCTTCTTTCATCAGTAACTGTCTATCATACGCTCTACAGAATGGCAAATAAATCAATATGTCGACAACTAACATCAAAGATAAAAACACAAAGGAGATAGGTTGAAAATTCGTTCCAATTAACAATCCTAATGGTCCAGGAAAGGCCCAAGGCAACTGGATATAAAATCCGTTCATTCCAAAGAAATCAATAAAGACCTTTCCTAGAAATACATTCACTGGTGGAGTCATCAAAAAAGGGACAAAAAGATAGGGATTCAAAATAACAGGCATACCAAATAGAAGCGGTTCATTTACCGCAAATAAAACAGGAGTAATTGTAGCTTTACCTACCGATTTTAATTGTTTAGACCGCATAAAGAAAATCAAAATAAATGGTACAACAAAGGTAGCCCCCGTTCCTCCAATCGCAGCGATATAATTCCCGAAATTAGGGGTTAAAGAATGATAAGGGAACTGCCCATTTGCAAGAAGTTGAGCATTCTCTTCCATATTGCTCAGTTGTAAAGCTGTAACAGCAGGTAAGACAATAGATGGTCCATGAATTCCAACAAACCAAAGCAAAGCACACATAAACCAAATCAACATCATAGCAGGATATGATTCTGCTCCCTTAAAAATAGGGGTCAATAGTTGTTGAAATACTTGGGCAAAAGGAACATCTAAACTAAAACCGAGATACAATATCTAACAAACCACTAATAAGTAAAACAAAAGAAAAAAAGGAAAAAAATATCTCTAAAAAGCTTGTGATATAGCCCCAGGAACTTCCTTAGGTAAATGAATAGTAATGTCTCGCTTAATACAGAATCGGTAAACATTTACAGTAATAAAGGCACTGACAAACGAAGTTATCAATCCTTGAGATCCTAAATAGTTTGTCGACAAACTTGTAGATCCCGTTTTTCTCATCAACTACAAGCGTTACAGTTAATACAAGATAGCCACATATGGTAGCCAACATTGCAGAAGTATCATTTATTACCTTTCCAGGAGGCATTTTTTTCTATTAACATTTCCAGCCAATGACTTTTGCAACTGTCCCTGAAACAATAACACCCAAAACTCCCATGGTTAGCATATACACTTTCCTCATCCAGGCAATAGCTGGACTCGGTAACTCTACTCCGAAATTTTTAGGAATCATAATAATAATCATCAAAAAGCTTGAAAACATAATTAAAGGCATAGTAGCAATGAATCCATCTTTAATAGCCATCATATAATTATTAGTAGAAATTTTTTCAAATTTCCCTTGTTGCTTTTCAATGGCAGCGACTAGCTTATCCATAAAACTCCTCCTATAAAAAATTCAACCTCATATTTAAAACATATTAAACATCAGTCAAATCGCTAACCTTAATTCCGTTTTAGCCCTTTTACCCAAAGAGCACTTTTCTTAATATATCTCTTCTGTGTCTCATAATCAACGAAGAAGAGACCATATCGCTTATTGTAGCCATTTGCCCAAGAAAATTGATCTTGCAAAGACCATATAAAATATCCTTGAATATTGACTCCCCTGTCCCGAGCCTCTAAAACCTTATGTAAATGTTGTTCAATGTAGCAGATTCTCTTACTATCATCAATAATATCACCCTCTATCTCTGGCTTAACCTCTTTAAGGGCTGTACCATTTTCAGTTAAATAAATGACCGGATGCTGAGGATATTCTTCTTCGATACGAAGCAACATATCAAATAACCCTTGAGGATAAATATTCCAATCCCAATCTGTTGTCGGAATACCAGGTTTTTTTACAAATTCACCTAGAGCATTTAATTTAAAAGAGGACTGTCCTTTTATTCCTGTTGAATTAAATTCTTGTCTATTTTCACCTTTGTATTCACGAATAAATTCTGAACGATAATAATTCATCCCAAACATCGTATTAAGAGGTGCAGCTCTTTTCATAATTTCTAAATCACCATCTTCAATAATAAAGCTCGAATGATTAGCTTCCAATATTTGATTCAAGTGAAAAAGCGTGTCATCACTGTAGTAGCCCAAAAAAGTTCCATCTAATAGAAATTTATTATTATAAACATCATACCGTTTAGCTGCCAAAATATTTTCTTTTTGCCCATCAATAGGATAGCCTGGCTTTAAAGCATGAATACAACCTACCTTTCCCTCAATCCCTAATTGATGAAATTCGAGGACTGCACGAGCATGCGCCAACAACATATTATGATTCGCTTGAATTGCTTCAGATAATTGAAAATGGTGATTTGGAGGAAACTGACCTCCTATATATTGACCTGCAGACAAGAGACATCAGTTCATTGATTGTAAACCAATGTTTGATTTCTGTAAATTCTTGAAAACAAAAAGCGAGCATATCGTATGAAACGATCAATATTCCCTCTATTCAACCAATCCCCTGTTTCTAACATTTTTCTGAGGCGAATCAAAATGATGTAAAGAAACAAACGGAATCACATTATGTTTTTAAGCAGGACTGAAATACTCTATGGTAATACTGAACAGCCAATATATTAGGCTCCCCATCTATATCAGGAAATATGCGAACCCAAGAAATAGATAAGCGCAAAGCCTGTAAAACCATGTTCTGCCGCCAAGGCTATATCTTCTTCGTAACGATGATAAAAATCACTAGCTGGATCTGGTAAGAACGGACTATTTTTCTTGCAAATAAACATCCCACATATTTATTCCTTTGCCATCTACCCTAGTTGCACCCTCTACTTGGTAGCGACGGTGGTTGCTCCTAATAAAAAAACTCTTTTGGTAGGGCATTGACCTGTAAATTTTCCATAACCGATCCTCATTGCAAGCCAATGTGTTCTTCAATCTTTCGAATTCGTTCATATTCATCAATAAAAAATTTTACCTGATCATACAACAGCATCGTTGTCATCAAAGTATCTTGACCATGAATCATAATAAAACTCACTTCAAAATTATCTCCAGATGCCTCCTCCGCTAATAAATTAGTCTGTTCTCGATGGGCAGACACTATCGAATCGTTTGCAGACTCAACTAATTCTCTTGCCTGTTCAAAATATCCATCTCTCGCAAATGCTAAAGCATCCATCAAATCTGACCTTGCATCTCCTGCGTAAGCAACAATTGTAAAACCAAGCATATTTATTTCTTCTTTTGATTTCATCCTTCTCCCTCCTCAATCTTGATCCATATTTTACACAACATTATTAAAATTACTTCGCTACGATACAAATAGAAAGACAACCCTAAATATCTTAAAAATCCTGAAATTTCATAATATTTAGGGTTAATCTTGTCTGAATACCCTAGTTTATTTCCTATACTTATGATTTATAGGCGGAAACCAGCGTAGTTTTTTGCTACTTCAATTACACGATAAACATCCAAATTAGATTGGAATAGCAGTTCGTGCCCACGGATATAATTCAACACATTTCTCCATTCATCTTGAGCTTGCCTTGTTTTTCCGGTTGCTTGAAGATATAAAGCCTTCGCCATCTTAACAACATATTCACGATGATAACTGAGCTGTTTCCATTCATCCTTTTGACTATTTAATGACTTAGAAATATTTTCCTCAATAATTGGTAAAAAATTATCAGCTAGATTGTAAGCTATATAATAATGATTCGCTAAAACATCATTTTTGACGGTACGCCAATTGCATTAAAAATAGTCACAAGAGGAATAAATGGATAATTTTTCTAAATATTCAACAACAGACTGCCAATTTTCCCCATACAAAGCAGAAAAGTATTCTTCAATCAATTCCTCATAACTTCTTGTCTTCTTCCAGAGCATTTGCCCCATGACATAATTAGGGAAAAATTATGAGGGGAATCCGGCACGTAATTCTTGACATGAAATGTACCCGTTCAAATGTAGGTTTGAAAGATAAGATACATCTCTGTAAATAGTTTGACTAATTTTCATATATCCTAAATCACCATAATGAGCACGCCCTAAAGGATAGTCATATACGAAACTATCTCCTTTAAATGTTTTTTGCCACTCAAAAAGATAAGATAAATTTTCCTCAAGAGAATTCGAAGTATAATTTTTATTACGCATATAAGGTTTAGGAGCAGGTATGGAATTGTCAAAATCTACATCTGCATAACTCATTTCAAATGTTCTTGTAATAGGTGCAAACATCATGGTAAAGCGTTCAGGATTATCTAATTTTTCTTTCTGAGGCGCCCATAACAACTCATGATAAAGTAGGAAACAAATCTTTGTATCTAATCCCTCACTCCTTAAAGCCCTATCCAATTGATTGAGAATACGAATATACTGATCCGAAACTAATTCTTGTCTACAGTTTTCGCATTCACAAATATTATTACGAGCATCCGACAACCATACATGTAAGTAATTCACATCAGGTCTTTTCTTGGCATAATCCGTAATAATTTCTACCATCTTATCCGCCACATCTGAATTTGAAAAATCCAGACTTGTTAAAATTGGAGCCGTACTAAATAATTCTCGCTTCCCGTTTATTTCAGCGACATACGGTTTCTTCTCCTCTGAAATACTAAGACCTGATTCCCAGCCAAATTTTGAAGAGTAACCTAAAACCTCACCTGTCCATCCATGACCAACACGATGATGAATAAGACCTCTTTTTTGCAATTCTTTATCCAACCTATCACTCAATTCTTGTACTAATTCATTTGAGAATTTTTCTTTATTTAGGTATGGATTAAACTCATGTTCATACCAACGTTTCAAAAAAGAATAGGGATTTTCAAACTGAATGAAAAAACTGTTCATCCCAATCTTAGGTAGCCAATCAATGAAATCTAGTATATTTTTCAAATGAATCTGCTCCCTCTATACATACTCCCCTATGATAGTAACTGGCTGTTTCATCTATAGATAGCTCTTTATCTAAAAATCTTCAAATCTTAACTCTGGAATAAAGTCATGTCCGCGCCCTGGTCTAGTATACACAACACCAAATTCATGAAACATTCGGTAAATTCCAATAAGTAAACCTACAATTGTATTGGACTCAATTCTCCCCTTACCCTTATTTAATGAGATGAAAATATGGTCTTTTCCATCTTCTTCATTGACTAATCCTACAAAAATATCCGCTTCCTTCTCCTCGACAAGTTCTATATCGGTATTAAATACCTGGTTCATATAGTATCTTAATTCCTCTAAGGCGAAGCTAGAATAAGCATTTTTCTGCTGATCAAATACTCTGATAACCATCTTATTCCCCTCCAACAGTAGCTTTTTCTTTTTCAAGATTGCGTTTATCTGCAATTTTGAAGAATGGATAATAAATTGCCACAGAAACCAAAATTAAAACAACTTGTAATACAGCTCCTTGCCAACTAGCCCCTGTCGCAAGGAATCCTCCTATGATCGGTGGCATTGTCCACGGAAGGATTACACCTGTTGTATAAGGTACTAATCCTACAGCCATTGATACATAGGTAATTAAGGCATTGATTGTAGAGTAGCAATAAACGGAATCAGCATAATAGGATTTAAAACCGTTGGAAACGTAAATAGAATAGCTGTATTGATATTAAAGATAGACGGTATAATAGCTAGCTTACCTAATGTTTTATTAGCACGACTCTTACTAAATAGGAAGAGACAAATCGCAAGACCAATAGTCGCTCCACCGCCACCAATAAATACAAATAAATCTTTAAACGGTAATGTAATAATGTGTTGTAGGGTTTGTCCTGCAGCCACAGCTTCTTGGTTTTCTGTAGTAAATTGTAACCAAACTGGGTCTACAAAAGCATTTAAAACTTGTCCCCCATTAACTCCACAGAACCAAAAGAATGAGTTTACAATAACACATAAAATCATACCTGGAAGCGTTCCCGCAATTAACTTAAGCGGTGTTCCAACAATTGCACCTAGGAGTCCGTTGAGACCTCCTGCAACTCCTGCCGCTTCAAGACCTTTTAAGACCAGAGCCCACAAAACAAAAGTAGTAAAACCAGGTAAAAGAGCTGAAAATGATTTACTTACTACATCTGGGACACCACTTGGCATTTTTATCGTAATTCCGCGCTGGATAAACATACGATAAATCTCCGCTGTAATCAATCCAATGGTAATCGCCATAAACAAAGAAGAAGCATTCAGGCTAGAAAATGGTATTGCACCGCCAAATAACTGCTTGACCTGCTCCCCATTTTTATCATAAACCATACTCGAAAAACGAGGTGCCATCAATACAAAACTGGATAAGGCTATGATTCCTGCCGACGGACCATCTGTACCATATCCTTCCGACAACCTGTAGGCAATACCGAAACAAGCGACCAAGGAGATAATCGCTACTGTTGACTGATTCATAGTTGTCAAGATACTTAGCAATCCAACACTATTTAGCCAATTTGTAAAAGCCTCTTGAGGCCAACTGATTAGAATAAGAAACAAGGAACCAACTAAAATCAAAGGCATTGCCATCATAAATCCTTCACGAATAGCTTTCAAATGCCGTTGGTTTCCAACTTTTTCACCAAACGGAGCGACTTTCGTTTCTAAAAACGCTAAAATATTGTTCATCATCGGAACTCCTTTTTTTATTTTTTATAAATTAAATATACCATTAACGAAAAGCGTTGTCAACATATTTTTTTGCTGTTTTTACAATATTTTTCTTTGTATAGAATAATAATTTTAATTGATTTTTTTCTTACGTTTAATATAAAAATAAACCAAAGGAGGAAACAAATGATTACAAAACAATCAGCCTTTTTACAAAATAGAGCCACTATACTGGAATTTCTATATCGAAATCCAGCAACATCCCGTACAGATATTGTTAATGAAACAGGACTTACTCCAGCAACAACGACTAACATCATAAAAGAGCTAAGCGAACAATCCCTCATATACGAAACTGGTGATGAATTTAGCGAGTTTTCCGGATCTGGAAGACGTAGAAAAACTATTTCTATTACAGATAATATCCCATCTGTCGTTGGAGGTATTGAAATAAACGTCTTAGGTATCTTTCTCAGTCTATGTGACTTACAAGGGAAAACTATTTTCGAAACAGAAATTTTGAATGAACATTATCCTATTTCAGAAATCAATTCCACCATTACCAATATGATAAAAACAGCTATAGAGTACGCCCCTTTGGAAACAAAATTACTTGGATTTGGCTTATCGATACCTGGACATTATAACAAAGACTCCGGAAATATCATTACAAACAACCCCATATGGGAATCTTTTTAATTTATTAAATATAATTAAAGGTTTCAATTTTTCCTTTTTATTGTAAAAATAATATTGATTGTATGGCTATAGGGCAATACCTTTTTAATCCACACAATACCCCCGATAATTTTATTTTCCTACACGCTGGATTAGGTATTTACACTTCCTTTTTCACAAAAGAAAAAATAGGAGCCTCTAAAAATCCTTATATCGGAGAAATTGGACACACCATTGTCGAATTGAATGGGCAATATTGTGAATGCGGAAAAAAAGGTTGTTTACAAACATATATTTCTGATGCTTGGTTAATCAAACATGCCCAATTATTATTTAAAAATTCTCAACTAACTGTACTAAAAAGCCTTGTAAAGACAGAAAAAGATATTCATTTAGATACCCTTTTAACAGCTTACAACTTAGGCGACTCTGCTTTACGTCAACAAATTGATAAAGGAGTCAATTTATTGGCCACTTCTATTGCAAATCTTCTCCTCATCAATCCTGCTGATAAAATCTATATCAACAGTCAATTGCTTAATTATCAACCTTTCACTCATGAAGTCAGGGATAAAATCCAAGACCAGCTCCACTTCGTTCCCTTTACTCGTAATATAGAAATTGAAATTTTACCTTACAACAAACATCGTGGAAGTATAGGAGCTTGTGCATTAGCTATCGTTGCTTTTTTCATAGAGCATAACAATGTATTACAAGATATTATTTCACCTTAATATATATTCGAAATCTATAGACCTGTTTAAAGCAACTGCAATCTGTAGTAAACATGAACAAACAACCTCCCTTAAGTTTATGCGAATCCTTGTACTCGTTTGAGAATCTGACCGTTTTAGTAGTCCCTATTGGTATGTGTTAGGAATGAAGATGATGAGTATCAAGGAACAGGATTTGAAAAGATATTGGTTCAATTATTAAATACAAAAACTTTCATTCACCATTCGATACCTTTAAATATTTAAAAGACATGGGAGTTGATACTATTGACCTCTCTGTTCTCTTAGAAGGTTTTAGTTATGCTTATGGTATGGATTGGTTAGAAAAATTTTTTAAAGAAAATCAATATAAACTTCGCGAATTTTATTAACAGTATCAAACAAGATGATTGTCAATTAGCCAGTCGTCTTGTTTTTATGATTGAATGAAATAAAATCGAAACAAATCACTTAGAGAATTCCAATCAATTTCTAGCACTGTTTGAGACGTTTCAGCGGACTATTTCAGATTCGGTCCACTATTCCTTCCCAAAAACATTGCATATTGCGCCGAAGGAATTGCTCACACTATCCCAAGCACAAAACCCTCAGTCGACTGACCGAGGGTTCCTTATTTCTTATTAAGAACTTGATTAGCTCAATGCATCCAAGGCATCATCCATTGAAAGAACTTCGTGGAAGACACGTTGTGTCAATTCAGTTTTTTGTTCTGGAGTGAGGTATTTAGTGTTTATACAGTATCCAGAGATACGTACGATAACGTCTTCTCCTGACATGATCTTTTCGTAAACATCGTTCAAGTCCATAACGTTCAAGTTAACGTGTTGTCCACCGTTTTTCGAAGTAACCATCAAGATTGTTACCAAGTTATCAACTTGTTCATCACGAGTCTTACCAAGAGCACGAGGTGAAACTTGTGTAGTCAATGAGATACCATCAGCTGCATAACTAAAGTCAAGGCTAGAAAGTGAGTTCAAGTTTTGCAACCATCCACCTTTAGCTTTGTTAGATGGGTTAGCACCTGGTGAGAAGAATTCAAGTTTAGACAAGTTCACAGAACCATCTTCGTTGAGGTATACACCTTTGTGGACTGGTGAGTTACCAGTTTGTTTAGAGTAAGCAACGTTAGATGTGATTGTCAAAAGTGATACTGTAGCTTCAGCGTCTTTGTAAAGTTTGTGGCTACGTAGACGAGTTGTGTAAGCTTCGATCAACCATTCTGCCAATTCGTTTGAACGTGGGTCATCTTCACCCCAACGTGGGTATTCACCGATTGTTTCGTAATCGTAGATGTAGCCATTTTCGTCACGGATTGGTTTTAACTGCTAGCGTATTTGATAGCTGACAATGTATCAACAGTGTTAGCAAATCCACAAATACCGAATCCCATGTTAGCACGTTGTTTAGTTGGCAAGAAGGCCATTTGAACAGCTTCGTAGTTGTACTTATCAGTCATGTAGTGGATGATGTTCAAAGCATCTACGTAAGTGTCAGTCAACCAGTCAAGAGATTTTTCAAAGTTTTCTTTAACTGATTCGAATTCAAGAACTTCGTCACGGATTGGTTCGATGTCAAATACTTTGTAGTCTTTGTGAACATCATCGTAACCACCGTTCAAACCAGTAAGAAGGGCTTTCAATACGTTTACGCGCACCGAAGTACTGGATGTTGTGGCGTTGTTCTTCATTTTCTGGGTCAAGTGGAGACACACAGCATGAGATACAGCTCATTTCACCATATCCGTCTTTAGCCATTGTTGTTACACCTTCGTATTGGATAGAAGAGTGTTTGTGACTCATGTGCATACAGTAGCGACGGAAGTTGTATGGCAATTTGTCAGTCCAAAGAACTGTCAAGTTTGGTTCTGGAGAGTTACCGATATTGTCAAGAGTGTTCAAGAAACGGTAGTCCATCTTAGTAACACGGTGACGACCGTCGTTACCCATACCAGCCATAGAAGTTGTGATGAATGTTGGGTCACCTGAGTACAATTGGTCATAAGCTTTTTGTACGAGCAAATTTAACTGTACGAAGTTTCATAGCGAAATCATCAACGAATTCTTGGATTTCTGATTCAGTAAATGTACCACGAGCAAGGTCACGTTCTGCAAAGATGTCCAATACGATTGGCACACGTCCTAGAGATGTAGCAGCACCGTTGATCACACGGCAAACAGACATGAAGGCGATGTTAACCCATTGGATTGCTTCTTTAGTGTTCATCGCTGGTTTGCGAACGTCAACACCGTAAAGGTCACCCAAAGCGAACAACTTGTTGCAATGCTTGGTATTGAAGGTTGATTTCTTCACGAAGACGGATTGTTTCTTCATCGATTTCTTCGATTGCATTCCAGTCGTTTACTTTTTCTTTGCATCAAGTAGTCTGCACCGTAAAAAGAGCAAGACGTGCGTAAACACCGATGATACGTCCGCGTGAGTATGCATCTGGAAGACCAGTTACAGTGTGTGCGTGACGAGCGCGACGAATGTTTGAAGTGTAAGCGCGGAAGATACCGTCGTTAACTGTTGTTACATACTTAGTGAAGATTTCGTGAACAGCTGGATCTGGTTCGTATCCATTTTCTTTCAAAGTAGTTTCAGCCATACGGATACCACCTTTTGGCATGAAGTTCAATTTGAAGAGTTCGTCATTTTGGATACCAAAGATAACTTCGTTTTCTTTATCGATAAATCCTGCTGGGATATCAGCGATAGATGTTGGACGAGTGTCCATTGGGAAACGAGTTTCTTCGTAGTGAGCCTTAGTTTCTTCTACAATTTTTTTGATGTGTAGTGAACGTTCTGTTGGTCCTGCAAGGAAGCTTTCGTCTCCATCGTAAGGTGTGTAGTTTGCTTGTACGAAGCGTGATACACTTGCTTTTTCTTTCCAATCTACGCCTTTGAAGCCTTCCCAAGCTTTGTCAAAAATATCTTGTGCTTCAACAACTGTTTTAACAACCATGTTAATGTCCTCTGTTTTCTTTCTAGTAACAGTCATCTGTTACATTTATGAAACTAGTATACCATACAGTAACCGATTTCAACAAGCGAAAATTCCTTATTTTTTTACACTTTCTTTTTCTAACACAGACTAATCTCTATACCAAACTGTATTATATTTTTGAAAAAATTAAAGCCTTTTTTCTTTTTTTCAGAAAAAAGGGTATAATAAAAGAACATAATTGGTAAAAAGGGGCTAGGTATGTTGATTTTTCCTTTGTTAAATGATTTGTCAAGAAAAAAATCATTCATATTGACATGGATGCCTTTTTTTGCTGCGGTAGAAATCAGAGATAATCCCTAAACTCAAAGGAAAAACCTGTCATTATCGGGAAGCGATCCTCGGCAAACAGGTGGGCGTGGTGTCGTTTCCACTTGTAGCTATGAGGCGCGAGCTTTTGGTGTCCATTCTGCCATGAGCTCTAAAGAAGCCTATGAGCGTTGTCCCCAGGCCGTCTTTATCTCAGGGAATTATGAAAAATACAAAGCTGTGGGACTCCAGATTCGAGCTATCTTTAGACGCTATACAGATTTGATAGAACCCATGAGCATTGACGAAGCCTATTTGGATGTAACAGAAAAATAAACTCGGTATCAAGTCAGCGGTCAAAATCGCTCGCCTCATTCAAAAAGATATCTGGCAAGAACTCCATTTGACTGCTTCTGCAGGCGTTTCCTACAACAAATTCTTAGCTAAAATGGCGAGTGATTATCAAAAACCACATGGTCTGACAGTGATTCTACCTGACCAAGCTGAGGATTTTCTCAAACAAATGGATCTTTCCAAGTTTCATGGAGTAGGAAAAAAGACGGTAGAACGTCTTCATCAAATGGGTGTTTTTACTGGCGCTGATTTGCTTGAAGTTCCTGAAGTGACCCTAATAGACCGATTTGGCAGACTGGGCTATGACCTTTATCGAAAGGCTCGGGGTATCCACAATTCCCCCGTCAAATCCAATCGCATCCGTAAATCAATCGGCAAGGAAAAAACCTATGGAAAGATTCTCCGTGCCGAGGAGGACATCAAAAAAGAGCTGGCTCTTCTATCAGAAAGAGTCGCTCTCAATCTCAATCAACAAGAAAAAGCTGGAAAAATTGTCATTCTGAAAATTCGCTACGAGGACTTTTCAACTCTGACTAAACGAAAAAGTCTGGCTCAAAAAACACAGGATGCTAGTCAGATAAGCCAAATAGCCCTGCAACTCTATGAAGAGTTAGACGAGAAAGAAAGAGGTGTCCGCCTGTTGGGGATTACCATGACTGGATTTTAATCTCAATGAAAATCAAAGAGCAAACTAGGGAGTTAGACGCAGGCTGCTCAAAGCACTGCTTTGAGGTTGCAGATAGAAGAGCTAACGCGGTTTGAAGAAATTTTCGAAGAGTATAAAACCTTGAAGAGCTGACCCTTCAAGGTTTTTCTTATACAAATAAACGAACAAAGCTATAAAGTAGCAAGACACTACCAAGCACGATGCGGTATTTACCAAAAAGAGTAAAGTCGTGTTTTTTCACATAGCTTGTCAAGAAACGAATAGCGACCATGCTGACTGCAAAGGCGACTCCCATCGCAACCAAGAGCAAGAACAATTGTCCCAAAACTCAAGAGCTGTCCTGCTTTTATAAATTTGAAAATCTTTAAGGCACTGGCTCCAAACATAACAGGAATCCCAAGATAGAAGGTAAATTCTGTCACAACAGAACGACTGGTTCCATTTAACAAACCACCGACGATTGTGGCCCCAGAACGGCTAGTTCCTGGTAAAAGGGCAAGAACTTGGAAGAGTCCGATATAGAAAGCTGTCGTATAAGGAAGCTTGTCCAACTCTGTTACACTTGGCTCGATAGCACGCGCTTTATTGCGCTTTTCCAAATAGATAAAGGCAATCCCATAGATAATCAACATGAGAGCAACAGAAACCATATTATGGAAGTGGGTATCAAACCAATCATCAAACTTAAAGACAGCAAGTAAAGGCAAGGTCGCAATCAAGACCTTCAACCATAGTCTCCAAGTCTTACGAACTTCCTGCTTGTCCTTAGTCGGTTTGAAGGATTGAGCTTATTAAAGTAAATCACCATGACCGCCAAAATAGCACCAAGCTGAATCACGACATTAAACATGGACATAAAGGCTTCGTTTTGATTTTGATATTGGATAAATTCCTCTGCTAAAATCAAGTGACCTGTACTGGAAATGGGCAACCATTCCGTAATTCCTTCAACAATCCCGAAGAAGATAGATTTTAAAATTTCAATAAGATACATAGATTACTCCTTTTTTCTATCTTCCATTATAGCATACTTTTTCAGTCTATGGCAGTTCTCTTTAAAAGGCGCCGATACTGCCACCGCCTCCGCCTCCAGAGAAGCCACCGCCAGAACTTCCACTTCCAGAAGATACGGAATAGGTACTTGCTGTATTTGCGACGCTGGCATAATGGCTCATTTGCGCACTTGAATGATAAAACATACTGTGCCAGCCATAAGCTACATAGAGATTGATATCTGGATTTTCCACTTGGATATGATGAACCTTCATCAAATGACTAACCTTATCCGCATAGCCAAATAAGGTCGCATAAACCAAGAGGCGATTCCATACTACAATACTTTCCAGCTCAGCCTGATCCAATCGCGCAATCTCACGCAGCATATTTTCAAAACTGGTCCAGAGATAGTAGACTTCAGCTCCCGCTTTATTTAGAACACCATCACGATTATCTAGTCGAAGCTTCCAATAATAGAAAACAGCCAAAACTAAACCTATGAAAACCAAGTATTGGCAAGGGGAGGTAAAGATAGCCATGAACGTCTAAACTGTACAAGAAGAAACCAAATCCAATAAATAGAGGCAGGACAGTAGAGAGACCCATCCCCACTTGCAAAGCCTTTTCCCCACCAGTTAAAGGACGATAATAATCTGGAAGCCCCCAGAAGGAAACTCGATTTCTTACCCCTTCTTGCATCTCTTTTAATACTTCTTCAAAGAAGATTTGAGCTGACGCCCCTTTGCCTGAATCCGTTTTTCATCAGAGACTTTTGCCCCACGATAAAGACTATCAGATACCTTGTAATCCGCAAACAAATTGGAAAGAGTTTCTTCTTTTTTGCCTGAAAAAGCCAGATTTAGACAGTCTATCTCAAAGCTTGACAAACCATCTTCTCTTACCAGCCTCAAGCCAACTGCATCTCCTTCTGAAATAATAGAAACATTCCCACGGTCTATCACATCTAACAAAGTAGCTTGAATAAGTTGATCAAAGGTGAATTTGCCAGCCCCCTTGACCAAGGGACTCACTTCCTCCAAGGAGGTCGAGTAGACAGCCTCTGATAAAACCATAGGCTCTAATTCCATTGGTGGTTCGTAGATACGATGATTTTTAGCATATTTAACTGAAGGAGTGGTCTTTCTTCTATAGATAAAATAGAAGCAGACGCTCAATAACAAAGAAATGGAAAGTAGCAAAGGGAAGACCCAAGTAACGAGTTGTTTACTTTGCTCTTTTTCTTTAAAAATCGAGTCTTCTATCTTATTAAACTTTTCTAAACGATTCCCTTTCAATCCCTGAACCCTAGCACTAGCAAAATCGGTCCGAGGCCAATAGGCATGTAACTCAACTCCACGCTTAGCCGGAAGATTGTCTAAACGGATAGTATAATCAAGGTTACTCTTTTCAACTGTTCCCTCTCTAAAAAGTTTCCCTGTATGGAAAAAGAGTTTTTCAGCCCCCTTGTCTCCCCTTACATGAAATTCAAACTTTCCAATAGCCCCTGAACTATCTGTCAGAGGTTGCCAATTTAATTCAGCGATATCATCATATAGGAAAAGCAAATTCTTTAAATTCCAGACAAGGTCAACTTCAACTGTGTCGCCTTCCTGACCTGGATTATAAACTTTAACAGTATAACCATCTGCTCCTTCTATCACTTCGCTCGTAACATCTGTCAGTTCAGCACCATTTTTCGCGGCCTGAACCTTTGGATGAGGATCAATGTCAAATCCGCTAGGCATCTTGCCAGCACGTCCAAGCCCCACGATTTGGCCCTTAAAGCCCTCCTCAAACTGATAAACTATCTTTTGTCTAAATTCTGCCGTGTTGTCTGCATGAATATACAAATCCCCTTGGTAGGAGTTTATCTTGAAATCAATGGCAAAAACAGAGAGTGGCAGAAGGCAAAACAAGCCTAAGACCAGTAAGAAAAAAGTTTTTTTCATCAATTAAGCCCCCTTTTTATCTTTGCTATCATTATATCATTTTTTCTCAAGTAAGGGCTTACCCATATTGAAAAATAGAGTTTTTCGATAAAAATAGGAGACAGTTATTTTTTAATAGATTAGAAATAGGAGAAATCATGAGAAAAATATACTTATCTATTTTCACAAGTCTCTTGCTGATGCTAGGATTTGTCAATGTTGCTCAAGCCGATGAATATTTACGCATCGGGATGGAAGCAGCATATGCTCCCTTTAACTGGACCCAGGATGATGATAGCAATGGAGCTGTCAAAATCGATGGAACCAACCAGTACGCCAATGGATACGATGTCCAGATTGCCAAGAAAATTGCTAAGGACTTAGGGCAAAGAGCCTTTGGTTGTTAAAAACCAAGTGGGAAGGTCTAGTCCCTGCCCTTACTTCTGGTAAGATTGATATGATTATCGCAGGTATGAGTCCCTACTGCCGAACGCAAACAAGAAATCGCCTTTTTCAAGCAGTTACTACACTAGCGAACCAGTTTTGCTTATCAAAAAGATTCTGCCCTACGCAAATGCTAAATCTTTGAATGACTTTAATGGTGCGAAAATCACTTCTCAACAAGGTGTCTACCTTTATGACTTGATTGCACAAATCCCAGGCGCTAAAAAAGAAACAGCCATGGGAGACTTCGCTCAAATGCGCCAAGCACTTGAGGCTGGTGTCATCGATGCTTATGTTTCTGAGCGCCCTGAAGCACTGACTGCCGAAGTTGCTAACTCTAAGTTCAAGATGGTTCAAGTAGAACCAGGTTTCAAAACTGGAGAAGAAGATACAGCTATTGCCATTGGACTTCGTAAAGATGACAACCGTATTAGCCAAATCAATGCCAGCATTGAAACCATTTCAAAAGACGACCAAGTTACCTTGATGGATCGTATGATCAAGGAACAACCTGCCGAAGCTACAACAACTGAAGAGACTAGCAGTAGTTTCTTTAGCCAAGTCGCTAAAATTCTTTCTGAAAACTGGCAACAACTCTTGCGTGGTGCTGGTATCACTCTTTTAATCTCTATCGTCGGAACCATCATAGGTCTCATTATCGGCCTTGCTATTGGTGTTTTCCGTACTGCTCCTCTCTCTGAGAATAAAGCCATTTATGGCCTACAAAAACTAGTCGGCTGGATTCTCAATGTCTATATCGAAATTTTCCGTGGTACACCTATGATTGTTCAATCGATGGTTATCTACTATGGAACCGCTCAAGCTTTTGGTATCAACCTTGACCGCACACTGGCTGCTATCTTCATCGTTTCAATCAACACTGGTGCCTACATGACTGAAATCGTCCGTGGTGGTATCCTAGCAGTTGACAAGGGACAATTTGAAGCTGCTACTGCTCTTGGTATGACTCATAACCAAACCATGCGTAAGATTGTCCTACCTCAGGTAGTCCGTAACATCCTACCAGCAACTGGTAATGAATTTGTCATCAATATCAAAGATACATCTGTATTGAACGTTATCTCTGTTGTCGAACTTTATTTCTCAGGAAATACCGTGGCAACTCAAACCTATCAATACTTCCAAACATTTACAATCATCGCCGTGATTTACTTTATCCTCACCTTCACCGTAACGCGTATCCTGCGCTTCATCGAACGCCGAATGGACATGGATACCTATACTACAGGTGCTAACCAAATGCAAACGGAGGATTTGAAATAATGACACAAGCAATCCTTGAAATTAAACACCTCAAAAATCCTATGGACAAAACGAAGTGCTAAAAGATATTTCTCTCACTGTCCATAAGGGAGAAGTCATCTCTATCATCGGAAGCTCTGGAAGCGGAAAATCGACCTTCCTCCGCTCCATTAACCTACTTGAAACGCCAACTGATGGACAAATCCTTTATCATGGACAAAACGTCCTCGAAAAAGGCTATGACCTCACGCAATACCGTGAAAAGTTGGGAATGGTGTTCCAATCCTTTAATCTCTTTGAGAATCTCAACGTTCTTGAAAACACAATCGTCGCTCAGACGACTGTCCTTAAACGCGAACGTACAGAAGCTGAAAAAATTGCCAAAGAAAACTTAGAAAAAGTCGGCATGGGAGAGCGCTACTGGCAAGCGAAACCAAAACAACTCTCAGGTGGTCAAAAACAACGTGTGGCCATCGCTCGTGCCCTTTCAATGAATCCTGACGCCATTCTCTTTGATGAACCAACATCAGCTCTCGATCCAGAAATGGTTGGAGAAGTCCTTAAAATCATGCAGGAACTAGCTCAGGAAGGCTTGACTATGATTGTAGTGACTCACGAGATGGAATTCGCTCGTGATGTCTCTCACCGTGTTATCTTTATGGATAAGGGTGTTATTGCTGAAGAAGGTAAACCAGAAGACCTCTTCACCAATCCTAAAGAAGACCGAACAAAAGAATTCCTTCAACGTTATCTCAAATAAAAAGAAAAGGCTGCATCAACCATGCAGTCTTTTTGCTGTCCCCATACTCTGCGAAAATCTCTTCAAACCACGTCAGCTTCGCCTTGTCGTAGGTATATGTTACTGACTCTGTCAGTCTTATTTACAACCTCAAAGCAGTGCTTTGAGCAGCCTACGTCTAGCTTCCTAGTTTGCTCTTTGATTTTCATTGAGTATCAAAATGAAAAGGCAGACCCAATTCAAGAATCCGCCATTATCCAAAGATTAATCTTCAAATTTTTCATGATTTTTTTCATAGAAATCAATTAAACCTAGAGCTGTTTCAAATGAAATATTTTTTACTTTTGCACGACCCTTGCGCTAGAGCAATGATAGACATTTCACGCGCATTCGTTTCTTTAGAGATACGGTAGCCTGTGATTTTCTTATCACGAACCCAGCCAACAACTGATTCTACTTTTTCAAAGTTTGACTTAGCCATGTCCTTCTCCTATTTTCTTCTTTACGATATATTATTCTATACGTTTTTTTATGTCTTTTGTCAATAAAAAAACATATATTCAATAAAATAAAAGATTTTTTTATTTTTTTCTTACTTCTTTTTAAAAGCCGATAATATATAGGTTTTTTTACTTGCTATAAACCATTAGCAACTACCTAAAAAAATAATTGTATTATTAAACTTCAAATATGTAAGAATATTCATATAAACTACATACCAGCTACTCAATAGGATAGACAGGAGTCTTATTTAAGTAATTCTATACATTCCTTTAAAATGGTTAAAGCTACCAAAGATAATATTCTCCTCTGATTACCTCTTAACTATCTCTTTCCTTTCTCCTTATCCGAGATTCCTTCCTGTCATGCTTTAAAGCTTATTTTCTTTTTCAACTGGTACAATGGACTTGTCTCATCAGCTTTTTACATATTCTTTATCAAACACCAACTTCATAGTCAGCATCTAGAATATGACTTCCTAATGTCACAAACTTTTCTACTACTCTCATTTTACAAGTATCAAATTGATTTTATCAATTAAGTATCCAAATCTGCCTCATAAATACTGATTATTTTCTCTATTTGCTATTATATTTAGACGATTTTTAAATTAGTTATATATAAGATATTGTATTTTAAATAGTATCCTTATATATAGCAAGTAATTCTTTTTTATTATTATAAACTGAAACAAAAAATAATAGGTACTATAATAAGTTGTAGTAGAAATAGTAGGATAGTTTTCCTAAGTTCATAGGAATCGCCCCCTTTCTTCACCCTCATTATAGCACCTATACATCAGTTGTGCAAATAATATGATATTTTTTTATTAGTCCTCAGACAAGCATATTATAGAGCGTTTCATTACCATTTAAGTTAATATAAGCTGGATCAAAACCTTCCATTCGACGAATCAATCCTGCATAATCATGCTTATCTGCTAAGGCAATCCCAATCAATACTGGTCCTGTTCCCTTGCTAGCTCGTTTGATATACTCAAAACGTGTGATATCATCGTTTGGTCCCAAAATATCATTTACAAATTCACGCAAAGCTCCTGGACGCTGTGGGAAGTTGACCACAAAGTAATGCTTAATCCCATCATAAATCAAGGCACGCTCTTCCATTTCTGGCATACGGTTGATATCATTATTTCCTCCAGAAATGATACAACAAATGGTTTTCCCCTTGATATATTCAGCTAAAACTTCTAAAGAGGCGATACTAGCCGCTCCAGCAGGTTCTGCGACAATCCCTTGCTTAGAGTAGAGGTCAATCAAGGTTTCAGAAATCAATCCCTCATCGACACCTACTAAGGTTTGAACATGTTGACGAGTTGCCTCATAGGTCAACTGTCCCACCTTTTGTACAGCAATCCCATCTGCAAATTTGTCAATTTCCTTGAGTTTGACTGGACCGCCAGCTTCAAAGGCAGCCTTCATGGAACGCGCCCCATTAGCCTCTACCCCAATGACTTCAATTTCTGGACTTGTTTCCTTGATATAAGTTGAAACCCCAGCAATGAGACCGCCACCACCAACAGGAACCAAGACAGCATCAAAATCAATCGATTCTTTTCGAGCTTCTTCTAAAATCTCATAAGCAACGGTCCCTTGACCTGCTTGGACATGGGCATCATCAAAAGGATCAATAAAGGTACGATTTTCAGAGACTGTAAATTCTTGAGCTGCCTTAGCAGAAGCATCAAAGGTATCTCCAACTAGTTTAATGGTCACGAAGTCCCCACCAAAAAAGCGAACTTGCCCAATCTTTTGCTGCGGAGTAGTAATGGGCATGAAAATAGTAGCAGGAATTTTCATCTCATTACAAGTATAGGCAACTCCCTGCGCATGATTTCCCGCAGAAGCACAGACCACCCCACGCTCACGCTCTTCCTTGCTGAGCTGAGAAATAGCATAATAGGCACCACGAATTTTAAAAGAACGAACACGTTGAGCATTTTCCTTTTTCAAATAAATCTTAGCACCATACTTCTCCGATAAATAATGATCATAATCCAGTGGGGTATTCACAACCACACCGTTCAAGACCTTGTGAGCCTTGATGATATCTTTTGAACTTAACATCTTTTTCTCCTAGACTATTCATACTATCACAATCCATCCTCTAAAAAGAGAGATGAATTGATTATAAAAGCGAGTTAGGTCCCCCCAACTCGCCTTCACCTTAATTTCTATAAATTAGTTATAGATTTTGAATGCATCATCGTCGTTTTTACCAACGAATGGCATTGCTTTACGCAATTCTGCACCAACTTTTTCAATTTCAAGGTTAGCTGCTTGTTCACGGTAAGCAGTCAATTTTGGACGTCCAGCTTTATAGTCATTCACAAAGTCATTTGCAAATTTACCATTTTGGATATCTGCCAAGACAGCTTTCATGTTTTCCTTAACTTGTTCAGTGATTACACGTGGACCTGATACATAGTCACCATATTCAGCAGTGTTTGAAATAGATTGACGCATTTTCTTGAATCCACCTTCGTAGATCAAGTCAACGATCAATTTCATTTCGTGAAGAACTTCAAAGTATGCCAATTCTGGGGCGTAGCCTGCTTCTGTCAAGACTTCGAAACCTGCTTCGATAAGGGCAGTCAAACCACCACAAAGTACAGCTTGTTCACCAAATAAATCTTCTTCAGTTTCTTCTTTGTAAGTTGTTTCAAGAAGACCTACACGAGCTGCTCCAACACCTTTACACCAGTCCATAGCAATGTTTTTAGCATTTCCTGTTGCATCTTGATATACTGCGTAAAGAGCTGGAACACCAAATCCTTCTTCGTAAGTACGACGTACCAAGTGTCCTGGTCCTTTAGGAGCACACATGAAGACATCTACATCTGCAGGAACTTTGATAAATTCAAAGTGGATGTTGAAACCGTGAGCAAATCCAACTGCATTTCCAGCTTCCAAGTTTGGAGCGATTTCTGCTTCATACAATTCTTGTTGGATTTCATCTGGTGCCAAAATCATGATAACGTCAGCCAATTTAGTAGCTTCTGCTACTGTGTAAGTGTCAAATCCGTCTTCTTTTGCTTTGTCAAAAGATTTACCTGGACGTACACCGATAATGACATCGCGACCTGAATCACGCAAGTTTTGAGCATGCGCATGTCCTTGTGAACCATAACCGATAACGGCGATTTTTTTACCGTCAAGTGCTGCTACTTTAACATCTTTTTCGTATTCCATTTGAACTGCCATAGTTTTTCTCTCTTTTCTATTATTTATTGCCTTTTAGGCTGGTTTAACAAATTTAAGTTGGATTTTTAGTCGCGGGTAAATCCAGTTGCACCCGTTCTAGCAATATTGCGAATACCGTATGGTCGAATGACTCGCAATAGAGCTTCACTCTTTTCAGCATTTCCTGTCATCTGAATAGTAATCGAGCTTGGCGCTACGTCTACCACTGTTGCACGGAAAGGTTGAATAATGGCTAGAATCTCAGCTCTCTTCTCAGCTGGCGCTGACATCTTAACCAAATCACCTCGCGCTCCAAATGAGGCTTGTCTGTAATATCTCGAATGCGAATCACATCAATCTGACGATTGAGTTGCTTGATGATTTGCTCCACTTCATCATGTGAAGCTACATCAATAATAATGGTGATGCGCGATACATTCGGATCTTCTGTTGCTCCAACAGAGATACTTTCGATATTAACCTGGCGGCGAGACAGAACGCCAGTAAAGCGATTGAGGACCCCTGAACGATTTTGTAGTTTTGCTGTTAACATTCTACGCATGGAACTTCACCCCCAACATCTCATGATTACTCTTACCAGCTGGTACCATTGGTAACACCTGTTCCTTACGAGAAATATCTACCTCGATTAGCATAGGAACATCCTCAGTGATGACTTCAAGATCTTGAGTCAAGGTCTCAGGATTGTCAAACTTATAGTTTTTAATGCCATAAGCCTGTGCCATCAATTGAAAATCAGGAAGGGTATCAAAGACTGACTCAGATGTTCTACCTTCATAGAAGGATTCCTGCCACTGGCGAACCATTCCAAGTGAGTGGTTGTTCAGCATAACCACCTTGATTGGCACCTTGTAAATGTTCAAAATAGCCAATTCCTGGTTGGTCATTTGGAAGCCACCATCCCCAACAAACAAGACTACTTCCTTATCTGGGTTAGCAATTTTAGCACCAATTGCTGCTGGAATTCCGAATCCCATCGTTCCCAAACCACCTGAAGTCACTAACTGACGCTCATTTTGGTATGGATAATACTGAGCTGTCCACATTTGGTGTTGTCCAACGTCTGTTACCACAATGGCATCTCCGTTTGTCAATTCACCAATTCGTTCAATAACGGCTTGCGGTTGAACCACACGCTCTTTCTTGTCATAAGAACGAACACGATTCTTGTCTTTAGTAACTTTTTCAATCCACTTTTCAGTATTGTTATGAACGATTGGTTCTGCCAACAACATTTGCAAGGCTTTCTTAGCATCTCCAACTACAGGAATATCTGCACTGATAATCTTGCCAATCTCAGCTGGGTCAATATCAATGTGAGCAACCTTAGCATTTTTAGCAAAAGTCTTAGGATTCCCTGTCAAGCGGTCATCGAAACGGCAACCAATACTAATCATAAAGTCAGCTTCCGTCATGGCAATATTAGCTGCGAAAGACCCGTGCATACCCCCCCATTCCAAGAAAGAGTGGATGAGTCGTTGCAATCGTGCCTTGCCCCAAAAGACTGGTTACCACTGGAATTTGATAGCGTTCTGCAAATTCATTTAATTCCGCAGCAGCTTCAGCATAACTAATTCCACCACCAGCTAACAAGACTGGTTTTTTAGCCTTGGATAATTGCTTCAAGATTTTTTTGATTTGCATATCATTTGGCTCAAGAGTCGGCTGATAGCTTGGTAGGTTCACTTCTGGTGAATAAATGAAGTCTGTTTCTAAAGCAGATACGTCTTTAGGTAGGTCAATGACAACTGGCCCTGGACGACCAGTAGTTGCGATATGGACAGCTTCCGTAATGATACGAGGGATATCAGCTGTCTCACGAACTTGATAATTGTACTTAGTGATTGGCATGGTAATTCCCACGATGTCTGCCTCCTGAAAGGCATCCTTCCCAATCCCTGCTCGCGCCACCTGACCTGTAAAGACCAAAAGGGGAACGCTATCGCTCATGGCATCTGCAATCCCTGTAATGGCATTTGTTGCTCCTGGTCCACTAGTGACGACGGCAACACCCAACTTTCCAGTTGATTTGGCATAACCTTCAGCTTCATGCAAACAACCTTGCTCATGGCGTCCTAGAATGTGGCGAATGCCTTTAAAATTATATATCGCATCATAAAAAGGCAAGACAGCACCACCAGGATAACCAAAGATGGTATCAATTCCTAAATCACGAAGTGTTTCCAAAACTAGGTCCGACCCCGTCTTAGGAGATTCTAAACTGATTTTCTCCATTGTTCCCCTTTCTCTTCACTTAAAAATAACTTGTTACTATCATACCATTTTTTCAAGATTTTTTTCAAGAGAAAAAGAAGAAATTTTTCTGAATTTTTCTATTTTAAGGTAACTTCTCAAAGTAACTTCCACTTGCCTGACCAAAGTGGAAATTAGTCTAAAACAGATTTTTTTATGGTGGAATTAAGTGTGAGACGTTTGAGTTAGAAATGAGGCTCACTATGACAAAACATAAACACCTTACCCTTTCAGACCGTAATGATATCCAATTAGGCTTAGAGCGCGGTGAAACCTTCAAAGCTATTGGACAATCCATTCTAAAAGACCCGACCACTGTTTCCAAAGAAGTGAAGCGAAACAGACGAGTCCGAGAGTCTACATGCGATAACCTTCCTTGCCCTCTACTTGATAAGGCTCCCTTTGTCTGTAATGGATGCCCTAAAAGAAGACAAAATTGTGGCTATCAGAAAATCTTCTACCTCGCTAAACAAGCTCAAAAAAACAGTACGAACAAACTCTTGTTGAGGCTCGTGAAGGAACTCCCCTTAATTCCAAGACCTTCTGGGACATGGACAAAGTCATTTCTGAGGGTGTTAAAAGGGACAACACATCTATCATATTCTCAAAACTCACAATCTTGATGTCAGCTCCTCAACTGTCTATCGACATATCCGAAAAGGATACCTATCTATCGCTCCGATTGATCTTGCTAGAGCCGTTAAATTCAAAGAAAGACGGAAAAGTAAGCTACCTTCCATCCCTAAAGAAGCTAAAAAAAGGCCGTTCCTATGAGGATTTCCAAAAACTATTTAGTCCTTAATCAACTAGACTCTTGGCTGGAAATGGACACAGTTATGGGCAGGATGGGAGGTAAAGTCCTACTTACCTTCAACCTGTCTTTCTGTAACTTTATCTTCGCTAGGCTTCTGGATAATAAAACTGCCCTTGAGGTTAGCAAACACCTCTATGCCATCAAGAACACTCTTCATGAAGCTGATAAAGATTTCTTCCAACTCTTTCCTGTCATTCTTACCGATAATGGTGGAGAGTTTGCCAGGGTCGATGATATCGAAATGGATGTGCGAGGAGAGTAAACTCTTCTTTTGTGATCCTAATCGCTCTGACCAGAAAGGAGAATTGAGAAAAAAATCACACACTAATTCGTGACATTCTACCTAAGGGAACTTCTTTTGACAACTTAACTCAAGAGGACATCAATCTCGTTTGTTCTCATGTCAACAATGTCAAACGTCTTTGCTTTGAATGGAAGATCAGCCTATGAGCTCTTTGCCTTTACCTATGGAGAAGAGATTCCTAAAGCTTCTCAGTATTTCTAAAATACCTGCAGAAGACGTCTGTCAGTCGTCTACATTACTCCAACATAAAATCTAAAAACTAACCAAAAAAACCCCATTCAAACGTCTCACACTAACTTCCACCATAGCGGAACTTAATCTGAAACGCTTTCAGATGAGGGAGTTTTTGTGCGCTCTTTTTTTCGATTCCCTTCGGCTACAAAAAAACGATGAAATCAAGCATGAGTAAAACCAGTGGAACTTACCCTGACACGGATTTTCACTGGTTTTTAGGATTTTTTTATCAGACTAACTTCCACTTGGATTAGCAGTGGAACTTAGTTTTGGGAATTTAGTCTTACCTATTATAACAATAAACCTCTGCTTTGACAAGTTAAATCGTTTTTGATTTTTTTAAGGTAATTTTTTTCAAAGTAACTTCCACTTGTTTTACCAAGGGATTTATCCAAAATACTTTTAAACATAATTTTTCAAAAGAAAAGCGTCATAACAAGTCAGCGACTCTAACTCCTGATCCAAAAAATCAAACAAGTCTAAAAATATTTCCCTTGGTATCGGTAAACTTGCTTCAAATTCTTTCTTCTGTTGCTGCTTATACTCTGCCAGTAATTTCTTTTTCTTCTCTTTTTCCATTTTCTCCTCCGACTAACTTCTCTGGTACTTTTGATACTAATACTCAATGAAAATCAAAGAGCAAACTAGGAAGCTAGCCGCAGGTTGCTCAAAACACCGTTTTGAGGTTGTGGATAGAACTGACGAAGTCAGTAACACATATACGGTAAGGCGACGCTGACGTGGTTTGAAGAGATTTTCGAAGAGTATAACTTTCTTCAACAAAGTTCAACAGTCCTTCACTCCTCTCATTATAGCACTAAATTCCTTTCATAGAAGAGGTTTTTGATAGCAAACAAAAAGAGTCAGCAAGCCAACTCTTTCTATTTCTATTCATTTTTTTCCATTAAGAAATCATAGATTTCTTGGACTGTTCCAAGCGCCATAATCTCCTGATCTTTAACAGTTTGTTTCAGTTTTTGATAAATCTGACTTTCAGCCATATCACGCTTTTCAGCCTCTTTATTCACCCTCATGACACCATTGTCAATGGTCACAAAGCCAAGCTCTTCAAAGATCTGGATCATTTTAACTAGCAGGATTTGCTCAATCTTGAGATAGCCCGCCAAATCCTTGAGTTTATAGCGAATGTCAAACTCTGGGAACTGATAGATGGTTTTATACAATTTTGCAAACTGCTCTCTTGTGCCATAGCCCGTCAAGTAGTAAGCCTTGGCTATATCATTTTTAAAATAAATAGCAGAAAAATCCTGCTCCTGACAGATTTTCTTAAGAAGGGATAAATCTTCAGGAATATTTTTTATGACAATAGCTGAACAAGAGGTCACATCAGGCAACTCTTGCCTAAAGTCCAAAACAGGTACACCTTCTGGCAACAGGGCATTCTTGCCACGGATGTTAAAGAGCTGGACACCTTCTACACGGGCGTCAACCATCATCAACTGCAAGGTGGTTTGTCCATTCCATTGGTTGACAGAGAGAGTCACCGCCAATTCCAATTGCTTGGTCTGTGAGAATTCAGTCACCCATTTCCCTTGACCAAAAGCGACCACCTCAAAACTAGCCTCACCTTTGGAAATTTTCAGCTTGAGATGAGCATTACCAGCCCCCATAACGCGAGCATTTTCAACTTGAAAATCTCGAATATAGAAGACAGGTTTTTGGTTATCCATCCCAAAAGGAGCTAGACGTTCAAAACTTTTCACCGTCTCCAAACTCAAGGCCTCTAAATCCAGTTCTTCGTCTAAAAATAGATTGTTTTTACCTTGGGCATCTGCACCTTTTTCTCGGATATAGGCTTCCAAAACATCAGACAAGACTTCCAACTTATCCGCTTCAAGGGTCATACCTGCAGCGCCTGCGTGACCACCAAAGGCGATAAACAGTTCTCGATGCGGGTCTAAGGCTTCAAAGATATCGACTGCTTCTATGCTTCGAGCACTACCCTTGGCGCGTCCATCTTCGATATTCAGTACAATGACTGTCTGCCCTAGTTCTTCAAGCAAACGCCCAGCTACAATTCCAAGAACCCCCGGATTCCAGCCTTCCTTGGCCAAAACTTGAACACTTTTATCAGGATCCACCATGCCCTTGGCTTCATCGTAAATCGACTGAACAATTTCCTTACGTTCTTCATTCTTTTGATGAATCAAAAGGGCGATTTCATGTACTTCCTCATCGTCAAATCCAGTCAACAAATCAATAGCTGGATTGGGATCATCCAAGCGCCCTAGGGCATTTAAACGAGGTGCTAACTGAAAACCGACCGTCTCTTCTGTCACATCACTACTTGAAATCCCAGCGATTTCAAACATTTCTTGCAATCCCATTCGCTGAGTATTGCGCAAGACCTCAAGACCATATTGAACCATGATACGATTTTCGTTCGTCAAGCTGACCATGTCGGCAATTGCCCCGATTGCAACCAAGTCTAACAACTCAACCTGTACTTCTTCCAAAAGGGCACAAGCTAGCTTAAAAGCAACACCACAACCAGCCAAATGCTTGAAAGGATAGTCCGCCCCTGGATGTTCAGGATGGATAATAGCATAGGCATCTGGTAAAACCTCAGGCATAGAATGGTGGTCGGTCACAATGACGTCCACTCCCATAGACTGGGCCAAATCAATGGCTTCATGCCCTGCCACACCATTGTCCACCGTCACAATCAAAGACACGCCCTGCTGTTCGATAAAATATTTGTAGACACTGGCATTTGGACCATAGCCGTCCGTAAAGCGATTAGGAAGATAGACCAGGCACTCAGCACCCAACTGTTCTAAACTCTCCTTAACAATAGAAGCCGAAGTCATCCCATCCGCATCGTAGTCACCATAAATGAGAATCAACTCCCCTTGCTCAATAGCCTGACGAATCCGCTCCACTGCTTTTTCCATATCATGCAGAAGATAGGGATCATGCAAATCATCTAAAGAAGGTTCTAAAAATTTTTTCAGACTGGTTTCATCCTGAATACCTCGTTCAAATAACAAACGAGCCACTTCAGGACCCAAACCAGCTTTCTTGGCTATCTTTGTAAAATCCGCATCCTCAACTTGCGGAGCAAATTGCCAATTATAAGTAGGAATTATCAAAAAAATCATCCACTCTTTCTTACGATTCTATCATTTTATTATAACATGATTTTCAGTTTTTCTCTATCTGCTTTGCTTTTATCAAAGTTTTACTAATTTCTTTGTAATATCATTTGACAGGAAAACGCTTTTGTTGTAGAATCTATGTTACAAAATCTAACACAAAGGAGAAAAATTATGACTTTAGTAGAATTTAAAGCTGTTGAAAAGTATTACGGAGACTACCACGCACTCCAGAATATCAACCTTCGTTTTGAAAAAGGCCAAGTTGTTGTTTTACTTGGACCATCTGGTTCTGGAAAGTCAACTCTGATCCGTACTATCAATGGTCTAGAGGCGATTGATAGCGGAAGTCTCCTGGTAAACGGACACCAAGTGGCAGGTGCGAGCCAAAAGGATTTGGTCCCTCTCCGCAAGGAAGTAGGTATGGTTTTCCAACATTTTAATCTTTATCCACATAAGACTGTGTTAGAAAATGTAACTCTCGCACCTATTAAAGTACTGGGTATTGATCCCAAAGAGGCTCAAAAAACTGCGCAAAAATATTTAGAATTTGTAAATATGTGGGATAAGAAAGATTCCTATCCAGCCACCTTATCAGGCGGACAAAAGCAACGAGTGGCTATCGCTAGAGGCCTAGCTATGAAACCTGAACTCCTACTCTTTGACGAACCAACCTCAGCTCTCGACCCCGAAACAATCGGTGATGTCCTAGCTGTTATGCAAAAACTAGCCCACGACGGCATGAATATGATCATCGTCACACACGAAATGGGCTTCGCTCGTAAAGTAGCTGATCGCATCATCTTTATGGCAGATGGGCAAGTCCTGGTCGATACAACAGATGTGGATGCATTTTTTGATTACCCAAGTGAACCGCGCGCCCAACAATTTCTCAGCAAGATTATCAACCACGAAAGTGACAAGGTCAAATAAGGAGACACCTATGAAAAATAATTTCTTTCTTGCAACAGTAGTTACCAGCCTTTTAAGCATTGGATTTGTGACATCAGTTCAAGCAGATACCAGTATATCAGATATCCAAAAAAAGGGAGAAATCGTTGTTGGCGTCAAACAAGACGTCCCTAATTTCGGCTATAAAAATCCGAAAACTGGAGAATTCTCAGGTATTGAAACAGATTTAGCTAAACTGATTGCAGACCAACTCAAGGTCAAGGTCCGCTACGTTCCAGTTACTGCCCAAACTCGTGGTCCTCTGTTAGACAACGAACAAGTGGATATGGATATCGCCACCTTCACTATCACAGATGAGCGAAAAAAACTCTACAACTTCACCAGTCCTTACTATACAGACGCCTGTGGATTTTTGGCAAATAAATCAGGTAAGATTAAAGATATTGAGGATTTAAATGGAAAAACCATTGGAGTCGCACAAGGGTCCATCACCCAAAAGCTGATTACAGAGCTAGGTAATAAAAAAGGACTATCCTTTAAATTTGTCGAACTCGGTTCTTATCCTGAATTAATCACCTCCCTCCACGCCCATCGGATTGATGCCTTCTCGGTAGATCGTTCTATCCTTTCCGGCTATACCAGCAAAAGAACTGAACTACTTGACGATAGCTTCAAACCTTCTGACTATGGTATTGTAACCAAAAAATCAAACACGCAACTGAATGACTACCTAGATCAATTGGTTGTCAAATGGAGTCAGGATGGGACCTTGCAGGAGTTATACGGTCGCTACAATCTCAAACCTTCCAAACACTCAGCAGAATAAGGAGGTAGCTACATGATAGATTTATCATCTTGGACAGCTTATTTTCAACATTTTGGTCAATTTTTTAACGGATTTCTCTTTACTATAGCTATTGCTCTAGGTTCTTTTACCCTAGCCATGCTATTGGGCATCCTATTCGGTACATTATCCACTAGCAAACATGGCAGTTTACGGATCTTGTCCCGTATCTTTGTCGAATTTTATCAAAACACCCCTCTCCTAGTTCAGTTCGTTATTGTATTTTACGGCTTGCCTCTGATTAGTAACCATACTATCATGATTCCTATCTACTGGACTGCCGTTCTTTGCGTCGGACTCTACCACGGTGCCTATATCGCCGAGGTCATTCGGTCAGGAATTCAATCTATCCCTAGAGGCCAACTCGAAGCCGCTCTTTCTCAGGGATTCACCTATGCAAATGCAATGCGCTTGATTATCTTACCGCAGGCTTTTCGCATCATTCTCCCTCCCTTGACCAACCAGGTCGTCAACCTGATTAAAAATACTTCGACAGTAGCTATCATTTCTGGAGTTGACCTCATGTTTGTCACCAAATCTTGGTCCGCACTCAACGGAAACTATGTCCCTGCCTTTTTAGGCGCCGCCTTCTTCTACTTTGCCCTCTGCTTCCCTGTTGCTCAATTTGGACGAAAAATGGAGCAAGCTAACAAAAAAGCTTATTCACTTTAGGAGGTTTTTATGGAAAGTATTCTTGAAGTTCTCAGTCTAGACAACCTCATCTTTATTTTAAAAGGTTTTGGTCTAACACTCTATATCTCTTTGATTGCTATCACGCTTTCAACACTAATTGGAACCATCCTTGCTGTCATGCGTAACGGAAAAAACACCCTATTACGAATCCTTGCTAGTGTCTACATTGAATTTGTCCGAAATGTTCCTAATCTACTCTGGATTTTCACTATTTTTTTAGTCTTTAAAATGAAATCTACCCCAGCCGGAATCACCGCCTTTACTCTCTTTACATCTGCAGCCCTTGCTGAAATTATCCGAGGTGGTCTTAACGCAGTGGATCAAGGACAATACGAGGCTGGAATGGCACAAGGTTTCTCCTATCGCCAAATCCTCTATCACATCATCCTACCGCAAGCCATCCGCAAGATGCTCCCTACCATCATCTCTCAATTTGTAACAGTGATTAAGGATACAAGTCTTCTATACTCTGTAATCGCCCTCCAAGAGCTTTTTGGTGCTAGTCAAATCCTCATGGGCCGATACTTTGAACCCGAACAGGTTTTCAGCTTATATATCCTGATCGCCCTAATCTACTTCAGCTTCAACCTAGCTATTTCAAGCCTTTCACGGACTCTAGCAAAACGTTGGCAACAAGCTGCAGAATAACAAACATGTGAGCTAGTTCTAGTTCACATGTTTTACGAGGAATCATTTTTGCCTATTTCTTTACTAGAAAATAAGCGGGGAATGTTAAACTGCCAAACTTTATGCTAGACTAGAAATATGGAACATCATTTTAATCATCGAGCAGAATCATTTGATTCTCCAAAAAATCAATTTCTGGCCGATCTTGTTTGCCAGCATCTAATAAAACAAGTGCCTGATTTGTCAAACAAATCAATCCTAGACTTTGGAGGTGGAACTGGCCTTATCGCCCTTCCTCTTGCCAAACAAGCTAAATCAGTGACCTTGGTTGATATTGCGGACAAGATGCTTGCGCAAGCTCGTCTCAAGATTGACAGTCAAAAACTTGCAAACCTATACTTGATTCAACAGGATTTATTACTTGAACCACTTGAAGAAGAGTTCGACCTTATTATCGTCAGTCGAGTTCTTCATCATATGCCTAATCTTGATGACAGTCTATCTATGTTCAAGGAACATTTGACTCATGGCGGACAACTCTTTATTGCTGATTTACTCTACCAGCTGGAGAGACACACGGTTTTATCATTTCTGAACTTGAAGAAAGCCTCAGCCAACAAGGTTTCTCGGAAATAACAAGTCAAATACTCTACAGCTCAGACCATCTCTTTCTCCATAAACCTTCCCAATTATTTCTTACAAGTAGCAAAAATATTTAGCCCTTAGAGTATCAGACAAGCACTAAAAACAAAGCAAATGCTAATCTTTACTCAGTTTTTGCATTTTCCCAATAGATAAGGTATAATAGTTGTATTGTCTTTTGGGGTCGTTACGGATTCGACAGGCATTATGAGGCATATTTTGCGACTCGTGTGGCGACGTAAACGCCCAGTTAAATATAACTGCAAAAAATAACACTTCTTACGCTCTAGCTGCCTAAAAACCAGCAGGCGTGACCCGATTCGGATTGCTCGTGTCTGATGACAGGTCTTATTATTAGCGAGATACGATCAGGCTTTGTCTAGCAGTTTGATAAGAGATTTATAGACTCGCAGTTCCTAGGCTTGAGTTATGTGTCGAGGGGCTGTTAAAACAATACATAACCTATGGTCGTAGACAAATATGTTAGCAGGTGTTTGGACGTGGGTTCGACTCCCACCGGCTCCATTATATTAAAAAAACGTTGATGTTCTCAACGTTAGAACGAAGACAAAGTCCTTGGAAGTCAAGTTTCCAAGGGCTTTTCTTTGTGTAAAGTCGTATAATAGAGGCAAGAAGAGTTGTGAGGTGTTCCTATGTTTCAAACGTTGATGATATCAACGTTTTTTCTGTCATCATACAAGTTTACAATGTTACATCAAGACACTTGAAAGATGGCAACATTAACTTTTCTTCTATGGGAAAAATAGCATATATAGTGGATTGAACTTAGAGTAGTACAATATAAATTCTAAAACATTTTTAGAAATTAATTTGACTTTCCTAACCTCTTTGTTCACATCTTATTTCAATCAACTATACATTGAACAGCTATTCAATTGAATTTTTAGCATTTTAAAGATCTGTAAGACTGACATTTCCCCTTTCTCCTAATCATTATCCATCAAAAAAACCGTAAGAATTTCTTCTTACGGTTTTTCTAGCAAATTCATAGAATTGAGATTCTCAGTTTTGCTTTATTTGAGTAATTTCTTACTCTTCTTCCTCACGTTTTTTAGCGAAGAGGAGTCCGCCTGTTGCTGCTGCAAGAAGTGCTAAAGCAAGTGAAGCGCTAGATTGTTCTGTACCAGTATTTGGCAATTCTTTCGCTCCTGCTTTCTTAGCTGGTGCTTGAGCAGGTGAATCTTGGTTAGCAGCTGTAACAGCTTTTTCAGCTGGAATGACTGCTACTGAACCATCTTCAAAGGTTACAACTACTGATCCATCATTGTTAACCTTAATATCTTTCGCGGTTGGGTTAGCTTTCTTAACTTCGTCGGCTACTTTAGCTTTTTCGGCGTCAGTCAAGTTGCTTGGATCTGTAACTGGGGTTACTGATGGATTCTTAACTCCATCTGATTCCTTAACTTTATCTGATGATTTCTTAACTGTCTTATCGGCTGGAATAACAGCTGTTGTACCATCTTCAAAGGTTACAACTACTGATCCATCATTGTTAACCTTGATATCTTTCGCGGTTGGGTTAGCTTTCTTAACTTCGTCGGCTACTTTAGCTTTTTCGGCGTCAGTCAAGTTGCTTGGATCTGTAACTGGGGTTACTGATGGATCTTTAACGACTTTATTAGTTGGATCTTTTACAGTTACTTTAACTGGTACTTCATCCTTAGAACCATCTGGGTAAGTCACAACGACTGTAGTTCCTTTATCACCTGGTGTAGTTGTGTCTACTGGTGTCTTGAACTCTACTGTTGTGCCCTTAGGAAGATCTCCGACATTACCGATTGAATCTTTAGCAGATGGTTTATCTCCTGGTTTAACAGTTTGATCTTTCGCTGTTGGAGTGTTCTTGTCTGCATCTGTAGCTGGTGCACTTGGATCTTTTACAGTTACTTTAACTGGTACTTCATCCTTAGAACCATCTGGGTAAGTCACAACGACTGTAGTTCCTTTATCACCTGGTGTAGTTGTGTCTACTGGTGTCTTGAACTCTACTGTTGTGCCCTTAGGAAGATCTCCGACATTACCGATTGAATCTTTAGCAGATGGTTTATCTCCTGGTTTAACAGTTTGATCTTTCGCTGTTGGAGTGTTCTTGTCTGCATCTGTAGCTGGTGCACTTGGATCTTTTACAGTTACTTTAACTGGTACTTCATCCTTAGAACCATCTGGGTAAGTCACAACGACTGTAGTTCCTTTATCACCTGGTGTAGTTGTGTCTACTGGTGTCTTGAACTCTACTGTTGTGCCCTTAGGAAGATCTCCGACATTACCGATTGAATCTTTAGCAGATGGTTTATCTCCTGGTTTAACAGTTTGATCTTTCGCTGTTGGAGTGTTCTTGTCTGCATCTGTAGCTGGTGCACTTGGATCTTTTACAGTTACTTTAACTGGTACTTCATCCTTAGAACCATCTGGATAAGTCACAATGACTGTAGTTCCTTTATCACCTGGTGTAGTTGTGTCTACTGGTGTCTTGAACTCTACTGTTGTGCCCTTAGGAAGATCTCCGACATTACCGATTGAATCTTTAGCAGATGGTTTATCTCCTGGTTTAACAGTTTGATCTTTCGCTGTTGGAGTGTTCTTGTCTGCATCTGTAGCTGGTGCACTTGGATCTTTTACAGTTACTTTAACTGGTACTTCATCCTTAGAACCATCTGGGTATGTTACAACGACTGTAGTTCCTTTATCACCTGGTGTAGTTGTGTCTACTGGTGTCTTGAACTCTACTGTTGTGCCCTTAGGAAGATCTCCGACATTACCGATTGAATCTTTAGCAGATGGTTTATCTCCTGGTTTAACAGTTTGATCTTTCGCTGTTGGAGTGTTCTTGTCTGCATCTGTAGCTGGTGCACTTGGATCTTTTACAGTTACTTTAACTGGTACTTCATCCTTAGAACCATCTGGGTATGTCACAACGACTGTAGCGTCTTTGTCACCTGGGGTAATTGTGTCTACTGGTGTCTTGAACTCTACTGTTGTTCCTTCTGGAAGATCACCTACATTACCGATTGAATCTTTGGCAGATGGTTTATCTCCTGGTTTAACAGTTTGATCTTTCGCTGTTGGAGTGTTCTTGTCTGCATCTGTAGCTGGTGCACTTGGATCTTTTACAGTTACTTTAACTGGTACTTCATCCTTAGATCCATCTGGGTAAGTCACAACGACTGTAGCGTCTTTATCACCTGGGGTAGTTGTGTCTACTGGTGTCTTGAACTCTACTGTTGTTCCTTCTGGAAGATCACCTACATTACCGATTGAATCTTTGGCAGATGGTTTATCTCCTGGTTTAACAGTTTGATCTTTCGCTGTTGGAGTGTTCTTGTCTGCATCAGATGTCTTCTCTGGATCTTTTACAGTTACTTTAACTGGTACTTCATCCTTAGATCCATCTGGGTATGTCACAACGACTGTAGCGTCTTTGTCACCTGGGGTAGTTGTGTCTACTGGTGTCTTGAACTCTACTGTTGTTCCTTCTGGAAGATCACCTACATTACCGATTGAATCTTTGGCAGATGGTTTATCTCCTGGTTTAACAGTTTGATCTTTCGCTGTTGGAGTGTTCTTGTCTGCATCAGATGTCTTCTCTGGATCTTTTACAGTTACTTTAACTGGTACTTCATCCTTAGATCCATCTGGGTATGTCACAACGACTGTAGCGTCTTTGTCACCTGGGGTAGTTGTGTCTACTGGTGTCTTGAACTCTACTGTTGTTCCTTCTGGAAGATCACCTACATTACCGATTGAATCTTTGGCAGATGGTTTATCTCCTGGTTTAACAGTTTGATCTTTCGCTGTTGGAGTGTTCTTGTCTGCATCAGATGTCTTCTCTGGATCTTTTACAGTTACTTTAACTGGTACTTCATCCTTAGATCCATCTGGGTATGTCACAACGACTGTAGCGTCTTTTGTCACCTGGGGTAGTTGTGTCTACTGGTGTCTTGAACTCTACTGTTGTTCCTTCTGGAAGATCACCTACATTACCGATTGAATCTTTGGCAGATGGTTTATCTCCTGGTTTAACAGTTTGATCTTTCGCTGTTGGAGTGTTCTTGTCTGCATCAGATGTCTTCTCTGGATCTTTTACAGTTACTTTAACTGGTACTTCATCCTTAGATCCATCTGGGTATGTCACAACGACTGTAGCGTCTTTGTCACCTGGGGTAGTTGTGTCTACTGGTGTCTTGAACTCTACTGTTGTTCCTTCTGGAAGATCACCTACATTACCGATTGAATCTTTGGCAGATGGTTTATCTCCTGGTTTAACAGTTTGATCTTTCGCTGTTGGAGTGTTCTTGTCTGCATCTGTTGGTTCTGAACTTGGTTCTTTAACAGTTACTTTAACTGGAACTTCGTCTGTTGATCCATCTGGGTAAGTTACAACTACTGTCGCAGGTTTTTCACCTGGTGTTGTTGTGTCTACTGGATCCTTGAAGGCTACTGTTGTACCCTTAGGAAGATCTTTCAAGTTACCGATTGAATCTTCTGCTTTTGGTTCAGTTCCTTTATCTACAGTTTGAGCTTTTGGTGTTGGCTCGTTCTTATCTGCATCTGTTGGTTTTGAACTTGGGTCTGTAACAGTTACTTTAACTGGAACTTCTTCCTTAGAACCATCTGGGTAAGTCACAACGACTGTAGTTCCTTTATCACCTGGTGTAGTTGTGTCTACTGGTGTCTTGAACTCTACTGTTGTGCCCTTAGGAAGATCTCCGACATTACCGATTGAATCTTTAGCAGATGGTTTATCTCCTGGTTTAACAGTTTGATCTTTCGCTGTTGGAGTGTTCTTGTCTGCATCTGTAGCTGGTGCACTTGGATCTTTTACAGTTACTTTAACTGGTACTTCATCCTTAGAACCATCTGGGTAAGTCACAACGACTGTAGTTCCTTTATCACCTGGTGTAGTTGTGTCTACTGGTGTCTTGAACTCTACTGTTGTGCCCTTTAGGAAGATCTCCGACATTACCGATTGAATCTTTAGCAGATGGTTTATCTCCTGGTTTAACAGTTTGATCTTTCGCTGTTGGAGTGTTCTTGTCTCGCATCTGTAGCTGGTGCACTTGGATCTTTTACAGTTACTTTAACTGGTACTTCATCCTTAGAACCATCTGGGTAAGTCACAACGACTGTAGTTCCTTTATCACCTGGTGTAGTTGTGTCTACTGGTGTCTTGAACTCTACTGTTGTGCCCTTTAGGAAGATCTCCGACATTACCGATTGAATCTTTAGCAGATGGTTTATCTCCTGGTTTAACAGTTTGATCTTTCGCTGTTGGAGTGTTCTTGTCTGCATCTGTAGCTGGTGCACTTGGATCTTTTACAGTTACTTTAACTGGTACTTCATCCTTAGAACCATCTGGATAAGTCACAATGACTGTAGTTCCTTTATCACCTGGTGTAGTTGTGTCTACTGGTGTCTTGAACTCTACTGTTGTGCCCTTTAGGAAGATCTCCGACATTACCGATTGAATCTTTTAGCAGATGGTTTATCTCCTGGTTTAACAGTTTGATCTTTCGCTGTTGGAGTGTTCTTGTCTGCATCTGTAGCTGGTGCACTTGGATCTTTTACAGTTACTTTAACTGGTACTTCATCCTTAGAACCATCTGGGTATGTTACAACGACTGTAGTTCCTTTATCACCTGGTGTAGTTGTGTCTACTGGTGTCTTGAACTCTACTGTTGTGCCCTTAGGAAGATCTCCGACATTACCGATTGAATCTTTAGCAGATGGTTTATCTCCTGGTTTAACAGTTTGATCTTTCGCTGTTGGAGTGTTCTTGTCTGCATCTGTAGCTGGTGCACTTGGATCTTTTACAGTTACTTTAACTGGTACTTCATCCTTAGAACCATCTGGGTATGTCACAACGACTGTAGCGTCTTTGTCACCTGGGGTAATTGTGTCTACTGGTGTCTTGAACTCTACTGTTGTTCCTTCTGGAAGATCACCTACATTACCGATTGAATCTTTGGCAGATGGTTTATCTCCTGGTTTAACAGTTTGATCTTTCGCTGTTGGAGTGTTCTTGTCTGCATCAGATGTCTTCTCTGGATCTTTTACAGTTACTTTAACTGGTACTTCATCCTTAGATCCATCTGGGTATGTCACAACGACTGTAGCGTCTTTGTCACCTGGGGTAGTTGTGTCTACTGGTGTCTTGAACTCTACTGTTGTTCCTTCTGGAAGATCACCTACATTACCGATTGAATCTTTGGCAGATGGTTTATCTCCTGGTTTAACAGTTTGATCTTTCGCTGTTGGAGTGTTCTTGTCTGCATCAGATGTCTTCTCTGGATCTTTTACAGTTACTTTAACTGGTACTTCATCCTTAGATCCATCTGGGTATGTCACAACGACTGTAGCGTCTTTGTCACCTGGGGTAGTTGTGTCTACTGGTGTCTTGAACTCTACTGTTGTTCCTTCTGGAAGATCACCTACATTACCGATTGAATCTTTGGCAGATGGTTTATCTCCTGGTTTAACAGTTTGATCTTTCGCTGTTGGAGTGTTCTTGTCTGCATCTGTTGGTTCTGAACTTGGGTCTGTAACAGTTACTTTAACTGGAACTTCTTCCTTAGAACCATCTGGGTATGTTACAACTGCTGTCGCAGGTTTTTCACCTGGTGTTGTTGTGTCTACTGGATCCTTGAAGGCTACTGTTGTACCCTTAGGAAGATCTTTCAAGTTACCGATTGAATCTTCTGCTTTTGGTTCAGTTCCTTTATCTACAGTTTGAGCTTTTGGTGTTGGCTCGTTCTTATCTGCATCTGTTGGTTTTGAACTTGGGTCTGTAACAGTTACTTTAACTGGAACTTCTTCCTTAGAACCATCTGGGTATGTTACAACTGCTGTCGCAGGTTTTTTTCACCTGGTGTTGTTGTGTCTACTGGATCCTTGAAGGCTACTGTTGTACCCTTTAGGAAGATCTTTCAAGTTACCGATTGAATCTTCTGCTTTTTGGTTCAGTTCCTTTATCTACAGTTTGAGCTTTTTGGTGTTGGCTCGTTCTTATCTGCATCTGTTGGTTTTTGAACTTGGGTCTGTAACAGTTACTTTAACTGGAACTTCTTCCTTAGAACCATCTGGGTAAGTTACAACTGCTGTCGCAGGTTTTTTTCACCTGGTGTTGTTGTGTCTACTGGATCCTTGAAGGCTACTGTTGTACCCTTTAGGAAGATCTTTCAAGTTACCGATTGAATCTTCTGCTTTTTGGTTCAGTTCCTTTATCTACAGTTTGAGCTTTTTGGTGTTGGCTCGTTCTTATCTGCATCTGTTGGTTTTTGAACTTGGGTCTGTAACAGTTACTTTAACTGGAACTTCTTCCTTAGAACCATCTGGGTAAGTTACAACTGCTGTCGCAGGTTTTTCACCTGGTGTTGTTGTGTCTACTGGATCCTTGAAGGCTACTGTTGTACCCTTAGGAAGATCTTTCAAGTTACCGATTGAATCTTCTGCTTTTGGTTCAGTTCCTTTATCTACAGTTTGAGCTTTTTGGTGTTGGCTCGTTCTTATCTGCATCTGTTGGTTTTTGAACTTGGGTCTGTAACAGTTACTTTAACTGGAACTTCTTCCTTAGAACCATCTGGGTAAGTTACAACTGCTGTCGCAGGTTTTTTTCACCTGGTGTTGTTGTGTCTATTGGATCCTTGAAGGCTACTGTTGTACCCTTTAGGAAGATCTTTTCAAGTTACCGATTGAATCTTCTGCTTTTGGTTCAGTTCCTTTATCTACAGTTTGAGCTTTTTGGTGTTGGCTCGTTCTTATCTGCATCTGTTGGTTTTTGAACTTGGGTCTGTAACAGTTACTTTAACTGGAACTTCTTCCTTAGAACCATCTGGGTATGTTACAACTGCTGTCGCAGGTTTTTCACCTGGTGTTGTTGTGTCTACTGGATCCTTGAAGGCTACTGTTGTACCCTTAGGAAGATCTTTCAAGTTACCGATTGAATCTTCTGCTTTTGGTTCAGTTCCTTTATCTACAGTTTGAGCTTTTGGTGTTGGCTCGTTCTTATCTGCATCTGTTGGTTTTGAACTTGGGTCTGTAACAGTTACTTTAACTGGAACTTCTTCCTTAGAACCATCTGGGTATGTTACAACTGCTGTCGCAGGTTTTTCACCTGGTGTTGTTGTGTCTACTGGATCCTTGAAGGCTACTGTTGTACCCTTAGGAAGATCTTTCAAGTTACCGATTGAATCTTCTGCTTTTGGTTCAGTTCCTTTATCTACAGTTTGAGCTTTTGGTGTTGGCTCGTTCTTATCTGCATCTGTTGGTTTTGAACTTGGGTCTGTAACAGTTACTTTAACTGGAACTTCTTCCTTAGAACCATCTGGGTATGTTACAACTGCTGTCGCAGGTTTTTTTCACCTGGTGTTGTTGTGTCTCACTGGATCCTTGAAGGCTACTGTTGTACCCTTTAGGAAGATCTTTCAAGTTACTGATTGAATCTTCTGCTTTTTGGTTCAGTTCCTTTATCTACAGTTTGAGCTTTTGGTGTTGGCTCGTTCTTATCTGCATCTGTTGGTTTTGAACTTGGGTCTGTAACAGTTACTTTAACTGGAACTTCTTCCTTAGAACCATCTGGGTAAGTTACAACTGCTGTCGCAGGTTTTTCACCTGGTGTTGTTGTATCTACTGGATCCTTGAAGGCTACTGTTGTACCCTTAGGAAGATCTTTCAAGTTACCGATTGAATCTTCTGCTTTTGGTTCAGTTCCTTTATCTACAGTTTGAGCTTTTGGTGTTGGCTCGTTCTTATCTGCATCTGTTGGTTTTTTAGTTACAAATTCTGTTAGTGGTTTTTTATCTGTAGAACCATCTGTGTAGGTTACGACAAGATTTCCATCTGCATCTTTTGTGACTGATTTAATCTTACCATCTTTATTAACTGGAGTATCTTTTGCGATATTCGCATCGTCATTGTTCTTGTTGTACTCAAGTTGAAGTTTTTCTTTGATTTTATCTAACTCAGCGTCTGTTACTTTCGTTGGATCTGCTACTTCAACTTTATCAGCTGGAGCTGGAGTTGCAATATCGTACTTATCTGTTTGTGATTTAACGATGAATTGAACATATCCTGGTGTCTGAGTTGCATTTGGATTTTTATCTAATGCATTAAAATCTGTATTTGATGGTGCATTATCATTGTCATTCGCAACAACAAAGCTTGTCCATCTGTTTGGAGCTTTAAGTGTTGTAACACCTGTCATCTTGATAGTAGCTGTAGAACCTGATACAGTACCATCACCATGAGTGACTGCTGAATTCTCGATTTTTCCAGTTGTAAAGCCGTAATTTGCCGTATTATCTGTTCCAATACCACCAGGACCACGTACATACATATCTTTAACAGCAGTATTATCTGATGCTTTGAATGTTAGATCAGTGTTTTCACCTGTATAAACATAGATTTGTTTATGCTCTTGATTTGAGTATGGAAGTTCAACTGTTGGAGCTACGTTTACAAATTCTGACAATGGTTTCTTATCTTGAGAACCATCTGCATAGGTTACTACAAGATTTCCATCAGCATCTTTGTCGATTGATTTAATCTTAGCATCTTTATCAGCTACAGCTGTACCTTTTTTGTCTGCTAAGTTAGCGTCATCGTTGTTTTGAGAGTACTCAAGTTGGACTTTTTCTTTGATTTTAGCCAACTCAGCTTCTGTTACATTTGCTGGATCTGCTACAGTAACTTTTTCAGTTGGAGTAGCAATGTCATATTTTTGAGTTTGGCCCTTAAGCATGACACGGAATGCACCTGGGTCAGTTGGGTTTGAAGCACTTGTTGCTCCATTCTCAATTTTCGCACCATCTGTATCCGTTGCAGTTGCATAACGCCATCCTAAAGCTACACCTTTTGGATTTTCACCTCTAGTGGCAGCATCTAAGTCGTTTTGTGTAAATTTCCCTTCTGGTGCTGGAGTACCTGAATAAGTAATGACTGCTGGTGTTTCTGCTGTTGCTGGAGTTTCAGTAGAGATAACATTTGCTTTAAATCCAAATTGAGTGTTAATTTTATTTGCTTCACCTTCAACTGGTTTAAATGCTTGGTTTCCTCCAGCGTTTACAGTAGCACTTGCAATTTTTCCGCTATCATCTTTGAATTTGATATCGAATGAGTTTGCTTCTCCACCGTATACATAAACTTCTTTAGTAGCTTTATTAGAGTAAGGAATCTCTACTGTTGGAGCTACGTTGTCACGTGCAGGAGTTGTTGTATCTTTCGTTACAAATTCTGACAATGGTTTCTTATCTTGAGAACCATCTTTATAGGTTACAACAAGATTTCCATCAGCATCTTTTTCGACTGATTTAATCTTAGCATCTTTGTCAGCTACAGGTTGACCTTTTTTATCTGCCAAGTTAGCATCATCATTGGTTTTAGAGTACTCAAGTTGGAGTTTCTCTTTGATTTTAGCTAAGTCGTCATCTGTTACATTCGTTGGGTCTGCTACAGCAACTTTTTCTGTTGGAGCTACAATGTCATATTTTTGAGTTTGTCCCTTAAGCATGACACGGAATGCACCTGGGTCAGTTGGGTTTGAAGCACTTGTTGCTCCATTCTCAATTTTCGCACCATCTGTATCCGTTGCAGTTGCATAACGCCATCCTAAAGCTACACCTTTTGGATTTTCACCTCTAGTGGCAGCATCTAAGTCGTTTTGTGTAAATTTCCCTTCTGGTGCTGGAGTACCTGAATAAGTAATGACTGCTGGTGCATCTGCTGTTGCTGGTGTTTCAGCAGAGATAACATTTGCTTTAAATCCAAATTGAGTGTTAATTTTATTTGCTTCACCTTCAACTGGTTTAAATGCTTGGTTTCCTCCAGCGTTTACAGTAGCACTTGCAATTTTTCCACTATCATCTTTGAATTTGATATCGAATGAGTTTGCTTCTCCACCATAGACATAAACTTCTTTTTCAGCTTTATTAGAGTAAGGAATTTCTACTGTTGGTGCTACGTTTTCACGTGCAGGAGTTGTTGGGTTAACGAGATATGCTGCTGCAACCTTATCTGTTGACTTATCAGGATAAGTGATGGTAAGGTTCCCTTTTTCATCTACACTGTATGTCGCATTTGCTGGAAGACTTGGGTTGGCAGTTTTAACTGAGTCGATGATCTTGTTCTTTTCATCTTCAGAAACCTTATTAGGATCTGCAACATCTACTTTTGTACCTGCAACTGGTTCATACTTCTTAGCAGTCTCAAGAACAACAACTCTAATAACATCTGTAAATTGGTTACCCTTTTTATTACGAGCAACGAATCCAACATCTACAGTGCCTGCCTTTTGTGTCTCAGCAACTGTACCAATGTATTTATTTTTTTTTGTTTCTCCAGGTTTTTGAACCTGCAGTTTGGAAGAAGTGACCCTGTGGGAACACTCCTGCGACCCCAGTTGGATTTTGATAAGCATCGAATTTCTCAAGAGAAGGTGTCCCATCTGCCCAAACGTCAATATCAATCTTATCTCCAGGATAAACTGTTACAAGGTTCTTAGACACTATAAGAACCAGAGAACCATTAGATTGTTGACTTACTTTTCCTTCAGTCAATGGTGTTTTTGTAACCGTAATCGGCGCACTCTTAGCTGACTCTGTTCCACCTGCTGGTGTTGAAGTAGCTGTAATTTCTCCTTCTGGAAGGCTGTTTGTAGGGTGAACAGTTGCTACACCTTGGTCGTTAGCTACAGCTTCACCGATTACAACGCCATCTTTGTTGTAAAGTTTAACAGTTGAACCTGCTGGTGCTTTCACTGTTACATCAGCTGGAGTACTTGCTTTACCTGCCAAGTCATTGACAATTTCTGGACCACTAGTTGCAGTTGCAGCATCTACTGCTGGAGCGGTTGGTTTTGATGGTTCTGGTTGTGGTGCAACTGGTGCTGGAGTTTCTTCTTTTGGAGTCTCTGCTTTTGGAGTCTCTGCTTTTGGAGCTTCTTCAACGTTACGTGATTGCCATCCTTGAAGACTTGAGTAGCTACCTTCTTGCATGTTAGAGATAACTCGAGCTGTTGTTCCAGCTTTCATATCTTTGTTCAAGGTCAAGTTGATTGTTGAGTAGAACTTACCATCTTCACTTGAAGCAACACTTGCAAGTGCACTGCTTGAAGAGTTTACTTGCCATTTACCTGGAACAGCATCACGTTTGAGTCCAACTTCTTGCGCCTTGCCATCTTTATCCGTGAATTGGAAGTAAGCTGCTCCTGCATCGTGTGGCACTTTCAAGGTAACGTTTCTATCATTTTCAACAAGATTATTCTGTTGTTTTGATTTAGATGATGGTACGATCTCTGAGTGACCGAGAGAGATGTTTACAGGTGTAGCAGCACTTTCTACTCCACCAACTGTTTGGGTAACGCTAATATTATCCCCAGTAACCAACTGTGGACCACCAGAGACGCTACTATTCAAACCAAAATCAAGTGGGAATGACCATTGGCCGTTTTGTGCAACTTGGGTTTGCTTAGCAGTTTTACCATTGCTCTTGAGATTGATGATAGCACCTGGCTTACCTGTACCTGAGATGGTTGTGTCTGTAGAAGCTACAGTAGGCACTGTAATCGTGTCATTTGTTTGGGTGTAGGTATTGTTGACTCCTGGTTGTGGTGCAAGTCTTGATGAAAGATTGATACCGACTTCTGGGAAGTCTGAAGTACGATTTTTAACAGCTGATGAACCATTCATCCCACCATTTTCTAGTGAGTTTTTTACAATAGCTGTTGCAAAACGAGCAAACAGATTGTGACGGGTCCCTTTAGTCACTACACTATAGGTAAGCGAATCAGGAACTCCTCCACCAATGTATTTATAATGAGACGCCAAAGCTTTGTGATTGCTCATAGCAGGGAGCTTTCCAAAATCTTTCTCAACGTAATAATCCTCATTCAGACGTCCAGCATTAGGACCACGGTCTACGACAGTAATACTTTGAATTGTATCATCTGATGCGACCACCAAGCCAGCAGCTTGGTGATTCTTATGCTGCGGTACAACACTAATTGTCCAAGTTGTTCTGTCTCCATCCACACTGTAGCGAACTGACTGAAACTGCTTGACACCCGCACCAGCAAACTCACCTTCAGCGACTGAGCCGTCAACTGAACGGTATGCTGCACGTGAACTTAGATCACGTTTCCCCTCTTGAACGGACTGGTTCAGCTGGTGCGACTGTTTCAGTTGCCACTTCGGTTGCTTCTTCAGCTTTAGCTTCAGTGGCTACTGCTGTTGCTTTTTCTTCTTTGCTAACAAGCTGAGCTACTGCCTCTTTTAGACTAGCAAGCGCTGCATCTACTTGGTCTTGGCTAGCTTCTGCATTTGCCAAAACCTCTTGTGCTTGTTCAAGGGCTGTGTTCAAGCGAGAAAGAGAGTCTTCTGTCTTTCCTGCTTTGTCCAAGCCCTTTACTTCTTCGACCAACTGGGTCAAAGCTTCTTTGTTAGCTGTTTTAGCAGTAGTGTTTTCCGCTACCACTGCTTTTTCAACTGTTGCTGGCTGAGTCTCTGCTACAGCAGCAGGAGCTTCATAAGTCCCCGTTTCTCCACCATATCCAGGCTTAGCCTCTTTAGCTTTTGAGCCACTCTCAACTGTAGATTCCGATGCTGTTTCTGCATGGACCGTTTGAGTAGCTAAGCTAGCTCCGACCGCAAAAACAAGCGAACAACCAAAAAGGAAATGTTTTCCTTTCAGAACGAAGACAAACGTCATTTTTGGCGTTTGTCTTTTTCTGTTTTCAAAAATAGTTTGTCTCATCATCTGATATTCCATTCAAAAATCGGATTTAGAACAAAATAAAAAGGGATATTCTCTATCCATTTCACCAGTTTTTTGATATTTAAGCATGCTAAAGTAAGCCCAACCTGATCCTCCATTTTGGACTTTCCTTTCTCTCTAGTGTATCTCAAATTATGGTACTCCTTAGCCGTCCCAAAAAGCCGTTCAATTGTTTCTTTGCGCTTCTTATAGAGCTCTTTCATTTCTCTTTGGTGACGAATCTCCTCACAAAATTCAAGGGCATCTTTCCAGACATGTCTCGTTACTACTTTTTGAAAATTCTTGCTTTGGGTACAAATGGATAATAAAGGACAGTTAACACATACTTTGGGATTACTCTTATACTCACGGTAGCCTTCTCGAGTGGTAGTGCGATAGCTTAATACTTGATTCTCTGGACAAATATAAGAGTCATGACTTGCATCATAAACAAAATTACTAGGCCTTAAGTTCCCCTTTACTCCCTTTGGACGAGTATAAGGAAAGACAGGAATGATGTTACGTTCTAATAAATAATGGGCAATAGCTGGGGTCTTGTAGCCTGAATCCGCAATTATATAGCGTGGGGAGAAAGGTTCTAACTTTGAAAATAGGGCAGGGAAAGCCTGACTGTCATGAACATTTCCTGCTTCAACCGTATAAGCTAAGGCCCAACCATGCTTATCACAAGCAACTTGAGCAGAATAGGCAAATACTTCCTTGTGTTCACCCTTGTGAAACCAACCACACTCGGGATCTGTTGTTGAGATTTTCTTTTCTTTTGCCTCACTTTCTTTTGCGGGCTTTAAGGACTTTTTTGCGTGTTTTTTCCTATCTAAAGCAATCTCAACTGCCAATTGTTCACTCATAAATTTAGCTTGTTGGTCTACCATTTCCTTACGGTACTTGTGACTATTAGCCGCCGCTTTGATATGGGTACCATCCACAAATATTTCAGAAGGATCAATTAAGCCAGCATACAAAGCTTGGTTGAGAACTTGGGAAAAAATCTCAGAAATGAGTTCTTTATCTTGAAAACGACGGCTGTAATTCTTACCATAGGTAGTAAAATGAGGAACCTTATCATCTAAAGTTAGTCCGAGAAACCAACGATAGGCCACGTTTACTTCAATCTCTTTCATGGTTTGGCGCATGGAACGGATACCATAAAAACACTTGATCAAAGGAATTTTGACTAACATGACAGGATCAAGACTAGGACGACCGTTATTTGGACTATAGGTATCTTCTACCAAGTCATAGATAAAGTCAAAATCAACCTTGGAATCAACTTGTCGAAGAAAGTGATCTTTAGGGACCAATTCGTCTATTGTATAGAAACCATATTGCTTACGATTATAATCAGGTTTTTCTTTGTGAAACATAGGGATTACCTCACAACTCTTCTTACCTCTATTATACGACTTTACACAAAGAAAAGCCCTTAGAAACTTGAGTTCTAAGGACTTTGTCTTCAATCTGAAAGGAAATGTTTTCCTTTTTTAATCATACGCCAGTTCTTCTGCTCTGCATTTTTACGATTAAAATACATTCTTATCTCCTATTTATTTTTTATTAGAGTCGCATGTGTTTTACATACGTTACCATTATAAAAATATAGAGGGAAAATAGTCAATCACTTTGTTTGTTTAGAAAAAATCCTCGGTACAAATCATTTCCAAATTTACTCTTTTTTTAGTAAAAATTATTATAAAAATTTGATAATTTATAAACGATTTTTAAAAAGTTTTTTTCGAAAACATGCTATAATAGAGAAAAGCCCTGATAATTTTTTTATCTTTTTTTGTTTATAATACTTTTATATTTTCAAGGAGTATTTCCCATGAGAGAACTATTATCTCACAAAGAACAGAGACAATTAAAAATTCTAGAATACTTATTTGAGAACCAAGAATGGATTCATATTGACACCTTGGCTGATATTCTAGATCTGAATGGACGCATCATCAAAAGTGATATCAAAGAAATGCGGGAGCAACTTTCTTGCTTTGATATTTTATCATCAACTGCTGGTATCCGACTAACGAACGAACAGAACTTTGGTATTGAGCGAATTTATAGACACATTTTGCAGGAGTCTGTTAATTTTCAGGTACTCAAAGCTTTCTTCCTATTAGAAGAACCATTTACTTTCGAGCACCTAGTTGAAACGCTTGATATTTCTCTTCCCTCACTTCGTAAGAAGGTTGCTGAGATCAATAATATTTTGCAATCAAAGTATAAATTCAAGCTCAAGGTGACCCCTATTTCGATTATTGGAGACGAAAGAGACATTCGCTTCTTTTTTGCCCAGTATTTCCATGAAGCCTATGGTTTCTTCAAATGGCCATTTCATATGTCTTCTGAAGATGTAGATGAGTTTGTGACTTTTTTTGTCAAGGTCACAGGCTATCCTATCACCTACCAAAATATGTTTCAGCTGAAGACACAAACTGCAGTTAATCTCCATCGAGCAAAGATTTTACCGAAACCTAAAGGGGAAATCGAGTCTGACTCTCTTCGTCCTATTTTTAGTCAACTTTCAAACTTCCAGCAGGAATTGCAATCTCTTGGTGATCGTCTTGGAATCACGCTCGACTTTCCAACTATTGACCAAATTTTCAGCTCCTATACTCAAGAGGGAATTTTCTTCACGGTTAAAGATTTCCTAGAGGCGCGGAAAGACAATGAGAAAGTCGATCACTCCTATCACTCAGCTCGGGATGTCCTAGACAATCTTACCCGACAGTTTGATGTCCACTTTTCAAATACCGATCAATTGATTTGGCACTTGCATAACACTGCATTTCTAGAACGTCAAGAAATCAACTCAGAATCTATCATTTCTCATAACAAATCTTATGCACTGAATAAGATTAAAAAGTTCTTCCCAGATTTTTATGAAGCTGCTAATTTTGAAATGAAGCGCTATAAGTCTAGCTTGGGACAAAAGGAGCAACTTCACGCTGTTGTCCATCTAGTCTATACTCTTTTAACCCACGCAACCGATCTAACGGAACAACTCCTAAAGCGCCTAACTAAGGTTCGTGTTCTTGTTTTGAGTGAGTTTGACTTTGCCCATCCTCAGGCTTTGATTTCACTCTATCAATTTTACACCTCTAGAAACATCCACTTTGAAACATGGGATAAAGCGACACTAAATGTCAATGAAATCATGGAAGCGGGTTACGATGCCATCATTACCAACTTTGATATTGAAGGATTGGTTCATCCGAAACTCATGAACGTCGGTCGCATGGCTAATCTACAAGTCGTCAATGAACTCAATACTCTTTCCATTAGTAAACTTTAAAAATAGCCTCTGTTTTATGACCAAGCAAGCAGGCTAAAATAGATATAAACGCATAATGTCAGGCATATTAAAAACTTGATATTATGCGTTTTTATACTCTTCGAAAATCTCTTCAAACCGCGTCAACGTCCATCTGCAACCTCAAAACAGTGCTTTGAGCTGACTTTGTCAGTTTTATCCACAACCTCAAAACAGTGTTTTGAGCAACCTGCGGCTAGTTTCCTAGTTTGCTCTTTGATTTTCATTGAGTATTACTTTCAACAATGGATTCGCACTTATTGATAAATTTCTGCTCATTTACAACATAGTAGATTCAAATAAGATATGAACAATTCGATTAGGAAAGTCAAACTTATTTCTAGAAATATTTTTAGCAGTCGTAATCTACTATTCTAGAGTCAATCTATTATAATTTTGTTGTGTAGCAGATTGAATAGAAAACACTATAGTAGATTCAAATAAGATATAAACAAATAGATTAGGAAAATCAAACTTATTTCTAGAAATATTTTTAGCAGCCGTGATGTACTATTCTAGATTCAATCTACTCTGCATTGTGAATTCTAAAAAATTGCTAGAAATTGACTTAACTCCTCTAGTAAATTTGTTCAAATTTTATTTAACTATAACCTATCTATTTCAGTCCAACAAAAAACTTTTCCTTGCTTTTCTAGAATATAGCAAGATCTACTGATTAGCTGGTCAATTTCAATGTTTATACTTAAGCTAGGATATTTCTTCAGTAGACTATCAACAAAAAGGGGGATTGGATTTTAATGGAGTCTGATTTCTCACCTACAAAACAAAAGAAAACGATTGCATAAAATTTTACTCCATGCTATACTAGGATAGAAATAAATGATAGGAGAGTGTCTATGAAAAACACGTCATCTCAACCAGATAAAAAAATGGTTTACAGTATCCGTTCTCTGAAAAACGGAACTGGCTCTGTCCTTATTGGAGCAAGCTTTATCCTCCTTGCCTTAACAGCACCTTCTGTATCTGCAGCTGAAACTAGTCTTGGCACACAAGAAAATGTAAGCGCTATTAGTGCAGGCCCAGCTACTACAGAAACCAGCCAAGCTGAGGAAAAAACGCCTATTTTGGCTCTAAAAGATGCAAACGCTTCCCTAGATTCTAAAACATCTGAACCAGTAGCAATTTCTGAAACAGCTACAACTGAGGCAACTACAAGCCTTCCAACCAATAAAGACGAGAAAACAGAAGTATCAAGTCTAGCTACTGAGAAAGCTTCGCCAGCAGACACTGTATCTGAAAATCCAATCAAAGACAACTACTTCCGTATCCACGTCAAAAAACTTCCTCAAGAAAACCAAGATTCGCAAGGTCTTTGGACTTGGGATGATGTTGAAAAACCATCTGAGAACTGGCCAAATGGCGCCCAGTCTTTCAAGGATGCCAAGAAAGACGACTACGGCTACTACCTAGATGTCACTAAAAAATGAGCAAGCCAAGAAAATCAGCTTCCTCATTAACAACACCAAAGGGGACAACCTTACTGGAGACCGTTCGGTAGAGCGCCTCTCTCCAAAGATGAATGAAGCTTGGCTTGATGAGGACTACAAGGTCCACAACTACCAACCTCAGCCTGCGGGAACAATCCGCGTCAACTATTTCCGCACCGATGGCAACTATGACAAGAAATCTCTCTGGTACTGGGGAGATGTGAAGACTCCAAGCAATGGTGAATGGCCTGACGGTACAGACTTTACTGCAAGTGGAAAACATGGACGCTACATCGACATTCCGCTCAATGAAGCCGCCAGAGAATTTGGATTTTTACTATTGGATGAGAGCAAGAAAGGCGATGATGTGAAAATCAGAAAAGAAGATTATAAATTTACTGACCTGAAAAACCACAGTCAAATCTTCCTTAAGGATGATGACGAAACCATCTACACCAACCCTTACTATGTACACGATATCCGTATGACTGGTGCCCAACATGTGGCTAAATCTCGTATTGAAAGCAGTTTTTCTACCTTGGTTGGGGCTAAAAAAGAAGACATCCTTAAACATTCCAACATCACTGACCACCAAGGGAATAAAGTGGCTATCTCCGATGTTACAATCGATGAAGCAGGTAAGAAAGTAACTTACATCGGTGATTTCTCTGACACTCAAAACCCTTACACCGTTGCCTACGATTCAGACCGTTTTACAACTCGTTCAAGCTGGCGTCTCAAAGATGAGACTTACAGTTACGATGGTCCACTCGGTGCAAATCTTAAAGAAGATGGTAAACGTGTTGATCTGACTCTTTGGTCTCCAAGTGCTGATAAGGTTTCAGTTGTCGTCTACGATAAGAAAGATCCTGAAAAAGTGGTCGGAACCGTCGCTCTTGAAAAAGGAGAAAAAGGAACTTGGAAACAAACTCTGAATGAAAACTCTGGTCTTGGCATCAGCAACTATACTGGCTACTACTACCACTACCAGATCGAGCGCCAAGGCAAGACTGTCCTCGTACTTGATCCTTACGCCAAATCTCTAGCAGCTTGGAACAGCGATCTAGCCAAAACAGACGCTGCCCATAAGGTTGCTAAAGCTGCTTTTGTGGATCCAGCAAAACTTGGACCTCAAGACCTGACTTATGGTAAGATTCATAACTTCAAATCTCGTGAAGATGCTGTCATCTACGAGGCTCACGTTCGTGACTTTACCTCAGATCCTGCTATCGCAAAAGATTTGACTAAACCATTTGGTACTTTTGAAGCCTTTATCGAAAAACTAGACTACCTCAAAGACTTGGGTGTAACCCACATCCAGCTCCTTCCAGTCTTGTCATACTACTATGTCAATGAATTGAAAAACCATGAACGCTTGTCCGCCTATGCTTCAAGCGATAGCAACTACAACTGGGGTTATGACCCTCAAAACTACTTCTCCTTGACTGGTATGTACTCAAGCAATCCTAAGGACCCAGAAAAACGTATCGCAGAATTTAAGAACCTTGTCAACGAAATCCATAAACGTGGCATGGGTGCTATCTTAGACGTAGTTTACAACCATACTGCCAATGTTGATATCTTTGAAGACCTTGAGCCAAACTACTACCACTTCATGGATGCAGACGGAACACCTCGTACTAGCTTTGGTGGTGGTCGTCTAGGAACAACCCACTACATGTCTAAACGCGTCATGGTAGACTCTATCAAATATCTAGTCGATACCTACAAAGTAGATGGTTTCCGTTTCGATATGATGGGAGATCATGATGCAGCTTCTGTCGAAGAAGCTTACAAGGCTGCACGCGCCCTCAATCCAAATCTCATCATGCTTGGTGAAGGTTGGAGAACCTATTCTGGTGATGAAAATATGCCTACTAAAGCTGCTGACCAAGATTGGATGAAACATACCGATACTGTCGCTGTCTTTTCAGATGACATCCGTAACAACCTCAAATCTGGTTATCCAAACGAAGGTCAACCTGCCTTTATCACAGGTGGAAAACGCGATCTCAATACCATCTTTAAAAATCTGATTGCTCAACCAACCAACTTTGAAGCAGATAGCCCTGGAGATGTGATTCAATACATCGCAGCCCATGATAACTTGACCCTTTTTGACATCATTGCCCAATCAATCAAAAAAGACCCAAGCAAGGCTGAAAACTATGCGGAAATCCATCGTCGTTTGCGCCTTGGAAATCTCATGGTCTTGACAGCTCAAGGAACTCCATTTATCCACTCTGGTCAGGAATACGGACGTACCAAACAATTCCGTGACCCTGCTTACAAGACTCCAGTAGCAGAAGATAAGGTTCCAAACAAATCTCACTTACTTCGTGATAAGGATGGGAACCCATTTGACTATCCTTACTTCATCCATGATTCTTATGACTCTAGCGATGCTGTCAACAAGTTTGATTGGACCAAGGCAACTGATGGAAAAGCTTATCCTGAAAATGTCAAGAGCCGTGACTATATGAAAGGTTTGATTGCTCTGCGTCAATCAACAGATGCCTTCCGACTCAAGAGTCTTGAAGATATCAAGGAACGTGTCCGCCTCATTACTGTCCCTGGACAAAATGGTGTGGAAAAAGAGGACGTAGTGATTGGCTACCAAATCACTGCTCCAAATGGAGATATCTACGCAGTCTTTGTCAATGCGGACGAAAAAGCTCGTGAATTTAACTTGGGAACTGCCTTTGCACATCTAAGAAATGCTGAAGTTTTAGCAGATGAAAACCAAGCAGGACCAGTAGGAATTGCCAACCCTCAAGGACTGGAATGGACTGAAAAAGGCTTGAAATTAAATGCCCTTACAGCTACTGTTCTTCGAATCGCTCAAGGCGGTGCCATCGTTGCCCCAGCTGTGGAAGAAAAACCAGAATTTGATCTTTCTAGCTTAAAACAAGAGCAAGGTCAAAATAACGACCAAGACAATACTCCAAACCGAGTCGTCAAACCGGAACATCAAAATCCAGCTCCACAAACTAAACCTGATTCTACAAAACCAGATGCAAAAGTAGCGGATGCGGATCATAAACCTAGCCAAGCTACAACTGATTCACAAGCTGAAAAACCATCACAAGAAGCACAAGCATCATCTGTAAAAGAAGCGGTTCAAAACGAATCGGTAGACAACTCTAACAAGGAAACTATACCTGCTCCCCTAGCTAAACAAGCTGAACTTCCAAATACAGGAACCAAAAACGATCACAAACTCCTGTTTGCAGGAATCAGTCTCCTAGCTCTCCTTGGCCTTGGTAGCTTCCTCAAGTCAAGAAAGGAACAATAAAAGCAAGGACTCTATAAATCTATCACCTTAGTATAAAGACATGTAAAAAAAGCTGGGATAAAAGTCTTTAAAATCAGAAAAACGCATATTATCAGATGTTTAAAAAACTTGATAATATGCGTTTTATTGTAGAAAGATTTATACTCAATATTCTACTAAAATTATGTTTATACCTCAACTCTTCAGATTAAAGAAAAGATTCATTTTGATCAAGTTGCTTCAATCTCTTTCTTTTACTAGAGAAAATAAAAAACTCTTAAAAATAGCATTATGTCAGCATTTCTAAGAGTTTTTACTATATAGTATCCAACCTCTATAAGGGCAATTTTTTTATTACTGATAGGGTATGTCTACGTTCCGCCTCTTTCTAGAAGCTCTTATTTCTCTATCCTTGCTTCTGCATCTGCCACTACTTGGGCAAGACTGGTTTGGCCCAACTCCTGCTCCATAGCTAGCTGAATCTTTTGTAATTTCTCATCTAAAATCCCATGGATATTTGCGCCAACTGGACAGGCTGGATTGGGATTGTCGTGAAAACTAAAGAGTTGACCTGTCTTTCCTAGACATTCAACTGCTTGGTAAACATCTAAAAGACTGATATCCTCTAGGTCTTTGATGATCTCTGCTCCACCAGTTCCACGCGCAACTGAGATCAACTCTGCCTTTTTCAGTTGAGATAAGGTCTTACGGATAATGACAGGATTGACTCCAACGCTACTAGCAAGAAAATCACTAGTCACCTTACTTTCTTTCCCTTTTAAGGCTATGATAATCAACATATGGGTCGCGATGGTAAATCGACTTGAAATTTGCATAAGGTTCTCCTTTTTTCGTCAGATTAGTTCCTTCTTTTCTTAAGTTTATTATATCTCTTCTAGTTGTAATGTCAAGAGTTACCACTAAGCCAGTCATCCAATTCAACATCATGTCCTTGACTCTGAGCGATTTCGTGCAACAAGTCCTGATTGTGGGTATGGTGAATCCCATTAACCAAACTTTCATAATAAACTTGGTAGTAGGGTAATTGTAAGTCTTTGGCTAGCTGTAATTCTGCCTCAATATCATAATCAACCCGACGAAAATCAGCATCTTTCAAGCCTTTTTCATCAAATTCTAAGATCATGTACTGGGCCCGCAAGTCCTTGCGTAAATTCTCAGATAAAAAGAAGGGTTGCCCAATGGAACCTGGATTCAGGATGAGCTGGCCACCACTACCATAACGAAGAAACTGTTGATGGATATGCCCGTATATGGCAACATCGCAGTTAGGATTGGTGACAAGACGGTCAAAGTCCTCTTGCTTCCCAAGATGAATCAGCTCTCGTCCCCAATTTTTATCAGGCAAGTGGTGGCTAATCCCTAGCTTCAAATCTCCAAACTGGCGGTGCACTTGCAAGGGATAGTTCTGTAGCGCCTCAATCTCCTCAATGCTGAGTTCTTCCATAATATACTGACACTGGCGTAAGAGATAACGATGGCTGGGTCTGGTTTCATCTAACTGACGATGGCAGGCACGCCATAAACTCTCCTCCCAATTCCCTAAAACTCTAAGAGTGATGGGTAAAGTGTCCAAGATCTGGAGAATATTTTTTCGTCCTGTTCCAGGCATGAGAATATCTCCTAAGAGCCAATACTCATCAACCTCCGCCTTCTGCGCATCTGTCAGAACAGCCTCCAAAGCTGTCGTATTGCCATGTATATCCGATAATACTGCGATTTTTGTCATATCTCTTCCTCTTAGCTTTTCTAGTTTTATTATAACAAACTCTAAGCCAAAGTCAAAAAGCATCTATATTCCTATCGTTTTTTACTTTACTTTTTTAGTGAAAAGGAATACAATGAAGGTAATAAGAATGAGGAGGTTTTTGCTATGGCACAACGTTATGAAAACATCATGGTAGCGGTTGACGGTTCTAAGGAAGCTGACTTGGCTTTCATCAAAGGGGTTCATTCAGCACTACGTAACCAGGCAAAACTAACGATTGCCCATGTTATTGACACACGTGCTCTTCAAAGCATCTCAACATTTGATGCCGAAGTTTACGAAGAATTGCAAGTAGAGGCCAACGATTTGATGGCGGAATACGAAAAACGTGCAAAAGATGCTGGGCTCACAGACATTAAAGTAGTTATTGAGATGGGAAATCCTAAAACTCTCTTAGCTAAAACAATTCCAGACAAAGAAAAGGTTGATTTGATTTTAGTTGGGGCAACAGGACTCAATGCCTTTGAGCGCCTACTAGTTGGTTCTTCATCAGAATATATCCTACGCCATACCAGCGTTGACCTTCTCGTCGTTAGAGATAAGGATAAAACTTTGTAATAAAAACAGAAATGAGGTTGGGATTTTTCTCCTAACCTCATTTTTTTATAAATTGTTGATGTCGTAGTTAGAGCTAGGAACTCAAAATATCATTCCAGGCTTCCTCTGCGATCGCCTATTTTTTATCTTCTCTTTCCTTGTGGCGTTCATAGGCCTTTATCTGGCGCTCAATCTCCTTTTTAATAGCAGGCTCTGGAGCGTATTTTTCTTCCCAGTCATCTGGTTTTAGGATCTTGTGGGTCACTGGATCAAAATGAGCTTTTCCATCAGGGAACATTTTACCCATATTTGCTTGATGGACAATGTCAAAAATCCGTTCTGGATCCACCCCCATCAAAACAAAGCTACCATAGGTGAAGTATAGGGTGTCAATCAAGGCATCCACTTGCCCTACCAAATCTTGCTTCGCAGGTGTCTTCTTGACTACTTTCTCTGCTGCCTGATCCAGCGCTTGGTGTAGCTGTCCAACTGCCTGTTCAAAATCTTCTTCAGAAGAGCTAGCAGCTCGAACAAACTCCACCAATTCTTCTATCTTAAATCCTGCTCTATGGGTGGCACCTTCTAAATCCCAAGCCTTTGGTTCTTCCTGAGTTCGTTCATCCATCATGTGGTGGAAGGTCTTGACCTTATTGAATGATAGTCACGGCTGACAAAGACTTTCTCTGAAGCCAAAACACCAAAGTGTTCCAAGGCCTTGTGAATCCCATCTTGCTGGTTGCTGGTTGTGATATGCTTCGCCACTTCCTTGACACTGCTACTACCATTGCCCATAGCAACTGACATCCCAACACCCGCCAACATTTCTAGGTCATTATCCGAATCACCAAAGGCCATGACTTGATTGAGATCAAAACCATACTCTTTTCCGACTCGGCGAATGCCTTCTAACTTGGAATTTCCTTGGTTGATGACATCGGCTGCAAAAGGATTACTGCGAGTTAATTTCAAGTCTTTAAAATCAGCTGCTGCTTTCTCAGATTCTTCTGGCGTCATTAGCATCAAAACTTGATAAATGGGCTGATTCATCAACTGGAGCAAGTCTTCTTCCTTCTGAGGAACGACCTTACTCACCATTCGATTAAAGGAATGACTAACTGTACGAGTCAACATAGAGGGGACAAAACGACTCACTCTTTGTGAAAAAGAACCTAAGCCAAAAGACATGATTTTCGAACCAAGCATGGCATCCTTGGTCCCAAGAGCAATCTCCTTGCCCTCTTTTTTGGCATAGGTGATCAACTGCCGTAAATGAGACTTGGAAAGAGGACTTGTAAACAAGACTCTGTCTTTATTAAAGATATATTGGCCGTTATAGGTTATGGCAAAATCCAGATCTAAATCTTCCATTAAATCCTTAACAAAAAAAAAGGTCCTCGCCCTGTCGCTACTCCAACAAGCACCCCCTGTTCCTTCACAATCTTAATCGCGTCCTTAGTGGATTTCAAAACACTCTTGTGATCGTTGACTAGTGTTCCATCGATATCAAAAAAAACAGCTTTGACTTCCATCCTACCTCATTCTCCCCTTTTGTGATACAATGATTATACCACATTTCAGAAAGAGTGAGTAAATCATGCCTAAGAAAATCCTTGTTTTACATACGGGTGGTACTATTTCCATGCAAGCCGATGACTCTGGCGCTGTTGTAACTAGCCAAGAAAACCCTATGAATCATGTATCCAATCCACTTGGAGGAGTTGAAGTCCACGCGCTCGACTTTTTTAATCTGCCAAGTCCCCATATTAAACCCAAGCATATGCTGGCCCTGTATCAAAAAATCAAAGAGGAGTCTGATCATTATGACGGTTTCGTGGTTACACATGGGACAGATACCTTGGAGGAAACTGCCTATTTCCTCGATACCATGGAGGTTCCTCACAAACCGATCGTACTAACAGGGGCCATGCGTAGTTCCAACGAACTCGGAAGCGACGGCGTCTACAATTATCTTAGTGCCCTACGCGTCGCGAGTGACGATAAGGCTGCTGATAAGGGTGTCTTGGTCGTGATGAATGATGAAATCCACGCTGCTAAGTATGTGACCAAGACGCACACGACAAATGTTAGCACCTTTCAAACGCCAACCCACGGCCCTCTTGGGCTCATCATGAAACACGAGATTCTCTACTTTAAAACAGCTGAACCCCGTGTTCGTTTTGACCTAGATAAGATTCAAGGCTTGGTCCCTATTATCCCTGTCTATGCCGGTATGACAGAAGAACTCCTCGATTTACTTCCCGTTGATCAACTGGATGGACTTATTATTCAGGCTTTTGGTGCTGGAAATGTTCCCAAGGAAACAGCACAAAAATTGAACGCCCTTATCCAAGAAGGACTCCCAATCGCCTTGGTCTCTCGTTGTTTTAACGGGATTGCCGAACCTGTCTATGCCTACGAGGGAGGTGGCGTTTGCCTGCAAAATGCTGGTGTTTCTTTGTCAAAGAGTTAAACGCTCAAAAGGCCCGTCTCAAACTCCTCATTGCTATCAATGCTGGCCTTAGAGGGGATGAATTACGAGCCTATATGGAAGGATAATACTCTTCGAAAATCAAATTCAAACCTCGTCAACATCGCCTTGCCGTAGGTATGGTTACTGACTTCGTCAGTTTCATCTACAACCTCAAAGCAGTGCTTTGAGCAACCTGCGGCTAGTTTCTTAGTTTGCTCTTTGATTTTCATTGAGTATAAAAAAGTCGGTGAGATAGAAATTACTAGATCAAGTCTTGTTTTCTAGTTCACTCCGAGAGCTTCCAACCACCAACTTAATGCTTGAACTATTGACCAAAAAGTTTCTGCTACTAAAAAGCGAGGTCGGGATTTTTATCCCGACCTCTTCTTGTTAATCTTTACGAGTTGAATGACGTTCTACCAAACCATGTGGCAAAAGAACTTCACGCTCTTCTAACTCTTCCTTATGCATAATCTTTGTCAACATACGCATACTAATAGCACCGAGGTCATACAAAGGTTGCGCAATGGTGGTTAGGTTTGGACGAGTGTAACGCGCGATTTGCGAATCATCACTGGTGATAATTTCAAAGTCTTCTGGTACAGAAACTCCCTTGTCAGCAAGTCCGTTCAACACACCTGCTGCCAGTTCATCTCCTGTTACAATCGCTGCTGTTGCTTTAGAAGAAATCAAACGTTCTGCCAAGGCATAGCCATCGTCATAACGGTATTTTGATTCGAAAACAAGACCTTCACTGTAGTTGATTCCCGCTTCTTTTAAGGCATCTTTGTATCCAGCTAAGCGAATCTTGCCATTAATATCATCCACTAATGGTCCACTAACGAAGGCAATTTTTTTGTTTCGCTTCAAAAGATGACGGACTGCATCAACTGTAGCATGTTTATAGTCAATATTGACACTTGGAAGTTGGTGTTCTACGTCTACTGTTCCTGCAAGAACGACAGGTGTGCGTGAGCGTGAAAACTCTGAGCGAATCTTCTCAGTCAAATGATAACCCATGAAGATAACGCCATCCACCTGTTTAGAAAAAAGAGTATTGACTACAGATACTTCCTTCTCATCATCTTCGTCACTATTGGCAAGGACGATGTTGTATTTGTACATCTCCGCGATATCATCAATCCCTTTAGCAAGGGTAGAGAAATAAGTATTTGTAATATCTGGAATGACGACTCCAACTGTTGTCGTTTTCTTGCTTGCTAGACCACGTGCCACCGCATTTGGACGATAATCAAGACGGTCGATGACCTCTAAAACCTTCTTGCGAGTGTTTTCCTTGACGTTCTTATTGCCGTTAACAACACGACTAACAGTCGCCATTGACACTCCTGCTTCTCGGGCAACGTCATAAATTGTTACTGTATCATCTGTATTCATTCCGTTTCCTTTCTACTTTGAAAATTTTGTTTTCATGATTCCACTATTTTCATTCTACCACTTATTGTAAGCATTTTCAAGCATTTGATGAAGAATCTTTGAAAAAAGTTTCAAAAACATTCACAACTTTTTAAGAGCAGTTGACTTTTCTTGATTTTTCTAGCAGTTTGCAGTATGATAATAAGAAAATCAATCAGGAGAAATGGATGGCTTTTACAGATTCCCATAGACGGTGCGCCAGTTTCGGTGTTGTGACCAATCTACCCGACGACGTTATCGACTCTATCTGGTATATTATCGATCATTTTTTAAAGCATGTTTTTGAACTAGAAGATGAACTCGAATTTAGACTTTTGAATAATGATGGTTCCATCACCTTCCGTTTTTCAAGTCAACACCTACCGACTACGATTGACTTTGATTTTAATCATCCCTTTGATCCACTCTACCCACCAAAAGTTCTGGTGCTAGATATGGATGGCAAGGAAACTATTCTCCTCCCTGAAGAAAATGATCTATTTTAAAAACTCTAGTCTCCTCTGTAAATACTTAGGAAACTAGAGTTTTCTTATTTTTTCAATTCTTGATATAGGTGACGAATCGGTTGTTTCAGTGTTGGGTGGATAAAATGGGGAGCTATTTCTTGAAGTGATTCTAGAACAAATAAACGCTCAGCGATATAAGGATGAGGCAAGATGAGAGCGTCTGTATAAATGACCTGGTCCTCTACAAAAAGCAAATCCAGGTCAATCAAACGAGGTCCCCAATGCATTTCTCGAATTCGTCCCATCTCTGATTCAATGTCCAACAAGGTTTCTAGCAAGATTGGAGCTGGCAACCAGGTTTCCACTTCAATGACCTGATTGGCAAAACTATCTTGCTCTACACCGCCCCATGGCTCAGTCATAATCACACTGGACTCTTTGAGAATACGAATCCCACGAGCACTCATGTTAGCAATAGCTTGCTTGAGATTGGCCTTTTTATCCCCCATATTGCTTCCTAAAGCAATAAAAGCTCGCTGCTTACGTCGATGGATGGTTACTGAACAAGTATCTAGCGGTAGATGAACAGGCGCCCATGGTTTTTTGAGCTCTAGTTCAATCTCTTGAACAATTGGATAAGTTTCAAAGGTCCGCTCCACTAGTTTGTAAGCTACCGTTTCAATCAGGTCCTCACTTTTTTCTTGAAACCAAGTCGTCCATTGCTGACAAAGTTCTCCGTAGTGAACCGAAGACTCTAAATCCAGCTCCGTCGCAGCCTTGGTCATATCATAGGATAGGGTGGCTGAAACGACAAACTTCTGCCCCAGTTCTTTCTCACTAGGAAAAACCCCATGGAAGGCAAAAATTTCCAAATCTTTTATCTTCAATTGGTCCATAACTAGTCCTTTCTAGAAAAATCCGCCCAAAGCGGATTCTTTTTATACTCAATGAAAATCAAAGTGCAAACTAGGAAGCTAGCCGCAGTCTGCTCAAAACACTGTTTTGAGGTTGCAGATGGAAGCTGACGTGGTTTGAATTTGATTTTCGAAGAGTATTATAGTCCCATTAAACGATAAGCCTGATCACGAAGATCCTTATCTGTCTCAAATAGACCACGAGCCACTGTTGTCAAGGTTGCAGTTCCAGGTTTCCGAACACCGCGCATACTCATACACATATGTTCTGCTTCAATGACAACGAAGGCTCCCTTGGCTCCCAAATACTCCATCAAGGCATCAGCCACTTCGATATTCAAACGC
>BNJS01000683.1_pt1 | contig 105266 bp, 97 predicted proteins | sample 8540461 | NCBI WGS metagenome assembly BNJS01 (sample SAMD00202454, study PRJDB9452) | human saliva metagenome | isolation source: human saliva | place: Japan
TGTGTATCGTTTAGGCCTTGTAATCCGAGAGCGACTCGGGGCGGAAGCCCTCGATGAAGCTGCGGATCTGGGCGATCTCAGCGGCGCCGTAGCGGACGTAGACGCGCGCCGAGGGCGTGAACGAGTCGTCCGTGTTGGCGCTCTGGAGGAGCAGGTAGCCGAAGACGCAATGCGTGGCGGCCTCGACGAGCCGACGCGCCATGAAGTCGAGCAGATCCGCATCCTTAGGCTCCGTGACGCGGGCCACGAGCCCTTCGTACGTGTCGGTCATCTCCCGCAGCTGCGCGTGCAGGTCGGAGAGCTCGGGGCGATACGTCTCGGCCTCGTATTCGCGCAGGCGGGCGAGGTACGTGCCGGTGGTGACGTGGCGGATGGCGGCCACGACTTGCAGCTGCGTGGTACCCTCGTAGATGTTCGTGATGCGGGCGTCGCGGTAGAGGCGTTCGCAGGTGTAATCCTTCATGAAGCCCGATCCGCCGTGCACCGGATGGCGTCGTACGTGTTGCGGTTGGCAAACTCCGTCGACATGCCCTTGCCCATCGGCGTGAAGGCGTCGGCCAGCTTGGCGTAGCGCTTCTGCTCCTTGCGCTCGTCGGGCGTCAGCTTGCGCTCGCGGGCGATGTCGTCGAGGGCCTTGTAGATGTCCACGTAGCGGGCCGTCTCGTAGAGCATGGCGCGGGTGGCGTCGGCGCGGGCACGCATGAGGGCGAGCATCTCGTAGACGGCGGGGAACTCGATGATGGCGCGGCCAAACTGTCGGCGCTCGTTGGCGTACTTGTCGGCTTCGCGCCGGGCGGCCTCGCAGAGGCCCACGGCCTGCGCCATGATGCCGAGGCGGGCGCCGTTCTGCGAGCGCCATGACGTACTTGATGAGGCCCAGGCGACGCTCGCCGCACAGCTCGGCAGGGGGCGTTGTTGAAGACCAGCTCGCAGGTGGGCGATCCCTTGATGCCCATCTTATTCTCGATGCGGCGGACATTGACGCCGCCGTTGCGCTTGTCGTAGATGAACATGGAGAGGCCGCGGCCGTCGCGGGTGCCCTCTTCGGAGCGGGCCGGGACGAGGTGGATGTCCGAGTCGCCGTTGGTGATGAAGCGCTTCACGCCGTTCAGGCGCCAGCACTGCGAGGCCTCGTCGTAGGTGGCCTTGAGCATGACGGACTGCAGGTCGCTGCCGGCGTCGGGCTCGGTGAGGTCCCATCGACATCGTTTCGCCCCGCGCAGACGCGCGGGATGTAGCGGCTGTGCTGATCCTCGTTGCCGAACTCGTAGAGCGTCTCGGCGCAGTCCTGCAAGCCCCAGAGGTTCTCGAAGCCCGCATCGGCGCGCGAGACGATGTCGGCGGCCGCGATGTAGGGCACGATGGGGAAGTTCAGCCCACCGTAGCGGCGCGGCATGGCCATGCCCATGAGTCCGGCACGGCGCACGGCGTCGAGGTTCTCTTGCGTGCCCGGTGCGTAGGTCACGCGACCGCCTGCCACCGTCGGGCCGTCGTGGTCGACGCCCTCGGCGTTCGGTGCGATGACGTCGGCGCTGATCTCGCCGACCATCTCCGGGACGCGCTCGTAGCTGTCCATCGCGTCGTCAAAGTCGACCGGCGCGTAGTCGTACGTGTCTTTATCTCTGAAATTACGCTCCTTTAGCTCCACGATGCGGCGCATGAGTGGGTGGTGCAGGTGGTGGCGGAGCGAGGGCGTATCGGTATAAAAAGTTTGCCATGATGCTTCCTTATTATTTGCTGTTCTTCTTGTAATACTTGATCATGCGCGGCAGGACGCTCTCCACGGTGCCCGTGATCACGTAGTCCGCGATGGCATTGATCGGCGCCTCGGGGTCGCTGTTGATGGAGATGATGATGGCGCTCTCCTGCATGCCGGCGATGTGCTGGATCTGGCCCGAGATGCCGCAGGCGATGTAGAGCTTGGGGCGCACGGTGACGCCTGTCTGGCCGATCTGCCGGTCGTGGTCGGTGAAGCCCGCGTCGACGGCGGCGCGTGAGGCACCTACCTCGGCGTGCAGTTCCTTGGCCGGGTCGAAGAGCAGCTGGAAGTTCTCCTTCGATCCCACGCCGTAGCCGCCGGCTACAACGATGGGCGATCCCTTGAGGTTGTTCTTCGCCTTCTCCACGTGTCGCTCGATGACCTTCACCACACAGTCCTCGTCGGTGATGTAGTCGCTCGTGTTGTGTCGGATCACTTGGCCGGGATAGTTCGCGTCGCGCACCTCCTTCTTCATCACGCCCTCGCGCACGGTGGCCATCTGTGGCCGGTGGTCGGGGTTGATGATGGTGGCGACGATGTTGCCGCCGAATGCGGGGCGGATTTGGTAGAGCAGATTCTCGTAGGTGCGGCCGGCTTTGCGGTCTTCATACGTGCCGATCTCCAGCGCCGTGCAGTCGGCGGTGAGTCCGCTGGTGAGGGCCGACGAGACGCGTGGCCCGAGGTCGCGACCGATGACGGTGGCGCCCATCAGGGCGATCTGCGGTTGTTCTTCCTTGAAGAGCTTGATGAGCACGGCCGTGTGAGGCAGTGAGGTGTAGGGGGCCAGACGAGCGTCGTCAAAGACGTGCAACACGTCGACGCCGTAAGGCACAATCTGTCGTTCGATGCCATCCAGTCCGCTCCCGGCGGCCACGGCCTCGAGCTTGCAACCCAGCTGATCGGCCAGTGCGCGCCCCTTGGTGAGCAACTCCTGACTGACGTCGGCTACGGTTCCTTCTTCTATTTCGCAATAAACAAAGACGTTGTTCATAGTGCTATTTCTCTTTATGGATTATGGAATCCTCTCATCGGTCATCCGGCACATTCGATTTCGTATCCGGCTAGTTGGCCGGCCTCCCTGAGGCCTTGATTTTTCTTTTTCGCTTCCTTTTTCTTGCATCAAGGCAAGAAAAGGAAGAAAGGAATGCACCATAGACCGAAAGGGCGTCATCCGATCGTGTGGTTACTAATTAATTCCTTCATCAGCTCCTCGATGTCAGCGTCGGAGTCCGTCAGCGAGCGACTCTCTTTGGCTTGGAAGACGATGTTTTCGATCGTTTTCACCTTCGTCGGTGAGCCTGAGAGGCCGCACTGGGCCACGTCGCCGCCCACGTCCGCCACGGACCACTCGACGAGGTTCAGGTACGGGCGCGAGTCGTAAAGCTCGGCGTAGGGGAGGGGCTCGCCACCTTTTGTGCGCTCGGCTTTCTCTTGCGCACCCAGCGCGTGCTTGTACTTCTGCACGAGTCGTGCGTTACGCGGCCTGCATGCTGCGGCCGATCCGTTCACCGTGACTACGATGGGCAGCGGCCCTTCGACCGTCTCCACGCCTCCGGGGATCTTGCGTCGCACCGTGATGCGTCCGTCCGTGACACCGACAATCTCCTCCGCATACGTGATCTGCGACAGCCCGAGCTTCTCCGCCACTTGCGGACCCACCTGGGCCGTGTCGCCGTCGATGGCCTGCCGTCCGCCGACGATCAGGTCGAAGTCGCCGATCTTGCGGATCGCCATGGCCGAGGGCATACGAAGTGGCCAGTGTGTCGGCGCCGGCGAAGGCGCGATCGGTGAGGAGCACCCGTCGTCCGCTCCGCGATAAAGCCCCTCGCGGATGATCTCGGCGGCGCGTCCCGGCCCCATGGTGAGGAGCGTGACGGTCGATCCGGGGTAGCGTTCTTTCAGTCGTAGCGCCTGCTCCAGCGCACTGAGGTCTTCGGGGTTGAAGATGGCCGGCAGCGCTGCGCGATTGATGGTGCCGTCCGCCTTCATCGCGTCCTTCCCGACGTTGCGCGTGTCCGGCACCCTGCTTAGCTAATACAATAATTCTCATCTGTCAGAATATTATGGTTTGGCGGCAAAAGTAGGCGCAAGAATGAGATGGCGCCTGTCGGTTGTATATATAAGGTATGCCCCGAGGTCTGCTTGGGGATGATGGGAGATCAACAATTGCCCGACGGCTTAGGAAGGCTTCCGAGGTGTCGGAATCAGTGATTCTGGGCTTAGGAAGTCTTCCGAGTCGCTGGAATCATTGATTCTGGACTTCAGAAGACTTCCTAAGTGCCGAAATCATTATGCGAGGGGCAGGCGCTGGGCGTCCATGACGCGCATGAAGTTGCCGCCCCAGATGTTGGCGATGTCGGCGTCGGAGAGGCCTTCGGCAAGTAGGCGGAGGGTGATTTGGATCATCTCGCCGGCCGATTGGCAGCCGATGAGCCCGCCGCCGCCGTCGAAATCGGAGCCGATGCCGACGTGATTCGGGCCGACGAGCTGGACGACGTGCATGATGTGGCGGACGGCGTCGCTGAGGGTGGCGCTGTCGGGATGGTCGTGGTTGATGAATCCGCCATAAAGGCAGATCTGCATCACGCCGCCCGTTGCGGCCAGAGCGCGGATGCGGTCGTCGTCTAAGTTGCGGCGATGGTCGCAGAGGGCGCGGCAGGAGGAGTGGGAAGCGATGATAGGTCTGCGACTGAGGCTGACGACATCGTCGAAAGTGGCATCAGCAGCGTGCGATACGTCGATCATCATACCGATGCGATTCATCTCTGCCACCACCTCGCGCCCGAAGGGGCTGAGGCCGCCCCACTCGCCCTGGCCGGCGGCGGAGTCGCAGAGTTCGTTGTCTCCGTTGTGACAGAGTGTCATGTACGCCACGCCCATGCGCTTGAATGCGTGCAGTCGGGAGAGGTCGCGGCCGATGGCGTAACCGTTCTCGACGGCGGGAATGATGGCGCGTCGGCCCTCGCGCTTGAGTCGGCGGAGGTCGTCCGTAGAGCGGGCGATGCCGAGGAGGTTAGGGTGGCGGATGGCCTGCTCCTCGACGTGTGTGAGTCGCTTGACTGCGTAGTCGAAGGCGCGGCGGTGCACCTCGTCGTTGCGCTCGTCTTGAGGGAGGTAGGCGGCCATGACGACGACGTCGAGCCGTCCCTCGCGCATGAGCGGCAGGTTGACGCGGCCACCCTCCTTGCGTCCGAGGTCGAAGGCGTCGAAGAGCATGGGCGTGTCAGTGTGCGAGTCGAGGGTGATCATGGTGTGGTGTAGGCGTCGGGCGTGGGCGTACCGGCGTGCACGGCTGACAAGATGGCGGAAGAGGTTGAGCATCGCCTCGTGGCCAGTGGTGGCGAGCCATTCGGGGTGCCACTGGACGCTGAGGATAGGGTATTCGGGGTGCTCCATCGCCTCGTTGACGCCATCGGGCGCCTCGGCCGTGGCGATGAAACCGGGGGCCGGTCGCGGACGGCTTGGTGGTGGAGCGAGTTGACGGGGATGGGTGCGGTACGCGTCGTGGCGTCGAGCCCCATTGCGCGTTGCAGCTCGGAATCTGGGGCGGTGAGAGTGACAGATTGCGTGATGACGTCGCGCGCTTCCGCCTGACTATGTGGTAGGACGGGGCTTGGAAACTGCGTGGGAAGGTCTTGGTAGAGCGTGCCGCCAAAGGCTACGTTGATGAGCTGATGGCCGCGGCAAATGCCGAAGATGGGGAGGCCGCGTTGGTGGGCCAAGCGGATCAGTTGCAGCTCGCTGGTGTCGCGGATCGGATCGACGTCCTCGAGCGACGGGTGAGGCGTCTCGCCAAGCAGATCGGGACTGATGTCGCCGCCGCCAGTCAGGAGCAGGCCGTCGAGACCTTCGACAATCGTGGTGAGGATGCTCAGCTCGGTCGTGGCGGGCACGAGTACGGGGGCGCCACCCTGCCAGGATGACAGATTGGAAATAGGGGTCGGCGAGCATCTCTTTGCCGTCTCGTCGGTTCACGGAAATGCCTATGCGTGGGCGTGTGGGGGTGGCAGTGTCGACGGCTGAGGCGCGGTCAACCTGCGCAAATAGTTCTTTTTAAAGTGAGTGACATGTTGGGTTTGAATGGGAGAAAAGAAGAGGGCACCTCGCATGGCGATTGCCCTCTGTCGTTTGATGGTTTATGTATAAGACTTCGCAGCGTGGTACTATGCGAAATCGTGGTTATGCATCAATGTTTGCGTACGTCGCATTCTCTTCGATGAACTCGCGGCGCGGCCCGACATCCTCGCCCATGAGCATGGAGAAGATGGCGTCGGCCTCGATGGCGTTGTCGATGGTGATCTGCTTGAGGGTGCGGTTTTCGGGGTTCATCGTCGTGTCCCAAAGCTGGTGGTCGTTCATCTCGCCGAGACCCTTGTAGCGCTGCGTGTGGATCTGGTTTTCGTTGCCGCCGCCGTAGGTGTCGATGAACTTCTGGCGCTGCTGTTCGGTCCAGCAATACTCCTCCACCTTGCCCTTTTTGCAGAGGTAAAGCGGCGGCGTAGCGAGGTAGACGTATCCCTTTTTCGATCAGTCCACGCATGCGACGGAAGAAGAAGGTGAGGATCAGGGTGGCAATGTGGCTACCGTCCACGTCGGCATCGGTCATGATGATCACCTTGTGGTAACGGAGCTTCGATAGGTTCAGCTCCTTCGGGTCGTCCTCGGTGCCGATCGAAACGCCCATCGCCTTGAAGATGTTTTTGGATCTCCTCGCTTTCGAACACGCGGTGCTCCATCGCCTTCTCCACGTTGAGGATCTTACCGCGGAGCGGCAGGATGGCTTGGAAGTTTCGGTCGCGTCCCTGCTTGGCGGTTCCGCCGGCGGAGTCTCCCTCGACGAGAAACAGCTCGCAGATAGCAGCGTCTTTCGAAGAGCAGTCGGCCAGCTTTCGGGCAACCCGCCGCCCGAGAGGGGCGACTTACGTTGCACCATCTCGCGCGCCTTGCGTGCCGCTTGACGTGCAGTGGCCGCAAGGATCACCTTGTCGACAATCGTTTTGGCTTCTTTTCGGGTGCTCCTCCAAGTAGTTGCCGAGCGCCCTCGCCTACAGCCATATCGACAGCGCCCATCACCTCGTTGTTTCCGAGTTTCGTCTTGGTTTGCCCCTCGAACTGTGGCTCGGCTACCTTGATCGAAATCACGGCTGTGAGTCCTTCGCGGAAGTCGTCGCCTTGGATCTCTACCTTGGCCTTCTCCAGCAGCTTAGAGTCTTCGGCATATTTCTTCAGTGTACGAGTTAGCCCGCGTCGGAAGCCAGAAAGGTGCGTACCGCCCTCGATGGTGTTGATGTCGTTGACGTAGGAGAAGACGCTCTCGTTGTACGATGTGTTGTAGGTCATGGCCACTTCGACGGGGATACCTTGTTTCTCGGTGACGATATGGATCACATCGTGGATCAGCGCCTCTTTCGACTTGTCGATGTAGCGCACAAACTCCTTCAACCCTTCGTGCGAATAGAAGACCTCCGATTTATACGTGCCGTCTGGCTTTGCCTCACGCCGGTCAGTCAATGTCAAGCGGATACCTGCATTCAGGAATGCCAGCTCGCGGAGTCGGTTGGCCAGTATCTCGTATTTATATTCGGTCACGGTAAAGATCGACGCGTCCGGTCTGAACTCTATGGTTGTCCCGGTACGATCGCTATCACCCGTTATCCGAATATCGGCCAGCGGCTTGCCGCAGGAGAACTCCTGCACGTAGACTTTGCCGTTACGGTGCACTTCAGCTTTCAGGTGGGTCGACAGCGCGTTGACACACGAGACACCGACGCCGTGCAGTCCACCAGACACTTTATAGGTGCCCTTGTCAAACTTACCTCCGGCATGGAGCACAGTCAGCACGACCTCCAATGCCGATTTACCTTCCTTCTCGTGGTAATCGACCGGAATGCCTCGCCCATCATCTGTCACGCTGATCGAATTATCCTCACGGATCACGACATCGATATTCTTGCAGAAGCCGGCCAGTGCTTCGTCGATGGAGTTGTCTACCACCTCGTAAACCAGGTGGTGGAGTCCCTTCTCGCTCGTGTCGCCGATGTACATGGCTGGGCGTTTACGGACGGCCTCCAACCCCTCGAGCACTTGGATGTTCTTGGAAGAGTATTCCTCGCTTGCTGCTTTTTATTTCTTCGTCACTCATGTTGATTTCCTCTCTTTATTCATTATCAAATACGGAAACAAATATAGCCGTTCCCCTCCGAAAGAGTGGGGTTGGGAGATGGCTAACTGCATGAAAAAAAGGCCGAAAGACGATTGACGCCTCTCAGCCTTGATGTAGCCCGTAGGGGAATCGAACCCCTCTTTTGAGAATGAGAATCTCACGTCCCTAGCCGATAGACGAACAGGCCTTTGATACCAATATAACAGTGGACTTAGATGTCCTTCTTTTCTTTTTTTCCTCTTTCAGGCGCTTTTCCCAGATGTTAAGCCAATGCGTTGACATGTTTGGCCAACTTTGACTTCAGGTTGCCTGCTTTGTTCTTATGAATCACATTCTTTTTCGCCAGCTTATCAAGCATTGCGCACACTTTCGGATACATGGCTGTTGCCTCATTCTTATCTTCTGTGCCACGCAATTTCTTCACCGCATTACGCATCGTTTTGGCACCGTAACGATTTTGTGCGCAGCGTGTTTTTGTCTGACGTATCCTCTTGATAGATGATTTGTGATTTGCCATCGTTATCTATTAATCTATTTCTTCTTTTTATCTGATTCGTAATTTGGTAGCCCGTAGGGGAGTCGAACCCCTCTTTCAAGAATGAAAATCTTGCGTCCTAGCCGATAGACGAACAGGCCAATTCTTCGCTCAGAAATCACGCCTATCAGACCGTTAGGGCCGCCCGCGTTTTCATTTTGCGAGCGCAAAGATAGAGGCACTTTCGAATCCTGCAAACATCCTTTCTCTTTTTTTCTTTCAATAGTTGGCGATGGATGCGTGATGACTTAGACGATGCGAAGACTGTCCACTTTCAGTAGACGGCTCTTTAGGGCGTCCATGCGGCTTTGTCGGATGCGGAGCGTCATCTCGCAGGTGAGCTCGAAGGATTGTGTGAGGACGTCGGGCTTGTCTTCTTTTACGATGCGCATGACGCTGTTGAGATGAGGGTATTCGAAGGTGATGGTAATGGTTTCGTCGACGGTGCGTTCTTCGATGCGGGCGGCGGCGATGGCTTCGGCGGCGGCGGTGCGGTAGGCTACGATGAGGCCGCTGGTGCCGAGTTCGATGCCGCCGAAGTAGCGGACGACGATGATGAGGATGTCGGTCAGGTTGTTGGAGTTGATTTGGCCGAGGATGGGCTTGCCGGCAGTGGAGGAGGGTTCGCCGTCGTCGTTGGCGCGGAAGATGGTGCGGTCGGGGCCGAGCATGTAGGCCCAGCAGACGTGTCGGGCGTCGTAGTACTTCTTGCGGTAGATGTCGAGCTGGGTCTTGACTTCGTCGGGGGTGCGGACGGGTAGGGCGAAGGAGAGAAAACGGCTGCGCTTCTCGGTGTAGTAGCCTTCGGAGAGGTCGCGGATGGTGCGGTAGGTATCTTCCATGATGGATCAGTCGGGGATGTGGGTTTCTTGTTCATCACGGAAGGCTCGGAAGTCTTTCATGATCTCTTCGATTTCTTCGATGAAGCGTGGGTCGCGGACTTTGTCGCGGACAGCTTCGTAGTAGCGCTCGATGGCGGGCAGGGCACAGAGGTCTTTGCCGCGGAGGACGAAGTAGGGTTCGTCGGCCTCGAGGCATTGCTTGATCATTTGGATGGGATTCTTCATTTCATTCTTGTCGATAATCAGTGATAGGAAAGGATCGCGAGATCGGTGGTGGACAAAAGCCTGAAAAATTGCAATGAACGGACTCGCTGTCCATTGGAAATGGGGTAAAAAAACACGTTTTGGGTCTCTTTGTCTGTGGACAATGAGCTGAGATACATGTTTTGCCTGTCTTTTGTCTATGGACAATGAGCTAGAATACATGTATTGGCTGACTTTGTCTATGGACAATGAGAGGAGATATATGTATTGGGTGCTTTTGTCTATGGACAATGAGAGGTGATATATGTATTGAGCGCTTTTTGTCTATAGACAATGGGATGGAATATGTATTTTTTTCCTGCTTTTTGTCTGTGGACAATGAGCTGGAATGCATGTATTGGCTGCTTTTTGTCTATAGACAATGAGAGGTGATATATGTATTGAGCGCTTTTTGTCTATGGACGATGAGGTAGAATATATGTATTGGCTGCTTTTTGTCTATAGACAAAGAGAGGTGATATATGTGTTGAGAGCTTTTGTCTATAGACAATGAGAGAGAATATATATTCTTCCTGTCTCTGCCTATGGACAATGGGCTAGAATATATGTTCTGCATGTCTTTGTTTATGGACAATGGGGGATACACCTGTTAGACTCGCTTTCGACCGCAGACGGGAGGCGAAAAAAACAGGGGAGGAGAGGGGCGGCGACGGTTTTCGAGGTGGCGAGGCGCTGAACGAGGGGTTTGTCCATACACATATACAATAGGTATGAGTCAGCCCTCGGAAAGCTCTTTGCGGAGGAAGGGGCGGTGCGGCTGCGGGTGCGTGGGGCGGCGGCGAGGGCTTCGGGCGTGCCGGTGAAGAGGATGCGACCGCCGCCACGGCCACCGTCGGGGCCCATGTCGATGAGGTAGTCGGCGCTCTTGATGACGTCGAGGTTGTGCTCGATGACGATGATGGTGTTGCCCTTGTCGACGAGCTTATTGAGGACGCCGAGCAGGACGCGGATGTCTTCAAAGTGCAGGCCGGTGGTGGGTTCGTCGAGGATGTAGAGCGTGCGGCCGGTGTCGCGTTTGGCGAGTTCGGTGGCCAGCTTGACGCGCTGACTTTCGCCGCCGGAGAGGGTGGTGGAGGGTTGACCGAGCTTGATGTAGCCCAGGCCGACGTCTTGCAACACCTTGATCTTGCTGAGGATGGCGGGGATGTTTTCGAAGAATTCGACGGCCATGTTGATCGTCATGTCGAGGACGTCGGCGATGGACTTGCCGCGATAGCGAACCTCGAGTGTCTCGCGGTTGTAGCGGCGGCCGTGGCAGTCTTCGCAGGGCACGAGCACGTCGGGCAGGAAGTTCATTTCGATCGTTTTGTAGCCGTTGCCTTTGCATGTTTCGCAGCGTCCGCCGGAGACGTTGAACGAGAAGCGTCCGGGCTTGTAGCCGCGGATCTTGGCTTCGGGTAGGCTAACGAAGAGGTTGCGGATGTCGGCAAAGACGCCCGTGTAGGTGGCCGGATTGCTGCGTGGGGTGCGGCCGATGGGCGACTGGTCGACGTTGACGACCTTGTCGATGTGCTCGATGCCCTCGATGGACTGGTAGGGCAGGGGCTCCTGTTCCGAGCGATAGAATCGCTGGCTGAGGATGGGCTGGAGGGTGGCGTTGATGAGGGTGGATTTGCCGCTTCCGGAGACGCCGGAGACGCAGATGAAGGTGCCCAGCGGGAAGCTGACGTCGACCTTCTTCAGGTTGTTGCCCGTGGCGCCTCGAAGCACGAGGTGATGGCCGTTGCCGGGGCGACGTGTGGCGGGCACCTCGATCTGGCGTCGGCCGTTGAGGTAAGATGAGGTGAGGGTGTCGGTCTTGATCATCTCATCGGGTGTGCCGGCAAAGACGACTTCACCGCCGAGCCGCCCCGCCTTGGGGACCCATATCGACGACGTAATCGGCGCTCAGCATCATGTCCTTGTCGTGCTCCACGACGATGACCGAGTTGCCCGTGTCGCGCAGCTCTTTGAGGGAGTCGATGAGGCGGATGTTGTCGCGCTGATGGAGGCCGATGCTGGGCTCGTCGAGGATGTAGAGCACGTTGACGAGGCGGCTGCCGATCTGCGTAGCCCGGGCGGATGCGTTGGCTTTCGCCGCCGGAGAGGGTGGCCGAGGGGCGGTTGAGGGAGAGGTAGTCGAGGCCGACTTCGAGGATGAAGTCGAGGCGTGAGCGGATCTCTTTGAGGATCTCCACGGCGATGGTGCGCTGCGCCGGCGAGAGCTTTTCCTCCAGTCCGTTGACCCACTTGGAAAGCTCGGCGATGTCCATCGAGGCCGGCTCGGCGATGTTCTTGCCGTCGATGAAGTAATGCAGCGCTTCCTTGTTCAGGCGCTGGCCCTGACACTCGGGACAGACGGCGGTGCGGATGAATGGTGCGGGCTTTTTGCGCGCGGTGGAGGGCTCGTCGTCGCTTTCGCCTTGCATCATGGCGATGTATTTCGCCACGCCTTCGTAGGCGTACGAGAAGCTGGAGTGGCCGAGCCACGCCGTCGAGACGTCCACCGGCTCTTCGGTGCCGTTGATGATCTCGTCCATGGCCTCTTCGGGGAGGTCCTTGATGGGTGTCTTGAGCGTCGCGCCGTGTCGCTTGCAGAGGGCTTCGATCTGTCGGAAGACGAGCGTGTCTTTGTATTTCCCGAGGGCCACGATGCCCCCCTTATAAATACTGAGCGAGGGGTCGGGGATGATCTTCTCCATGTCGATCACGTTCACTTCGCCGAGGCCCTTGCAACGTGGGCAGGCGCCGTGGGGCGAGTTGAAAGAGAAGTTGTGTGGCGCCGGCTCGCTGTAAGCCAGTCCGGTCACGGGGCACATCAGTCGGCGGCTGTAGTAACGTATCTCGTCCGTCGTGGCGTCGAGCAGCAGGATGAGTCCGTCGCCCTGCTTCATGGCCACGCGGAGGCTCTCCTTGAGGCGTGGCCCGTCGTTGATGCTGACCACGAGCTTGTCGATGACCACCTCAATGCTGTGCATCTTGTATCGATCCAGCTTCATGCCTCGGCTGATCTCCATCAGCTTGCCATCGACGCGCACGTTGAGGTAGCCCTTCTTGCACACCTGCTCGAAGAGCTCCTTGTAGTGCCCCTTGCGGTTGCGAACGAGCGGCGCCAGCAGATACATCTTCCGGCCGTTATACTCCTGCATGATCAGCTCCAGAATCTGCTCCTCGGTGTACTTGACCATCTTTTCGCCGCTGAGGTAGGAGTAGGCCTCGCCAGCGCGGGCGTAAAGCAGGCGGAGGAAGTCGTAGACCTCCGTCGTGGTGCCGACGGTGGAGCGTGGGTTGCGGTTCGTCGTCTTTTGCTCGATGGAGATGACGGGGCTTAGGCCGGTGATCTTGTCCACGTCCGGCCGCTCCACGTTGCCCATGAAGTTGCGGGCGTAGGCCGAGAAGGTGTCGATGTAGCGGCGCTGACCTTCGGCGAAGATGGTGTCGAAGGCGAGCGACGACTTGCCGCTTCCGCTCATGCCTGTGATGACGGTGAGGCGGTTGCGAGGCAGCTCGACGTCGATATTCTTCAGGTTGTGCACGCGCGCACCCCATACGCCAATGGTGCCACCCCGCTCGATGCGGTCGTCCGTTGTTGTGACTTCTTTCTGTTTATCGATAGCCATACGTGCTGCGTTCACTTCGTCACCCAGCGCTGGTCATAGACGGTGCGGTTGGGGGAGGTGTAATAGAGGTCTTGTTTGCGGGGGATGAGGATGGTGTAGCTGCGGCCATTGGAGATGAGCTTCGAGTCGCGCAGCCGGGGTTGAAGCGCTTGAGGTCGGCGTAGGTGATGTCGTGCGACTTGGCGAAGGAGATCAGGTCAGGGATACCGGCCGAGACCGTCACCTCGTCGCAGGAGATGGGCGCGTAGAGGTCGCGTGCGCGGAGCGAGAAGCCGTATTTCTGCGGGTTCTCGAAGATGAGCTTCGTGGCCGGGGATGCGGTAGACGTAGCGTGCCGTCTCCTCGACGAGCCAGAGGTTCAGCACGGACGTCTCGCGTTGTGAGGCGAAGGCGCCCGAGATGCGCCCCATGCCCGCGTTGTACGATGCGGCGGCCGAGGCCCAGTCTCCATATTTATTGTAGGCGTCCTTGAGGTAGCGGCAGGCGGCCTCCGTGGCGCGGGCCACGTTGTAACGCTCGTCCACGCTGGGCGTGATCGTCAGGCCGTACTCTCGTCCGGCCGATTCCAAGAACTGCCACATGCCTGCGGCGCGCGCTGGCGATACGATGCGCGGGTCGAGATGGCTCTCTACGACGGCCAGATACTTGAAGTCCTCTGGCACTCCGTTGGCCTTCAGGATAGGCACGATGATGGGGAAGTAGCGGTTGGCGCGCTTGATGGTCAGCATCGTGGTGGAGTGGAAGTAGGCCAGGCTGCTCAGCTCGCGGTCCATGGACTCATACATATTATATCGGGTCAAGTCGATCGTCTGGCCGCAGAAGGTGACCTTCTCCGGCACCTCGGGCGAGGTGATCCAGCCGTCGTCCTGTCGGGGCTGTTCGGAGTTTTGCGATTGGACGGGGAAGCAGGCCGTCAGGCTGATCAGTCCGGCCGCGAGGAAGCAGGCCGTGAATTGTTTCGTTCTCATTCTCTCTCTTATGCTTATTGATTACTGTGATTCTTGTTTGAACTGGAGCGCACGACGTTGATGTCGCCGCTTTTACGGTGCGTTTTGCCGTCCGTTCCGGTGTATTCGATGACGTAGTAATAGGCGCCAGCGGGCACGTACTGTCCGCGATAGCACCCATCCCAGCCGCCGTTCGGGTCGGTCCCAGTGATAAAGCAGGCTGCCCTGCCGATTGAAGACAGACGCACTGAAGCGCACGACCGACTTATGGGCCACCTTTGAACACGTCGTTCACGCCCGGCGAACTCTCGGGCGAGAAGACGTTGGGCACCTCCAGCACGGTCTCCGTGACGCTGATCTTGTAGCTATTGTCCTTGTTGGTGCATCGGCCCGAGCGGTCGCTCACCTCCAGCGTGACGGTGTAATTGCCCACGCGGTCGAAGGTGTACGTCATCTCCGGATCCGTGAAGCGCACGATGGGCACATCGCCCGTAGCCTCTCGCCGCGTGACTTGCCAGACGAAGAGCGATGCCACGGGGGTGTTGGCCTGCGCCCGGAAGCGGATCTCAGCCGGGGCCGAGAGTTCGCCCGTTTTGAGCTTGAGGTTCGACCGAGTCTCCGACGTGAGCGTCGTATCGGCGTGCACCCTCTAAGGCCACCGCTTGATAGTGGTCTATGGTAGCTGTCTGCTCGACGCCAAAGGCACGCGCGAAGAGGTCGCCCGTCAGGTCGATCTTCGTGTCCGTGAGTGGCGGTCGGCTCAGCGAAACGTCGAAGGGGTTGCCGCTGAGGGTGTCGATGAGTAATTGCTCGGTGAAGGTGCGGGTCTGTTCGCTCCACGTCTGCGTCAGGTAGCTGACTTCGAATGCGCGTTTGAGCTCCATCGCCTTGCCGTCGGGCAGGTAGTAGTTGAGTGCGGGCAGGTCGGCCGTGCCCGCCAATCGTAGCGACGAGCAGGCGTCGGACGAGGGGGACACACTGAGGCTTGTGAGGCGTGCAGGATAGCGACTGTAATCGATGATCCAGACGTAGCGACGCAGCTCACCGCTACCGTCGACGACGAAGTAGCCGTAGCCCTCCGCAGGGTTTGTGACCGTTGAGGTAGACCCACTCTGGGTCGAGGCTACCGCCTCCCAATCGTCCTCTATGGCTGCCTTGGTGCGGTAGCGATACCAGCGGTGCGTGCCTGCGCCGGTGTGGCTGATGGTCACGCCGTCGGTGCCGTAGACTAAGTAAACTTCCAGCTTGTAAGCCGTATTCTCCGCTGCCCGGATGGGCGTCTTGGCGCCGCCGCTGACTTGATACTGGGCCCGGAGCGTGCCTCCCGTCCACCCGATCGCGAGCAGAAAAAGGAGTATGGAGCCTACGCTCGGTGCCACCCTGCGGCGGCTTGCTCCATCATGAAAAAAATCGTCTTACCCATACCTTTATCCAAATGAGCGGCAAAAAGTAGGCGTGGAAATGAGAATGGATAGAGGGGCGCTATCGCGTGGGCAAGGTGTCGCTCTGAATCTGTGGCGGGAATCACAAAGCCAATCTCCGGTTTCGTGAAACGCCTTCCCGCCGCGGGAAATGAGACCTTTTTGCTTCCTGCACAACGCAGGGGAGCAAAAAGGGCGTCTTTCGGAGCCCTGCGTTGCGCAGGAAGCAAAAAGGGGTCTTTTTCGAGCCCTGCGTTGTGCAGGAAGCAAAAAGGGGGTCTTTTTCGGGCCCTGCGTTGTGCAGGAAGCAAAAAGGGGTCTTTTTCGGGCCCTGCGTTGTGCAGGAAGCAAAAAGGGTCTTTTTCGGGCCCTGCGTTGCGCAGGAAGCAAAAAGAGGGTCTTTTTTTCGGGCCCTGCGTTGCGCAGGAAGCAAAAAGGGTCTCTTTCGAGCCCTGCGTAACGCAGGAAGCAAAAAGCCCAAAAAGGGGCGACCTCCGGAGTGGCCGCCCTTTGCATATCCCCTGTGGGGGAGAGGAACGATGAGTAAGTAGAAAGCGCCTCTGAGGCTTACAACCCCGAAGTGATGAGCTCCGAAGAGGTGCTCTTGCGCCGATTTAGGCATCCGATCAGGAAGCCAGCAAGGGCGAAGAAGATCCAGTCCAGACCGTCAGCGTGCAGCGGCACATGGGCGCCGTAGAAGCTCCCGAAAGCACCGAGCGAGATGTTGGCCGCCTCGAGTCCGGAGATGAGCGCCGAGATGAGTGTCAGGCCAACGGTCCAGGCGTAGACGCTGCGCCGACTGCCGAAGCGGCTGTCCAAAAAGGCGAGCGCGATGAGCACAATGGCCAGCGGATAGAGGAACATGAGCACGGGCACGGCGGCAGAGATGATGGTCTTCAGCCCGAAGGTGCCGACGGCGAAGGAGATGATGACGAACGCCACGGCGTAGCCCTTGTACGAGAGGCCGCCAAACTGCGAGTGGAAGTAGCTGGCGCAGGCGGTGACGAGTCCGATGCTGGTCGTTAGGCAGGCCAGCAATACGATCACGGCCGGGATCAGCGCCCCCGGTTCGCCGAAGAGCAGTCGGGCAGATCCAGCCAAGACAGGCGCACCGGTGTCGAGGATGCCGAGCTGCTCGATGCTGGCGGCGCCCAGTCCAGCGATGAAGACGTAGACCACGCCTAAGCAACCGATGGCAATCATGCCTGCGCGCATGGTGGCGCCCATCACCTCGTGGCGTGTCGTGGCGCCGTGTTGCGTGACGAACTCAATGACTAGGATACCAAAGACGAACGAGGCCAGAGCGTCGAGCGTGTTGTAGCCGTCGATGAAGCCTTGCTGGAGGGCTACGGCGGGCGTGGCGTAGGCTTCGGTCGGCGAGCCGGGCGAGCCGGGCGGCGTGATCAGCGATTTGACGATGAGGACAACGATCGTCGTCAGTAGCATAGGGGTCAGGATGCCGCCAATGCGTCCGACCAGCTTCTGGGGGTTGATGGAAAGCCAAAGCGTGACAAGGAAGAAGACGATAAGGAAGACGATCTGCGCCCAATAGTCCGCGTCGGGAGAGAGGAAGGGGCGGACGGCGATCTCGAAAGAGACGGTGCCCGTACGAGGAATGGCGAAGGCGGGGCCGATGGAGAGGTAGAGGGCCAGCGTAAAGAGTATGCCGAAGAGGGGGTGTACGCGTCCGGCCAGCTCCTGCACGTTGCGGCAACCAGAGTAGCCCATGGCCAGGACGCCCGCCAGGGGCAGTCCGACGCCGGTCAATACGAAGCCCATCACAGCCCACCACACGTTCGTTCCGGCACGTTGGCCTAAGGCGGCGGGGAAAATCAAGTTGCCAGCTCCGAAGAAGAGGGCAAACAACATCAGTCCGACGGCGAGGAAAGCACGCCGTGTCATTTGGGTAGAATTTTGGTTAGGCATGGGATAAAGTGTTAGGGGGAGAGTGAATAGTTAGTAGCGGGATTAGAAAAAGGAGAGGCCCTGCCGGCCATTCCATGTGTCGAATAGTCCGACAGGGCCTCTTGCTCTTTAGGGGGCAGGAGCCTCGTTCGTTGGATCGGGGTTCCTGCCCCTCCGGAGAGGGGAAGGTCAGTAGCCGAAGATGTCTTGCGGGGTGAGGAGCTTGACCTCACCCTAGGAGCGGAGCTTGTTCATGTCAATGTCTTTCGAATTGCCCAGAACAGCGTAATGGTACGTGCGGCCCTTGATCCATTTCTCTTGGAAGGCCTTGACGTCAGCCAAGGTCATGCTCTGCACCTTCTCGAAGATGGCCTTGTTGCGGTCGTAGTCCATGCCCATGTCTTTGGCATGCAGGTAGGCCCAGAGCACATCGCCCTTCACCGTGCGCTCGGTGCGCAGGCGAGCCAAGATGGCGTCTTTGGCGATCTTGAAGGCAGCTTCGCTCTCGGGCATGTTGTTGATGATCTCCATGAAGGCGTCGATAGCCTGAGGCATCTTGTCGTTCTGCGTGGCCACGAAGGCTTGGAAGGCGTAGGGGCGCGTCTTGTCGGAGGGTGTGATCAGGACGGCGTTGGCTGAGTAAGCCAGGCCGCGCGATTCACGCATCTCTTGGAAGACGATGGCGTTCATGCTGCCGCCGAAATACTCGTTGTAGAGCGTTACGCCGGGATCGTTAGCCACATCGAAGGGCTCGCCACGGTTAGAATACTGGAGGTAGTAGATCTGTTTGGCGTTGTACTCGGCCAGCATGACGGTGTTGCTTGGCGTCTGCACCAGCATGACGGGCTTCTTGGCCAACGGAGCGGGTTTATCGGCCGTGCGATGGAGCTGGTCGAGGCTCTTGAGTACATCCGATTCGGCGCCGGGGCCATAGTAGAGCACGGAGTGCTGCTTGGTGAAGAGGTCGCGCACCTTAGCCAGAAGCGTGTCGGAGGTGAGCGCCTTCAGTGCGTCGTTCGTCAGCGTGGTGGCTTTGACATGCTCCGGCCCATACATGACGTAGCGACGCAGAGCTCCGAAGTTCTGTCCCTGATTCAGTTTCGCATCGGCGCGGGCCTTGATCCGATCGGCTTTGAGGTTCGTGAGCACGTTCTCGTCTGGCTTAGCGTCAGCGATCAGTTCCTCCATCAGCTCGAGGGCTTTGGGCATGTTCTCGCTCAGTCCGCTAACGGAAACGTAGCAACGCTCATCGGTCACATTGGCGCTGAAGGAGCAGGCGATGTCAAAGAACTCCTTCTTGATCTCCGTGGGCGACTTCTTGCTGGTGCCGAGGTAGCTGAGATAATCGAAGGCGGTGCCAAGGGTGGCGTCGTCGTTGCGACCCATATCGAAGACGTACATGAGTTCAAACACATCCGTCGTCTCGTTCTTCTTGTAGAGCAGAGGCAGGCCAGACTTCAGCGAAGCGGTGCTCATGTCCTTTTTGAAGTCTAAGAATACGGGCTCGATGGGCTTCACTTCGGTCAGCTGAATCTCACGGAGGAAGGCGCTGGCGGTGTCACGATTCGTGGCGATGGGTGTGATCTCCGGTTTGTCGATCTTCTTGAATCCCGGTTGGCCTTCGCGCTTGAAGACTACGGCGTAGGCGTTTTCGCCCAGCTTCTCGTTGGCAAACTTGACGATGTCGGCCTTCGTGATCTTCTCCATTCGTTCGATCTGATGCACCATGTCGGCCCAGCTGACACCGTTGACAAAGGCGTCGACGTAGGCATTGGCGCGGCCCTCGTTCGAGTCATATTCCTTCATCAGCTCCAGCTTGTAGTTGGCCACGCAGGCACGCAGCAGCGACTCGTCGAAGTCACCCTTGCGCAGTTTAGCCACCTCCTCGAGCAGCAGGTCGCGTGCCTGTTCGAGCGTCTGACCGTCCTTAGGCCGAGCGTTGAGGAGAAACATGCCGTAATCCGCGAAGGTGTAGGGATAGCAATAGGACGAGAGCACCTTTTGTGCGTGGATGAGATCGAGGTCGATGAGACCTGCCTGGTCATTGTAGAGCAGAGAGGCAGCCAGGATGGCCAGGTCGTTATCCGCTGAGGCTTCGCCACCGATGCGCCACGCCACGTTGACGTTCGCTGCCTCCACGCCGCGCACCTCCTTCGTCGTCGGAGTGGTGATTGGCGCCTCCTCTTTGAAGGTAGGCTTGGGCAGGCTGTCGTTCGGCTTCATGTTGCCGAAGTATTTCTTGATGATGGCGATCATCTCGTCCGGATCGAAGTCGCCGGAGAGACAGATGGCCATGTTGTTGGGCACATACCAGGTCTCGTAATAGCGCTTGATGTTCGTGATCGAGGGGTTCTTGAGGTGCTGCTGGGTGCCGATGACGGACTGCGTGCCGTAGGGGTGATTGAAGAAGAGCATCGAGCGGAGGGTGTCGATCACGGTTCGTGCATCGCTGGCCAGACCCATGTTGTACTCCTCATAAACGGCCTCAAGCTCGGTATGAAAGCCGCGGATGACACTGTTTTTGGAAGCGGTCGGCCCGGATCTTGGCCCAGTTCTCGATCTGGTTCGAGGGGATGTCTTCGGTGTAGCAGGTGACGTCGAAGTTCGTGTACGCGTTCGTGCCCGTGGCGCCGATAGCGGCCATCAGCTTGTCGTACTCGTTGGGGATGGCATACTGCGAAGCCTTTGTTGCTGATGCTATCGATCTGACGATAGAGTGCCTTGCGTTCGGCCTCGTCGGTGGTTTTGCGATAGACTTCAAAGAGGCGTTCGATCTCGTCGAGGAGGGGCTTTTTCGGCCTCATAGTTCGACGTCCCAAAGTGAGTGGTGCCTTTGAACATGAGGTGCTCAAAGTAGTGCGCCAGGCCGGTGGTCTCGGCTGGGTCGTTCTTTCCGCCTACGCGAACGGCGATATAAGTCTGGATGCGGGGCGCCTCTTTGTTGACGCTCATGTAGACCTTCAGGCCGTTGTCGAGGGTGTAGATGCGGGTCTTCAGCGGGTCGCCGTCGACCGTCTCATAGTCCGATTTTTGCGCTCGGACCCTTGCAATTCGCGGCGGTAAACATCCCCGTGAGGATGACTGCCAGCGTGGTGACAAAAAAACTGCTTTGCTTTCATAGATAAACAACAATGATTAGCGGGATAGCTGTGTATACTTTCGGATTATCTCTTCTGGGTATTGTATTTTAATGAAACAAAAGTAGGGCTTTCGATAAGAAGAACAAATCGTAAGCGAAAAAAATGCTGAAGCACTTTTTTTCGTAGGGGTACGATAGTCTCCCGCAGATTGCAGGAGATGTTTGTAGGGGTACGATAGTCTCCCGCAGATTGCAGGAGATGGTTCGTAGGGGTATGATAGTCTCCCGCAAGTTGCAGGAGATGTTTGTAGGGGTACGATAGTCTCCCGCAAGTTGCAGGAGATGTTTGTAGGGGTACGATAGTCTCCCGCAGATTGCAGGAGATGTTTGTAGGGGTACGATAGTCTCCCGCAAGTTGCAGGAGATGGTATGTAGGGGTACGATAGTCTCCCGCAAGTTGCAGGAGATGTTTGTAGGGGTACGATAGTCTCCCCGCAGATTGCAGGAGATGTTTGTAGGGGTACGAAGGTCTCCCGCAAGTTGCAGGAGATGGTTCGTAGGGGTACGAAGGTCTCCCGCAGATTGCAGGAGATGGTTCGTAGAGGTACGAAGGTCTCCCACAGATTGCAGGAGATGTTTGCCAAATGGCGATGATCGTACGCGGCTTGCATGGCTCGGGGCGCTCTCCCCGTCCTAACCTCTTTTTGGGATTTTTTTGAGAGGTTGTCGTCCCTCTATTTTTTTGCCGCCGATAATCAGGACAAGTCATTCAATGAACATCACACAAAAACGAACCCACAAGAGATGGCCTCTCCTATACCTTATATTATACGTCTGTGCAGCACACGGCATGCAGGCGCAGATCCTTCCCGCAGACTCTACGAAAGACGATGAAGTGGCCACGCACGCCGCAGCGGGGGTGAAGAAGTTTAACCTCGACGAGGTGGTCGTCACCGCCACCCGCACCCCGAAGCGACTCATGCAGACACCGGTCATCACGCAGGTCATCACCGCTGCGCAGATCGAAGATCGTGGCCTGACCGACATCCGCAACCTGCTGACGCAGGAGATCCCCGGACTGGCCTTCAATGAGGTGGGCTTCGGCACGAGCATCAACCTACAGGGCCTCGGCGGTAAGCACATCCTCTTCTTGATCGACGGCGAACGTATGGCGGGCGAAACGGGTAACAATGTGGACTATCACCGCCTGGACCCGAACAATGTGGAGCGGATCGAGATCGTGCAGGGCGCCTCGTCGGCCCTCTATGGATCGCAGGCCATGGGCGGCGTGATCAACATTATCACCAAGCGACCCAAGGCCCCGTTCACCGTCTCGGCCTCCATCAAGGCGGCGCCGCTCTATGAACGCAACTACACGAAGGTGGACCCGGACGACGCCCAATGTTATTTCAAGCGCAGCGTGGACCGACCCAATCTCAACGCCGATGTGCGTATCGGTGGGCGGTGGAAGCACTGGACGGCGCAGACCTCCCTACGCGCACAAGAGCGCCGATGCCTACCGCCTCTTCGACCGTGACAGCGTGGTGAAGTACTTCCCGGAGTACGACATCACCGTCCGTGAGCGCCGCGTGGAAACGCCCACACAGGTATCGGGTTACACCACGCATCAGGTGACCCAAATGCTGGGTTATACGCCCTCCGACCGCCTTACGATCGGCGCCAAAGGCACTTGGTACACGATGAACAAGCACGACCTCACGCCCGACAACGCCTATGAGCACAACACGGATCTCTCCGGTTCGCTCACCGCCGACTATCGCTTCAACACCCGCGCGGCCCTCCGTGCCTCGGTCTATTCCGACACCTACAACCGCTTTTACGGCCCTCGAGCAACTCGATCAACGCGACCTGATCTACCGCAATCGCATGACGCAGCCGCGCCTTATGTTCACCCTCGACCGCTGGCACCGCCAGACGATCAACATGGGCGCGGAGTTGCTCTACGAAAGCCTCTACACGGATAAGTTCGTCTCCGGCAGCTACGAGACGCGCAGCCAGCGCTCCTATTCGGTCTTTGCACAGGACGACTGGACCGTCACGCCGCACCTCTCGCTCGTGGCGGGTTTGCGCTCGGATTATCACAACGCCTATGGCGCCAACGTAGCGCCGAAGTTGGCGGCCGTCTGGCGCCTTTTTCCCCTTCACGCTCCGCTTCAATTATGCCGCTGGCTATCGTTCGCCCACCCTCAAGGAGCTTTACATGAATTGGGATCACCTCGGCATGTTCATGATCTACGGCAACGAGAACCTGCGCCCCGAGCGCAACCAATATCTTTCGCTCTCCGCCGAGTATGTTTCGGAGTACGTCTACGCCATGGCCACGGGCTACGTGAACTTCTTTTCCGATAAGATCGAGGGCCTCTGGACGAACAATCAGAAGGAGCTGCACTATCGCAACGTCTCCTCCGCCACGCTCTCCGGAGCCTACGCCAATGTGCGCATCAACCCCGGCGTGTCGGGCCTTTTCCTGCATCTCTCGGCTAACTGCCTCTTCCCCAAGCGTACGGACGGCGTGCAGCTGACGGCTTACAGTCGCCTCTCGGGCAACGTCCGCGCGGAGTACGCCTTCACCCTCGGTCGGCAGCATTTCACGCTGAACCTCAGTGGCTCCCTCCTCGGTGGCAAGCGTTACGATGTGCTCGGTCGCGTAGAGGTGAACGGTAAGGAAGTGGAGTCTTATTATGAGTCGCGTTCACCCTCGTACAGCCTTTGGAACGCTACGGCTGCGTGGCGCCCCATGCGACAGCTTCGCGTCACCCTCGGCGTGGATAACCTCTTCGATTACCACGCCGGTATCATCAATTTCAACACCTACACAGGCCCCGGCCGAAGCGTGTTCGGGGCGCTGCATTTCTCAATTTGAGGGGACACATCGCAAGTCTCCGACATCATTTAATCCTACCACTATGAACGAAAAGAAGAACCCCACAAGCACCCAGCAAGGTCACTGGGTACTGGCCGCCATGGGTAAGCGTGTCCTGCGCCCCGGCGGGAAAGAGTTGACCGAAAAGCTGATCGATAGCCTCAACATCGCATCAAGTGACGACATCGTAGAGTTTGCCCCCGGGCTGGGCTTCACCGCTGAGCTGGCCCTGAAACGCAAGCCACACTCTTACATCGGCGTCGAGATGGACGAGTCCGCAGCCGCTGAGTTGCGTCGGACGATCGACGGCCCCGACCGCCGCATCATCATCGGCGATGCAGCCCATTCAGGCCTACCCGATGCCTCGGCCGATAAGGTCTATGGCGAGGCTATGCTCACGATGCAAAACGAGCGTCAGAAGTCGGCCATCGTCAGCGAGGCTTACCGGCTGCTCAGCCGGGCGGACTCTACGGCATCCATGAGATGGGCCTCACGCCCGACGACGTCAGCGACGAGACGAAGCGCAGCATCTTGCGCGATCTCTCGTCCGTGATCAACGTCAATGCACGTCCGCTGACCGCAGTGGAGTGGAGCGATTTACTCGTGGCTGAAGGCTTTGAGATCGTACGTGTGGAGACGAACCCCATGCACCTGCTCGAGGCGCAACGCGTCATCGACGACGAAGGACTACTGCGAGCCGTCAAGATCTGGTTCAACATCCTCACCCATGCTGAGGCCCGCGAGCGTATCCTCACCATGCGTGACACTTTCCGTCGCCACATGGAGAACATCAACGCCGTGGCCATCGTGGCCGTGAAGAAGTAATCACTAATCATTAACCCATAACCAAACATTCCAATGAACAGTATCAAAAGAATTTCCTGCGGAGCCATCTTGGTCGTCTGTGCCATCTCCGCTACGCTGGCCAGCTGTGGCAGCGACAACCCCGAACCGAAAACCGAAGGCCTCGACGTGAAGCGTCACACACAGAGCCGTGCCACCTCCGTGGCGGGCGATTCTACCGACTGGGTCTACTTTTTCTTTCGCCACCGGCGCCGAGGTGCAAGGTGTGACGGAGGCCAACCGCATGAGCCGTTCCGATTGGGACATCGCCTTTAACCGTTTCAACATGCGCACCAACAGCGGCCTCTCGGGCAGCGGCAAGGGCGGCGCCGTGGAGACGGACAAGACGAGCTTCGCCGACGTGACCGAAGCGCCCTCCGATGGCTACGTGACCGACGTAGAGATCACGATCAGAGGCTACAGCAATGGAGCCATGCGTGAGAAGAAGAGCACCGGCAATCTCGCGCTCCTTAAAGCCATTCGCTTCTCCGGCCCTCCCCCGTGTACACCCTCAACGATCACGTCTTCGTCGTTCGTACGGCCGACGGGAAGTATGTCAAGGTGATTTTTCGAGAGCTTCCACAACGCCGAGAAGAAGAGTGGTTACATCACCTTCCGCTACGCCTATCAGCCGGATGGCAGCCGTAACCTGAAGTCAAAGTCGATGTCGAAATCGGAATCGAAGTAGCCTGCATAGAATCGATGTCTTTTCCAAATAGTAAGACGCCGCCACGGCGCAAAGAGAAAGCGCGCACCTGGCGGCGTCTCCATAAGTGGGTGGGGCTTGTCCTCACCTTCTTTATTCTGGCCTTCGCGCTCTCGGGCGTCTTCCTCAACCATCGCACCGCCATCACGCGCTGGGACTTGCCGCGCCGATGGCTGCCGCAGCAGTACGTGTACGAGAATTGGAACAACGGCGCCGTGGTCGGCACCTTACGCATGGGGCCGGACAGCGTCATGCTTTACGGCAGCAATGGCATCTGGGTGGCCGACACCTTCTGCCGCGGTCTCCGGCCCTGCATGGACGGGATGCGTCCCGGCACCGACAACCGAAACATCCGCGCCGTCGCTGCCACCTCTGACGGTCAGCTTTTCGCCATCTCCACCTATAGGCTCTACCGCTTCGACCGCACCGCCTACCGGTGGCGCGAGGTGGAGGGTGCGCTGACGGACGACGAGGCGCTCACGGACGTGCTGTCCGTGGGCGATAAGCTCTACGTAGTCACCCGCTCGAACGTGTACGCCGCCGCAGCGCCCCTACACCCGCTTCACCGCTCAACCGTTACCCACACCCGACGACTACGATCCGCGTGTCTCGCTCTTCAAGACGATCTGGGTGACCCACAGCGGCGACTTGTTCGGTTTGCCCGGCCGACTGTTGATCGATGTGGTGGGGATCATCGTCGTTGTGCTCTGCCTCACGGGCCTTGTGGTGACCCTCTTCGAAATCCCGATCCGCCTGCGTAAGAAGCGCGGCGATCCAGCGCTGCCTTTGCGCCGCACGTGGACGTTCTCCTTCGTGTGGCACAACCGGCTGGGGAGCCTCTTTATCGTCCTGTTGCTGCTGATCGTCGTCACGGGCATGTTTCTCCGTCCGCCGCTGCTCATCCCCATTGCGCGCACGCAAGTGAAGCCCGTGCCGGGCAGCACGCTCCAGAGCGACAACCCGTGGCACGACCGCCTGCGCCGCTTGCGCTACGACATGGAGGGGCGTCGGTGGCTGCTGGCGGCCTCGTCTGGCATCTACGCTTTCCCCGCGTTTGGCGAGCAACCCAAGAAACTGGACAACACGCCCCCGGTGAGCGTCATGGGCCTCAATGTCTGGCAGCAGACGGGCCCCAACCAGTGGGTCGTGGGCTCGTTCAGCGGGATCTATGGCTGGGACTTATCCGACGGCAGCGTGACCGATTATGACACGGGCCTCCCGCTCGACGAGATGGGGGGCTACGGTCGGCGCGGTGGCGGCGGACGGCCCACGTTCGGGAACCCCGTGAGTGGCTTCTCGACCGACTTTGCGCAGGGGCCGGTCGTCTTCGATTACGGTCGCGGCGCACGGCTTGCCGACAACCCCGATATGCCGTTCGAGTCCATGCCCGAGGTCTTCGCGCGAGACGGCCGCATATCGTTCTGGCACTTCTGCCTTGAGTTGCACGTCGGCCGACTTTATCGCTCGTTCCTCTTCGCCTTTACGGACTTCTACGTCTTCCTTGGCGGACTGCTGATGTTCCTTGTAGTCCTTTTCCGGCTATATCGTCTACCGCCGTAAGTACCGCCGCAAGAAGCCGCGTCGGAAGAAGCGCGAATAGCACCCCGTGCAACAGAAAAACGTCCCGCTGATGAGCAAAAGGAGCCTATTTCTCCTCACTCGTCGGCGGGACGTTTCGTTGTTGCACGGCTTGAAATACACTATTTCTGGCCGTTGCAGATTTTTACAATGCCCGAAATACATTATTTCTGGCTGTTGCAGGCTTGCATGGCCTCGAAATACACTATTTCTGGCTGCCGCAGGTTTTACAATGCTCGAAATACACTATTTCTGGCTGCCGCAGGTTTTTACAATGCCCGAAATACATTATTTCTGGCTGTTGCAGGCTTGCATGGCCTCGAAATACACTATTTCTGGCTGCCGCAGGTTTTACAATGCCCGAAATACATTATTTCTGGCCGCCGCAGGCTTGCATGGCCTCGAAATACAGTATTTCCGAGCGACGGAGTTGTGCGACGATAGAGTCTATTCTGCGTTGCGCTCTTCGAGCATGTGCTCCTCCGAACTCCGGTCGGGGTAGAGCAGGTATTTGCGCCGCATGAGCCGATAACGATCGAGGTCGGGCTGCCGGGAAGAGCGGATACGATCTTCGGAAAAGCCGGCCGCGATCTGTCGGCGTAGCTCGTCGGTGCCTGCGATGAGGTCGAACATGGCGGAGCGGTTGAAGAAGGTCTTCGCATCGCGACCCATACGGGCGTAGAAGTCCAAGAGGAACCGCAGCGTGAGGCCACCCTCGAAGGGGAGCTCCCGCAGGTCGTCGCCATAGCAGGTGCGCCCGCGATAGAGTGGCGCAGAGTCCATGCCGCGGATAGGCTCCGGCGTGAAGGTGAAGCGCCCGGCCCGCTGTGCGGGATAACCCACGACTTGGAAGGGGAACCGTGTGCCCCGGCCGACACTCATACACGTGCCCTCGAAGAAACAGAGCGACGGATAGAGGCGCACCGACTGCTGGTTGGGCAGGTTGGGCGACGGCTTGACCATCAGACGGAACGAGTCTCCGTGCTGCCAGCCCGTCATGGGGATGACCGTCAGCTGACAGCGTGCGCCGCCCCTGCAGCCACCCCTCGCCATTGATCATCAGGGCCAATTCGCCGATCGTCAGGCCGTGGAGAATGGGGATGGGGTGCATGCCGACAAACGATCGGTAACGCGGCCGTCGGACGGGGCCATCGACGAAGTCGTTCGGGTTGGGCCGATCGAGGACGATGAACGTGCGGCGGCTCGTGGCGCAAGCCTCCATCAGATAGTGCATCGTGCTGATGTAGGTGTAGAAGCGTGCGCCGACGTCTTGGATGTCGAAGACCACCACGTCGATGTCGCTCATCTGGGCCATGGTCGGGCGGAGCGTGCGGCCGAAGAGCGACACGATGGGGATGTTGCGCTCGGAGTGGCGACTGTCGGTCACCCGTGCGCCGGCATCCTCGGCGCCGCGAAAGCCGTGCTCCGGCGTGAAGACCTTGCGCACGTCGACCCCCAGTGCCAAGAGCGTGTCGAGGAGGTGTGTCTGCCGTGGGCCCACGACGGAGGTCTGATTGACAGCCAGTGCCACGCGTCGGCCTTGCAAGAGGGGGAGGAGGGTGTCGAGTCGCTCGTTGCCCAGCGTGGGCGGACTATACCTATTATATATGGCCAGCGAGTCGTCCGGGTCGGTCTGGGCCGAGGCTGCGAAGTGTCCGAAGAGGCACGAGAGGCTGATGAACAGCGGGAGGAGGGGTTTGATCATAAAGGGTAGGGGATTACGGATGAATGATAATCGTAAAATGAATCGGGCGGCAAAAAAATAGGCTCGCCGGATAGTACCCCCAGCCGCCCCTCCGACAGCTCCCTGCGCCGTACCGTTTCTCCACGAATCGCCGCCTAAAGTTCCGATGAACGATTTGGGCTTATTTTTTTGCACCCCATCAGAAGACGAATTATTCACCAACAACCCACCTCATCGCAATGAACCCATTAGCCATCCTCTCAGCCTATTATCAACCCGGCTCACGGGCTTATCAGATCTTAGTAAGCCACAGTCGCAGCGTGCGCGACAAAGCGCTGGCGCTGGCAGAGGCTCACCCGGAGCTGGAGCTCGATCGCACGTTTGTCAGTGAGGCAGCCATGCTGCACGACATAGGTATCTACCTCTGCGATGCGCCTGAGATAGATTGTCATGGCACTTCGCCCTACATCTGCCACGGTTGGCTGGGTGCTGAACTGATGCGCTCCTTGGGCTATCCCCGTCACGCGCTCGTCTGTGAGCGTCACACCGGCGCGGGACTCTCTCGCGCGATGATTGAGGCACGTAACCCTGCCCATCCCTCCCCACGACATGCTGCCCGTAAGCCTTGAGGAGCAGTTGATCTGCTTTGCCGATAAGTTTTACAGTAAAACGAAGCTCGAGCGAGAGAAGCCGATCGAGAAGATCAGGCAAGGGCTCGCCGCGTATGGCCGGGAAGACGTGAAACGATTTGATGCGTGGTGCGAACTCTTCCTCTAAAGACAGCCTGCCTCCTGTGCGCCCTCCTGTTTTGTTGCGGCGTACGAGCCCGTCTGCCCCTTCATGCGGCGCAGATGACCTCGCGGCACCCAGCCGCAAACACGGGTACGTCGAAAATGATCTCCCCGCTTTTCGCTGCGGATAGGAGCGTTTCGGAAATGAGCCCCGTGCGAAGCGCTGCGCTTATCGACCCCTCAAAAATGAACGCCACGCGTTCGGCCGCGGACACGACTGCGTCGGAAAAGACCTCCCCGCAAAACATTCAGCCCATCGATAGCACGGGAAGGATTTCCCAGCGACTCTCCGCGGTCATCGATAGCTCAAAAACGAGCTCCCCGCGAGGCGCTGCGTCCATCGATAGCACGGGAAGGATTTCCCAGCGACTCTCCGCGGTCATCGATAGCTCAAAAATGAGCTCCCCGCAAAGCGCTGCGCCCATCGATAGCTCGGAAATGACTCCCCAGCGTCTTGCTACGGCCATCGACACGGCACGGAAGGACACGGCGCGACGCCGAAAGAGCATGCTCGAGGCGCCAGTCACCTATCAGGCCTCCGATTCGATCATTATGACGGGGAACAACATGGCCTACCTCTTCGGCGAGGGCAACGTCAAGTATCGCGACATCGAATTGCAGTCCGAACGCATAGAAATGAGCATGGACAGCAGCATCGTGTACGCCACTTACGCACTCGACACCGTGGGGAAGGAGTTCGGCTACCCCCTTTTCATAGAGGGCGAACAGCAGATCGAGGCCCGGACCATGCGATACAACTTCCGCACGCGAAAGGCCTTCGCGGCCGACGTCCTCACGAAGCAGGGCGAAGGATACCTCATGGCGGAAGCCACAAAAAAGATGTCCGACAATGTGATGAATGTCGCGGACGGCAGATATACCACCTGCGACGAGCACGACCATCCTCACTTTTACATCCGCATGACTCGCGCCAAGGTGCGACCCGGAAAAGACATCGTCACCGGGCCTGCCTACCTGGTGATAGAAGACGTGCCGCTCTATCCCATCGGGCTTCCGTTTGCGTTTTTTCCCTTCACCGACAAATATTCCTCAGGTATCATTGCGCCAACTTACGGAGACGAGATGGCGCGGGGCTTCAACCTCCGGAATGGTGGCTATTACCTCGCGGTGAGCGACTATTTCGATCTGGCGCTTACCGGAGAGATCTACACCAAGGGCTCCTGGGGCGTGGCAGCACGTTCAGCCTACAAAAAACGCTACCGCTACTCTGGGAATTTCGACGCATCCTATCTGGTAACCAAGCTCGGCGACCGCGGACTCCCTGATTACAGCGTCTCGAAGGACTTCAAGATCGCCCGGACCCATGCCCGGGATCCGAAAGCAAATCCCTATCGCACCTTCTCGGCTGGCGTGAACTTTACGACAAGTAGCTACAACTACAATCAGCTCAACACGCTCTATACACCAGATGGAACGAACAACAATAAGGGTTCGAGCATCAGTATCTCACAACGCTTCCCCAACAATCCCCTTACCGTGTCGGCTACGATGAATATCAATCAGCGATCACAGGATTCCTCGGTCAGTTTGACTCTCCCCGACATGACGGTCTCCATGAGTAGCATCTATCCGCTCAAGCGCAAACATGCGGTGGGCCGCGAGCGATGGTATGAGAAGATCTCCATCTCGTATTCTGGCTACTTCCGCAACTCGATCACAGCGAAAGAAAATACGTTCCTCAAAAAGAACTTCCTACACGACTGGCAGCATGGGATACAACATAACATCCCCGTGAGCGCCACTTATCAGTTCGGATTTCTCAACATCACGCCCTCGGCAAGCTACACCGAGCGCTGGTATACAAACAAAGTTCATCAGCGCTTCGACACCGCGCGCGGCGGACTCCAGCCCGTCGACACGACTTACGGCTTCTATCGCGTCTATGATTATCGCGCTGCCATCTCAGCCTCAACTACGATCTACGGATTCTTCAAACCGTGGAAAATCTTCGGCGATAAGGTGCAGATGATCCGTCACAGCATGGCGCTTTCGGCATCCTACAACATGGCGCCCGACTTCGGCGCCGCGAACTACGGTTACTACGAGCCATATACTTACACCGACCGCTCGGGGCGCACCGTTTCGGGCTATTATTCCCCTTACGAAGGTCAAATGTTCGGCGTTCCGGGGCGCGGAAGGCAGGGCGGGATCTCGTTAGCGGTAGACAACAATGTGGAAATGAAGGTGCGATCCAACGCCGACTCATCTGGCATCAAAAAAAGTCAGCCTCATCGATCGCCTCACCTTACGGATCAACTACAATACGGCCGCCGACTCCTTCCGATGGAGCGATCTGTCGGTGGATCTTCGTCTCAAGCTCGGAAGTTTCCCCTTGCAGCTCTCGGGAGTCTTCGACACCTACACCTATGGCTACGACGCCGCCACGGGAGTGCCTTACCGCATCGACAAACCCCGCTGGCAGATGGGGAAAGGCCTCGGGCGACTCCGCTCGACCGGTACCGCCTTCTCTTATACGTTCACCAACGACACGTTTAAGAAGCTCTTCTCGCGGAAAGGCGATAAAGACGACGAGAAGAGCAAGCAGAAGGAGCGTGGAAGCGACGAAAATGCCGACGAGACCAACTCCACCGACGAGAAACCGGCTCGCGGCACCCGTCTGCGCCGGGCTAAGAAGGACGATACGGGTGAATACGACGCCGACGGCTACTATAACGCCACGGTGCCTTGGAGCTTCTCCCTCAGTTACAACATGAGCCTCGGTTACGGCTCCTTCAACCCACAAAAAGTTGGAGTACAACTATCAGATTCGTCACAATCTGAGCTTCAGCGGCAACATCAAACCGACGAAGAACTGGAACATTAGCTTCAACGGATCGTATGACTTTGAGGCCAAGAAGATCGCGCACATGACGTGCACCATCACCCGCAATTTGCACTGCTTCACGATGTCCGCCAGCATCATCCCCGTCGGGCCGTGGAAGTCGTACGCCTTCTCTGTGGCCGTCAATTCGTCGCTGCTCCGCGATCTGAAGTACAATCAGAGCGCCAGCCCACGCGACGTGGCGAAATGGTACTAAGCCGTGGAGGCTCCCTCTTCAGGGAGTTCCCTTTTTACCCCATCAAAAAAATACCCCTCCGGGCATGATCGTCATGAGTCATCTCCCATTGTCCGGTAGGCCGTAGGGCATACGCCGAAGCCTATGGAGGATGATCTTTCCGTTTTACATGCCCTTAAAGCACCCTGCCTACGGTGAAAAAGACATCGTGAGCAGGTGCTTTTTGTTGTCTGTGCGGTCACTCCAGCGAACGGCATCCCCTTCGCTGTGCAGATCCGCCGCACGCACGCCGTCGCGGAGCAGGATCGGCGCCGTCTCCACATGAGCCTCGTCCCAGAGACCTTCCCGGATGAAGTGGCTGTGCAACTCCGCGCCGCCCTCGACTAAGAGCGACTGGATCTGTCGCTCATGGAGCGCCCGGAGGAGTTGCTGCAGGACGGGCTGCGTCGGGTCTACGTCTATGCGGGTGACGTTGGGCGGCGTCGTCGGGTTACTCGGCGAGGTGAAGAGGAGCGTGGGCACGCGGCCATCGAAGAGGTGCGCCGTGGGGGCACCCTGTCCGTGTCGATCGAGCAGGACGCGCACGGGCGACGGTCCCGACCAATGGCGCACCGTGAGACTCGGATCGTCGAGCCGTGCCGTGCGGGCGCCCACGAGGATACTCGCCACCTCGGCGCGTAGGCTGTGGACGGCCCGCGTGCTACGCTCGTCGGAGAGGCGTACCGGAGGGCGGTCGGCGTGGAGCCTCCGCGCGTCGATGAAGCCGTCGGCGCTCTCGGCCCACTTGAGGATCACGTACGGGCGCTGCTCCGTCTGGGCCGTGAGGAAGAACCGATTCATGTGGCGTGCCTCGGCCTCGAGTACGCCGACCACCACCTCCACGCCGGCCTCGCGCAACAAGCCGATCCCGCGACCCTGCCACCTTTGGAAAGGGGTCTACGCAGGCCACGACGACACGTGGAATGCCCGAGCGACGGATCAAGTCGGCGCAGGGAGGCGTCTTGCCGTGGTGCGAGCAAGGCTCGAGGGTCACGTAGAGCGTTGATCGGCGCAGCAAGTCCCGATCGCGGACGGCTGCGATAGCATGCACCTCCGCATGAGGTCCACCAAAGGCCCGGTGATACCCCTCGCCGATGATTCGCCCCTCATGCACGACCACGGCACCCACCATCGGGTTCGGCGCAGTCCATCCCGCGCCACATCGCGCCAACGCCAGGCATCGGCGCATAAAACGTTCGTCTTCGTTTGTACTTTTGCTATACATAGATGTTGAAATGTTGAGGGCTAAAGCCCTGTTGAGGTGTTTATTTGTTCAATTATTAGCCGCCGTCCTTGATAGTCCTTTCCGAGACTTGGAAAATTGGTCGGCGTCCCTGACGGCCCTCTTCCGGGGGCGGGGAAGTTTGCCGCCGTCGCTGATAGTATCTTCCGAGACTTGGAAAATTGGTCGGCGTCCCTGACGGCTCCCTTCCGGGGGCAGGGAAGTTTTGCCGCCGTCGCTGATAGTATCTTCCGAGACTTAGAAAATTGGCCGGCGTCCCTGACGCCTTGACTTTCTTTTGCTTCTTTTTCTTGCGTCAAGGCAAGAAAAAGAAGATAGAAGAACTGCCAAATTTGCAGCCCGATCCTCATTATCCATTTTTCCCATTCTCAATGATCGAAACAACAGCCTACCTCCGCGAGCAATTAGCCGCCATTTACGATCCCGAAGAGACACGCGCGATCAGCCGATGGGTCATCGAGCACGTCACGGGCTACACTCCGGCCCAACAAATACTGGCCAAAGATACTCCGATCGACCCACAGCAGCGAGAAGCCGTCCGAATGATCGTGCGACGGTTAAAAGCAGCACGAGCCGATCCAATACATCGTCGGCGAATGCACATTCCACGGCCTGACCTTCTCCGTCAACCCCTCTGTGCTCATCCCCCGCCCCGAGACGGGCGAGCTGGTGGAGCGCATCGTGCAACGCCACGGCGCGGCGCCTTCCCTGCGGGTGCTCGACATCGGCACCGGCAGCGGGTGCATCGCCATCACGCTCTCCCGGCAGCTACTCCGCCCGCAGGTGATGGCCCTCGACCTCTCCGCCGAGGCCATTCGCACGGCGCAGGGTAACGCCGAGCGCAACGGCGCGGAGGTGCGATTCGTCTGTGCAGACCTTTTCGACCCGCATTTGACCCTTCCCGGGCCGTTCGACCTCATCGTCTCGAATCCGCCGTATGTATGCGACAGCGAGAAGTCCGACATGGCCGCCCATGTGCTCGACTATGAGCCGCACGCGGCCCTCTTTGTCCCCGACGACGACCCCCTGCTGTTCTACAGAGCGATCGCCCGACGCGCCCACGAGTGGCTCACGCCCGGCGGATGGCTCTACTTCGAGATCAACGCAGCACTCTCGACCGAGACCGCCGCGTTGCTCGTCGCCGAAGGCTACTCCGACGTTCGGATCAGTCGTGACATGGAGGGGAAAAACAGGTTCGCGGAGGGAGAGTCGGTGCCGGGGGTCGGTGATGCACACGATCGGAATGAAAATGAATCCTAATCGATCCTTAGGAGTAGCTCCTCCGGCCGGTAGGGTAGGGGCGGCGACTGATTAAGCCCCTCTCTTATCTTCTTTTTCTTGCCTTGATGCAAGAAAATAAGCAAAAAGAAAAATCAAGGCGTCAGGGACGCCGGCCAATTTCCCCAGTCCCGGAAGGGACCGCCGGGGACGGCGGCCAAACTTCCCTGCCCCGGAAGGGGCCGTCAGGACGGCGGCCAATTTTGCAAGGGGCGAAACGGGGAATGATCGACAAGCCCTAATTTTTACGACATGAATACAACTGAAGAGACCGAAATGCTGCACAAGATGGCGGCTTACTGCGTCAAGACGGAGCGTTGCCCGTCGGATGTGCGCAAAAACTGACGGCGATGAGTGCCACGAGCGACGTGACGGAACGGATCGTCGCGCAACTCACCGCGGAACGGTTCCTCGACGAAGCGCGCTACTGTCGGAGTTTCGTGGAGGACAAATGGCGGTTCAACCGCTGGGGGCGGTTCAAGATCCGCTTCGAGCTGCGCCGACGCGACCTGCCGGAGAGTCTGATCGAGGAGGCCCTCGGCGAACTGATCGACGAGGAGGACTATCGCGCCGTCCTCGACGAGCTACTCCGCCGAAAATTAAGAGCCATCCGCGCCACGTCGAGCACTGATCGGGCTGTGAAGCTCCTTCGCTACGCCGAAAGTAAGGGCTTCGAGCGCAGCGCAGTGTTCGACTGTATCCGCGCCATGAAGGACGACAACGTAGAAGCCCCAGAAGACATCGACTAAGCCTTATCCACTGAAAAAAAGAGTAGCCTAACGAGGTGCGCTTGAGAGTACTTTCTAAAAAAATATTTTTTTCAGAAGCCTCATTTTTTTCGTGCTACATCGTGGAGAGGTCTAAAATGGTGACCTTTTTTTCTAGCCCTCTACTATAGATGACTTCAAAATGCGCTCCATTTTATAGCTCTCTGTCATGGATTGATCTAAATGGATCTCGTTTTTGAGCATATCCACGACGGAATGCTCCTAAATGGATCTCGTTTTTGGGCATATCCGTGACGGAGGGGGCTAAATGGATCGCGTTTTTGGTACTCTCGAGGGTGGAGAGTGCCAAAATGGACCTCGTTTTACAACTCCTCAGCACGAAGAAACCCAAAAATAGACCTCGTTTACCTACTCTTCATCGCGAAGAGTCCCAAAATGGATCGCGTTTTAGGGTCATCCATCGCGAAGAGTCCCAAAATGGATCGCGTTTAAGGGTTATCCATTGCGAAGAGCCCCCAAAATGGATCGCGTTTTTGGAGTCATCCATCGCTGAGAGTCCCAAAATGGACCTCATTTAGGGTTCATCTATCGCGGAGAGTTCCAAAATGGATCGCGTTTTGAAGTCATCCATCGCGAAGAGTCCCAAAATGGATCGCGTTTTAGAGTCATCCATCGCTGAGAGTTCCAAAATGGACCTCGTTTAGGGTTCATCTATCGCGGAGAGTTTCAAAATGGATCGCGTTTAGGGTCATCCATCGCGAAGAGTTCCAAAATGGATCGCGTTTTGAAGTCCTCCATCGTGGGGTGCAGAAAAAAATGAGGCGCGTTTTGAGGTTTCTATCCGAAAAAAAGTCCCTTTCCGCGGCTCATTTTTTGGAGCGCTTTTCCAAAAAGAGTCCCTTCACGAGCCTCATTTTGAGCGATTTCCAAAAAGAGTCCCTTCACGAGCCTCATTTTTGAGTACTATCTAAAAAAAGTCCCTTCACGAGCCTCGTTTGGGAGCGCTATCCAAAAAGAGTCCCTTTCCGCGGCTCATTTTGGAGCGCTTTGCGAAAAGAGTCTCTTCCGTAGGCTCCGATTGATACTTTCCAGAGCGGAGGACCCGCTCCGTAGGCTCCGATTGGTACTTTTTCAGAGCGGAGGCCCCCTCCGTAGGCTCCGATTGGTACTTTCCAGAGCGGAGGAGCCATTCCGCAGGCTCCGATTGATACTTTCCAGAGCGGAGAACCCCTTTCGTAGGCTCCGATTGGTACTTTCCAGAGCGGGAGACCCCTTCCGTAGGCTCCGATTGATACTTTCCAGAGCGGAGGCCCCCTTCCGTAGGCTCCGATTGGTACTTTCCGTCGCGAGAAGTCCCTTTCGTAGGCTCTTTTTGGTGCTCTCCGTCGCGAGAAGTTCCTTTCGTAGGCTCTTTTTTGGTCTTCTCCGTCGCGAGAAGTTCCTTTCGTAGGCTCTTTTTGAAGTTCTCCATCGTGGGGTGTAGAAAAAAATGAGGCGCGTTTTTAGTGGTCGACATAAAAAAAGTCCTGCCGGCGGAGAGGCGTTGGGAACCTCTGCCACCGGCAGGACTGTCTGTTGAGATGCGTCGGGTAACTGCCCCGCGCGGTTTACTTCTCGCGGATGAAAAACTTGGATGGGCGTCCCGTGGAAATCCCAGTGCTCGCGCAGCTGATTCTCCAAGAATCGGCGGTACGGTTCCTTGACCCACTGTGGCAGGGTTGCAGAAGAAGGCGAACGAGGGCACACTGCCCGCCGGAAGCTGGGTGATATATTTGATCTTGATGTACTTTCCCTTCCAGGGCGGGAGGCGGCGTTTGTTCGATGATCGGAAGCATGATCTCGTTCAAACGCCCCGTCGTGACGCGTCGGCGACGGTTCTCATAGACGGCCTTAGCCGTCTCGAGGACCTTGAAAATGCGCTGCTTCGTGAGAGCCGAAATGAAGAGGATGGGGAAATCGGTGAACGGCGCCATACGCTCCCCGAATGGCGCGTTCGTAGGTTTTAATCGCCGCGGTGGACTTATCTTCGACCAAGTCCCATTTGTTGACGCAGACGATCAACCCCTTCTTGTTTTTCCGGATGATGGAGAAAATGTTGAGGTCCTGACTTTCGATGCCCCGCGTGGCGTCGAGCATGAGCAAACAAACGTCAGAGTTTTCTATCGCGCGGATCGAACGGATGACAGAGTAATACTCGAGGTCCCTCGTTCACCTTGCCCTTTTTGCGGATGCCCGCCGTGTCGACGAGGTAAAAGTTGAGGCCGAACTTGTCGTACCGCGTGTAGATGGAGTCGCGGGTGGTGCCCGCGATGTCGGTCACGATGTGGCGTTCCTCTCCGATGAAGGCATTGATGAGTGACGACTTGCCGGCGTTGGGTCGGCCGACCACGGCGATACGTGGCAGCTCCTCGTCGTGCGCTTCTTCGCCTGCCGAGGGTAGCAGCTCCACGACGCGGTCGAGCACCTCGCCTGTCCCCGATCCATTCACGGCCGAGAGGCAGTAGGGATCGCCCAATCCCAGGCTATAAAATTCTGCGGCTGCGGCGTGGCGATCGTAAGTATCTGCTTTATTGGCGGCCAATATGACGGGTTTGCCGCTGCAACGGAGTATATGCGCCACCTCGTCGTCTAAGCTGGTCGCCCCGTTCATTACGTCGACCACGAATAAGATCACGTCGGCTTCTTCGACAGATATCTTGACCTGCTTGTTGATTTCTTCTTCAAATACATCATCTGATTGCACCACCCAACCTCCGGTATCGATCACCGAAAACTCCCGTCCGGCCCATTCAACCTTGCCATATTGTCGGTCACGGGTCGTTCCGGCTTCATCATTTACGATCGCCTGCCGCGAACCAATAAGGCGGTTGAAGAGCGTTGATTTACCCACGTTGGGACGCCCTACGATGGCTACTACATTTCCCATATTCTTCTAATTTACATGTTATACGCTACGAATGGTTTGTTGCAAGCCCGCGCTAGCGAGCTGTGCGTGGCGGAGTGTTGGCTCCGCGGTTCAATGTATAGGCTGCACGCGACGAGGAGTGGCCGCATGTGACAAGTTGTCAGCAAAAAGAATGCCGGATACTTGTCCTCGGGAGGGTGTTGTCCGCCTGCTAAAGACAAGTATCCGGCACTTGTGACGCGCTTTTTACAACGGCAACTAATCCAGTTTGTATCCGAATCGCCGGAGGAGGTTGTCGCGGTTGCGCCAGTCCGGCTCGACCTTAACGTAGAGCTCGAGGAAGATTTTTTTCTCGAAGAATCGCTCCATGTCACGCCTCGCCGTCGTGCCGACCTTTTTGAGCGCCTGCCCACCGTGACCGATGATGATGCCCTTCTGCGTGTCGCGTTCCACGATGATGAGCGCGCGAATGTGTATCTGCTCCGCGCCCTCAATGAACTCCTCGACAACGACTTCCGTGGCGTAGGGGATCTCTTTTGATAGTAGAGCAGAATTTTTTTCCCGGATAATTTCCGTCACGAAGAAACGCGCCGGGCGATCGGTCAGGGCGTCCTTCTCAAAGTAGGGAGGCGAATCGGGGAGGAGTGCTTCGATGCGACGCTTGACGGGCTCAACATTGAAGCCCGAGAGCGCGGAGATGGGGATGATCTCGGCCGCGGGCAGGAGCGTGTGCCGGGCTTCGACGGCTCGGGTCAGCCCCGCCTGATCCGTGAGGTCGATCTTGTTAATGAGCAGCAAGACGGGGCATTCGATGCCCCGCACTTGCTGCAGAAAGTCGTCATTCTTGTCGGTTTTCTCCACCATGTCGGTCACGTAGAGCAAGATATCAGCGTCCCCAGCGCAGATTCGGAACTTTCGCGCATGGTCTCCTGCAACTTGTAGTTGGGGCGGAGCACGCCGGGAGTGTCCGAATAGACGATCTGCATATCGTCCGTATTGACGATACCCAGAATGCGGTGGCGTGTGGTCTGGGCCTTCGAGGTGATGATGGAGATGCGCTCGCCCACCAATCGGTTCATCAGCGTGGACTTCCCCACGTTGGGGTTGCCGATGATGTTGACAAAGCCGGACTTATGCTTTCGCTCCGTCATAGCCCCATTTCAGGTAGGTGGCTCCCCAGTCCATCCGGCACCGAAAGCGGCTAGGGATCAGGTTATCGCCGCGGCGGAGTCTGTCCTCCCACTCCCACAGGCAGAGGGGATGGTGGTGGAGCTGGTGTTGCCGAACTTGCGGATGTTGATCATCACCTTGTCTTTGTTCACCCCGAGGCGCCGTGCGGCAGCGTCGATGATGCGGAGGTTGGCTTGGTGGGGCACGATCCAGTCGATCTGATCTTTGGTCAGCCCGTTGCGGCGCACGATCTCCTCGGCCGCGTCGGCCATGTCGATGACGGCCCGCTTGAAGACGGCCTGCCCCTCTTGGTAGACGAAATGGAGTCGCTGATCGACCGTCTCGTAGCTCGGCATGCGTAGCGATCCGCCCGCTTTCATGATCAGATGCGATTTGCCTGATCCATCGGTGCGAAGGAGGGTGTCGATCACGCCGTAGTCCTCCGTCGTGGCCTCCAGCAAGACGGCCGCTCCAGCATCGCCAAAGAGGGGACAGGTGGCGCGGTCGGTGTAGTCGGTCATGGAGGACATTTTTTCGCTCGATACGACGATGAGCCGTTTGTAGCGCCCCGAACGGATGTAATTGGCGGCCGTCTCCAGGGCGAAGATGAAGCCGGCGCAGGCCGCTTGGATGTCGAATGCGTAGGCGTTCCGGCAGCCGGACTCATAGGCGATGATCGACGCGGTGCTGGGGAAGTGATAGTCGCTCGTGGAGGTAGAGCATACGATGCCCTCTACTGACATGGGGTCGATTCCGGTCTTCTGCACGAGGTCGTTGACGGCTTGCGTGCCCATGTAGCCAGAGCTGAGGTTGGGGTCTTTAAGGATGCGTCGCTCTTTGATACCGACGCGTGTCATGATCCATTCATCGGTGGTATCCACCATCTTAGATAGGTCGTCGTTGGTCAGTACGTCGTCCGGGACGAAACCTCCGACACCGGTGATGACTGCATTTATCTTGTCCATTGTTCTTTTGATATGTAGGATGAAAAAAATGAAGCAGCCCTCGATCAAGAATGTGTATCGGGGCTGCTTGCATTGCATGAGTGTAGAATTTGATTCTTGGATGGTGTGTGTTCGGTGTGTGTATGTACTGATGCAAGAGCGGGCTGTCTGTCTTTTTTAGACAGCCACGTCCTTGTCGATCGCCAATTTGCCTCGGTAGTAACCGCATTCGCTGCAAACGGTGTGATATACATGCCATGCACCGCAATTGGGGCAGAGGGCCAAAGTCGGAACCGCTGCATGATCGTGCGATCTTCTCTTGCCGGTTCTTGCGCTGCCTTGTCTTCTTTTAGGATGTGCCATAATTCAAATTTCGATTATTGTTTTACTTCTATTCTTCGTCTTTCAGTTGCTTGAGAGCGTCCCAGCGTGGGTCGGTTGGAATGTCTTCTGCGTCGGAGTCAGCTTCGTCTGATGCGTTGTCGGGCTCGTCCTCATCGTCGGGGCTGTAGGCTGCATGTTTACGCAGCTTGGCCGCCATCGTACGGTTGCATTCGCCCGGTGCGTGGACATGCTTCATCGGTACAGCCAGCGCCACAAACTCGTAGAGGAACCATGCGAGGTTGACACCGCCTTCGTCTTCGGAAACCACCAATACTTCGTCGCTCTCTTCCGTATACTCCTTGCCTAACTTCACTGTCAATCGGTTGTTTGTCTCGATCGGCTGCTTCATATGATCTAAGCAGCGATCGCAGGGCAGAATGACAGTGCCTTCTAGAGTGAAAAGTCATCTGGAAAGCAGATGCTTTGTGCTCGACTTTGAGTTGCACGTTGACGTGTCCTTGTCGAACTTCCGCGCCGTCTATGTCTGTGAAAAATTGATCATCCAGCAGATATTCATAGGTGCGAACTTCCGCTGGATTTATATCCTTCAAATCAACCCAATATGCTCTGAATTTTTCCCAAGGCTTTTATTGTATCCGAAAAAAACGGCGGCAAATGTAGAAATCTTTTTCCAATTGGCGCAGTGCGTTTTATGGCTTGCGAAATGAGCTGGAAGGCGCTTGGGATGCGGATTCTCAGAGGGAAGGGTTGCCATGTTGCTGAGTCTGTCCAATGAGGGACTGTTCGATCTCAATTTGCGCTCCTCAGATAACCGTGGAGACTACGAAGATGCTGATGAGTAGATCAGGGACGTCGCGTAGGGCATCGATGCAGTTGAGCAGTGTGGAGCCGGTGGTGAGGACGTCATCGATGAGCAGGATGTGATGGCCGGCGAGGCGTTCGGGGTGAGCTACGCTGAAGACGTTCTTTACATTCTGACTCCGTTCGTAGGCTGACTTACGTGTCTGCGTCTTGGTGTAGGTGTGACGGATAAGGGAGGTGGTATCGATAGGGTGATGATAGACGCTAGCCATACCGCGGGCTACGCGCTCGGATTGATTGTAGCCGCGCTGCCGCATCTTCCGTGGGTGGAGAGGGACGGGCACGAATAGATCGACGTCGGTGAGATAGCCATCTCTTTGCAGATCTTCGGCAGCTAATCGGCCGATGTAGATAGCTAAGCGTTCGTTCTTGTGGTATTTGAATTCGTGGATGAGATGCTGAACGTAGCTCTCCTTTTTGGAAGTGTAGGTAGGCGATCACTTGACGCACGGAGGAGCAGCCTGCGAAGATGTTCCGGAGAGGATTCTCATCGTCGGGGTAGCGGTGATAGGGACAGGCGAGGCAGTTCGCAGAGGCAATAGAGGCAGAGCAGCTCCTCGCCGTCGATGAGGGGCGCGCCGCAAGCTCCGCAGATGCGTGGGTAGAAGAGCCCAAGCAGGTCATTCCATAGGGTGAGGAGGAAGCGCTTCATCGTGTTGCTGGAGGGTGAGCATGTCTTGTCAGAGCATTCTATGATTGTAGAGGGGTCAATGAGGCGTGTCTGAGGCTTCAAACATTAAACGTCAAACGTGACTTGTGAGTCGCCTAAACGTCAGTTGGAGCTCCATCTTCGATGCGTTTTATACTTCAGCTGACGATTGCTCCTTGCCGTTTGACAATAAGAAGAAGCTACCCGGGATCATCTCCCCGGACAGCTTCTTCTTGTCGCATGGCCGATCAGCGGTCGTCAGCCTTTGTTGCTAAGGATGTCAGAAATCTGGACCGGCATTGCTCGTTCGATTCTTGACCAGACTGGCTTGCCGTTTTGGAAACCTGAGACGTAGTTGAAGCGTACGTAAAAGGCTTCGTTGTTGCCGCTGCTTTTCTCCTTGCGGGCGATCTCCTCGAAGTAGCTCTTGATGAAATAGGCGCTGTTGACAGCCATGTCGACAGCGGTCTTTGTACCGGCCGTGCGCTTGGTGGTACGGAGATAGATGTCGTAGGTGTGTTTCCCGAGATACGTCTGGGCCTTGGCGTCCGGATTGTACGTCAAGTACCATTCGTTACGCTGGTCGCTGGGTTGGTTCAGGACGTGCTCGACGAAGAGGTAGCCGCGCACATAACCTCGCACCCGGTTGACGGGATTCTTGATGGGCACTTCGTCCTTCAGCACCTTTCCTGTATCCGGGGCTCCGGAATCGGAGAAGCGAGCTATGCGGTACTTCTCGACCTCCGCCTGCGCACTGATCGTCACGGTGCTATAGCCGCGCGATCGGACTACGGTGGAGGAGTTTTCTGCCGCATCACGGTCGAGGGTGAAGTGCACGAGGACGCATGCGCCTTCGTTCAGTTTGGAGAGTGTCGGTGAGTAGAATGGGCCATAGGGGAAGGGGTTGTCCATGACCATTTTTTTCCTTCTTTCGATTCGCGCCGTATGATGCCTACGGTGTCTGATTCTACGCTGTTGCTTCCGCCTTCAAGGCAGGAGGTGGTGCATGCCAGCAGCAGCGCGGCTGCTACCCATGCCATTGTCTTGTTCATTCCTTTCATGTCATTATGAATAAGCTATTAGTGGGAATTGTGCGGCTTAAGGGCCGCGGTAGTAATAAGTCGTTAGTAATTATGAGTGGGAGCGGGCCGATAGGTTCTCCCGTAGTTCTTGATGCAACAATATAATGTATGGGGGCGGCACATCGGCCTCTAAAGGCCTAACCTCAAACCCGTCTGCAAAGATAGATAGAAGGGTTTCGCCGATCGAATCGTTTCAATGGAGCTCCCGTTGTCGAAGTAATAGCTTGCGCCCACCTCGGCGTAGAGGCTTAGGAATGGCAACAGGGGGTAAGTGGCGCCTGTGCGAGCATAGGGTTGACCATTGCCATTCTTTCATTCGCTGCGACTGCTCCGTGCTGCGTCGCTCGGTTCCGTAGCTGTGAACCGTGCGGAGGCTACCCGCCACGTTCCACTCTACTGCGCCGCCCGCAGCTGCATAGAATCGCACACGCCGCCAGTCTGCTATTCGGTAGGCCACCCCGACTGGGATACCGACGAAATGCAATCGCTGTCGGATGTGCCCATCGAAGATGGAGGCTGTACGCCAACGCGAAGTGAGGCAGGTGTACGTCAGGCCACTCTGCAATGCCCAGCGATCGCTCAGCCGGTAGCTCACGCCGAGGCCGAACGAGAGTGGGCGCGCGTGCTTGACATCGATGCGATCCGCTTCGTTCCGATGGTAGGCGAGGGCGTCGTCCGCGGTGCCTTCCCCGTAGTCGTACGGTGGCAGATCGGCACGGCTGTCATCGCGGATAAACGTCGTATTGAAGTCTCCGCCTCCACCTTGCAGACCTGTCGTGTAGCCACCGCCCCCCATACCGAAGCCCCAGCGTCGGGCGGGTCGTGTTGCCGCAACCGCCATACGATCGGAGGGATGTTCGATCGCCTCTTCGATTTCCTCAGCCGTCGGGATCTCTGCCGCATAGAGGGACAGACTGTCGGCCGTGCTTATCGTCGTTTCGGCCAGCCAGGCGTTGTCTGGCATCGATGGCTCGTCCGTCGGCAGATCAGTAGGCGGGAGCGATGCTTCGTGCGGCGTGGCTGCGTGGAGACGCGTCATGGCCGGTGCGACCGTTTGTGGGGGCCGCTTTCGTTCGCGTTCTTACCTGTGCGACTGCGGTGGGTGGTGGCGTCACAACCGTCGCGTGGAGCGACGATGCGCTCGGCATGGCAACTGACGGCGTAGCTATCGGTGCCGTCGGTACGGGCTTAGCGTCTGCCATCCGTTCCGACGGCTCGTCTGGGCGCCACAGCCTTCGTCCGCCTTCAAAAAGGAGCATCAGCAGCGCTACAGCCGCTGCTGCGTACATCCATCGCCGCGGCCAGAGCCGACGGCGCGTCAATCGTCCGACTATCGCATCCCAATCGGCTGGATCGGGCTGCACTTCGTAGTCTTCGAGCTTTGATCGAACGATCTTTTCCCATTCATCCTGTTTTTTTCATCACATATTCTCCCCATTAATTCTCTTTTGCAGCCATCGTCGGGCTCGCATATAGTGTGCTCGCGATGTACTCTCTTCTATTTGCAGCATGGTTGCGATCTCTTTATGCGAGTACCCTTCGACGGCAAGCAGATTAAAGACGGTGCGTAGGCTAGGCGGTAGTTCGCGGACCATGGATAGGAGATCTTCCGCCGAAAGTTGCGAAAGGGCCGTGGCCTCTTCCGAGGGACTGAAGGTGGCGCTGTCCAAGCTCACCGTGTCATGCCGGAGGGTCTGTGTACGCCGGAGATATTCGAGCGATTCATTCACGAAAATCTTCCGGATCCATGCCCCCAGCGGCCCTTCGCCCCGAAACTTGTCGAGCGACGAGAACACTTTGACGAAGCCATCCTGCAACACGTCACACGCTACTTCACGATCGGCCACGTAGCGTAGGCAGATGCCCAGCATGCGGCCGGAATACGCGTCGTAGAGCGCTTTCCAAGCTGTTTGCTCACCCTTGAGACAATCGGCTATGAGTTGCTTTTCATCCATTCAATCTGATTCCTTGCGTACCGTTTGCAACCGTCACACGTCCCCCTTGACGCATGATGCGGCAAAAAAATGTGGCTCCTCGTCGAAAAAAATGTGCACCATCTCTTTTTGGGGGAGGTCTGTCGGGGTTATATGTCGTGCGATTTGCTCGTGTTTGTAGGCCCTCCTTGCTGTGATATGGCTTCCGCATACTGGCAGGCCGCCTGCCAACATCGTCGGAGTGTTCGGTGACTCTGGCAGGGCGGCCTGCCACCATTACTGGAGTCTTCGATAGTCTTGGCAGGCGGCCTTCCAGCGTTACCGGAGTCTCCGATAGTCCCGGCAGGCGGCCTGCCAGCGTTACCGGAGTCTTCGATGGTCCCGGCAGGCGGCCTGCCAGAGTCACCGAACACTCCGGCCACTTTGGAAGGCCGCCTGCCAGCCCTTTCGCCCCCGGATGTTCAGCGGCACGCCCCCGGCAACAGGCCGACGTATGATCACGATAGGCTCATAGATATACAACAGACAGCCCCACCGATAGGTATCGATGGGGCTGTCGGGGGGTATCTGCGATCACCGGATCCGATTTATTTCGGAGGCTACCCTCGAAGATGTCTCTGATGATTTTGATTCATCGTTAGACGATCACAGCAAGCTCGTGTGAGGATTGATGATGGAACAAAAGGGCAGAAACAGGCTCCGATAGGTCCGAAACAGAAAGGAGAAAGATCCGCCAAAAGAGCTTCTCATTAGAGGATCGAGAACGCTACGGTCAATCCGGCCATGACGATCGAGACCATCGACATGAGCTTGATCAGAATGTTCAGCGACGGGCCGGAGGTGTCCTTAAACGGGTCGCCGACGGTGTCGCCCACCACGGTGGCCTTATGCGCTTCGGAACCCTTGCCTCCCATGTTGCCTTCCTCGATGTACTTCTTCGCATTGTCCCATGCGCCACCCGAGTTGGCCATGAAAACGGCTGAGACGAAGCCTGCACCCAGTCCGCCGACCAACAATCCCAGTACACCGGATACCCCGAAGAAGATGCCGACGAGCACCGGCACGATGATCGCCAGCAGCGACGGGAAGAGCATCTCGCGTTGCGCGCCCTGCGTGGAGATGGCCACACAGCGGGCATAATCAGGCGTGGCATCGCCGGTCAGGATCCCCTTGATCTCCCGGAATTGTCGGCGTACCTCCTCGACCATCTTGCCTGCTGCCCGTCCCACGGCGTTCATGGTTAGCCCGCAGAACAGGAAGGCCATCATGGAGCCAACGAAGACACCGATCAACACCTTCGGGTTCATCAAATCCACTTGATAGTAAGCCATGAAGTCGGGGATGGTGGCTTGTGCCACGTCGACGGTACGGCCCGCGATGTCGATAGTCGTTGTGCCGATGTGTTGCAGACCGATCTTCACTTCCTCGATGTAAGAGGCCAGGAGGGCGAGGGCTGTCAGGGCGGCTGAGCCGATGGCGAAGCCTTTGCCTGTGGCTGCCGTGGTGTTGCCCAGAGCGTCGAGGACGTCGGTGCGTTGGCGGACGTGTGGCTCGAGCCGACTCATCTCGGCGTTACCCCCAGCATTGTCAGCGATAGGTCCGTAGGCATCGGTGGCGAGGGTGATACCGAGTGTGGAGAGCATGCCGACGGCTGCGATGCCAATGCCATAGAGGCCGAGGCTGAGGTTATGCGCGGTGAGCAGGTTGGCCGTGTCGAACCCAGTGGCAAAGAGGAAGGCGAGGATGATGGCCACGGCGATCGTGATCACCGGAACGGCCGTGGAGATCATCCCCATGCCGAGTCCGGAGATGATGACCGTGGCAGGACCAGACTCCGCGCTGTGAGCGATCGTTTGCGTCGGCTTGTGAGAATGCGACGTGTAGTATTCGGTCGATTGGCCGATGATGAAGCCTGCCACCAACCCGACGATCACGGAGCAGGAGAGGCCGGCCCAGTTTGGAATCTCGAGCAGATAGAGTATGCCGAAAGAAGCAGCAGCAATCAGGGCGGAGCTGAGGTTCACGCCGAATCCAAGAGACTTCAGCAACTGGCTCATGCCCGCTCCCTCCTTCGTTTTGACGGTGTAAATGCCAACGATGGAGAGAATGATGCCGACGGCGGCGATCAGCATGGGGGCAAAGACGGCCTTGGCCTGCACGTCGCCATCGTTATAGAAGGCTGAGGCTCCGAGTGCGGCTGTGGCCAGGATGGACCCGCAGTACGACTCGTAAAGATCCGCGCCCATACCGGCTACATCGCCGACATTGTCACCTACGTTGTCCGCAATCGTGGCCGGATTGCGGGGGTCGTCCTCCGGGATCCCGGCTTCGACCTTCCCCACCAAGTCGGCGCCCACGTCTGCGGCCTTCGTATAGATGCCTCCACCCACGCGAGCGAAGAGTGCTTGCGTCGAAGCTCCCATTCCAAAGGTGAGCATGGTCGTCGTGATCACTACGAGTTTCTGGGGCCCTGTGGCATCGACAAAAGCGTTGAGGACGAGGTACCAGACGGAGATGTCAAGTAGCCCCAAACCGACCACAGTAAGCCCCATCACTGCGCCAGATCGAAAAGCGATCTTCAGACCAGAGTTGAGCGAGTTGCGCGCTGCGTTCGCTGTGCGGGCCGAGGCCGCGGTGGCCGTTTTTCATCCCGATAAACCCGGCTAATCCGGAGAAGAATCCGCCGGTCAGGAAGGCAAACGGAACCCAAGGGTTCTGCACATGAAAGCCATAGGCTAGTACTGCAAAAAAACAACGCCAAGATAACAAAGACAATAGCGACAACTTTGTACTGTTGCTTCAGGTAAGCCATCGCGCCCTTCCGCACATGCTCTGCAATTTCTTGCATGGTGGGGGTACCTTCACTTTCTTTCCTCATTTGGCTGTAGAAGACGTAGGCAAACGCCAGCGCCAGCACCGCAGCCAATGGGGACCATTACGAATAGTGTTTCCATAGGGGTGTAATGAGTTTGGTGTGATGTGTATGTATAAAAATTTACTGCGCAAAAATAGCGTCTTCTTCTTTTGTGCTTCAAAAATTGTTTTCGGATTAAAATTATCGGTTCTTTTTAGATCTCAAAAAAATCGCTGTGCAATGGTCGCTGTCGGAAGAGTGAAAGGCATCAGGGATGCCGACCAAGTCTGGCCGGGTACCGGGAAAACTTCCTTGCCTCGGCAGAGGTCGTCAGGGACGCCTGCCAAGTCTGGCCGGGTACCCTAGGAGAACTTCGCAGGCGCCCCGAGATCTCGGAAGGCGTCAGGAACGCCGGCCGAACACCTCAAAAAGCTCGTACCCGGCAAAACTTCGCAGGCGGCCGCAGCCGCCCCGAGGTCTCGGAAAGTATCAAAACGCGCCGCTGAACGTTTCCGAGGGCTCGGAAAGGTCTAAAACACGCCGCTGAACGTTTCCGAGGCCTCGGAAAGCTCCAAAACACGCCGCTGAACGTTTCCGAGGCCTCGGAAGGCGTCAGGGACGCCGGCCAAGTCTTGCCGGGTACCGGGAAAACTTCCTTGCCTCGGCAGAGGCCGTCAGGGACGCCGGCCAAGTCTGACCGGGTACCGTGAAAACTTCGCAGGCGGCCGCAGCCGCCCCGCAGCCGCCCCGAGGGCCTATCGTTTTGATGCTGGAGAGGGTGGGCGAGCATTTCAAATTCATTTCAGATTTGCCCCTACATCTTTGCCCCCGATTTTTATGAACAGCAAAATGAAGAATCAGATGAAAAAAATGATGTTTATGGCGTGCTTAGTGCTTTTCGCGCTGACAGCCTGTGCAGACGACGATCTGCCGATCCGTACGAACCAGTTGCCACGCAACGCACAACAGTTCCTGACCCAGTATTTCCGCGGTGTAGAGGTTTCGTATGCCAAGCAAGACGATGAAGGCTTCGACAAGAGCTATGAGGTCGTGTTTGTTGATGGGAATAAGGTAGAATTTCGGAGGGATGGCGAGTGGAAGGAGGTCGATTGCCGTTACGGACGAGTTCCCGACGCTATCGTGCCCCGTGCCATCCTCGACTTTGTACGCCAGCATTATGCCGGCCAGTATATTCGTAAGATCGAGCGCGATCGCCACGGCTATGAAGTCAAGCTCACCAGCGGGTTAGAGCTCAAGTTCGACCGTAACGGTCGCTTCCGCAAGATCGATTGAGGCACGATGTCTATGTGATGGAGCTCCCTTTTACCCCCTGATAAAGGGAACGCCTGATACTTTTTAATACGCTAAAGACCTCTCCCGAACCTGCATGACAGGGTCAGGGGAGGTCTTTTTGCGTTCGGGCATAGCCTAATCGTAGTCCGCAGGGGAGGGTCATTCGGAGGTTCCGAAGCGGGAGGTGTCGAGATGAGGGGCTTTCGTGGGCTTATATCCCCGCAAGCGATAGATGAAGGTGAGCGTCAGGGCGCGCGTGTCGGGCACGACATACATGCGGAGCTGTTGCGTGGCGTAGTCGGTACGCAAGCGGGGCGACCAGTGGCAAAAAAACGTCGTCGGCCTTGAGTTGCAAGTCTGCGGCGCCCCGTGCGACGGTCCATTTCAGGCCCGTATCGATGCGCCAGAGGCCGTTGATGTCGGCTATACCCTGCATGCTCGGTGTGATGGTGGATGCGTTTAGCTCAAGAGTGAGGGAACGGCCAAGATGGAAGGTGTTGTCGAGGCGAGCATAGAGGAGCATGCGGTGCCGATCGAACGTGAGGTCGTGGAAATGACTATGCCGGACGTGATCGGTCGATGCGTTGAGGACGAGACGGCTCTGCACGTTGGGCAAAGGGGTGTATGGGGACGACGAGATTGACCCCCAGGGTGCGCTTGTAGTCAAAGTTTGTGCTTTGATAGATCAGCGCGGGGCGATTGGTGGCTTGATAGGGGAGTTGCACGGAATAACCGGGCATACGGGTGGTGTAGAGCGTGAAAATGAACTTCCCACTGATGATGTAGCTCAGGCGACTGGCGTAAGAGCGATAGGGGCGGAGGAGCGGATTGCCGTGAACCTCAGCGTAGGCGTTGAGAAAGGTCTTCCCGCCGTGACTCTCCCAGTATGCGGGATATACCTTGTCTGACGTGAGAGAGGCTTGCAGGATTTGACCGGGGGACAAGGCCCACGTGAGACTAAACTCCGGGAAGAGGGTACGGTCGCGCGTGTTGGCGAACCGATAATCCTCGCCGGTGAGGGACGCCGAGAGGGAGAAGTTGGATGTGAGTGCGAACTCGGTGCCCAGATAGAGGCGGGCGGTGCGTTCGGTCAGGCGGTTATCGATGTCCGGAAGGCCGGCCACGTCGTCGGAGGCATATCGCTGTGCGCTGTGGTCGGTTGCGTAGAGGTATTCGGCGCCATAATTCACTTTCAAGGCCTTGCCGATCGGGTGAGACTGGTCCGCAAATACGCGCAGGCGGTCAATTTGCTGGGCATTGCGGGTCGTCAAGTCGGTCGAGGTATGACTGAGCGTGTTTTCGTAGGCAAAATGTTGCTGCAGGCGCTCTTCGTAGCGCGTGTATTCAGCGCCCAGCTTGAGGCCGAACCCGGTGCTGAGGTCGAGGAGGGCGTTGTGGAGCTGCGTGGGCCGTTCGTTCGAAGTGTAACTACGGGAAAGGCCGAGCGATCCCTCTCCGATCCGCTCGGAGCGACGTCCGGTGACGAGTCGGGCGGTATAGACCAGTCCGAGACGGCTTTGCTTGGAGAGCTGAAGGTCTGTTTCCATGCGAATGAGATGCGTCTGGGCGCGATGGGTCGTTCTGTCTTGCTGCGTGACGGCCTGATGGCGGTTGTGATAGAAATGATCGGCGTCGATGTCGAGTCCGCCGCGGGTGTGGCTGGCTTCGGACGAAGCGTTGAGGCGCAGCATCCATCGCGGGGCGGTGCGGATGAGCGCGGCGCCAAGGGTATAGTTGGCGTAATGCCGTTGCGCATAGTCGGCATTGATCTGGCCCTGCCATCCGCCGTCTTTCCCGGCGGCGTCGCGGGTGACAAGGAGGATGGCGGCCCCGCGAACGTGGTATTGTGGAGGGGCACTATACATCACCTCGGCCGAGCGGATGTCACGGGCAGGGATCCCACGGAGCACGGTCCGAAGAGCCTCGCCGGAGAGGGACGTCTTGCGGCCATCGATCAAAATAGCCAGGCTGGGGGCGCCGGCCAACGTAAGGGCATCGCCCTCATCGCGCACGCCGGGAAGTAGCAGCAGCGCCTCATAGGCGTTGGCGGCCACGCGACCCGCGATCAGGCGGGGCAGATCATAAATGATCCGTCCGCCGGATAGCCTCGCGATGGGGCGCTCCCCGCGGACGACGATTTCAGGCATCGCCTGTGCACGCTCAGTCAGTCGGACCGCGATTTCGTTGGCTTGATCTCGGTGGACGGTCTGCTCGTGCGTTTCGTAAGCCACATGCTGCACGATGAGGCGGTACGTGTCGCGTTCGTTCGGGGTGGCATCGATGTGAAAGGCCCCGATTGAGTCCGTGATGGCAGAGGTTACATAGATGGAGTCCGTCGTTTGGAGGATGATGGCGGCTTGCGCTACGGGTCGGCCGTCACTGTCAGTGACGTGACCGCCAAGGCGCATTTGTGCATCGGCTCCGTGCGTGATCAGCAAGGCCGCAAGGAGGGTCAGGAGGGTAAAAATCGTTCTCATGATGAATCGTTTGATGGGTGTGGATCTTTTTTTCGCGGCAAAGGTGGGCGTGCTATTCGAGCTGGATGCTTATCACCGGCTTACGAAGTCTTACTTTAGTCTTATCGGCCCCAGTTGCTGCGCCCGGGAGGCCTATTTTTTTGTCGGTGAGATGGCAGTCGGACGTGTTGCAAGCGCTTCGGAGAACTTTTTGGTGTTTGCGGACCTTCCGCAAGCGTCGCGGAGAACTTTTTGGCGTTTGCGGAACTTCCGCAAGTGTCTCGGAGAGCTTTTTGGCGTTTGCGGAACTTCCGCAAGCGTCGCGGAGAACTTTTTGGTGTTTGCGGAACTTCCGCAAGCGTCGCGGAGAACTTTTTGGCGTTTGCGGAACTTCCGCAAGTGTCTCGGAGAGCTTTTTGGTGTTTGCGGAACTTCCGCAAGTGCTTCGGAGAACTTTTTGGTGTTTGCGGGAACTCCGCAAGTGTCTCGAAGAACTTTTTGGCGTTTGCGGGAACCCCGCAAGTGTCTCGAAAAACTTTTTGGTGTTTGCGGGAACCCCGCAAGTGTCTCGAAAAACTTTTTGGCGTTTGCGGGAATCCCGCAAGTGTCTCGAAAAACTTTTTGGTGTTTGCGGGAACTCCGCAAGCATTTCCAAAGCTACTTTGGCCGTTACCACATGCTATCAATGACATTCTCTACGGATAAGGGAACCTCATTCTTTTGTCGAACTCACGTTATCTACGATGGACATCCGAAAATTCAAACGCGCCGTGACCGCCATCCTCTTGGGCATTACTGCGCTCTTCGTCTTCAACCTCTTTTTACCTCAAGGGGCTCGCTGATGCGCTGCACGACGAGGCCGCACGCGTCGTGATGGCTTGTATCGAGAGCGCCGATAGCAAGGAGTTACAACTGCGTCTGCAAAAAAACGCCGCGCCGATCCGAGCGTGAAGCACAGTGCGATCCTGATCGAGAAGAAAAAAAGACAACGACTCCATCGTGACGATGCGTAATGCTTCGATCGGAGAGAAGCGTACCACGGTGGTGACGGTCGTTCCTGCGGAATCGCCTTACATCGAGCTTGAGCAACTGGCTCGCGAGGTGCGCACGTCTATCCATCAACAGTTGGACGCTTCGTATCCCGTCGATTTTTCAGGCCTTGGACAGCTTGATAGACGCCGAACTCCGCGTCCGCGGCATGGCGCTCCGTGTGTTTCGTACTGAAATCGTGGACGAACGGACCGGACACGTCTTGCAAGCCTCCTTTCCGCACAGCATGAAGCGCCCGACCTTCAAGCATGTGGCGGTTTACTCGTTCAATCCGGAGCGGCACTACGTGTACCGTGTCTTTCTCCCATCTCTTACGGGCGTCATCGTTCGCCAGATGGCTGGGATCCTGTTTTCGACCCTGCTCCTTATGGTCTTGCTGGCGCTGTCTTTTTCGTTTCCTGATTCGCACCGTGATGCAGCAGCGCACACTCGAGGAGATGAAGGATGACTTGACGAATAATATGACGCACGAGCTGAAGACGCCCATCGCAGCCGCGTATTCCGCCGTCGACGCGCTCCTGAACTATCGCCAAGGGGAGGATCCCTCCAAACGTGCGCAGTATTTGCAGCTGTGCCTCGATCAACTCTCCCATTTGAGCGGATTGGTGGAGCAAATTCTGGATATGAGCCTCGAAAGACGGCGTAAGCAGGAACTGCACCGCGAGCCTGTCTCCATCCGCGCGCTATTTGAACGGCTGACTCGGCTGTATAGCCTCCGTGCCGGCCGTCCCGTGCACTTCCTGACGGAGGTCGCGCCTGACGATCTGACCTTTCAGGCCGATCCCGAGCTGCTGAGCCAAGCGGTTGGCAATTTGATAGACAACGCCATCAAGTATTCCTCAGGCGAGCCGGAAATCACCCTTTGGGCTGGGTGTGAGGGTGCTTTTTTTCGCCGTCACGGTGAGCGATCGAGGCTGTGGCATCCCTTCGGCCTCGGTCGGTCGGATCTTCGATAAGTTCTATCGTGTTCCCTGCCGGTGATCGCCACGATGTGAAGGGCTACGGACTCGGTCTTTACCACGTCCGACAGATCGTGGAGCGCCATGGAGGACGAATAACCGTGTCGCCTCGACCTCGTGGCGGCTCAATCTTCAAAATACAGATCCCGAAATGACTTATACATCCTATCAGACAATGGAAAATCAAAGTAATCCCAGCATCCTATTGGTCGAAGACGACCCCGCGCTGGCATTGATCATCAAGGACACACTGGAAGGCGAAGGATTTCAGGTCACACACACCGCCGACGGGTTGCACGGCCCGGATGGCTTCATGCGTTGTAGGCCTGACCTTGTTGTGGCCGACATTATGATGCCCGGAATGGACGGCTTCGAGATGGTCCCGTCGTATGCGCCGTGTCGACACCACCACGCCGATCTTGTTCCTTACCGCGCGCTCGTCATTGAACGATCTGGTCAAGGGGTTTGGCCTCGGCGCCAACGATTATCTGAAGAAGCCCTTCAAGATGCTCGAACTCATCGTGCGGATTAGGGCCTTGCTCGGTCGTCCGACACCTACCGAGCGCGTTTTGCCGACCGACAGCGAGCCGCCGGTCCCTCCATTTCGGCCGCTACACCTTCCAGACCGCCGCGCAACGTCTGATTGACGCCGACGGAGTGGCCCAGGGAACTGTCGTACATGGAAAGCGAGCTGTTACGTAGGCTTATCATTGGCCGTGAAACCGTCGTCGAGTTCCGCACGCTCCTTCTCGACCTCTGGCATGACGACAGCCCTTACAACCGCAACAGCCTACACGTCTTCATCCATAAGCTCCGTCGCCGCCTCTCTGCCGACCCCCCATATCCGCATCCTCAACATCCGCAGCTTTAGGCTATAAGCTCGTCGTCGAAGGGTAGTGCATTGACGAACCCGCCCTCATGTACCCCTGGCTAAACTTCCCCGGCGTCGGCAGGGGGCGATTACGGATTGTAGAGATTACGGATTGTAGAGATTACGGTCGTAGAAGTCCATGATCTCGATCTCCATGCGGTAAGCGCGAGCTGCGGGGCCGTCGGGGCGGATGGCTGCGGAAGCCAGATAGTCGTTGATGGCCTCACGGATACGCCCCGCCTTGCGGTGGGCACGTCCGCGGAGGTAAAGCGCCTCATCACTGTCGGGGTGAGTGGCTAAGTAGTCGTTAAGAAGCTCGATCGCGTCGGTTATGCGACCTTCGTCAATCCATTGTCTGATTTGATTCATGTGATAGGTGTGTATGATGAGAAAATACGGGTACGGCGGATGGCGGTGGGCTCAGAAACAGCGGATATAGCCGACAGAAAAAAACTGTCGTAGAGGTTGTCAAAGACGCCATAGCGAAACCGGAGGGAGAGGATGTTTTTGCGGTATTCATACTCGAGTTTGTAGCGGTAGGTGGCGGGATGGTCACCTGTGTTTTTGTAGCCACTAAAGCCGGAGTAGTCGGCGGCGAAAGAGACGTTGTAGAGGCGTCCGCTCAGTCCGGCGCCGAAAAGCAGCGCATCGTTTTGGCGATAGACGGGATCGTTCGTCATCCAGCAATAGAAGCCAAGCATTCCCTGTAGTCGGAGTGCGATGCGTCCGTCGTCGAGTTGGAAGAGGTCGCGTCCGGCAGTGGCGTCGAACCAGTACGAGGCCGCGTCGGTGTATCTCGCGTCGGCCAAACCGATTGCCGCTGGCCGTCTTGAGGTTCGCGCTGAGCATCAGATCGAGCCAGCGGTCGCTACGGACCACTTGATAGAAGGATCGGAGGATAAAGTCGCCAATGCAATACTCTGGCGGACGACGCTCAGCAGCATGCCTACGGAGCTGCGTGGTGCGTGACATCTGATATGTCTCACCCACGACACCGCTCATCTCTACGCCTGCGCGTCCGTCGGCTATGGGGATAAAGAGACGCGCAAAAAGATCGGCTGTGCGATCGCCGGCCGCTTCGTGATATTCGCCGCGCAGCTCCAGCTCCCATCGCTTACCGATACGCCCGTCAGTGAGTTCAGAAAACGGGAATGCGTTAGGGCCAAAAATATCGAGGTGTATAGTTCAGGAGCTTCATGCGCTCCCGCCAATCCATCCAGACGCCATCCTCTTCTATTCCGGAGGGGTCGGACTGTGCCATTGCGGCGAAGTGTGTCGTAATAATCATCCAAGTGATCATACCGACCGTAATCCATCTATTCATTTCGTTACCATAAAAACGGGCGCAAAGAAAAGGAATAAGCCAGAAGCTGTTTGGGGATTTTTTTTGCGGTTACGGCATCTGTGGCCTGGTGGGACGCGGCGGGGCGGCTGTTAGGGGATGGACGAACGGCGGGGTGTCGCCGGATCGAGTGGCAAGGCATCGACGAAGGGAGGGCCGTCATCGGTCGGACGGAGCCGGCTTGGATGAATGTATCGCTATAGACGGCGGAAGCGATGTCGCTTATACGGTATGGTGAGGTTTTTCAGCCGATAGGAAAACATCTTCAGCAAGATGTACGGCCCTTATTTCATATATCATCGTCTCTTAGGCTTAGTGTATAGGCTATACGCCTTATATAAATCTAGCTTATACGAAGTGTCTACAAAAACAATACGTAGGAATCTATTCATAGACAGGGTGTATGTATACACATTACGTTCGCAAGACTACTTATACACAGTGTATATGTATTATATACGATAGATATTACACTTAGGCATAGTGTATGAGTATAAAATACGATAGAAAATACACTCATACAGTGTGTATATGATAAAAACGACGACGGATGGAAAACTTAGATAGGGTGTATAAGTCGGTATGACGCACGAATGTATGGGCTTACATGATGTAGAAGTCTGTTAGGCAAAAGGATTGTACAGGCATATATGGTGACTATATGAGAAAGAGGACGGATCTTATTATCTCATAAAGTGTATATATCTGGCCTATGGAGGAGAGAAAGGCTATACCTTGTTGTATCTTTGCGCCGTAAAACTATTGGGAGGTAACTCATGGACGATGAGAAAATCTTTTTGCCGGATGCCGTACAGATTGATGTGGATGGCATCTCACATTTCAGCTCGAACGAGCACGCCGGGATGAATGACGAATTGTTCATACTGGTGGCGAAGGCAGGGGAGGAATTGCTGCTACTGCCTAAGGGATTGATGGCACGGTGGGAGGCGGCCATCAAAGCGGAGATGGGGCATGTGAAAGGCAGGCGGGGGTCGGAACTGACAAAACAGCTGAGGGAGCTGGATCGTGAGCGGGTAAAAATGCTTGTCAACCTGTTCGACATGATCCGTGGGAACCGCCATTCGCCGATCGAGGCGCAACGGAAGGCGTCCGAACGGCTGACCCTGAAACTGGGGCGATTTAGGCGCACACGACGGTCGATGTCAGGGCCGCTGCGGTCGGTAGACATTGAAAGCATCGAGCTTCACCTCAATGAATTGGCGGCTGACGTGGAGACGCTCGGGCTTAAGAAGACGGCCGATCGGCTGCATGAGTTGAACGAGCGTTACCGAGGCGATGACGAGGCAACGAACCGACGAGGCGCTGGCACAAAAACTGCGGCCCATGACTGAGCTGCGCCCGCTGACGGACGAGATCTTCGCCATGGTGCGCCGGTATGTGGAGGCCAGTTATCTGTTCGCGAAAAACGGATGCGGATCGGGTCAAAAATCTACCAGCTAGTTATGACGATGAATCGCGTGACGTCTGAGCGCCGTGCGGGCTTTCGGGAGAGCCAGACGAAGCGGCGGCAGGCCCGGTTGGAGCGCCAAAAGACAGCGACGGAGGGGCAGGCGTGAGGACGATTTACGACGCGGCCGAGCGGGTCGATGGGCGCAAGTTGGCCGCCACGGTGGGCTTTTTTTGATGGTGTGCACGCGGGTCATCGGTCGCTCATCGCGCAGCTTCGGGAGGCGGCTGCGGAGCGCGGATTGGCGTCGGCGGTGTTCACCTTTCCGGTGCATCCGCGGCGCGTGTTGCAGGCGGATTATCGCCCGCAACTACTGGATGCTTTCGAGGAAAAGCTGGCGCGGATCGGGGAGACGGGCGTGGATTATTGCGCCGTGCTGGACTTCACGCCTGCGCTGGCACGGCTGACGGCGCGCGAGTTCATCGAACGATTAGCGGCGGAGTGGGGCGTCAGCACGCTGGTCGTGGGCTACGATCACCGCTTTGGGCGCGATCGCGCGGAGGGGTTTGAGGCGTATGTGGCGCATGGGCGCACGGTGGGGATGGAGGTCGTTCGCGGCGTGCCGTACCTGCTCGAGGATGGGACAGCGGTCAGTTCGTCACGGATTCGGGCGCTGCTCACGGAATGCCGGGTGGAGGAGGCCGCGCGAATGCTGACCGTGCCCTATCGCTTGCGTGGGCACGTGGTCGGCGGGCAGCGGATCGGGCGAACGATGGGCTTCCCGACCGCCAACCCTGTCCGTTGACGAGCCGCTGAAAGTGTTGCCGGGCGACGGCGTGTATGCCGTTCGGGCGTGGCTGCGTGGCATGGCCTATAGGGGGATGCTCTCGATCGGCAACCGGCCTACGATCGGCAATCGGCCGACAGCAGTGGAGGTACACCTACTCGGTTTCTCGGGCGACGTGTATGGCGAGGCGCTCGAGGTGGAGTTTATCCGCCACCTGCGGAACAATCGCCGCTTTGACAGTTTAGACGCACTGCGCGAACAGCTGGAGCGCGACCGCGAAACAGTGGCCGGCCTGCCGATTGACGGTATTGGGGAGGCCAAGAGGTGCTGAGAAAGATCTTAGCGACGGTCGGCACGCGGTACGTGATCGCGGCGCTGAACTTGGCGCTGATGCTCATCAACAGTCGGGTGCTGGGGCGTCACGACATGGGCGTGGCGGGCGTAGTGTTCGCCTCGGCCAATGTGGCAGTAATGTTGGCCAGTGTGCTGTGTGGGAACACGATCGTGTACTTCATGCGTTCGAAACGGCTCAGCGTAGTCGTCAGTGCGGCCTACGTGTGGGCGCTGGTGGGATCGGGTATGGCGTGCGGGGCAATGGCCGCTGTGGGGATGCTTCCGACGGGGCTTGGCGGCGTCGTCTTCGGGCTGGCGGTGCTGCTTTCGTTGGTCAATGTCCATCTGCGCGTACTACTCGGGTGGGATCGGATCCGGGCCTTCAATGCCGTGTTTCTCGTTCAAGGTGCGGGACTGTTTTTCGTGTTACTCGGACTCTATTACGTGGCAGGGCTGAAGAATCTGGGAGGGTATATGCGAGGGCTTTTTCCTGACAAACTTGGCCGCATGGGCGGTGAGCCTCGTGATTCTGCTGCGGAGCGTAAAGTGGCCGACGGGCCGCATGGAGGTCAAGTCGTGGATGCGCGACACGGGCGAGATGTTCCGCTACGGCCTGTGGAGCAGCGTGGACAATTTGGCAGAGAACCTTTCGGCGCGGCTGAACTACTTCTTCCTGCAACGCTTCGGCGGCTACGGCAGCGTGGGCCTGCTGGACGTCGGGACACGCGTTTCGGAGAGCCTCTGGCACGTCAGCCACGGGGTGAGTTTCATTGCCTACAGCGAGATCACGCGGGCCACAGAGGCAGAACGCCGTCGGCTGACGGCCGTGCGACTGCTGGGACCGACGGTGGCCGTGCTGGCGGTGGCGATGGGCGCGGTGTTGTGCATCCCGGAGTGGGTGTACACGGAGGTACTGTTCACGCGGGAGTTCACGGGCATACGCGACGTCATCGCGGGGCTGTCGGTGGGCATCGTGGCCTTCGGGGGGAACCGGATCCTGAGCCATTATTTCATCGGCACGGGGCGGGTGCGAGTGAGCGCGGCGTGCTCGTTGGTGGGATTGGTGCTGCTGTGCGCGTCGGCTGCGGTGCTGGTGCCGCGGTGGGGCGTGACGGGCGCGGCGGTGGCGTCGAGTGTAGCGTATGTCGGTATGCTGACGTTTTCGATCGTGGTGTTCCTTCGGATCACGGGGACGAAAGCGATGGAGTTGCTGCCCGATCCGGTGTCGATCGTCCGGCAGATCCGAGCGCGTCGCCAGGGCTAACCTCGCCCGACTGTTTTTCATCTTTAGTTATTCAATTGCTTATGGCTGAAGCCAAACAAATTCAAGCGCTGGAGCAGGAGCGTATACCTCGCCTGCTATTCAATTATGCCGTGCCCGCAGTGGTTGGGACGGTGGTCAACTCGTTGTACAACATCGTGGATCGGATCTTCATCGGTCAGGGCGTGAGCGAATACGCGCTCTCGGGACTGGCCATCACGTTCCCGATCCTCCTCTTCCTGCAAGCCTTCGGTATGCTGGTTGGCGCCGGTGCATCGGTGCGGGTATCCATCCTGCTCGGGCAGCGCAACACCCCTCGGGCAGAGCAGACACTCGCCAACGCCGTCTATCTCACGCTCGTCACGCAGATTCTTACCATCATCCCTTGCTACATCTATATGGAGCCGCTGCTGCGACTCTTCGGCGCCAGCGACCGCACGTTGCCCTACGCCATGGAATACCTGCAGATCGTCATCCCGGCCAACGTCTTCGCCGCCTTCAGCTTCGGCTACAACGCCATCATGCGCGCCTCGGGCTACCCGCGCAAGGCCATGACGACGATGCTCCTCAGCGCGCTGATCAATGTGGTGCTGGATTACATCTTCATCTATCCACTGGGCATGGGCATCCGCGGCGCGGCCATCGCCACGGCTATAGCAATGGTGATCTGTGCCGTCTACGTCTTGGCGCACTTCTTTCTGCCGGGTAGTGTCGTGCGGTTTCGTCGGGCGGCCTTCCGCCCGTCGTGGGCTATCGTGCGGGCCATTACTGCCATCGGCGTCGCACCCTTCGCCATGCAGCTTACGGGTAGCGCGGTGAACGTCATCATGAACCGCTCGTTCGTGGCTTATGGCACGACGCCCGAGGTGTCCGATCTGGCCATCGGCGCCTTTGGCATCATTAGCAGTTATGCCATGCTGATCGTCATGCTGATCCTTGGTGTGGCGCAGGGCATGCAGCCCATTGTGGGCTTCAATTATGGCGCACGCCACATGCACCGCGTGCGCATGACCTACGCCTACAGTGCGGGCACGAACCTCTTCTTCAGTCTTGTCGGCTTTGCCGTAGCCGAACTGGATCCCCGCGCTATCGTCAGTCTCTTCACCATCAGCGAGCCCTTGATTGAGCTTTGCACAACGGCCTTGCGCATCGGTATCATCGGCGTATCACTCATCGGATTTCAGATCACCACCACGCAACTCTTCCAAAGCATCGGCCGCAGTCAGCTGGCCATCTTCCTCAGCCTGACGCGCCAGCTACTCTTCCTCATCCCCACGCTGCTGATCATCCCCCGTTTCCTTGGCCTCAACGGCGTATGGTGGAGCCTGCCAGTCAGCGACACGGCGTCTGTCGGCGTCGCTGTGGTGCTGATCATCAGTCGATGGAAGTTGCTTGAGGGCACGGAGGCGAAGGCGGCCGACGCGTCGCCGGAAGAATGATAAAGTACGGCATCTTCACCGCCCTTTATTCGCCGTGTTCGCGGCGCCAAGAAATGTTGCGCGGGTGATGCTCGATGATTTCACGGCGGAGCGCCTCGCGGTCAAGATGGGTATAGATCTCGGTGGCGGTGATCGTCTCGTGGCCTAACATCATCTGGATACCGCGCAGGTTGGCGCCGCCCTCGAGCAAGTGTGTCGCGAAGGAATGGCGAAAGGTGTGGGGGCTGATGGTCTTCGTGATACCGGCCAATGCGGCGTACTCCTTGACGATCTTAAAGACCATGACGCGTGAGAGCGATCGGCCGTGCGGATTGACAAAGAGAATGTCCTCGAAACCCTTGGCCGAGGCGATGGCGAGTCGGTCGGGCAGGTAGTTGCGGATCTCATTGAGAGCCGTCCGCGAGATCGGCACCAAGCGCTCCTTGTTGCCCTTGCCGAGGACTCGGATATAGCCCTCGTCGAAGTGGACGTCCGGGTAACGCAAGCCGGTCAATTCCGATACACGTAGGCCGCAGCTATAGAGCACCTCGATCATGGCGCGGTTTCGTCGGCCGGAGGGCGTGGACACATCGATCGTGGCGAGGATACGATCGATCTCGCCGACGGCCAAGACTTCGGGCAGCCGTCGACCAATCTTGGGCGATTCGAGCAGCTGCGTCGGATCGTTTTGGAGATAGCCCTCGAGAACGAGATAGCGATAAAAGGACCGGATGCCAGAGATGATCCGTGCCTGCGAGCGTGCCGAGATACCGGCGTCGTAGAGTTGGGCGACGAACTGCTGCAAATCGGCGTAAGTAACCTCCCGCACCGACCGCCCCTCAACAGCCACGAAGCGGAAGAGCTTGTCCAGGTCGCCGACATAGGCCTCCACGGTGTTTTTTGACAGCCCGCGCTCGAGGCGGAGATAGATCTCATACATTTTGACCGGATCGTCTGTCGGCCACTCTTTTACTTGCATATTTTACGTATTGCGATAAGTCTATGACTGGGAAACGTGGCAAGGCGTGCGTGGTCAGCGACACGGGGCGCCCCGGCCGCCATGTTCCAACGTCTCCTTACTTTTTGCGCGTCTCCAAAAAGCGACAAATATTAGAAGGAAATGAAGAAGATACTGATCATCAACGGGCCAAACCTAAACCTCTTGGGGCGGCGCGAACCAGACGTGTACGGAAATACCTCGTTTGAGGCTTACCTCGACCAAATCCGGGCAGATTTTTCCGCTGTACGAAATCACCTCCTACCAAAGCAACATCGAAGGCGAACTGATCAACAAGATCCACGAGGCAGGCTTTTTCGAGCGACGGGATCGTGCTCAACGCCGGCGCTTATACCCACACCTCGATCGCATTGCACGACGCCATCCTCGCCGTCACCACACCGGTGATCGAAGTGCATATATCTAATGTATACACCCGCGAAGCCTTTCGCCATCACTCCTGCATAGCCGCTGCCTGTCGCGGGGTGATTGCAGGATTCGGGTTGGCGTCGTACAGGTTGGCCTTGGAAGCGTTCAAATAGTTCTCTTCAAACGGATACGCAAATCCTCTCCAATTATCATTCACCATCGGGCGGACACTCTGCGGTTTGCCCCTAAATACACTCCCCAAACAATGAAGCATACCAAAAATAGTAGCCACGATCTCGGACCAGCGTTGCGAGGTCGATTTTATCCGCTCGCTTTACGAAGCGGGTATGAATGTCGTGCGTCTCAACACGGCGCACATGAATGAGGAAGGTCTGCACCGTGTCGTATCGAACGTGCGCATGGTGTCCGGACGCATCGGCATCCTCATCGACACCAAGGGCCCCGAAATACGTACCACCCCCTGTGCCGCCCCGATCGAGTTTCGGACGGGCGATCGCGTCGTCATGCAGGGCCGTCCCGACGGAGAGACCACTCATGAGTGCATCTGTGTCTCCTATCCCGATTTTGTCAAAGACCTCTCGGCCGACAGTGACATTCTCATCGATGATGGCGATCTGGAGCTGAAGGTGATCGAAAAACAGGCCGAGCAACTGATTTGTGAGGTGCAGAACAACGCCACTCTCGGCAGTCGCAAGAGTGTCAACGTGCCCGGCGTACGGATCAATCTGCCGTCGCTAACCGAAAAGGACCGGCGCAACATCGAATGGGCCGTCGCCAATCGGCTGGACTTCATTGCTCACTCCTTCGTCCGTAGCAAGGAGGACGTGCTGGACGTCCAAGAGATCCTCGACGCGCACAAGAGTCCCATCAAGATCATTGCTAAGATCGAGAACCGGGAGGGCGTGGACAACATCGACGAGATTCTCAAAGCCACCTATGGCGTGATGGTGGCCCGTGGCGACCTCGGTATCGAGGTCCCCGGCGGAGAAGATCCCCGGCATCCAGCGTATGCTGATCCGCAAATGCGTGGAAGCCAAGAAGCCGGTCATCGTAGCCACACAAATGTTGCACTCGATGATCAACAATCCCCGCCCGACCCGCGCCGAGGTGACCGATATCGCCAACGCCATCTATTACCGCACCGACGCGTTAATGCTGAGCGGTGAGACGGCCTATGGCAAATACCCCCTCGAGGCGGTGCAGATGATGGCACGCGTAGCCTACGAGACCGAGCAGACGAAGCTCTTAGCCAACGACATTCGCGTTCCCATCAAGGGCGACGATCTCGACGTGACGTCCTTCCTGGCCAAGCAAGCGGTTAAGTCGTCCTCCAAGCTCGGCGTACGTGCCATCATCTCCGACAGCTATTCCGGCCGCACGGCGCGTTACTTAGCCGCCTTCCGCGGGGAGGCCACGGTCTTCGCCATCTGCTATCGCCCCGAGGTCATGAGAATGCTCTCCCTCTCGTTTGGCATTTGGGCCGTGTTTCAGCCGTGGCAGGTCAGCCGCCGCGAATACTATCACGATGCGCTGAAGCAACTCATCGACCGCCAACTGATCACCGAGGAGGACAAGGTGGCCTACCTCAGCGGCAGTTTCGGCGAGGGCGGGGGCACGACCTTCCTCGAGATCAACGACGTGAAACGTGTCCTGCGCGCCAAAGACGAGTACCAGTTGCCCACCTTCTGAGCCACGGAACGGATTCGCCCTCATGCTCACCGACACCTACGTGCCCATTGCTGAAGAGATCGAGGCCTACGCTCTCGATCACTCGGACGCAGAACCTCCGCTGCTGGCTCGCCTCAACCGAGACGCGCACGTGAAACTGTTGCGGCCGCGCATGATTGCCGGTCACTTGCAAGGGCGGGCATTGAAGATGTGCTGCCGCATGATGCGCCCGAAGCGTTTGCTGGAGATCGGCACCTATACCGGCTACGCCACGTTCTGTTTGGCAGAGGGCACGGGACCCGGACGCCGAAATCCACACGGTGGAGATTAACGACGAGATGGAGCCATTCTTCCGCACCTATTGGCAGGAGCATCCTGACCGCATGAAGATCCACCCCCATTGGGATGACATACGGAGGGTGCTCCCCAGCTTGGGCCCGAGCCGTTTGACTTGGTCTACATCGACGCGGATAAGCGCGACTACTGCGCCTACTATGACCTCGTCTTCCCCTTGTCCGCCCCGGCGGATTGATCCCTGACCGACAACACGCTCTGGTCTGGAAAGGTCGTGAAAGAGGATGCCACCCATACGGACACTCAAACGCGTGGCATTATGGCCTTTAACGAGCTGATCCGGAATGACAACCGTGTCGAAAAAAAGTGTTGCTCCCCCTCCGAGACGGTCTGACCGTGATCTGGAAAAAAAGTAAGGCGAGGGTGCCACGATGGGCTGATCCGTCAAGAATGAAAAATGTCCCTGTGGCGGCGAATCCGTTTGCAGCCCCGTTGGGCTATCCCTGAGGGGGACGATTGACGTCCTCACCCAGCGCATCTCAGTTTTAGCGTTTCACTTTTTAGATTTTAGATCAGGCGGAGGAAGTTCTCGTGATGATGAATCTCATCCCCACCCGAAATGTCCCCGCCTTAGCGTTTCACTTTTAGAATTTAGATCAGGCGGAGGAAGCTCTCGGGATGATGAATCCCGTCCCCACCCGGAATTTCCTCGCCTTAGTTTCTCACTTTTAGATTTTTAGATAAGATGGAAGGAACCCGATTGAACAAGATAGGAAGACTGCTACAGAAAGAGTTAGGGCGACCTCTTCCTCCGACAGACCAAAGCGCTGCCCGGGACACTCGTCTCGGTGAGTGCCGTGCGCGTCAGTCCGGATTTGAGTGTGGCCAAGGTCTACCTCAGTATTTTTCCCCACCGAAAAAGGCGGACGAGCTGATGGGCGCTATCGAAACCAACAAGAAGACCATTCGATACGACCTCGGCCAACGCGTTCGCCTCCAGCTCAGGAGAATACCCGAGCTGATCTTCTATCGCGACGACTCGTTGGACTATGTCGAAAAACATCGACCAACTGTTGAACAAATAGCATTGATTAGACAAGGGCGAACCCATGCGTCTACCCCTCAGCGTGTACCGATCGCGGATCGGCGTGCAGTGGGCGGACCCATCGGTTCGCCCTTCGTGTATGGTTACCCTCGATATTCTCGCTGGTTTATGGACGGCCGATCCGCCCCGCTTTCCCGTCCCCGAAAAGGATGGGATTCAAAAATGTACTCCCTAACCCTCAGCCGACACGAATCGGAAAGAGCCACCCTTCGGCTTTCCTGTCCTTGGCGGGGAGGATTATGGGGTGTATGCAATACGCCCCTACGCATTCGACAGGAAGAAAGATTGACCCTTCAGCTTTCTCATCCCCAAAAAGAATGGGATTCAAAAATGTACCCGCAAACCCTCAGCCGACACGAATCGGAAAGAGCGCCTCTTGGGCTTTCCCTGCCCTTGGCAGGTTGGATTATGGGGCGTATGCAATACGCCCCTACGCATTCGACAGGAAGAGGGATCAGCCCTTGGGCTTTCTCATCCCCAAAAAGGATGGAATTCAAAAAAATATACCCCCTAACCTTCAGCCGACACGAATCGGAAAGAGCGACCCTTCGGCTTTCCTGTCCTTGGCGGGGAGGATTATGGGGTGTATGCAATACGCCCCTACGCATTCGACAGGAAGAAAGATTGCCCCTTCAGCTTTCTCATCCCCGAAAAGGCTGGGATTCAAAAATGTACCCGCAAACCCTTAGCCAACATGAATCGGAAAGATCACCCCTTTGGCTTTCCCGCTCTTGGCGAGGAGGATTAGAGGGCGTATGCAATACGCCCCTACCTTGCCGGAAGGAAGAGAGATCAGCCCTTGGGCTTTCCTGTTCTTGGCGGGGAGGGCGAGGGGGCGTATGCAATACGCCCCTACGCATTCGACAGGAAGAAAGATTGCCCCTTCAGCTTTCTCATCCCCCAAAAAGAATGGGATTCAAAAATGTACCCCCTAACCCTCAGCCGACACGAATCGGAAAGAGCGCCCCTTGGGCTTTCTTGTCCTTGGCGGGGAGGATTATGGGGCGTATGCAATACGCCCCTACCTTGCTGGAAGGAAGAAAGAACCATCCTTGGGCTTTCCCGCCCTTGGCGGGGAAGATTAGGGGGCGTATGCAATACGCCCCTACCCATTCAGCAGGAAGAAAGAGTGCCTCTTGGGCTTTCCCGTCCTTGGCGAGGAGGGCGAGGGGGCGTATGCAATACGTCCCTACCCATTCGGCAGGAAGAAGGAGAGCCCCTTTGGCTTTTCCGTCCCCGAAAAGGATGGGATTCAAAAATGTACCCGCAAACCCTTAGCCGACACGAATCGGAGAGATTGACCCTTTGGCTTTCCCGCTCTTGGCGGGGAGGGCGAGGGGCGTATGCAATACGCCCCTACCCATTCGGCAGGAAGAAGGAGAGCCCCTTTGGCTTTCCCGCCCCCGAAAAGAATGGGATTCAAAAATGTACCCCCTAACCCTTAGCCGACACGAATCGGAAAGAGCAGCCCTTTGGCTTTCCCGTCCTTGGTGGGGAGGGCGAGGGGGCGTATGCAATACGCCCCTACCCATTCGGCAGGAAGAGGGATCAGCCCTTTGGCTTTCCCGCCCCCGAAAAGGCTGGGATTCAAAAATGTACCCCCTAACCCTTAGCCGACACGAATCGGAAAGAGCGACCCTTTGGCTATTCCGCTCCCGAAAAGGATGGGATTCAAAAATGTACCCCCTGACCCTTAGCCGACACGAATCGGAAAGAGCAGCCCTTGGGCTTCCCCGTCCCCAAAAAAAGGATGGGATTCAAAAAAATGTACCCCCAAACCCTTAGCCGACACGAATCGGAAAGAGCGACCCTTCGGCTTTCCTGTTCTTGGCAGGGAGGGCGAGGGGCGTATGCAATACGCCCCTACACATTCGACAGGAAGAAAGATTGCCCTTCAGCTTTCCCGTCCTTGGCGGGGCGGACGAGGGGCGTATGCAATACGCCCCTACCCATTCGGCAGGAAGAAGTGAGCCGTCGACGGCTTTTCCCGTCCTCGAAAAGGATGGGATTCAAAAATGTACCCGCAAACCCTTAGCCGACACGAATCGGAAAGAGCGACCCTCTGGCTTTCCCGCCCTTGGCGAGGAGGATTAGAGGGCGTATGCAATACGCCCCTACCTTGCTGGGAGGAAGAGGGTCAGCCCTTTGGCTTTCCCGCTCCCAAAAAGGCTGGGATTCAAAAAAATGTACCCGCAAACCCTTAGCCGACACGAATCGGAAAGAGCGCCCCTTGGGCTTTCCCGTCCTCGAAAAGGATGGGATTCAAAAATGTACCCCCTAACCCTCAGCCGACACGAATCGGAAAGAGCGACCCTTGGGCTTTCCCGTCCTTGGCGGGGAGGGCGAGGGTGGATATTTTTGCGACCTGTCCTTACTCATTTTTTTAGTGACCATTACCCCCAGACTTACTTTTTCATTTTTTTAGTTTTTCGAACCCCGTGAACCTACCTCTCTTCATCGCCGGGCGCTATCTGTTGGCTAAGAAGTCGCACAACGCCATCAACATCATTTCTATGATTTCTGTTTGCAGCGTGGCTGTGGCCACCGTCGCGCTAGTCTGTGTGCTGTCCGTCTTCAATGGATTTCACGATCTCGTGGCCTCCATGTTTGGCCACTTTGATCCTGATCTTAAGATTACGGCCGTAGAGGGTAAGGTGTTCATTCCCAACACCGACGCGATGCGCTCGGTGCGTGCCCTGCCCCAGGTGGAAGCCGCCACGGAGGTGTTGCAAGAGAACGTGCTCCTCCGCTACGGCGGTCGTCAACAGATAGCCGTGGCCAAGGGCGTAGACAGCGCCTTCGAGCGCACCGTAGACCTTGGATCGGTGCTTATCGACGGGCGTTATGCGCTGAATGAGGGGGACGGACTATGCCATTCCCGGCATTGGACTGGCGTCCACCACGGGCGTCAATGCGTCCTTCACCGATCCGATCGAGATCTATGCCCCCAAGCGTGAAGGACGCGTCAGCGCGTCCCGGGCTGCGACCTCGTTCCAGATCGAATACGCCTACGTCAGCGGAGTCTTCTGCATCGACCGTCCGGAGTACGACGCGAATTACCTGATCCTGCCTATCGACTTAGTGCGCAACATGTTGCACTACGATGCGGGCGAGGTGTCGGCTCTCGAACTTAAGCTGAAACCCGGGGCCCGGGTCGGCGACCTCAAGCAGCAGATCCAGCAGAGGCTGGGCCAAGACTTCCGCATAGAAGACCGTTTCGAGCAGCAGGAAGCGTCGTTCCGCATGATGCAAATCGAGAAATGGATGACCTTTCTCATCCTCGCCTTCATCCTTACCATCGCTCTGTTTAACGTAGTCAGCTCGCTCTCCATGCTCATCATCGAGAAGGAAGACGATGTGCAGATGCTGCGCAGTATGGGCGCCAGCCAGCGTTTGATTCGCCGCATCTTCCTCTACGAAGGATGCATGATTCCGCTCTTGGGCGCCGTCGTGGGCATAGCTATCGGCGTCGCGCTTTGCCTTGTGCAGCAGACGTTTGGTCTCATTCGGCTCGGGGAGACGGGGGCCTTCGTCAGCGACCAGTATCCCGTGCGCGTGTCGCCCCGGGATCTGCTGGCCATCTTCGTCACCGTGGTTGCGATCGGTGGGCTCACGTCGTGGTACCCCGTTCGCTCGGCCGCTCGACGGTGGGCCGTGACCATGCCCAAGGCCGCCGCGGCGAGTCTGCTGTTGTTCGGGCTGCTGGCTACGGCGAGCTGCTCGGGCGGCGGAGGGCAGTCGGCCGACGATAGCCATCGCGTGTCCGTAACGATAGAGGCGCAGCGCTACTTTGCCAAGCGCATCGGAGGCGCGCATTTCACGATCCACACCGTAGTGCCGCCCGGGCAAAGTCCGGAAACGTTCGACCCCACGCCTCAGGAAATGATGGCCGTGGCCCGTAGCCGCGCCTATCTGCGTGTCGGACGCATCGGGTTTGAGCAGGTCTGGATGCCGACCATTGTGGAGCAAAACCCGCATTTGCAAGTCTTCGACCTCTCCCAAGGCATTCGTTGGATCGATAGCGATCCCTCCGCGCACGACCAGCACGCACACGGCGGGGGCGACCCGCACATCTGGAACGCGCCAGCCACCGCACGTCAGATGGCCGAAAACACCCTCCGCGCCTTCTGCCTCCTCGACACGGCGCACACCGCAGTCTACCGAGCGGCCCACGCCTCGCTCGTGGCCGAAATCGACTCCACTGACGCCGCCCCTGCACGCGATGCTGGACACACTCACCCACCGCACGTTCATCATTTACCACCCGGCGCTGACCTACTTCGCCCGGGCGTACCACCTCAAGCAGCTGGCGATAGAAACCGACGGCAAGGAGCCCTCGGCCGCCTCGATGAAAAAACTCATCGATGAAGCCCGGGCCCAGCGCGTGCGAGTCGTTTTTGTACAGCGCGAGTTCGACCGCAAGCACGCCGAATCCGTTGCCAGAGAGATCGGCGCCCGCGTGGTCGTTATCGACCCCCTTTCAGCCCAGTGGAAAGACGAGATGCTCAAAATCGGACAGGCGCTAACAAAGTGACCCCAACAGACAATCCCATTCCCAGTCATTTTGAGTATCCCGAAAGGTTGGCCGGCGCCCCTGGCGCCTTGATTTTCTTTCGCCCTCCTTTCATTCATCAGAAACAAACCGGCGCTAACAAAGTGACCCCAACAGACAATCCAATTCCCAGTCATTTTGAGTATCCCGAAAGGTTGGCCGGCGCCCCCGGCGCCTTGATTTTCTTTTGCCTTCCTTTCATTCATCAGAAACAAACCGGCGCTAACAAAGTACGAGTGGTTCGCCATCAATTATTAAGCAGTTATTCGGTACCCGGTGGCGTTCCCTGTCAAGGGGACGCCTGTAGGGGCGTATTGCATACGCCCTCCTATCATTCCCGCAGGGAATGTTTGAGAGTAGGTGGATCCTTCGTCCCCTTCCGGGGTACGTATAAGAGGGCGTATTCAATACGCCCCTACCCCTGCCGGCAGGAAAAAGAATCAGTGCCCCTCAGGCCTTCCCCTCCCCATTAGTTTTAAGAAAACATACACCTCCCACCAACCCATCCCCATCAAAAAAATCAATCTATGCTCCTCAGGCCTTCTCTTCCTTTTTAGTTTTTAAGAAAACATACACCTCTCACCAACCCATCCCCATCAAAAAAAATCAATCTATGCCCCTCAGGCCTTCCCATCCCCATCCATTTTTTTCGAATTTAGCTCATCACACCCTATGCTTCTCGTTCAAATAAACCATGTAACGGCCGGTTACGACTCTAAAAAAAGACGTGCTAATCGATGTCTCTCTCCAGATTGCAGAGCGCGACTTCCTCTGCATCGTAGGCCCCAACGGCGGCGGCAAAACAACCCTCCTGCGCGTCCTGCTCGGGCTGCTCAAGCCACGCATCGGCGCCGTGAATTTCTATCGCGACGGCCAACCCATTCCCCAAACTCCCCGTGGGCTACCTGCCTCAGGTCAACGCTATCGATCGCCGATTCCCGATCTCAGTCGCCGAGGTCGTCGCCTCCGGATTCCTGGCCGAGACACGTGGGCGGCGCTGTTCGGCTGAGCAACGCCAACGCGTGGAGGCAGTCATCGACCGTATGGGACTCAACGACTTAGCCCGCCGACCTATCGGCGAGCTCTCCGGAGGCGAACTCCAACGCACAATGCTTGGGCGCGCCATCGTGGCCCACCCGCGCTTGCTCGTTTTAGATGAGCCGAACACGTATATGGACCGCCGCTTTGGCGATACGTTAGGCGACCTGCTGTCGGAGATCAATCGCGAGGCGGCTGTCGTACTCGTCTCGCACGACCCCGGCGCCCTCCGGCCACTGATCAAAAAAACATGGCCTTCGTACGTCGCCAACTCCGCTACGTTCCGGGAAACGATCTCTCCGCCGTTAGCCTCGACAGCGAAGAATCTGAATCCACGGATTAGCCGCTCTCAAAAATCCGCCCAGTTTGTGGAACACGTAAGCCGGACGAATCTCATCCCCACCAAGGATAGGATTCGCCCGGCTTTCTTATTTCCCGTCCTCAATAAGTATATGGAAAACACGCACTTCATCTCTCCCTTACCCGCCGGGGAAGAGAAAGCTGTGGCTATATTTATCCCATCCTCGGCGAGTTTTCGATAGCTGTGGACATATTCATCCCATTCCCGCCGGGTTTTCGATAGATATGACCATATCCGTCCAATACTCGCCGGGTTTTTCGATAGCTGTGGCCATATTCATCCAATCCTCGCCGGGTTTTCAGCGAATATGGCCATACCCGTCCAATCCCCGCCGGGTTTTTCGGTGAATATGACCATATTCATCCAATCCTTGGCGGGTTTTCGATAGATATGGTCATATTCATCCAATTCCCGCCGGGTTTTCGGTGAATATGGCCATATCCGTCCAATCCTCGGCGGGTTTTCAGTGAAAATGACCATACCCATCCAATCCTCGCCGGGTTTTGCGTGTATCCATACAATTTTTTTAAGAGTTACTCATTGAGGTTTGTATGGCATTGGGCATATCCATCTAATCCCCGCCGGGTTTCGCGTGCATTCATACAATTTTTAATGGTTCCCCGCCGAGATGGAGTTGGCCGCAAAGACATACACCCAAAAACCTGCCAAGTTTCAGATTCATCCAATAAATGGGAATCAGATTTTTGACCCGTATGGGTAGGAGCGTATTGCATACGACCCAGCACGTACCGAGTTTGAGATTCATCGTCCAAAGTGGAATCAAATTTTTATCCCGTATAGGTAGGGTTGTATTGCATACGCCCCAGAATGTACCGGGCGGATCAATCATTTGCCCATGATCATGGGCATTCGTTGGGCGTATGCAATACGCAACTACACGGACAATCCAATTTTTCGCCGGAAAGTAGGATTCAATAAATACGTATTTATGAGATATTTATCCTGTATTGGTAGGGGCGTATTGCATAAGCCATAGCACCTATCGGGCGGATCAATCATTTGCCCATGATCATGGGTATCCGTGGGGCGTATGCAATACGCCCCTACACGCACCATCCAATCCTTTTCCAGAAATAAGATTCAATAAATACGTATTTGTCAGATATTTATCCCGTATAGGTATGGGCGTATTGCATACGCCCAGAAACGTATCGGTCGGATCAATCATTTGCCTATAATCATGGGCATTTGTGGGGCGTATGCAATACGCCCCTACACGGACGATTCAATCCCTACCGGGAATAGGATTCAATAAATACGTATTTATCAGGTGTTTATTCCGTATAGGTAGGGGCGTATTGCATACGCCCCGAAATGTATCGGGTTTGAGATTCATCCGATAAATGAGAATCATTTTTTTGGTCCGTACAGGTAGGGGCGTATTGCATACGCCCCTGAACGTATCGGGCGGATCAATCATTTGCCAATGATCATTAGCATTCGTGCAGCGTATGCAATACGCCCCTACATGGACAATCTAATCCTTGCCGAGAATAGGATTCAATAAATGCGTATTTATCAGGAATTTATCCGGTATAGATAGGGGCATATTGCACACGACTCGAAATGTATCGGGCGGATCAATCATTTGCCAATGATCATTAGCATTCGTGCAGCGTATGCAATACGCCCCTACATGGACAATCTAATCCTTGCCGAGAATAGGATTCAATAAATGCGTATTTATCAGGAATTTATCCGGTATAGATAGGGGCATATTGCACACGACTCGAAATGTATCGGGCGGATCAATCATCTGCCAATGATCATTGGCATTCGTGTGGCGTATGTAATACGCCCCTACACGGACAATCTAATCCTTGCCGGGAATAAGATTTAATAAATACGTATTTATTAGGTATTTATCCAGTATAGGTAGGGGCGTATTGCATACGCCCCAGAACGTACCGGACGGATCAATTATTTGTCCATGATCATGGGAATTCGTGAGGCGTATATAAAACGCCCCTACACGGACAATCCAATTTTCGCCGGGAATAGGATTCAATAAATGCGTATTTATCAGATATTTATTCCGTATGGGTATGGGCGTATTGCATACGCCCAAGCACGTATCAGGAGGATCAATCATTAGTCCATGATCATGGACATTCGTGGAGCGTATGCAATACGCCCCTACATGGGCAATCTAATCCTTGCCGGGGATAGGATTTAATAAATACGTATTTATTAGGTATTTATCCCGTATCGGTAGGGGCGTATTGCATACGCCCTCAGCACGTACCGGGTTTGAGATTCATCGTATAAAGTGGAATCAAATTTTTTTGATCCGTATAGGTAGAGGCGTATTGCATACGCCCCGGCACGTACTAAGGTTTAAGATTCATCCGATAAATGGGAATCAAATTTTTTTACCCATATAGATAGGGGCGTATTGCATACGCACCAACATGTACCGGGTTTGAGATTCATCGTACGAAGTGGAATCAAATTTTTGATCCGTATAGGTAGAGGCGTATTGCATACGCCCCGGCACGTACTAAGGTTTAAGATTCATCCGATAAATGGGAATCAAATTTTTTTACCCATATAGATAGGGGCGTATTGCATACGCACCAACATGTACCGGGTTTGAGATTCATCGTACGAAGTGGAATCAAATTTTTGACCCATATGGGTAGGGGCGTATTGCATACGACCCAGCACGTATCAGGCGGATCAATCATTAGTCCATGATCATGGACATTTGTAGGGCGTATGCAATACGCCCCTACACGGACAATTCAATCCTTGCCAATAATAGAATTCAATAAATACATATTTATCAAGCATTTATACCGTATGGGTAGGGGCGTATTGCATACGCCCCAGCACGTACCGGGCGAATCAATCATTTGCCCATGATCATGGGAATTTGTGGGGCGTATGCAATACGCCCCTACGCGCACCATCCAATCCTTTTTCGGGAATAAGATTCAATAAATACGTATTTAATACGTACTTATCCCGAATGGGAACCACCGAATCCATATGTTACCGATCTTTGCCGCGTTTCTGATTCATCTCCTTGACCGCATCAGGCTACACGTATCGATTATGAGTTTAGACGAACAAAACATCATGTATCTGCCCGGCGTCGGGCCGCGGCGTGCCGAGATCCTCAAAAAAAGAGATCGACGTGACAACCTACGACGACCTGCTCCATTATTTTTCCTTATCGGTATGTGGATCGCAGTCGCATCTACACCGTGAGCGAGCTCGAGCGTATCGTGTCCGGACACAGCGACCGGGTGCCCTTCGTCCAGCTTCGGGGGCGCATCACGGGTTACCAAGCCTCCGAGGAGGGGCGAGCGAAGCGACTCGTGGCCCGCTTTTCCGACAGTACCGGCGCGGTGGATCTGGTTTGGTTCCACGGCCAAAAATTTATCTTCGATAAGTATCCGCCGGGCCGGGAGTATCTCATTTTTGGTCAGCCGAAGGAGTACATGCATGAGTTCTCATTCATCCATCCCGAGATCGACCCTGGCCGACCGTGCCGCGCGGGTCTCCGGCGGCCTCGTTCCGATGTACCACACCACCGAGCTTATGAAACGTGCCACGCTTCACTCGCGTGCGATCCGTGATCTCATCTACACGCTCTTGAACACAGTCAGTGGGGGCCTGCCCGAGACGCTCCCGGCGTGGATCCTGAGGAGCGCGCGCTGGTACCGCTCACTGAGTCTATGCGGCAGATCCACTTCCCCGAATCAGCCGAAAAGCTCCGAGCGGCACAGCACAGGCTCAAATTTGAAGAGCTTTTTTACATCCAACTCAATATCCTGCGCACGGCGACTCTCCGCCGCAACAAGTTGCGGGGAATCCCTTGCCCACGCGTAGGCAAAGCTTTCAATGCGTTCTATGCCAACCGCCTACCCTTTGCCTTAACCGGCGCGCAAAAGCGGGTCGTGCACGAGATCCACGAGACATGAGGAGCGGAAGGCAGATGAATCGCCTGCTCCAAGGCGACGTGGGTAGCGGGAAGACGCTCGTTGCCCTCATGGCTATGCTCCTCGCCGTGGACAACGGTTGCCAGGCCTGCCTCATGGCGCCCACGGAAATTTTGGCGGGGCAGCACTTTGCCACTTTGCAAGAATTGCTCGGCGACATAGGCGTGCGGGTGGAGCTTCTCACCGGCTCGACAACGAAGCGACGGCGATCGGCGCTGCTTCCGGCCGTGGCCTCAGGCGAGGTGGACATCCTCATCGGCACTCACGCACTCATCGAGGATGCCGTAGTCTTCCACCGGCTTGGTCTCTCCGTCATCGATGAGCAGCATCGTTTTGGCGTCGAGCAACGTTCCAAGCTCTGGGTGAAGAGCACCTACGTGCCGCACGTACTCATCATGACCGCGACGCCCATACCGCGCACCCCGGCCATGACTGTCTACGGCGATCTCGACGTGTCCGTCATCGACGAGCTACCGCCCGGCCGCAAGCCCTGTCAAGACCGTCCACCGCTACGACGCCAAAAAGGCCGAGCTGTACACCTTCCTCCGCACCGAGATTGGTCGCGGGCGTCAGGTTTACGTGGTCTACCCCTGATCGAGGAAAACGAAACGATGGATTACAAAGACCTCGAGCAGGGCTACGAAACTTTTCGCGAGGTTTTTCCCGGAGTGCACCGTCTGCATGGTGCACGGGAAGATGAAAGCGAAGGAGAAGGAGGCCGAGATGCAAAAAAATTTATCCGCGGAGAGGCGCAGATCCTCGTCGCCACAACCGTCATCGAGGTGGGCGTGAATGTACCGAACGCATCTGTCATGGTCATCGAGAGTGCGGAACGGTTTGGGCTATCGCAACTCCATCAGCTCCGGGGACGCGTAGGCCGAGGTGCCGAACAGTCGTATTGCATCCTGGTGACGGGTTACAAACTGAGCGAGGTTACGCGTAAACGGCTCGGAATCATTGTCTCCACGTCCGATGGTTTCCGCATCGCCGAGGAAGACCTGAAACTCCGCGGCGCGGGTGATATGGAGGGCACGCAGCAGAGTGGCGACGGCCTATCGCTTCGCATCGCCGATCTGGCTCAGGATGGCGGCATCCTCCGCACAGCCCGCGACGTCGCGTCTCGCATTCTCGACGCCGACCCGAATCTCTCCTCGCCCGAGAATACCCTGCTCAACGCCCGCCTGAATACCCTCTTTCGTCGGCGCATGAATTGGGGCCTCATCTCCTAAGCCATTCGTGGCAAGGATTGGATTCATCCTCCGCCCATGAATCCTTTTTCTGATCCATTTTTCTTGAGATCGGACAAACGGATTCTCTTTTTTTCGGAGATATTTTTTTCAAAGGGTATCCAGAAGAGTATCTTTTTCGGGGATACTTTTTTTGAGGGTGAGGTGAAGGAGAATCCTTTTTCGGAGGTACTTTTTTTCGATAGATGGGATAAAAAGGGAATCCTTCTCTGGGATATTTTTTTCAAGGGTAAGCCGAAGGGGATTCCTTTTTGGAGATACTTTTTCGAGGGATATTCAAGGGGAAATGTTTTTTTCGGGGATATTTTTTTCGAGGAGGAGATAAAGGGGAATCCTTTTTGGGAGATGCTTTTTTTGGGGGTGGGGAAAATGGGAATCCTTTTCGGAGATACTTTTTTTGAGGACGGGTCGAGGGGAATCCTTTTCGGAGATACTTTTTTTGAGGAGTGTCAAATAAGGAATGTTTTTTTCGCGGATACTTTTTTTGGAGGTGAGGTGAAGGGATTCCTTTTTAGAGATGCTTTTTTTCGAAGGGTATCAAATGGGGAATCTTATCCGGAAGTGCTTTTTTTCGGGGGTGATTCAAGGGGAATGTTTTTTTCGAGGGTATTTTTTTCGAGGGATATTCAAGGGAGAAACTTCTTCGCGGATACTTTTTTTGGGGGTGAGGCGAATGGGATTCCTTTTTAGAGATGCTTTTTTTCGAAGGGTATCAAATGGAGAATCTTATCCGGGAGTGCTTTTTTTCGAGGGTGAGGTCAAGGGGAGTCCTTTTTGGAGGTACTTTTTTTAATGAGGAGTCAAGGGGGAATGCTTTTTTTGGAGGTATTTTCTCAAGGAGTAGTTAAGGAGGAATGTTTTTTTCTCGGATACTTTTTTTGAGGGCAAGGCGAAGGGGATTCCTTTTTGGAGATGTTTTTTTCGAGGGTAGGGCAAAGAGGAATCACTTTTTCCGGACACTTTTTTTGAGGGTGAGGTAAAGGGGAATGCTTTTTTGGGGGTACTTTTTTTGAGGGTAGGGCAAAAGTGAGTCCTTTCTGGGGATACTTTTTTTGAGGGGAGATAAAGGGGAGTCCTTTTCTGAGATGCTTTTTTTGAAGATAGGGCAAAGAGGAATCCTTTTTCAGGGGTATTTTTTTCGAGGGATATTCAAGGGCGAAACTTCTTCCCGGATACTTTTTTTATGGGGAAGTATGGGAGTCGGGAGCAAGGGAAAGCGAGAAAGGGCGAGAGGGCTGATGGGTAGCGACTTTTGCCGCTTCCTGCCGAGGCTTGCACCAGAGGGAAAAAGGCAAAAAAAGGGCTTCAAAGAGGGAGTTCAGTTACCTAATCGTTCCCCTTTTTGCCTTTCGGCAAGAGGACGCAAAATGAGGTAACTAAACCGAGGCTTTTTTTCTCTTGCATTCAGTGTTTTGCGTAGCGACAAGTATCTCTTTTAAGGTTCCACTTTGTAAGCAACAAAACGATGAAAGAAAAAAACGTTGAAGCTGCTCTTTTACCTCAAACGGGGCACAAAGAGCAAGGCGGGCAAAAAGCCCGATTATGGCGCGCCTCAGTGTAGGGGCGAACGATGGTGCAATTCAGTTGTAAGACGGCCTGCTCGCCGTCGCTTTGGGACAGTCGTAAGCACAGGCTCGTCGGGAAAAGCGCCGAAGCCGTGGCCGTAAACGCCGAGCTGGACAGCCTGCAGGTTAGCGTCTGCCGAGCCTATGAGGACTTGCGGAAGAAGGAAGGCGAGGCTGTGATCGCCGAGGAGGTCAAGGCCCTCCTCTTAGGACTTCAGAGCGACAGCCAAGGCTTGCTCTATCATTTGGAGGAATACCTCGCTCGCTTTCGGGAGCGGGTTGGGGTGGATCGCAGCGAACGCAGGTACAAGTTCCTCCGGGTTTTTCGGGGGCATCTCGCAGCCTTCCTTCGGCATCGCTACCGAGTGAGCGACTTCCCCGTGCACAAGGCGGACAAGGCCTTTATCGAGGATCTCGAGGCCTACTTCGCGCAGGAGAAGGCCTTCAAACTCAACACCACCGCCGGCTATCTTACCGTGCTGGCGTCGCTCCTCAAAGACTTGTACAAAAGGCGTGTCATCGACACCTATCCCTTCATGGGTTACTCCATCCGATGGGACGTCGGCACACCGCGCTACATCACCAAAGAAGAGCTGCGGCGCATCATCAATTTGAACGATACGCAGCTGGGAAGCTACGAGTGTGTCTCCCGAGACATGTTCCTCTTTTCGTGTTTCACAGGTCTCTCTTACACGGACATCTACCACTTGACGGCGGAACATCTGATCGAGGAAGGCGGAATGACTTGGATCCGCAAGCCGCGTGTAAAGACGGCCCGGATGTGCCACATCCCCCTTTTGCCCGAGGCGTCAGCGATCATCGAGCAGTACAGGGGCATCCACACACGCACCTTTCGTCACGAACCGCCCGAGGGCTACCTCCTTCCAATTCCCCGGCTGCGACACCGTCAATATCCATCTCAAGAAGATCGCTGCGCTTTGCCACATCCCGAAACGGCTGACCTTCCACATGGCCCGCCACACCTTCGCCTCGCAAATGACCCTTGCCGAAGGGGTGTCGATCGAGAGCGTGTCCAAGATGTTAGGGCATAGCCAAATCCAGACGACACAGATCTACGCCGAGACTTCTCCGGAGCGCATTTTTTTAAGGACGTCACGCGCATCCTCCCTGCGATCGCCCATTATCATCTAACCAATTAATACCCCACAAAACCCAATGAAAAGTACCTTCTCGATCCTCTTCTACATCGACCGAAGCAAGCCGAGCGGCGAAGGGTTGTGCCTCGTTCGCTGTCGCATCTCGTGCAATGGCCGGACGGCCTCTTTCTCCACCCGGCAACAGACCTCGCCCCATGATTGGCTGGCGAAAAAAGGGAGAGTGGGCCCCACATCCGCGGTGGCGCATGGTGTCAATCATGCGCTGAGTGACATCGAACAACGATTGAATGCACTCTATGAGCGCACGCTCCGGGAGGAGCGATACATCACGGCCGAGTACCTCAAGGAGCAATATCTGCGTCAGGACAAGCCGCGGCAGACGTTCGCCGACACCTACTTAGCCCTTTGCCAAGAGAAGGAGGCGCAGAAGGGCAAGACGCTCAGTCCGTCTTCGACAAGAGGCTACAGAGACAGCTACAAGAGCTTCGTCCGCTTCCTTGACATGCGCGGGCTGCAGCGCTGTTTGCCCCACGAGGTGGACAAGGCGCTGATAGAAGCCTATCGCCTCTACATGCTGCGCGACTTGGGCTATAAGATGAGTTCGGTGGCCGTCTACCTGAGGCGTCTGCGCCAAGCCTTCCGGCGGGCGATGCTGGAGGCGGGGCTTCGGGAAGATCCGTTCGACCTAATCGACATCGAGACGCCGGCCTACGAACGCAACGCCCTCAGTGCCGAAGACCTGCAACGGCTCTTGGCTTATCGCCCGCATCGCTCCGTGGACAACCACGTCCGGCTGATCTTCCTCTTGGGCTGCTTCACCGGCTTGGCCTTCTCCGACCTCAAGAAGCTCCGTATGGAAGACGTCTACACGCTCGGCGACGGGCGCCGATACCTCTCCATCTGTCGCACCAAGACGCAGAACGGCAGCATCGTGCCTCTGCTGCCCATCGCCGAAGAGATACTCGCCTACGTGGGGCAGGGTCGTACTGAGGGGCTATGGTTTCGGGAGTTTCCCGTGAACAGCCACTTCAATCGAAAGGTCCGCGAGCTGCTCGTCAAGGCTGGTTGCTCGCCGCACACCGAGGCCAGTTCGCACACCGCGCGGCACACTTTCGCGACCACCATCTGCTTAGAAAACGGCCTGCCCATCGAGACGGTGAGTCGGATGTTGGGGCATCGTTTTATCTCCACCACGGAGTTATATGCCAAGGTGAGCAAGCAGAAGATCGCCCAAGAGATGCGTCCGCTGATGGGCAGCGAGCAGACGCAGAGGCTGCGCCATGCCTTGCGAGTTTGTCCGCCGAGGAAGAGGGCGGCCGATCCAAAGTGACGCCGGCAGGCGGCCTGCCAAAGTGGTCCCGACACTTTGGTGACGTTGGCAGGCCGCCTGCCGGGACTATCGGACACTTGGGTGATGCTGGCAGGCCGCCCTGCCGTGGCTATCGGACACTCTGGTGGTGTTGGCAGGCCGCCTGCCGTGGCTATCGAACACTCAGGTGATGTTGGCAGGCCGCCTGCCAGAGTCATCGAACACTCCAGCGATGTTGTCAGGCCGCCTGCCGGAGAATTTCTCACGATTAAGCCCGCCTGTTTCCAGCGTTTTTCCCTCCTTATCCTCAGTGTTCCATCAATCCATGGCGCAGCGTGTCCTTTCGCCGACTTTTGCCTCCAAAAGAAACAGCAAGCGCGGGCAGTCGCGCTGGCTTGCTTCAATCCAATTACGCAACCTCATACTTATCGAAACACCATGCAAATCATCCTTGTAGATGGCAAAACTTGGGAGCGACACCGCTCCGCTTTTTGCCGAATTTATCCACCGCATCGAGCGGCTTATTGGCAACCCGCCCGAGGCCGACGAATGGCTCGACAACGACGCCGTATGCCGCCGGCTGAACATCAGCCCTCGCACCCTGCAGACCTTGAGAGATACGGGCAAAATCCCCTTCTCCATGGTCGGGCATAAGTGCTACTACAAAGCCGGCGACATCGCTGAATTACTGAACTCAAAAGCTGAATGAACTATGGAAGAACATGCAATCATTACGGAAGAAAGCCCTCAAATGCAGCTGTTTGTCCAGCTCATGGAGGGCGTATTGAAGAAGCTGGAGCGCTACTGCGCCTCGGCCCGCCCTACGCTCGCTGGGGAGGTTTATCTCACCGGCGAGGAGGTCTGCGAGCGGCTCAAGCTCAGCACCCGCACGCTGCAGGAGTACCGCAGCCGCGGCCTCCTAGCCTTCTACAAAAATCGGCGGCAAGATCCTCTACAAACAGAGCGACCTGCAAGCGATGCTCGACCGACATTATAACCCCATTCAAAAAGCCTTCGGTATGACGATAGAAGAACTACGGCGCGCCAGATTAGCCGCTAAACAGGGAAGCGATGGGCGGCATGGGTGGCAATGCCGAAACCAAGCGCAAGGCGGAAGTGGAGGCGGAGGCCAAGGCGGAAGAATCGCTATTCTTTGATCCGCCCGCAGACGGTAAGATGACAGCAGAACAACGGCAGGCCGTCTTGACCGCCAAACTGAAAGAACTGGGCGACATGGGAGTCAAACGGCGCACGGTAGAAGAGTCGCCCTTTTTCGATCCGCCCGTAGAGATCGAGCTGGAAAGAAGCACTCCAGCTCATCCGCCGGAGAAAGCAGATGAGCCTAAGGAAGAAGTCATCTCAGCCGCTCCACCCGCTCCGGTCCATCGAAAGGCTAAGAGCCACAAGGAGGATTTGGCGACGTTCCGAGAGACGTACCTCCAACCCGCGCGCATCAGCCACCGCAAGGCGGTCTACGTCTCTGACGAGACCCAGCAGAGATTAGACTTCGTTGTCCGCCGAATTGGTCTGCGAGGCGCCAGCATCTCGGGCTATGTCGAGCGCGTGCTTCGGGAGCATCTCGACGGGTATAAGGACAGTATCGAACTATGGCGGAAGCTCTGAACACATGCACGCTTAGCGTGCAATACCCTCCCGAACACTTGCATGTATTGAGTGCAAGTGTTCAGGGTACGGGCACCTCCTATTCTGGGGCCCGGCAAGGTGTGTTTTTGTGCCACAAAAACCGTTTTGTGCTACAAAACGCCTTGCCCCCGGAGCGACCTCTCCGCGCGGTTCGGCTCCAAAGTCGCCACCTGATCTTATATGAAAAACCAACCCCATGAATCGACCCCAAGCACCCCGTGCGCCCCCGAGATGAGACGCCCGCACCAAAACCAACCCGAAGCTAAGGGGGCGATGAAAGGGAAGTGAAGGGGCGATGCCGTTCGTCCATACGAAAATCGGGCAGGCCAAGGGACTTTCATTCCTTCGGTCTGCCCGATAACAATCACTTGCACGTTGCTTTTACACAGCAACCGTTTCAAGGGGCTAATTCTTGATCAACTTCTCAGTGTATGTTTGTCCGTCTTTGATGACGCGCACGAAATACAGCCCTGCCGGAAGTCCCGCGATCGGGATCTGGAAAGTCGGCTGATTCGTCTTGAATGATCTCAACATCGTCAGCCCGCTCCAAAGCTGAATCTCATACGTATTCGTAACGCCCTTTGTGGTCAAAGAGCCTTGACCTTGAGGAGACAGAATTCCATCGCCCCCTTCCATCAGTTTGAGTGTCACTGCATCTGTGGCAGGGTTGGGGAAAAAGAGAGGTGCAACTTCCTTTTTACCATGTTTACCGTAACATATGCAGGACTTCCTGTACCACAATCATTTAGCGCAGTCATTGAAAATATACCACTCCCTTCTTTACGAGGTATGATTGTAACGTATTCACCGTCTCGAATCAGTCCCAATATATTTTCGTTGTGATTCTTAAGCACCCAATTCCTGGGGTCAATTTTAGATCCTTGCGCACTAAATGAAACCATGTTGTCAGTAATAGTCGCAGGATTATTCAATATCAATTCGACAGTTGCCGAAGTGACATCTTTATACGCCGAGGTACTTACGGTAGTTTTAGGCACACCAGCCCAAACATCCAAAGTAGGAGTGATACTGAGACTCGCTGAACGCAAGGCCGCCTTTATCGTACATCTTCCAGTACCATTTTTTCGGAACACAGCTGTTCTCGTCCCTTGTCCCGAAATCAATTGCAAGTTTCCATTGCTTGTGCTCCATTGTATAGAAGTTCCGGACGGAAGATCTTGGATGGTATATGTCCCCTGACTACAAACAACAGTGGGTCCGGAGATAGCGAGAATAGGGGCTGTCAGTGCATCGGCATATAACAACATTTCTTTTCTGATACCAATGGGAAAATTGATAACCTATAAAGGGCGTGGTTATACTTGGCTGCCAATAGAAGAAGGAATTATCAACCTTACCCCTGATTTGATGATGGCATTAAAATTACAAGTTCATTCTGAATTATTGGCTATCCGAAGTGGCAATATCGCCTTTACGATGGGAGCCAAAGGACCATTGTGGGAAAAAGTACATGCCTTCAATGGTGACATCACACAATATTAGTTATAGCAAGAACTTACTCCACAAAACGAAGTAGGTTCTTTTGTTTAATCTTATCCATTCTATTGTTGTATCAACCTATCCATATCCTTTGCAATCTTTTGGTTAGTGATTTGGGCGTAGATCTGTGTGCTGGCAATGGACGAATGCCCCATCATCTTGGCAATGCTCTCCATCGGGATACCAGCCTCCAAACTTAGCGTACCGAAGCTATGCCTTGCTACATGCCAAGTCAGCGGAGTGCGAATACCACAAGCCAATCCAACGGCTTTGAGGCGAGTGGATAGTTTGCCTTTGCTCATCGTATCGGGAAATATCTTGTAATCTCCTTTGCTTTTCTCCTTTGTGTAAAGTGAAAGTAACTGTTCCGCTATCGGATGCAATGGTATCAGGCTCTTGACTTCCGTTTTCTGTCTTGCTTTGCGGATATACCGCTTCCCTTCGCTATTCGTTTCGATTTGCGAAGCTCCCAAACTCTGTAAATCAGCAAATGCCAATCCAGTAAAGACGGAGAAAAGAAACATCCTTCGACTTAGTTCCTCCCTTCCTCTTGCAACGGGAATGTTCTGTAGCATATTCTACCATTACCTTCGCTTTAATAAGCATAGCCTTGATTTCTCGGAGGAGTACAAAACTCTTGGATATTCGCTCCGAGAGTTTTTGCAGTATATCGGAGGAGAAAAAGAATCTTTTTCAGATGCTCAACATTGCGGAATGTTGCTAAATTTATTAATTATAATATAGTTTATGATTTTTTTGAGATCGGCTTTATGGTGCCTGAGTAAGATGTCTCGAAACTAAAAAAATGCTTATTGACAAGACCAATAACGATTAATTTAGTATATTCGAATGGAGTTGTTATTTTTGCATCCAAAAGAATTAAAAAAACTCACAATCCTTCAGGAAATTTGCAAATGGTTTTAGTGATTTTAAATCTGTTGATTTCCCACGCTCATCTTCTATTGTTGCTAAATGCTCGTAAGACTTTATCTCATTTTTCAAATACCTTAGTGAGACGCGGAGAACGAGTCAAAGCTCTGTCACGATACTTCTTGAATGTATCGATATGAGAACGTTCTATATCCCCACCAGAATACGGAGACCTACTACTCATTCCACGTCTATTGCTTACACAGCATCCTATTTCATTATCTATACCGTCATTATTAAAATATTCAACGAGTTCGCACATCAAGTCAGATGGATAATCTTCTTTTTCTGGCATATTTCCTAAAAATTCTTCCTATAACCATGGGCACGACACCAATTCTATGACACATCTGGGCAATTTGTTGTAGCTTTTATAAGATAATCTTTTAGGAACAAGCCATCAATAGTTCCATCTGGTTGTGTCCCGTGTACATCATGATAATGATAGAAGAAGTTCCATGCTAGTCTTGCCAGCTCTAGCTTATTACGACGTTCAGCTTTTGTTAGCTCACGTTCTTCTCTATAGCCTTCATCTTCCAGAAAAAGCCAACTGTACTAATTCCATCATCATCTCTGGTTCTGTATTAACAAGATGTATCAAGTGAAATTCAGAATCATCCAAATAATGTTTCAGATGGTCGTACATTGCAAGTTCTAATAGCAATAACTTACCTTTTGCTACTGCTTCATTTGGCAATTGTACACATTTTAGGATTTCGGAAATATAATATGACTCTCGCAAAAAGTACATTCAGCTTTCCGTTATCAAAGCATTCTATTAACACCTCAAGCCACAAAGTGCTATTAATAAATGTTCTAAACTTATCCTGATAAATAAGACTAAAAAAATTTCAGCATACCTACCAACACCTCTCAAACGCTCTATGGCATACACTACATTATCTACAGTCAATCCCCATAGCCCAACGTTCTCCCAGTATTCCTTTTTGAAGTAAACCGGGAAGAGTGTCAACAATAGTAGAAATCTCAGGTATGACATCAGGTGAACACAAAATGATGCCGATATTATTCTGAGAAATGGATTTAAGCTCATTTATATATCGCAAATATTTTTTTCCTTACCAAAAATCATAAAAATAATGTCCTAAAATACTTTCTAACGAACTTATTGTCTAGCATCTTCTTAGAATATAGCTCAAACACATCGTATAGTTTGCTGTCACCACTAAGTTCAACTATTGCCTCCGCTAATCCATCAGTGCTACCTACGCAACTAGGCATAGTCCAAATAGCATCCCATCCTTTGGTTGCAATTATGTTTTTCTAAGATAGCCTTTCTGAATATTCTAGATTCTTTTATTTGCTCCTTGAAATCTCTATCAGAATCCTCTAATTTAACCAAATATTCAGCAAAAATAACACTTGTTTCTAATGACTACATCATCAGACTCAATTCTTGCAAGCAATTCTTGTAATTGTGCTAGCCTTTTCATCCTTGATAGCCCAAGTAGCTGATTTGCAACGAATATGACAATTTATGTTTTTTTGCGTAAACATTCCACGATTGCCTCGTTTCCTTTCATTTTCTCATCATTCTCAGTAAATACAGACATGATCATGGAATGTGAACTGCCCATATAGTCATTTGTTGCCAAGTCGATCAATTTACAGATGTTTTTCAGAGTTCATCTCAATGATAGAAAGTAGCAGTTTTGTTACAGCATTAACGTCAGTAGCTGGTATGGGAGAAATGTATGTAGGAGATTTTTATTTGGTCACTATATCTCCAGCGAAAATGTGATGTTGGCATAAATACAGTTTGTTTTTATACCATCCAATAGTTTGTAACATATTTCACTTATTTCTATTGGGTATCGTTCTGACAATGAATGTAAGATTTCCAGCCTCTGAGAAAAAGGTTGCCAAGGTTTGTGGCAACATAAAACGATATATGCTGTATAGACTAGCGCTAGGTCTGTTGGAATAATTGCTGTCGTTGGGGAATCTGCAAAACTCTAAAAAGAATTGCAGTCACACATTGTAGATATCTTATATCCCATGCCAATTTCTCAAGACAAAAGAGCAATTCACTATAATATATTTCGGTTCCTGCAATACTATATTCCGAATGTTTAACTTCAAAAAAACCTTGCTTAGGATAGGCATTCCTGCTTTTTATATCACCTTCTAAGTAAGCTAAAAAAAGATGAGGGAGAGCTCTCTGCTATCCACTGTAGATTGTTTCTATTACTTAAGAACCTCTCTAAAGTGAAGTCTTTCAATTTACTTGCTATATAAGTGTCTATCCACCCTGTTGATATTCCTTGAGCTTCCATTACAACAGCCATTATGGTTGTTGATTGCAACAGACCTGTACGAAGGTGTCCTGAATATAGGTGTTTGTCTTGCCAAAAGCGCATATCAGTAGCATCACGCTTGGCGATAACTTCGGGATCGTCATCTTCTAATACCCAATCAACACATTCCTTAAGATGATCAATCGTATCGTTGCTAATTTCTCTTTGGATTCGCGAAATAAATAATTTCGGTGAACTGACCTGCCATACACTCTCCAACTTTTAGAAGAGGAGACTCATCGCTATTGAGTAAAATTTGCAGACCTTTGTCAAATTCCGTATAATCCATCCCTGCCAAGCTCTCAACAATCTGCTTGTCGCCATTACGTGTCTCGTCCCAAGAGCCTAACAAAAACGCAGGTATATAGTACCTATTATATTTAGGCTTTAACCATGCTTCTTTTTCACGGTTGATACCTAAAGTTCTCCTTAATAGTGCTGATTCTCTTTTTGTCTCAATAATGAGATTGGATATAGTATTACTTTCAAAGCCACATGCTTCAAGGGCTCTTCTGAAACCGTCTCTATTTACTGTGGGCAGAATTATTTTACCTGCGTAGGACGATTTGTCGGCAGGAGTTCCACACAAGATAATACTATGCCCTTTACTTACAGCATAATTGGGATTCTCCTGTACATTCGTAATAATAATAAGCGAAGTTTTTTTCGTTCAGAAACTCTCTGTATGTTTCCGCGTTCTCTACCATCAATGTTCGACTAACATCTTCTGGACTCTCTTTCATTATTGTAGCTACAGAGAAAGCAAAGGCGTCGCTAAGGCTTGAAGATTCAACACTTACAAACTTGGGAGTATGGCATGCTGTCAAGATCTCTTCAGAAGCTTCCTTTCTACCAGATAGCACAATGTCATATCCGAGTTTCAAACCATTAGCACCAGTCGCCCACATTTCCCAATATGTTATAGCATCTTGGACTCCTCTATTTAAAAGTTGTTGAATTTTTTTGAGAAATCTTATCAAGTCCTTCTTTTTTGCCTATTTATTGCCTCTATTACATCATCTACCTTGAGAAAGCCCTTCCGCATCTCAATTTGCATGATTTCATTCTGGTGTGCAAGTATAAACTGATTGCATTTAGAATCTCTCAAAATTTCTTTAGCCCATAATCGCAACAGCTCGCACTCTTTAGGATGACGTCCCTTCGAAGTGTGAGTTATAATTTCCTTAAGACCAACAAAATGTTTGATCATGTCGTCTTTTTGCTCTTTCCTTAGTATCTTGTGGCACATTCCACTGATCTAACGCACGATGATAACAAGCTTCCAGTCGCTCATCTAAATCTTTTTGTCGGCACCGGCAAACAATTAGCCACATAAGATATTGCAAAACTAATTGCAGTTGATAAAATAGTATCCATATTCTTAAAAAAAACCACAAGTTTAAAGCGTTTATCTTTTCGAACTCACTCTCCACTCTTTCCGTTCAGTCTACTAGCAGTTTCACATACCAAAATCTCGTCCGATGGGTAGTGGAATAGAACTGCACGCATCATATCAAGGCGATAGCTGAACCTTCATCCCTCATATTTATGAGGGATGAATAAAAGTAGATGTTCTTTGTTGATGAGTTTTATTCTGAATTATTGCCTTCAAAAATACTCGTTTCATATATAGAAAGGTATTTGTTGCGCATGATAATCAGATGGCCTTCGAGTAAATCTGTATAAAATTGTATAATATTATCGTATGTTTTGCGCAATCTTTATTTCATTCACTCTTTTTTTTTAGCATTCTTCACTATCAACCTATCCATATCCTTTGCAATCTTTTGGTTAGTGATTTGGGCGTAGATCTGTGTGCTGGCAATGGACGAATGCCCCATCATCTTGGCAATGCTCTCCATCGGGATACCAGCCTCCAAACTTAGCGTACCGAAGCTATGCCTTGCTACATGCCAAGTCAGCGGAGTGCGAATACCACAAAGCCAATCCAACGGCTTTGAGGCGAGTGGATAGTTTGCCTTTGCTCATCGTATCGGGAAATATCTTGTAATCTCCTTTGCTTTTTCTCCTTTGTGTAAAGTGAAAGTAACTGTTCCGCTATCGGATGCAATGGTATCAGGCTCTTGACTTCCGTTTTCTGTCTTGCTTTGCGGATATACCGCTTCCCTTCGCTATTCGTTTCGATTGGAATCTTTTCTTCTGCACATTCGCATGAACAAGATATTTTTTTCTCCTTTCCGCATCCTGCTCCCATCCACAATAACAGAAAGAGTGCGCTAATCCATAAAATGAACTTCGTCTTCATTTCTCATCATGTTTTTCGTTAATCACAAGCTCCGCTTCCGGATCGATTTATCTCACTGCGCCTCCGGGGTGCGGTTCCTAAGGGCGCCCAAATAGGTCTGGTGGAGTATTCCCTATGATTTTTCATACGACTGGCTCGCCAAATATTCGGCGTAAATATAGTGGATACAATTGTAATACGAAAGTGCTTTCTACAATTCTGGGTGTGTTATCCATAAAAGAGCTCTTTTTTTCCTACAAATCAAACTTTTTCATTCGACGAAAGACTTTGCTCTCCCCTATTCTCGCTTCTCGTATCCTATGGAACTCACAGAGAGGAAAAAAATTTTTCTGATAAGTGATCATTCGTCAGGCGCCCGTCAAGTCTGATATGAACGCAAGAGGAAATGCCCTTCGCCATCGACAGCATTTCGACGAGGAACTGCTATCTGATCATCGAAGGGTGAGCCTTCGTAGCCATTGCGGGGCTTTCGCCGACTCCAAAACTTTTCATGTGACGTTTGCCGAAGATTTTTAGCACCTTTGCGAGCGAGAAATGAGATGTCTTATGACTACAGCAAAGTAACGAAAGCAGGAGAATCTCGCTCGTTTCCTATTCGTTCCCTTTAGGCGAGTAGGGTGATCAGTATCCACTCACTGACAGGCTCTTAAAGTTCCATTCTTTTGTTTTGAGGGGGAGTCAAGGGGGAATTACTTTCCCTGATACTTTTTTGAGGACGGGGAAAAGGGGAATCCTTCCCGGGGTATTTTTTTGATGAGGAGTCAAGGGAGAATCATTTTTCCCGGATACTTTTTTTGGAGGTGAGGCGATGGGGATTTCTTTTTGGAGATGTTTTTTTGAGGAGTGTCAAATAAGGAATGTTTTTTTCAGGGGATACTTTTTGATGAGGATCTAATGAGGAATGTTATTCGGGAATACTTTTTTTGGGGGGCAAGGCGAAGGGGAATCCTTTTCGGGGATACTTTATCGAGGAGGAGTCAAGGAGGAATTATTTTCCCGGATACTTTTTTTGAGGGTGGGGTAAAGGGGAATCCTTTTTCTGGAGTGTTTTTTTGAGGGTGGGGGAAAGGTGGTATGCTTTTTGAATAGCCTTATCATAGAGCAATTTATGAACAATGAAAACTGAGAAGAAGACAAATGCCGCCAGACTATTGGACAAGGCGGGCGTGATCTATGAGACAGTCCCTTACGAGGTGGACGAGAACGATTTGGCGGCGACACATGTGGCCGAGCAGTTGCACGAGGACATCGCACAAGTTTTCAAGACGCTCGTCCTCCGTGGCGACCGAAACGGACTCTTTGTCTGTGTCATCCCCGGCGATGCCGAGGTAGACTTGAAAAAAAGGCAGCACACGTGTCGGGCAATAAGCACGTATCCATGCTACCAATGAAAGAGCTGCTCCCCGCCACAGGCTATATCCGCGGCGGATGCTCGCCCATCGGCATGAAGAAACCCCTCCCGACCTACATTCACGAGTCCTGCACCCACCACCCACACATCTACGTCAGTGCGGGCCGTCGCGGCCTTCAACTCAAGCTCTCCCCCACCGATCTCACGACCTTCGTCGGCGCCACCCTGGCAGATCTCGTCGAGGATCGGTAACCGCCCAAACGTAACAAAGGCAGCCGAGGGACATCGCTGTCTCTCTGCTGCCTTTTGATTGCTTCAAGCGGAGCCGATGCAACGCATCAGCCCCCGCCGAATGGCTTCCGGTCAATAGCCGGGGTTCTGCTTGATATCGGCATTGGCATCCGTCTCAGCTTCAGGAATGGGTAAAACGATACGGAAGTAAGTCCGATCGAATTTGCGAGACTGGGGCATCGTCAGCGTGTAGTGATAGCCCTTTTTCGCCTCGTCCGTGTAGCGTACAATCGTCTGATTGTTACGCATGGCGTCGAAGAAACGATGACCCTCGCCAACCAGCTCCTTACGACGCTCGATAAGGATCCTATCTACCGTCGCATCAGCCTCAGATACAGGTGTAGCCTTCGGGTTTGCACGCTGCACGATGGCGTTCAGATACTTCGCGGCCGCCGCCTTATCATTCAGCTTGGCTGAGGCCTCGGCTGCAATCAGATAAGTTTCCGAAAGACGGAGGATGGGCACGTTATTCAGACGCATTTCACCCTGACTATTCTCCGGGAACTTGTTGATCCAGACCTTGTCTTGACCGAACTTTTTCTGCATGTCCTCGTCACGTGATGCCAGCATGGCTGTCAGGCGCACGTCGTTGGAGTCGGCTTGTAGTAGCTCGCAGAAGCTCTTCGTAGCGATGGCATCGTTGTAACCGAATTCATTGTACAGGTAGGCAATACCCTCGCGGTCGGTATAGTCGTCCGTGCTGGTGTTGAGCAGCTCAAGGAGCATCTCCTTGTTGTGCGCGCCAGAGGTTTTATCCCACACGTTGGCGGCATACTCTTCGTTCGTCCAAAGTTTATACGGCGAGTTTTCGATTACCTCCACAGCCTCTTTGCGTGCATTCGCATTGTCGCCCATATAGAGATACACCCTCGCCAAGAGAGCCTTGGCTGTCCAATGGTTGATGTAACCATTCGTCATCGTCTTGTAGAGCTTGTTGTCATCGATAGCCTTGCGTAGGTCTTTGACCACTTGCTCATAGACTTCCTTCACGGTGTTTCGCTGTGGAAGGGCATTTGTTGCCAGTGGCTTCAAAACGATGGGTACACCGAGGCTGGCACCGCCATCCATCGTATAAGGATAGCCGTAGACACGGACCAAATCGAAGTGGATGAGGGCACGCACCACGAGGGCTTCGCTATAGATCCTATCAATATTAGCCTGTTCACTCTCCACTTTGGGCTTCACCACACTGCCTTCCACGGCTGCAATGATGTTGTTGGCACGTCGAAGCACACGGTAAGGCGTGAACCAAATATCCGGGGCATCGCCGACGGAATAGTTCATCTCATACACCGAAGAGGTACGCTTACCAGCACTTTGCGCCTGCATATCGTCACCACGCACATCGCCGTAATAGATCATACGAGCGGTATAGTACTGAGTATACGTGTGGTCGCCCTGCAACCCGTCATACATACCGATCCGAGCGGCATTCAGTTTCCCTAAATCCGTCAGGGCATTCTCGGTACCGATACCATCCGATGGCTCCAGATCGAGCCAGTCGCCCGAGCAAGCGTTCAACAACAGTGCGATGGCTGCAAAGAGGGCGATATTCTTTATCGAAATCCTTTTCATGTTGGTATTCTGTTTTTACTGATTGATTAAAAGCCTAATTCTACACCGAAAGTCACTGTGCGCATGGCCGGAGCCCTAAAATAGACAACGCCACTGGGCGTGTTTTCCGGATCTACATAGAGGTCCTTCGATTTGAAGGTTAGCAGATTGTTACCCGACATATAGGCGCGGATCCTGTCAAAGCCCGCTTTCTTGGCCAGTTTGGTCGGCAGGGTGAATCCTAAGGTGAGATTCTTCAGGCGGACATGATCAGAGGAGAGCAACCAGCGAGAGGAGTGAACGGCTCTGTTGGCAGTGGAGAAGAGTGGCAATTTGGCGTTATCACCCGGATTTTTGCCACGTGTCTTCCTTCTTGTAGTACGACGGAATGGCGCCATACATGAGGTATCTACCGCCACCATTAGAGTGGAGCCAGTTTACACCGTCATATACCTTGCCACCGAAGGAATAGGTGAAGGTGAAGTTCAAGTCGATGAACTTCCACGTCAAAGTATTCGTCAAGCCGCCCGTCACCTTCGGGTCTGCATACCCTATGATGGTCTTTCTTGCCTGACTCTCGTCTGTAGTCGTTTCGCGAGCATGCGCATCATTCGTGTTCTTGTAATACAGTTCCTTTCCCGTCTTCGGGTCTACACCGGCATATTCATAAGCATAGAAGGCATTGTAAGGCTCACCAATACGGTGAACAACACGACCGTCAGGAATCTGATTCTGCTTTCCATCGAGCGTCAAGACCTTGTTTTTTTGTTATGGGCCAGTGTCAGGGTCGTGCTCCATGTGAAGTCTTTCTTCTGCACATTGGTGGAGCGCAACTCCAGTTCAATACCGCTATTACGCATCGCACCGATGTTCACCAGCTCATTCGCCTCGTTATCGCGGTTCACAAAAGCCAACGGTTCCGGAGATGGGGCGTTCTATAAGAAGATCCTGCGTTTTTACGGGTGTACCACTCTACGGTCAGGGTAAAGCGATTGAAAAAAATGTGAGGTCGATACCAGCGTTGAAAGCATAGTTCTTCTCCCACTTTAGATTGGCATTACCTGGCGTTGATTCGCTTGTTCCGACTTGGCCGTCGTAGTTATAGCCGAAACTGTAGACGGGCAGGAAGTCGTAATAGCGCCACGGCTGCGTACCATTCACACCATACGAGGCGCGGATTTTTGTATCCGTCACCTTCTCACGGATTGACTCCATGAAAGGTTCGTTCGTCAGACGCCATGATCCCGAGAGCGACCAGAAGTCACCCCAACGGTTAGCCTTAGCCAGACGTGAAGAACCATCGCGGCGATAGCTCGCACTCACATAATACTTGGAGTCGTAGTTGTAATCCACACGGCCGAGGTAAGACAGCATGCGGTACTCACTGATATGACTCGACGAGTTGTTGGTGGCTGCATTCTCGATTTCCGGTTTCGGATCTTCAAGGTTCGCATAGTTGCTACCTGCGGAGTAGGTATTCTCATGTTTGTATGCCTCCGTCTCGTAACCCAGCAGGACGCTCAGGTTGTGTACCCGGTCGAACGAGCGATCGTAAGTCAGCTGTGTCTGCGTGTTGAGTTTGGAGGTGTTGATCATGTATTTCTGGAACACGCCGTTGGCCGTATGACCGTCCAATGACTTCGGGCTCCACCAAGCAGAGCTCGCATTCTGGTTGAAGTCGTAGCTGAGGACTTCCTTCAGCTTCAGCCCCTTGATGATGGTGTATGTACCGGAGAGGGTGTTGAAGGTGCGGGTCAGCTTGTTCTTATTCCATGTGTATTTGATGGCGCGAAGTGGGTTGGCCCAACTGTCACCAATAGCGGGGAAGTAGCTGGCCAACGTCCCATCCTTGTTGTATGGATAAGATGATGGGGAGACCATAGACGAGAAAGCCATAATCGGACTGGAGAAGCTGTAGCCCTCACTGACGGAGCTTTGGTCTGTGAAACCAAAGAGTGAGTTGACATCGATCGTCAGTTTGTCGCTGGCTTGATGCGATACGTTCACGCTACCCGTGATGCGATCCATCCCAGAGTTCTCGAAGATACCCTCCTGCTTGGAGTAGGAAATGGAGCTGTAGAACTTCGTCTTTTCATTACCGCCCTGTGCACTGACGTCGTAGTTTTGATACTTACCCGTGCGAAGCAGCTGTTTGCGCCAGTCCGTCCAGCCCGACCAGGGTTTCGGGGCATACGTGTCGATATTGGCATCGGCATAAGCCTTTGGCCTCAGCGTCCGATTTGCCTTCGTTGTACTTAGCATAGTTCTGCAAGCCGAAGTGCAACATTTCACGACGTGCATCGCCGTCCAATGTTGGGCGATAATCCACAGCCATGTTAGAGAAACCCCAGTTGGCCTTTTAGGTTGAAGACCGTCTTTCCTGCCTTACCCTTCTTCGTTGTGATGACGATCACACCGTTGGCGGCGCGCGATCCGTAGAGCGAAGCGGCGGCAGCATCCTTGATTACAGTGATGTTCTCAATGTCGTTGCTGTTCAGCGTGGAGAGGATACTCGTTCCGGCGTCGGCATAATTGAAACCAGACATGTCGCCTGAGAGCATGGGCACACCGTCGATGACATAGAGCGGATTGTTGCCTGCATTGATAGAGCCCATACCGCGAATGCGTATGCTCTCCGTGGCACCGGGCTGACCAGACTCAGAATTGATCTGCACACCGGCTACATTACCGGCCAGCTTGTCCGACACGCTCGTCACGGGCACGTCCTTCAGCTTGTCCGTGCTCACCGTCGCGGCCGAGCCCGTGAAGGAGCTCTTCTTAAACGTACCGTAGCCGGTGACGACGACCTCGTCCAGCAGTTCGGCGTCTGATCTCAGGATCACTCGGATACGCGGACTGACAGCGACTTCCATCGTCTGCATGCCCACATACGAGATCACCAACGTTCCGTTGGACGGTGCCGACAGTGCAAACTCTCCATCGATGTTTGTCACCGTCCCTGTGGTGGTACCTTTCACCAGCACAGAAGCGCCGATCACGGAGTTCTCCCTGCTCATCCACGATAGTGCCTTGCACCCTGTGTCTGAGCCATCGCAACTCCTATTCCGATCAGGAATAGAGCCATCAGCATAAATAACTTCCTTTTCATACTTCCGTTTTTTTAATTGATTGGTATTATCTGTTGATTAGTGCCTTGAAGGTATGGCAGGGCGTAGGCTGACGGCCCGCGTATGGTTTCGGCTCCGTCCCTTCTTGCTCTGCTTAGTCAACCTATTTTTTTCATTTTCACGTATTCTACATGTTTGTGCTATCGATTCTTTGCCTTTGCGCGGCCAAAGATATACGCTTTTACACATAGGCAACTTTCTGTTCGAGAAATTGAAATTTGTCAACCTCGCGCGCGGTTTTTCAGCCATTTTTACCGTCCATCCAAGTGTTTTTGGCCTATCAACGACGATCCGGCCTTCGTTTAGCGAGTATTCTGCCTCGTTGCATGTCGTCGGAAGCGCATTATCCCCAGTTGACAGCCGTTCCTCTTTCGTCGAAGACTTACTGCGATGAATTACGGTCTCTCTCCTTTCGTATACCTCCTTTTATCTGCTATGAAAATCATTATACACTTGAATAAGAACTTTCATAGCCTATGAGAATCATTATACGTACAAATAAGAGTATCTATAGCCTATGAAAAAAATCATTATACACTCAAATAAGAGCCTCTATAGCCTATTAGGATTATTATGCACTCGAATAAGAACTTTCACAGTCTATGAGGATCATTATACGTAAAAATAAGAGTCTCTATAGCCTATGAGGATCATTATACACTTGAATAAGAACTTTCATAGCCTATGAGGATCATTATACACTCAAATAATAGTACCTATAGCTTATGAAAATCATTATACGCTTGAATAAGAACTTTCATAGGCTATGAGGATTATTATGGGATTGAATAGGAGCTTCCATAGCCTATGAAAATAATTATATACTCGAACAGAAACTTTCATAGCCTATGAAGATCTATTTTCAATGGAAAAATTCTTGTCATAGCAGGTGTCACGCGATTTTCAGGCGTGGATCGGTCGGATTCGGACGGAGTGAACGTTTCGACGGAGAGAGAAGCCACGACGACAGGCAGCGGACCCGTTTATGGCCGCGAAAAAGCCGTCTACGGACTTTCAAATCGATTCCTACACTCCGAAGATCTCAATCAGGCTTCTACTTTTGCGGCCTATAATTCAATAATTCATAAGGAAATGCCTGAGATCTCACGATTGGGTATCAAGATGCCCGAATCGCCGATACGGAAGCTGGCGCCGTTGGCCAACGAAGCAAAAAGCCAGAGGAATCAAAGTGTATCACCTAAATATCGGCCAGCCCGACATCCCGACGCCCGAGGTTGGCCTCGAGGCGCTGCGGCGGATCGACAAAAAGGTGCTTAGTTACTGTCCGAGCGATGGGCTGCCCAGCCTGCGCCAAAAGATGGCGGAGTACTACGGACGGTTTGCGATCGAGGTCACGCCGGACGAGATTTTCATCACCACCGGCGCCTCCGAAGCCCTTACGCTGGTCTTCCCGGCCTGCCTCGACCCGGGTGACGAAATCCTGATCCCGGAGCCGGCTTATGCCAACTATATGTCGATGGCCATGTCGTGCGGTGCGGTGGTCAAGACGGTGCTCTCGTCCATCGATAACGGCTTCGCACTGCCCCCCATCGAAGCGTTTGAGGAGGCCATCACGCCGCGCACAAAGGCCGTCCTGCTCTGCAACCCGAACAACCCCACGGGCTATGTCTACACGCGGGAGGAGCTGGGGCACATCCGCGACTTAGTGCGCCGCCACGACCTCTTCCTCTTTTCGGACGAGGTCTACCGCGAGTTTCGCTACACGGACGCGCCCTATGTCTCGTCGTTCCACCTCGAAGGCATCGAGCCGAATGTGGTCATGTTCGACTCCATGTCGAAGCGTTACAGCGAGTGCGGCATCCGCGTCGGAGCGATCGTGACGAGGAACGCGCGGGTGCGTAAAAGCGTGATGAAATGGGCGCAGGCACGCCTCAGTCCGCCGCTTTTGGGGCAAATCGTGGCCGAGGCGTCGATCGATGCACCGGAGTCGTATCTCAAGGGTGTTTATGAGGAGTACATCCAGCGACGCGACTTTCTGGTCAAGCGGATCAACGAGATTCCGGGTTGCTATTCGCCACTACCGATGGGCGCGTTTTATACGGTAGCCAGTTGCCGGTGGACGACGCCGACAAGTTCTGCGCCCGGTGCCTCCGCGACTTCTCGTACGAAGGGCAGACGGTGATGATGGCGCCTGCGTCAGGCTTTTATGTCACCCCGGGTTACGGGCGCAATGAGGTGCGCATCGCTTATGTGTTGGAACGAGACGAGCTGGCGCGCGCGCTCGACGTCTTGGAGGCCGCGCTTACGACCTATCGTGACAGATGGAACAAGCGTTGACGGTGGCCGAGCCCACACCTATTCATAAGGAAGCGTCGGGTCATGAACGTTGAGCTGTTTATCGCCCGACGCATCCACTTCGGTGGCAAAGCCGACCAGGGGAAGACGCGCATCACGCCGCCAGCGGTGCGCATCGCTGTGGCCGGCATTGCCATCGGCTTGGCTGTCATGATCCTCACCGTGGCCATCGTGGTGGGCTTCAAGCAGGAGGTGCGTGACAAGGTGATCGGCTTCGGGTCGCACATCCAGATCACCAATTTCGACAGCAATTCATCTTACGAGACGGTCCCCGATCCACGTGAGCGACAGTCTGCTGGACATGCTCCGCCAGACGCATGGCGTGCGACACGTCGAGGCCTTCGCCACCAAGCCGGGGCTACTCAAAACCGACACCGATTTCCAAGGTATCGTCCTGAAGGGCATTGGTTCGGATTACGATTGGGGCTTCTTCCGCAAGCACCTCGTGGAGGGCCGCCCCTTTAGCGTCACTCCCGGACGGATGACAACCAATGTGCTCATCTCGCGCCATCTGGCCGACCTGCTCCGCCTACGTTGCGGCGACTCCTTCCTTGCCTACTTCGTGCAGGGATGATATCAAGGCCCGCAAGTTTCGCATCAGTGGCATCTACGATACGGGCTTTTTCGGACTACGACCACCTCTTCGTCCTTGCCGACATCGAACAGATTCGCACCCTGAACGACTGGCCCTCCGACGCGGTCAGTGGATTGGAGCTACTCGTCGACGACTACGATCGTCTCGACGAGACCGCCGAACGATGTCGACACCCTCCTCCTCAACCGTCGAGATAACGCAGGCAACACCTACTTCGTCCGCTCCATCCGCGAGCTGAACCCGATCATCTTCAATTGGCTCGACCTACTCGATCTGAACGTAGCCGTGATCCTCGCACTTATGATGGCAGTCTCGGGGTTCACCATGATCTCCGGCCTACTGATCATCATCCTCGAGCGCACGAACATGATTGGCATCCTCAAAGCCGTCGGCCAACCGGATCGCAGCCTACGGCGTGTCTTCCTCTACATCTCCAGCTTCTTGATCGGCCGCGGCATGCTCTGGGGTAACGTCATCGGACTCGCCTTGTGCTGGGTGCAGTGGCAATTTCGCCTGCTCACCCTCGATCCTTCGATCTACTATCTCGACGCCGTACCCATCCGTCTCAGCATCTGGTCATGGCTGCTTATCAACGTCGGTACACTCACCGTTTCGTTGCTGATGATGTTGGCACCTTCATACCTAATCACCAAAATCAATCCCGCCCGCACCATCCGCTTCGAGTAGAAGATTCTCGTCCATGCTTTGCGCGTATAGAAATCATTTTACATTTGCGCGCTCTTCAGCGAAAGGAAAGATGCCAGAGTGGTCGAATGGGCCGCACTCGAAATGCGGTGTACGGGTGACTGTACCGGGGGTTCGAATCCCTCTCTTTCCGCCGGAAGGCTCCAAGAGGACTTCAGCAAAGGAGTCAGTTAAGCCTTCAAACTCATAGATAATCGTTGTGAAATCAAGGTTTTACAGCGATTTTTCTTTTGTATATACCTGATCGCCTGACGGCATAACCCTATGTTTTGACAGTCACCTTTCGGTCATATTCTGCTACACTTCCTGCTACACAAAAAAACGAGAGCAGCAAAAAAATGTAGCAGTGACGGGATTAGTGAATACCATATTGACGGCATTAATTCTCTCTGTTTCATCGTACTCAAGTTGAACTTTGCAGCCGAAAAGCTGCATAACACAAAAACGATGCAATATGAGAATGAACTTCAAGGTCTCCTTCTACCTACGCTCGAACTACGAGAACAAAGAAGGAAAGTCACCCGTTATGCTTCGGATCTTTTTTTGGGTGGAGAGATGACAAACTTCGGTACGACGAAGATTTTTCGTGAAGAAGTCCCTTTGGAGCAATGCCACAAGTCGACTCAGAGGAAGAACAACCGAAGCCTTGTCGGTAAACGCAGCGCTGGATGCCATCTCCACGACACTCTACGGGATCTATCGCAAGTACGAGAACGACGAGTCGCTGTCATTAGATTTAATCCGGACTGTTTATTTCGGTAAGAACAGAGAGTTCACCTCTTTCCTCCCAGTCTTCGATAAGTTCTTGGAAGACATCAAGCAGCGTGTCGGTAAGACCATCGGTGCGGACAGCTTGCAGAAGTACAGCGTGCTAAGGAGGCACTTTGCCGAATTTCTCATGTACAAGTACTCCCGCAAGGACATCGGGCTGAATGAGTTTACCCCAGCCGTCGTCCAAGACTTTCATCTCTATATGAGTACGGTTGCGGGATGTGCCTACAACACCTCTGTCAAGAAGGTAAAAACACTCAAGACCATAACGATCTATGCCCAAAAGCGAGGCTTTTTGCTTCATGACCCCTTTGTCAATCATCATTTCCACATGGAGCCAGTAGATAGAGGCTTCTTGACGGACGAAGAGATCCTTCGAGTGGCTAACAAGAATTTAGGTATCCAGCGACTGGAGTTGGTGCGGGACATCTTCATCTTTTCCTGCTTCACCGGACTGGCCTACATCGATGTGTCTAACCTCACGCCCGACCACATTGTGACGATGGACGACAAACAGTGGATCATGACCAAGCGACAGAAAACAAGCGTGGAGACCAATGTGCTGCTCCTCGACATCCCGAGAGCAATCATCGCGAAGTACAGCCACAAGACGTATCGGGACGGTAAACTCTTCCCCGTCCTGACGAATCAGAAAAACCAACTCGTACCTCAAGGAGATCGCCGACCTCTGCGGGATCAAGAAGAAGCTGACTTTCCATCTTGCCCGCCACACCTTTGCCACCATGTCGCTAAGCAAAGGCGTCCCCATCGAATCTGTATCCAAGATGTTGGGGCATACGAACATCCGCACGACGCAGATCTACGCTCGCATCACGAACAAGAAGATCGAACACGACATGGAGCAACTGTCCGAGAAGCTCGGCAAGTTCAACTCCGCGATGGGGATCTGATACAATAGCCAAGTCACATCAAAAAAACAGAAACACGATATGAAAACAACAAGCAAAAAGGAGTTCTCCTATTACCGACTGCGATTAGAATCCTATTTGAAAGATTATCACCCCGAACGGCTGGCCGACGAGGCGTTTATCCGTGCCCGATCGGACGCCGCGGCCGAGGCCTATGAAGACGCCTTTCGGCAAGGCTATCCCGTTCTCGAAGCCGGGTATATCGCTACGGAAGTCCTCTTCGCAGGGACTGCATTTTTTTCGCCGTATTACATGCTCGAACAGATTATCGAGAACGAGTTCGCCAACGTGGTTCCGCCTGAACGTGCCGCGGACTTTGCGCTGCGGCTGTTGCAGAGTGACACTATCCGCGAGACCATTGCGAAGTACGAGCCGGGCGACGATTTCGACGGCAGTTCGGAGTACGACCAGCTCTACACCGAGCTCACCGGCGTCATCGTCGAACTACTCGAGGCGGACGGCGTGAAGGTGCTGCCGTAGCCTTCTTTTTTTCATCCCGTTTCATTCGGCCGTGGCATCGCGCTGCGGCCGTTTTTTTATACCCCAACACCTAAAATATCCTATTCCGAGGATCTTTCCTCTACGGGTTTCCCTGCTTCCACTTTTTTTGTTTGCGGCTCGGAGCTGATGTCGGTTCCCCTTTCTTCGAGCCAAGGTCAGCAGACGATAAGGGTGACGTCAAGGCCAAACGCCCCCAAAGCCTTCGCCACCGATAAAATCTTCCTGCTTCACAGCGTATTTTATCGGCGTAGAGCCTGCCTTTTTTCCTCATCGTCTGCCCTTTGTTGCCCTCGAAACGAAAACCGACATACTCCGAGCTTTGAACGCAAAAAAATGTCAGCACGATATGAAAACGGAAAGATCTTATCACCCCCAAAACAGATTTGAAACGAAACGACGCCTCCTCGCATTACCGCATAAAAATCGTTTCGATCGTCATCTGTATTGCGGCGTTGAAAGCCATAGGCACTTCGGAAGAATTGACCGCCATCTTGACGGTCCTTGCGTGCGACATGAAGTCGCATAGATAATTGTTGAAATGACACTTATGGGTATCAGCTTTAACCCGCTGTTCCGTCAGCGGTAGCCTACCGACCAATGCACCTTAACGTTGTATCAAGCGGTCGGGACAAAGTACACTTTCGTAAGACAAGACAGAACCGTGAGGGAAAGTCAAGCACGGTTAGTATCATACCGTAGAGTGGCGAGGCTGGATAGTATGGTTAACGTGAGTTCGACGTAAGAAAAAGGGGTAAAAAGAAGTGGGAGTCAAGAGTGAGATTTGTATCTTTAATGCGTTGAAAATAAAGAGCAAACCCAACAATGATTCCCACCAATAAAACTGTAGCGATCTACTATCTCGTCGACGAATTCTTGAAAGAATACGACGCCGTAATCAAAAAGTCATTCCTTGGAAAAGGGTGCCCCCAAAGAAAAGGAGGAACCGCAAATTCACTATGTTCGGTAGCGAGGTGATGACGATTCTCATCCTTTTCCACTTCTCCTTTTTTCGAGATCTGAAGCATTTCTATCTCTTCGTCCGATCACGCATGAAGTCTGATTTCCCCCATACTGTGTCCTACAACCGATTTGTAGAGTTAGAGCGAAAAGTCTGTATCCCGCTTGCTGTCTTCCTAAAAAAATGAAGGCTTTGGGGCTATATCTCGAAAGACCTCTTCGAACAGCTCTTCATTGACGGAGTCCACCTCTTCACGCGTCTGAAAAAGGGTATGAAGAATGCTTTGATGCTTCAACATGACAAGATTATGCTCCGGAAAAGATCTCTGATCGAGACTGTTAACGATCAACTCAAGAATATCTGTCAAGTAGAGCTTGACCCGCCATCGTTGCTTCCCAAACTTCATTATCAATCTGTTATCGGCTTTGGCCGCTTTCTCCCTTTTTCGACAAAAAACCTTCCATCAACACCGCTGAGGAGATTGTACACACCTCTTTCCTGCCGGTTGCTTAGGTCGAACTCGCGTTATGTATGAGTTTTGTAAACATCGAGGTGAGTCGCTGAAGCCGTTGTTAGAACTACCCAATGGTTGTCCGAGTGTGGACACAATCGAAAGGGTGATTTCTCGAATTGATCCTACGGCTTTTTGCGGAGTGCCTGTCGGTCTTTGGCAGCACACTTGTCGATGACTTGGAAGGCAAACTTATCTCTATAGATGGCAAACGGATCCGCGGATCAAAATCTTCCAACTCATACACCCACATACTTTCAGCATGGGTCGATGAACACACTATCAGCATTGCGGGTAAGGCGGTGGAAGAGAAAAGCAATGAAATCACAGCCATCCCCGATGTACTTGGCAGCATTGATCTCACGGGTGCCGTGGTGAGCATCGATGCCATGGAGACGCAAACCGATATTACTCAGAGAAGATTGTGGAATCGGAGGCCGATTATGTCTTAGCTCTAAAAGGAATCACAGACACTTATCCGAAGACGTGAAAGATGCTTTTACCGGCCGTTACACGCAGTTTACAGCACATTGGATAAGGATCATGGGCGGGTGGAAGAGCGGATTTATACAGCGCTTCGAGCCCAAGAAGTCTTAGATGAATCGCAATATGAGCCATGGAGAAATTTGTCTTCTTTAGTCTAGGTCGAGCGTCTTGTCACCTTCTCCGACGGAACAGAGCGGCGTGATAAACAGTACTATTTGAGCAGTTTACCAGCCGAGGCGGTAGAGAATACCGGTGCTTATATCCGTGGCCATTGGAGGATAGAAAACAGATTGCATTGGCATCTTGACGTAACCTTCAGATCATTGTCGGGCACGCAAAGCATACGCTGCTCAGAACCTCAACACGATCAGGAAACTGGCCTTAGCCATTGTCTCACAGAGAAAAAGACAAGCTATCCATTCGAAAGAGATTATTCACCGCGGATCTCAATATCGACTATCTCAAAGAACTCCTCGAAGTTTGATGCGGTTGCCTTAGGACAATAAAAGGGTTAGAAAAGGGGCTGATTTGACCTTCTTCTATCTTTGCCGGCTCAAATTTTTTACTCGATACAATATGAAGAAGAAAAGACTTTACGCTACGCTACTTACTGCAGCCCTTTTGGCCTCTTCCGGGGGCAAAATATGGGGGCAGGCAGGCGCTATACTGAGTCCGGACGGCAATCCGAGCGGAACGGTGAAGGTGAATAACGCATTCGGCGCCGGAGAGTCCTCGATCATCAGCAACGGAACGAGTGCGACGAGAAATATACTGGAGTCCCAACTTCACGTTGAGCCCTTATCCGAATCCAGATTTCTCGTACACCGGCGGGGTAGCCTACAATCGGGCGTACACCTATCCACTTTTTGTCTCGCCGAGCTTAACCGACATCCAAATAGGTGATAACGGCGTCGATGGAAACCGTCCCAATGGAAATATGGTGATCCGAGCTTATACCGGACAGGGATACGCGCTGGGATGGATCTCCGTAATTAATCGTATTCCGGACAAAGCGATTCATCCCGACAACGTTCCCTATCCAACGAGCTACCCCGACTTAGCAGGATTGGATGCAAATACGCAGCCTAAACGATTTCTAAAATCACCAGCTGGAACTTCGCACAAGTTGATAGAGTTCTCATTCAACAAGAACAACTACACGAACTATGAGACAGAAAAATGGTATAAGTTAGGGATTGGCGATCATCCAGATTTAATTCCTCCAACGTTAAATGCTGTTGTAAGAAGCAGACATGGAGGAAAGGATGCTTTTCGCACCATGTGGAGAGCCGGTCTTTACGCCAGTCAGCTGCATAGACGATCCCAATGTGCCGGGCGGTTATATCATTAGAGTCATGCAGCATAAGATGCCAACGGGAACGTATGCAGAAACATCTTCTGGGACCTGCCCCTATCCCGGAGGCGGTATATACTTCTACGATCGACGGGTACTATACGAAGTCGTGGGATCCTACTTTTTTTCGGTCGCATAGGCAGCCCAGACAGCACGCGCAGGAATTATCCGACGGACGATGGGGTGCGTTTGGTGCAGCTGACGGGTAGCCCGATGCAGGATGCCGCTGCTTTGTCGACGCAGATCTCTCTCTCCTCTGCGGCGAACAATGGGGGATCGCTGAAAAACTATCAGCGCC
>BNJS01002996.1_pt1 | contig 104830 bp, 136 predicted proteins | sample 8540461 | NCBI WGS metagenome assembly BNJS01 (sample SAMD00202454, study PRJDB9452) | human saliva metagenome | isolation source: human saliva | place: Japan
CCTAAATAAGCTAATGTATCTTCAATTCCACGTGCTTTAGAGTTTGTTTTAAGGAAAATATCTACAGCATTTTCATGCCAACGTACTGCTTTAAGATCGTCACCTAACACCCCTGCTGCTTCTACGACTTCACGCTGCTCTTCACTATAATAAGCTAACATTTGCATAACGTTATTCTTCAAATAGAAATCTGGATCGATAAGGTAATCTGCAGTAATCAGGGTGGTCGCTGCTTTAACAATCGCATCATCGGCAGAAACCGCTATTGCTTCACGGCCATCAAACGCATATTTAATGCCTAATCGTTGTAATTTTTCAACCGCTTGCGTAATGCGCTCCGTGCTTAAGCCATACGCACTAATCTGATTATCCTGATAAAGATTATCCTGCCCGTTAATAGTTACTAATAATTGGAAACCCTCTTCATTCAGATATGGCAATAAAGCTTTAGGAGAAACCACCCACATTTCGACCCGTTGCAATAGCTGGAATGATCCCTTTTGCTTTCAATCGAGGTAGCACTTCCTCAATAATTGAAGTGGGAATACGAAACTTCGTTTTTAATATATAGTGTGTAATCAATATCAAAAGAATAGCGACTTTAATAGAATCTGGCGTGATTTTTCATGAGAGTACCTTCTTACAAGCGGTGAGATTTTGGCAAAAATTTACCAAGATTGTACTCGCTTTTCGAAGGCCATCGCAAAATTTATTTGGCGGGTATGCTAAATTCTGCCGAAAAGGAGAAAAGATGAATCAGGCAGATTTTCGCTGTTTAGAATGTACGTTTAGCATTATCTCATCATGGATTTTGTAGTCGTTGTGTACGGTTACTGGAGAAAAAACCTTATTGTGGTCTGTGCAGAATGCCATTATCAGAGTTTTCTATGCAATGTGGAGAGTGTTTAAAACAGGAACCTAAATGGCAAAGCTAGTTCGCATTGCGATGTATCAAAAAGCCGCTTTCAGATTGGATTCATCGTTTTAAATTTCAGCAACAATACTGGCTAGATAAACCGCTCGCCCGATTATTGCTGCTTTCATTAAGAGAAGCAAAGCGTACGCATGGTTTGCAATTACCTGAAGTCATTATGCCTGTGCCACTATATTGGCAACGCCATTGGTGGCGTGGACACAATCAAGCGACGCTACTTGCCCGACCGTTAGCTACTTGGTTAAATCTACCATTAGAAGAAACTGCGATTAGTCGTATTGCGCAACAACCACAGAGAGAACTTACCGCTAAAGCGCGCAGACATAAACTTCTACAAAATGCCTTTGTTGATGCACCCTAAGAAACATTATGAACGCGTTGCTTTGGTTGATGATGTCGTGACAACCGGCTCAACTATCAACGCCATCGCACGTGTGCTACAAAAAGCAAGGGTAAAAAGAAATTCAAGTTTGGACATTAGCACGTGCTTAGCCGGCTCTGACAAAATAATAGATAATTTAAAGAATAGGTTAAATAACACCGAAGATTGGTGAAAAATAAATGATCTGCACCCCAAAACCTGGACACCTAATTTGAGGTGCAGATTATGTCCTACTCTTATCAATTTCGTTTGAAAATTATCAAACTCGTCACCGAACAGGATTATGGTATCCGTGAGGTGGCTAAAATTCATAAAATTTCCCACGCTCTCGTCATTTATTGGCTAAAAGCATTTTCAGGGAAAAGAGGGCTTGATGGCGTAAAATCGCCTCATACAAACCTTCAAACACCGAAAATAGTGAAGCCAAAGATGAAAAAGAAAGACATTGAAATTCCAGAAACTACAGACTTTTCACCTAAAGCGTTTAAAACGTTACAACGAGAGCTCGCCTTGGCTCGTGCGGAGATTGCTTATCTAAAGGAGTTGGAGGCGCTCGACCGTCAAAAACAACGACAGAAAAAAAGAAAAAAATCATTGAAAGATTGAAGCCAGACCACGCGTTAAATGATTTACTTCATGTGACTAAAATGCCTCGCTCAAGCTTTTACTATAAAGAGATTAAGCGAAATTATCACGAGGTAAAAGAGGCTATCTTATCGCTGTATAAAAAGAACAGAAAACGAGATGGTTATCGCCCTATGACGTTTAAATTACGCCAAATGGGTTTTAATTTGAATCATAAAACGGTGTTAAAGCTGATGAACGAGTTAGGTATTCATTCCATTTTACGCAAGAAAAGACATGGAAAACGTGGAAAAACATCGCATATTGCCCCGAATTTGCTGAATCGTGATTTTACAGCAACAGCACTCAATCAAAAATGGGTAACGGATGTAACGGAATTTCATGTTGGGCAAGAAAAGCTTTATTTTTCACCGTTGATGGACTTGGCTAACCGAGAAGTTATTGCCTATAACTTTGCGACACGCCCGAAGTTTTCATTGGTAAAAAAGATGTTAGAACAAGGGCTTAGTCGGCTTAAACCGACAGAATGCCCGATTATTCATAGCGACCAAGGTGTATTGTATGGCACGGCGGAATGGGTGAAAATGTTGGAGGGTAAAAGCGGTTCAAAGTATGAGCCGCCGAGGAAATTGCTACGATAATGCGGTGATTGAAAAGTTTTTTTGCGATACTAAAAATCAGAGTGCTTTTTACTCTCGGACTTATCATTCAATTGCTGAATTACAGGCTGAAATTGAAGAATATTTAGTGTATTACAACCAAAAAAACGAATTAAACTTGGTTTTAAAAGATTGAGCCCAGTGCAATACCAAGCTCAATATTTAAGTTAACTAACCTGTCCAACTTTTTGGGGGCAGATCAAAAAGCGGTTAAATTTCATAGTGCAAAAACATCAAGAAAATTTAACCACTTGATTTTTACTATGAAGTATTAAAAATTATTTAGTCAATTGCACTAAAATACGACGAACAGGCTCAGCAGCACCCCATAATAATTGGTCGCCTACGGTAAATGCGCTAAGTATTCTGGACCCATCGCTAATTTACGTAAACGGCAGCAGCACGCTTAATGTCCCTGTTACTTTAGTCAGGTGTTAATTCACGTAAAGTAGTTTCTTTATCGTTAGAAATCACTTTGCCACTCTCATTATGCGCAGCGATGTTGCTCGATTTCCTCTAATGGAATGTCTCAGTTTAATGGTAAACGCTTGGCTATGGCGTACATGTGCACCGATGCGTACGCATAAACCATCTACTGGAATTGGATTATCACTTAAACCTAAAATTTTGTTGGTTTCTGCGCAACCTTTCCACTCTTCTTTTGGTTTGTCCGGTTTCTGGTAATAATTTGTCAATCCAAGGGACGGGCTGCCACCTAATGCTGCACCAAAGTTTGCTGTTGGGAAGCTGTCATCACACGCATGGTTGCGGTCACTTTGCGTTCAATATCTAAAATAGAAGAGCAGGATCTGCTAATTCTGCTCACGCTTTCGCCTTCCTAATTGCCCCATTTGTGAAAGTAATTCACGCATATTTTTAGCGCGCGCCTGAAGCTTGAGCTTGGTAAGTTGCCACAGAGAAATCCACTCAACTAAAATCTTTTTCGAATAAACCGCAATTGCCATTAACATTAAGCTAACGGTGCAGTCCACCTGACAAAAGGTTTCACTGTGCCGTAAAGCCTTCCTGAAATAACATGTTGGTTTACTGGATCTAGACGATAATCGCATCTTTTGCATACACGAAGTGCTGAGGCTGCATCAGTCAATAGCCATTCCAGCCGGTTTCACGAAGTTTTTGGATAAACTTCATTCGTGTAATCGCCACCTTGGCAGTGACGATAATGTCTAATAATTCGTCAATATCAAGAAAGCATTTTTAAGATCGCCTGCTTCTTTACCTGCAAAAACTGCTTTTTGACCGCTTGCGAAGTAGTGACTGGGTTAATATTGGCGAAATCATTCTTGCACCGCTACGATCCGTCAATGCCGAACCCCGACCGTTTCCACGCCAACCGACGAAACCGACATTTTGCATTGTGTTGCTCCTGGATAATTAATAATGTAAAGGGATAAGGTGCATAAATACTCTGTTTCGCTATAAAAATGCAATGCTTGAAACCATAGTTTTTGCCGATTTGTAAATTTTTGTACACAAATACCTAATAATAGGTAGGGTTGAAGAGACATCATTTCATCAACCATAAATGGAGTATTACAATGAAAATGAAAAGTGCAGTCGCGATTTTAGCTAGCTTAGGTTTGTTCGCAGCAGTTTCTGCTAATGCAGAACAAGCACCTGAGAAATTAGTTGTGAAAGTACAACAATTAGATGTTGAGCATGGCAACAAAGACGTAGGTACTGTTGAAAGTGCGAGATCACCTTACGGCTTAGTTTTCACTCCGAAATTTAAATGGCTTTAGCACCAGGCTTACACGGTTTCCATATTTCACTTGAAAACCGAGCTGTGAGCCAAAAAGAAAAAGACGTAAACTGACTGCAGAGGCTTAGCAGCAGGCGGACACTGGAACCCAAATAACGCTAAAGGTCATGGCTCCCCATGGTCTGACGATGCGCACTGGGTGACTTACCACGGCATTAACCGTATTACATGACGGTAGCGCAACTCAACCAGTTTTAGCACCACGTGTTAAAAATTAACTGAAGTGCAAAAACTCACTCTATTATGATTCACGTTGGTGGTGACAGCCACTCCAGATCGCCAGCTGCACTTGGCGGTGGCGGTCCACGCATGGCATGTGGCGTAATTAAATAAGTCACAATAGACAAAAATAAAAGTGGGTTAACGTTTTGAAACGCTAACCCACTTTTCATGTTTCAAGCAGTAATTTTAATACCGCTTTACCAGATTATTTTAAACCAAAGTTTCTTCTCAAGATAGTGGATATTCGTGCCACCTTTACGGAAGTTTTCATCAGCCGCGTTGTTCGCCTGTAATAGGAATATTGGTTTTAATGCCTTCAATGATAGTCTCTGATAATGCGTGTTCCATACGACGAATAGCAATATCACGATCTTCAGCAAACGTAATCAATTTACCAATCATCGAATCGTAGTGCGGTGGTACAGAATAACCTGCATAAATGTGATCCCAACGTACACTAAACCGCCTGGCACATGTAGACGCGTGATTTTGCCTGGTGATGGTAAGAAGGTGTTTGGATCTTCTGCATTGATACGGCATTCCATCGCGTGACCTTTCGCTGACTGTCATCTTGCGTGATGAAAAGCGATAACCTGCGGCAACGCGTAGTTGCTCTAACTAAATCATGCCGGTAATCATCTCAGTAACCGGAGTGCTCTACCTGTAAACGGGTATTCATTTTCGATGAAATAGAATTCGCCATTTTCGAAATAAAAACTCAATAGTACCTGCACCGCTGATAGCCGATTTCGACATGCATTTGCACAACGCTCACCGATGAAATTTACGTAATTCAGGGGTGATACCAGGTGCCGGAGCTTCTTCCACCGCTTTTTGAGATGGCGACGTTGCATTGAGCAATCACGCTCTGCTAGATAAAATCGCATTGCCGTGCGTATCTGCTAGATACTTGCACTTTCGATATGGCGTGGATTTTCTAAATGTTTCTCCATATAAACCATATCGTTATTAAATGCCGCCTTTCGCTTGCTGTGGTCATTGCGATCGATTCTTCCAAGTCTTTTTCTTGGTAAACCACGCGCATGCCACGACCACCACGCACTGAGATGCTTTGATGATCACTGGATAGCCGATGCGTTTTGCGATCTCTTTATGCAGGGTCGTTGCGTACTGGGACCATCGGAACCCTCGGGTACGCAAGCGCCTGCTTTTCATCGCATTGATAGCAGACGCTTTTGTCGCCCATTAAAGCGAGATCACATCTGCGGTTGGACCAATAAAGAGTAAAACCAGAGTTTTTCTACCTGCTCTGCAAAAATCAGCATTTTCAGATAAAAACCGTAGCCTGGGTGGATCGCATCCGCGCCGGTTACCTCAGCTGCAGCAATGATAGCAGGAATGTTTAAAGTAACTTTTTACAGAAGGAGCTGGCCCGAGTACAAACGGTTTCATCTAGCTAATAAGACGTGTTTTAAGCTCGCGGTCTGCGGTTGAGTGAACGGCAGCGTTTTAATGCCTAACTCTTTACACGCGCGCGCACGCGTAGGCAATTTCGCCACGGTTGTAATGACAACTTTTTCTAGCATTGCGTGTTCCTCATCAGGGTATAGCCTGCCTCAATCAAGCGTGGGTACTGACTAAATGTCACCGCTTACCACCCGAGCTGGTCAATAAGTTCACCAGCTGATGCTACGCTTATTCAATATTACTAATTTTTGGTCGAATTCAACAGCTTCGCGTCATTGACTAGGATTGCTTTTACAACACCGGCTTTATCTAGATTCGATACGGTTCATCATTTTTCATTGCTTCAACAATACAAAGTGCATCACCCACTTTACTTGACTGACCTACTTCGATAAATGGTTTCGCTTCTGGGCTTGGGCTACGATAGAAAGTCCCAACCATCGGAGAAAGTACCGCGTGACCTGCTTACTTCAGAAACTGACATCTGAGCTGGAGCAGCAGTGGCTGGTGCAGCTACAGGTGCAGACCGCTGGTGCTGTCGACGGGTGCTGCGCAGCAGGTATTGTACTGCTGCTGGGGCACACCGCTGGTGCCGCACGGCTAATACGTACTAGTACCTTCTTCTTCGAGACACTTCTAACTCGGTGATGCCTGATTCTTCTACTAATTCGATTAATTTTTGATTTTGCGAATATCCATAATGAAATTCCGTCAAGTATAAATGTTAAGAAATGGATGCCGTCCATCAAATATAGACGGCGGAAAGAGTTGCGTGGGTTACCTGATTTTCCGGCAATTTTGCGAGTGCCGTCTTCTAAAATTGGCGAAAGTTTGCTGTGCCACTCATCATGTAGCAGTTGTTTTCAACCAATTTGCCTAAATGGGACCAGATAAAATTACAAATTTATGCCATACAAGCGGTCATATTGCGTAAAATTTCCAAAATAGATTGCTTATTTCTTATTCTTCATTGAATACCATAAAAGGCAATTCCTCTTCACGTTCAGCAATTTGGCGTTTTATGTTTCCAAATGCGTTGTTAATGCGGCGGAATTTATTATTGCAAAGTTAACGTGGGTTTCAGGCGCAATTTTGCGTTTCATCTTCAACTCCTATTTGTTTTTCTTGATGTGTTCTTCCTATACGCTGATATTGATTCACAATACTGTTGTAATATCGACGAATATTTTCAACATGCTGCAACGCTGAAACCACGCGCATAGCCATATTTTCAGTCCAGTATAATGCGTTTTTCAGCCAATAATGGTAAGTTTTCTCTTACATCTAACCAATTATCCGGATCGCCGCCAAGCTGCGGGTTAAACGACGTATGCAGCCAATAAATGACCTAAGCGCATATTGCACGCGCGCGACTGGGCCTGCAAATCCGATCTTCTAACCCGAGGCGATAGTTTCAGGAATTTGACTAATCAAAGGTGCAAATATTCCGCCCCACCTCGAGAGTACTCTGCTCTGGATGCGTTCTATCTGTTACTCGCATTCTTTCTGCGGTATCTTTCTCGTTAGCATCATAATCCCACGAACACCTGTTGGAGAGGTCTGCATTCGGATCCCAATGTGAAGTTCTTGATAAGCAATGGCAGCCAGCATTTGCCATTCAGGTCGCCTTTATATTTTTCATCGGTTGATATTTCGGTACACCTACTCAAAGATGGCTTGGAGATAACTCTGAGCATCAACATAGTCAAACTTGTGAGATAAGCTAAAATATTTTTCCTCAATTCGAGCAGTTAACCCTGTATCATTTGCTTCGCCCATAAATTCAAAGCACAGCCGCTTGCAATTCACTATATAAAGCCACTTTTTCGGCAAATACCATAATACAGGCGCTTCATCGGTTAAATCAAAACCAACTGCAATTTTCCGGGCCCTATTATGCTGCGCTGCGAGAGTATCTACGGAAGTGGCCACTGTATAGGAATTTTGCCTTCTGCAACTTGGATCAGCTCTTCTCGTTCTGCTTCTTCCGCAATTCGCGGTTAGAGTTTGGGTTTTCTAATTTCAGTCGTTGTAGAATAGGTAAAACACGCCAGACACCTTTAGGAATAACGATCTCTTGTTAAGGTCAGCTAAGCGATAAGGGGCGAGGGTATCTTTACGGTAAACCGTACCATGAGGTTGAATGGTAGCTTGCGCCAATCTGAAATTGCTCACTTAATCGATCTTGATACAACAATCCTGCTGCAGCAATATCAATTTCATTTCTTTTAAAGCCTTGAAAGATTTGTTCGCTATTATCAAACGCTTTACAATTTCTAAATTCACATTAAGATATTCGGCAAACATGGCTGGCTGTCATAATCAATTCCCGCCTTACCTTCTGCGCCAACAAAATAAGAAAGGTGGGTGGTTGAAATTAGCCCCACCCGTCAATATACGTACGTTGTTGCACTTGAGTGTGACGATTCTCTTCGGCTAACATGACTTTTTGCGTGGATAAAACCATATCCCATGCAGTAGCAAAAGACAAATCCAATGATCGAATCAATAAGCCCTTTCAAATCAGCCTCTTGTATCTCTATATTGTCTAAGAATCGGTAGTAGGGCATGCCTGTTTTCAGCGCCAATTTCTTACCTAACACGCCAGGAATATACTCGGTACTTTTAAACCTTCATAGCCAAACGCTCATCGTGCCTTCAATCGCCTCAGCGATAATTCGCCCAGCAAGCCCGGTTAGAGCAACACCATGCCCAGAGCCTTGCACGCCAAAATAGACGTTGGGTTTTACTCGACCAAAATGTAGGGTAGCATTAGGCGTCATATCAATCGGCCCAGCCCAACCATAATCAATGCGGTTTCCTAGCTGGCCAGGGACACGGCTAACATCTCTGAACGCATTTTTGCAATCCTTATCCACATTCGTACTCGAATCTGAACAGGCTATAATAAGCGATTATCTGCAGACAAGCGGTAATAATCTAAGAAAAATATTGTTATCACATACCGACAGCCACCATTATTGATTAAGCTATCCGCCATTTGCCTGAGAAAGGGGTTCCGTCGCAATAATAAAACTTTCTACTGGTAAAATTTTCTTCTCAATACCAAAAGTAATTCGTTTGAAAGGGCATCGATATAAGCATTTGTGGCTAACACTACGTTTTTCACAAGAAACTGCAGCACCTTCCGCAAAAACGACCGCTTGCGTATCGCTCTTTATTTGAATATCGGTAGCCGGTGAATGTTCAAAATATGGTTACACCTAATTGCTCGCATGCTTTTGCAAGTCAGAGGCAATAATTTAACAACGGATGAAGAAGATGCCTGAGTTGCTGTCAAAAGCAAACCACCAACATAAATATCGCTACCGACATGTTGCTGCAACTGGTTATCCCATGTGCATATTTTGATAGCCAAAGTTTCTCGACTGGCCTTCTCCATCGCGGCTAAGTCATCCATTCGACGTGAATTAAGCGCTGAAAGTTGCATAGCGCTTCTTCCAATCACATTGAATACCATATACACGCTTTCCGTCAATGATATCAATCGCTTCAAGTGACATTTCCCAAAAGTTTTTGCTTTCTCAAAAGCCAGCCTGTTCAATATATTCATCAATGCACCTTCTTCAAAACCGTTGATTGCCTGCCCACGAACGTCCAGAAGCGCCAAAGCCAACACGAGCGCCTTCTAGCACAATCACTTTTTGCCTCGTTCGGCGAGGGTTCTAATGCCGTGGAAAGCCCTTGAAAGCCAGCGCCAATAATGCAAACATCACAGATTGCGGGGAGGGAAAGACGCGGAAATTGAAGATTAAGATTTCGAGTAATCAAAAATAGTAAGATTTATAGTGTTCTTGGTATGCAAAATTCAGCATAAAATAAAAAGAATAATGAAAAATGAAGATGATTATAAAGTTTAATCGGATTAAAGAAGAAGGTTAAAAGCTTGAATGGCGCACCCGAGAGGATTCGAACCTCTGACCGCTCGGTTCGTAGCCGAGTACTCTATCAACTGAGCTACGGGTGCGTATGTTAGAATGTGTTATTTATTTTTATCTGCAGCCATTTTAAACTGAATAGAGTAAAGTTTAAAATGGCGCGCCCGAGGATTCGAACCTCCTGACCGCTCGGTTCGTAGCCGAGGTACTCTATCAGCTCGAGCTACGGGTGCGTGATAGAATAAATGGCGGTGAGAGAGGATTCGAACCCTCGATGAGAGCTCAAAACCCTATACTCCCTTAGCGGGGAGCGCCTTCCAGCCTGCTCGGCCATCTCACCACACACTGTGTCTGTGGGTGTGCATAATACTGGATTTTTAGCGAGAGTCAAACGCTTTTCTCACAAATTTCTGCATTTTTACAACATTTGCCGATCTAATAGGCAAAAAGCTGATTTTTTATAAAAAATGGGATTTTGCAAAACCTCTGCAAAATCCACCGCTTGTCATCTTTCACACGATTAGAAACGATAACCTACGTTTGCAGTGAAGTCATTGCCTCTTAATTTGGTGCCCTTTTCGTTTTAAGTTATTACAGTGTACTCTGCACCGACTTCTACATTGCTTGAAACTGCATATTTCGCACCAGCGCCATAGCCGTAACCACGGAAAGTTTCATCGCCAACTTTGCTTGAGGTTGCATCTACTTTCACATAAGGTAATAAATCCGCCCCTACACGATAGCCTTGTTGGTAAGCCACTGTATGTATTTATGTTTTTACATCACTAAATACTTTGGTGCTACCTAATTTTGCTACCTTGAACAACACCTACAAAGGGTTATTACCGTAATCCATACCGTAATCTACAACTAATGCAGGGCCAGTTGATTGTTTACCTTTGATGCCATCAACTTTGTATTTTGCGCTGAATCTATCACCTACACCTACGCCAGTAAAGTCTCACCTACAGGCGCTGCCATTGCAGATGCTGAAAATGACCTGCGACGATTAAAAGCTGCGATATGTTTCATATGTTATCCTCACTAAATAAAACAAGATAAAATGATAAGCGAAAACTGCTTATAAAGATGAACTCAAGCAAAGTCTTATTCAAGTTCTACCACAAAAACGATAACCTTCGCCATGAATAGTCACAATAATTTCTGGTGTGCTCGGATGATCCTCAAAATGCTTACGAATACGGCGAATGGTAACATCAACGGTACGATCATGCAGACAAGTTCACGCCTGTCATTTTTAATAAAAGCGTTTCACGGGTTTGAATTTTACCTGGATTTTCGCAGAAATGTTGTAAAGCACGGAATTCACTGCGCGGTAATTTATTCTCTTCGCCTTCAGGGCTGATTAAACTACGGCTATTTACATCTAACGTCCAACCATTAAAACGATATTGCTCAACTTGATTCCTTCTTTATTGCAGCGCTTGCTCTTCTAGCATGGTACGTTGCAATAAATTGCGGGCACGAATGGTTAATTCACGCGGGTTAAACGGTTTTGTAATGTAATCATCTGCCCCAATTTCTAACCCTTAAATTTTATCAACTTCATTATCACGCCCAGTTAAAAACATTAAAAGCCACCTTGGTATTTTCACGTAATTCGCGTGCTAGCATCAAACCGTTTTTACCGGGTAAGTTAATGTCCGCGATCACTAAATCAATTTGCTGCTTGGCTAAAATAGCATTCATCGCAGCTCCATCGCTCGCTTCAAATACATCATAACCTTCTGCCTCAAAGATGTTCTTGAGCGTGCTACGTGTAACTGCCTCGTCTTCAACAATTAAAATTTGTGGATTGTGCATACTTTATTCCCTCATTCAGCAACACGCGTTATTCTACCTTAGTGATTTACTAACTAAAAGAGCTATTTTAAAATTTGGTGAACTTTATCAAATTTTTGTTAAAAACTAACTTTTCCTACTTTACAACCAACCTAAACGGTTCAATTATTTTAGGTGGCGATCATCCACCCCTTTAATTAAATACTGCCCCTCAATATCCGCTAAACTACAAAACCAATACGAAAATTTTTGCAATGCTGGCACGATTAAGCGTTTGGTAATCAAAATTATCTATGGTGATGCCCGTGGAAAATCTTACTTGCCCCCATAGCCAGTTGATTAAGCACCGCAAACCCTTGTGGATGAGGTTTTTGGGGGCTTCATGGCTAATCAGAATATCTGCTTTCTCATTTTTCTAAGGCTTCAACATCCGAAGGAAAAATCGAGGTTCGATGTCGAAGCGGTAAAAGCCGCCACGCCAGATTTTCTCTTGCGGCATATATTGGCAATAATGAATCGGATCGAAAAACATTGGGCGATTCGGTGGCATCCAAATATGTCCGCGAAATACACCACCAAGGCCTGCTATTCTTACCCTTGAATCTCTTGCACCTTGCCATGCAAATTACGTTGCTTCCAATCACTTCCCCAAAAAGCGAGTCAAAACGCTGCAACCGTTTTGCTATCATGATTGCCGTGAATAAACCAAACATCCGCATAATTGGCTAATCGGTCTAACTCCGCAGGGCTAGTGAGCTGTAAATCACCCAAAGATCACCAAAGCCACATTCGTTTGTGATGCCAAAATCGGATAAAGATGCGCACTAGCTTCCATGTGGGTCGCCAGCAAAAGAATCATGACTGACCATCCGTATTGTATTGCTTAAACTGAAGTGGAATCGGTTCATCATTTAAAAATCACTTCCACCACTTCTTTTTGTTTGGTTATAACGATCTAAATAACTTGGCGACTCAATTTCAATATAAGGCACATGATGTTTTTCTAATATCAATAAAGCTTGAAAACGTTGACGCTGTTTTTGCGAGCCCTAAACTACGCAGCCCATCATCCACCCATTTGGTATTATTTGATAGCAAAAATGGTCACATCAAACGGATACTCTCTAATCATTGAATCCAGAAATGGGTGTGCTTTGCCTTCATACTGAATACAAAAAGCTTGTGTAGTAATGTAATCGGTATCAATAAATGCAACTTTATGCGCGTGTTTCATCGCATAATCAACATAACGTTGATGTCCTAATGCCATTTGTGGATAGATCAGAATATTGCATTGCCTGCTCATCGCCACCAAGCTGTTCAAACACAAACTCACGCCCATATTCCCAAGCAGAGTGGTATTAAACACATTCGCCAATTTGCTCACCACACCGATTTCGCTACTCTCGCCACCTAAAATGGCAATGGTTTTCGACAAAAACGGACGCACCTCTTTTTGGAATAAAACGCCAATATTGGAATGGATTATTTCGAATTTTTGTTGCAGAAACATTAAAACGCTCACGCGCTGGATCCACTAAAAACTACTTCTAAATCTAAATATTTTTCATAAGGCGCTTTTATCTTGCACCTCACTGCTAAATACCATGTTGGGTGAATATTTTTCTGTTCAAACAACGCTTTAACGCGCTCAGCCCAAGCTTCCCAACCGTTTGGATAACTTGGAATACCCTCTTCATTTAAGTGGTGAATAAAAATTTGCTTTTTGCTGATATTTAAAAATCTGCCGCATCCAACGTAATCTATCTTGATTTGTCGGCATGCGCTTCATTTTACTTTCTTGGAATAGCTTTCAAATCACGCTCGGTGTCGGTACAAACCACCACATGCAATAAATCAACTTTACTGAACGCTTCGTAAATCATATTGATATGGCCAGTATGCACTGGGTAGAACTTCCCAAAAATAACACCCACACGCTGGTGATCGTTTTCAACGATATTCAACACTCGGTGCAAAGCCTTCAATTTATTGGCACTTGGTTTTTAATTTTGCCGCTGACTAATTGATTAAAAATAAGCTCCGTGTCACGCCTGCTTGTTCACAAACATCGTTTACTTTGAGGTTTTAACTGTTTACGTTTAGATTGGAGGTATGCAAAAATCTGCCATGGGATACTCCCGTTAGAATATTTTGCTTATCATAGCCTAAAATGTAGCATTTGAATAACTTTTTATCTCCATTTAATTTCTTCAATGCTTTATCTATATAACATAATCAAACAAGCGGTCAGATTTCATGCAAGATTTGCAAAAATCTCGCCAAATTCGACCGCTTAAGCTATAATCAGCAACATTTTCTATATTATTTGACGGATAAATATCTCGCCATGCAACTCATTCGAGGATTCCACAATTTAGCGCACAGAGCAGAACTTGAAAAAGGTTGCGTATTATCAATTGGTAATTTTGACGGTCGTCCATCTTGGACATCAAAACGTTTTAGCGCGTCTGATTGATAAAGTTTGGCGTTAAATTTGCCTTCCGTGGTGATGATTTTTGAACCACCGCAACCGCGTGAGTTTTTGCACAAAATCTGGCGATTTTTCGCAAAATCAACCGCCAGCAAAGATTGATGCGACTACGCGATAAAGCTCAAATATTTAGGCGAAGCGGGAGTGGATTTTGTGCTTTGTGTCCGTTTCTGTGAAAAATTTGCCAAGCTCAGCGCAGAAGAATTTATTACCGACCTATTGGTTAAACAACTGAAAGTGCGCTATTTAAGCGTAGGGCGATGATTTCCGCTTTGGTGCTCAAACGCGCCGGCAATTATGAAACCTTACGCAATGCTGGCTTAAAAATATCGTTTTGCCGTAGAAGAAAGCCATACACATAGCCTAGAAGCAGAACGCATTAGTAGCTCACTTATTCGTGAAGCGCTTTCACAAGCCGATAACTTAACATTAGCAGAAAAACTGCTTGGTAAACCTTATTCGATTGCAGGACGTGTTGCACATGGCAGCAAACTTGGCAGAACGATTGGTTTTCCAACTGCGAATATTATGTCTTAACCGCTTGGTAACCCCCATTCAAGGGGTTTATGCAGTGCAAGTGGAAACTAAATCTGGCAAATTTAATGGGGTTGCTAACGTCGGTAACCGCCCAACGATAAACAGCAGTAAACCATTGCTTGAAGTTCATATTTTCGATTTTAATCAAGCTATTTATGGAGAGGCGATTAGTGAGCTTTTTACATAAAAATTCGAAATGAAATTAAATTTCCTTCTTTTGAAGAGTTGAAAGCACAGATTAAGAAAGACTACGAACAAGCGGTCAAATTTTTGAAAAATAAGCAAAAAGAAATGGCATCAAAAATTCCTGATAAACAATTTAGCATCATCTTAAATTTGGGATATCAATCAGCCTCTTTTGGTTTGCTTTTCTATGGCAATACAAAGAAAAGTGGCAAGCATAAATTTTTATTAACTGGAAACAACAAAATGACTGATTACAAAAATACTTTAAACCTGCACTGAAACAGGTTTTTCCAATGCGTGGGGATCTCATAAAACGTGAGCCTGATATGCTTAAAAACTGGTATCGAAAAACCTATGCAAAAAGTGCGTGAAGCCTCAAAAGGTAAAAATCTTTTATTCTTCACGATGGTCCTCCGTATGCAAACGGTAATATTCACTTAGGTCACGCCGTTAATAAAATTTTTAAAAAGATATTATTATGAAATCGAAAACCGCTTTGGGTTTCGATACCCTTATATTCGAGGTTGGGACTGCCACGGTTTTACCAATTGAGCTAAAAAGTAGAAGGTTTAGTGGGCAAACCAAATGAGAAAATCTCAGCGCTGAATTCCGTCAAGCTTGCCGCGAATATGCAAAAGAACAAGTAGAAGGACAAAAAGCAGACTTTATCCGTATGGGAATTCTAGGTGACTGGGATAATCCATATTAACCATGAACTTTGAAACTAGAAGCCAATATTATCCGCACGTTGGGTAAAGTTATTGCTAACGGCCATTTATATATAAGGTTCAAAACCGGTTCATTGGTGTTTAGATTGTGGCTCTTCATTAGCAGAAGCTGAAGTGGAATATGAAGATAAAGTTTCTCCATCTATTTATGTGACGTTTCCCAGCGGTCAATGCACAGAAATGAGAACAAAAAAATTCGGTGCGGAAGGCAAAGGAAGCGGTCAAATTTCTGCGTTAATTTGGACAACCACACCTTGGACATTGCCATCTAACCGTGCGATTTCATTAAACGAAAAATTTTGATTATCAATTAGTTCAAATGGGCGAAGAACGCTTGATTTTTAGCCAAAAGAATTAGTTGAGGCTGTTGCTAAAGCGGGAGAGATTGAACAGGTTGAAGTATTGGGCGAGACTAAAGGCAGCGAGTTAAATTTACTTCGCTTCCAACACCCGTTCTATGATTTTCAGCGTGCCATTATTTTAGGCGACCACGTTACCACTGACGGTGGTACAGGTTTAGTTCACACCGCACCAGACCACGGTCAAGACGACTATATCGTTTCACGCAAAAACGGCATCGAAATGGCAGGCTTAGTTGGCAACGACGGGCAAATTCAAATCCGATGTGCCATTCTTTGCGGGCAAAGGCGTGTTTGAATCGAATGAATTAGTGTTAGACAAACTCAAAAGTAGGCGCATTGTTCAAATTAGAACGCATTAAACACAGCTACCCACACTGTTGGCGTCATAAAACCCCGATTATTTTCCGTGCAACCCCACAATGGTTTATCGGGATGGAAACGCAAAGGTTTACGCAAACAAGCCCTTAGGCGAAATATAAAATCTGTTCGTTGGATTCCAAGCTGGGGTGAAGCGCGTATTGAAAACATGGTAGCAAATCGCCCAGACTGGTGTATCTCACGCCAACGTACTTAGGGTGTGCCAATGACGATGTTTGTGCATAACGATACCGAAGAATTACATCCACGCACATTAGAAATCTTAGAAAATGTTGCCAAACGTGTAGAAGAAAAAGGTATTCAAGCTTGGTGGGATTTGGATCCGGTTGAAGTACTCGGCGAAAGCAGATGCAAAAACTTTATCGCAAAAGTGCCTGATACTTTGGACGTATGGTTTGATTCAGGATCAACTTACGCTTCTGTGGTAGAAGCTCGTCCAGAGTTTAATGGCAATAGCGCAGATATGTATTTAGAAGGTTCAGACCAGCATCGTGGCTGGTTTATGTCATCACTGATGCTTTCAACCGCAACGAATGGTAAAGCGCCTTACAAACAAGTATTAACTCACGGCTTTACCGTTGATGAAAAAGGCAGAAAAATGTCTAAAATCATTAGGTAATGTGATTGTACCAAGCGAAGTTTGGAATAAAAACGGTGCAGATATTTTTACGTTTATGGGTAGCCTCAACTGACTACACGGGTGAAATTACCGTTTCACACAATATTTTTAAACAGCGCAGGTGAATCTTACCGTCGTATTCGTAACACGGCTCGCTTCTTATTAGCAAACTTAAACGGCTTTTGATCCTAAACGTGACTTAGTAAAACCAGAAGAAATGGTCGCACTTGATCGCTGGGCAGTAAGTTGTGCATTAGAAGCGCAAAATGATATCAAAGAAGCCTACGATAACTATCAATTCCATACCGTAGTACAACGTTTAATGCGTTTCTGCTCAATTGAAATGGGATCGTTCTACTTAGATATTATTAAAGACCGTCAATACACCACCAAAAGCAGATAGCCTTGCTCGCCGTAGCTGCCAAACTGCATTGTGGCACATTGCTGAAAGCACTTGTGCGTTGGATTGCGCCGATTCTTTCATTCACGGCAGACGAAGTTTGGGGTTACTTACCACAAGTCGAAGGTCGTGCAGAGTTTGGTCTTCACTGAAGGAATTCTATGAAGGTTTATTCTCACTTGGTGAAAATGAAAAATTAGACGACAACTACTGGCAAAAACTCATTGCTGTCTGCAGCAAGTTAACCGTGTATTAGAGCAAGCATCGCAAAGACAAAAGTCATTGGTTCAGGCTTAGAAGCAAAAGTGACTGTGTATGCGAATGAAGAAATTCAGCCACTATTAGCACAGCTTGGCAACGAATTACGCTTCGTACTCATCACTTCACAAGCGGTCATCAAACCACTTAGCGAAGCGAGATGTTGCAGAAGGTGAACTTGCAGGCTTAGCCGTCAAAAGTTGAACGTGCAGAAGGCGAAAATGCCCTCGTTGCTGGCACTACGCAACTGATATCGGTGCAAATGCAGAACACCCTTCAGTGTGTGGACGTTGTGTTGAAAACGTAGCAGGCAATGGCGAAGTTCGCCATTTGCGTAAAACAAATAAAATGTGGAATACATTTCCATATTTTATTAAACTAATTTCTTCGTTTTCTTCTGCCAAATCTCCCCTACCCCTTGAGGCTCAAAAGAGGGAATTTTTGATGAGGAATAGAGATCTTCATTATTTCGTAAGATAAAATCTCCTCTTTGAGCATCCGAGAGGAGGGAAATTTGGCATATTGATTAACGAAGAAATGATGTTGTATAACGTTCGAGTTATATGATACAAAGGAAACCGTAAAATGCTGATTTTTAAATAAACCTCAATCATGCTAAAAAGCAACTGAATAATTTGATGTTTATTCCGCAACAAGCGGAAAAAGTCGAATTTCTTGCAGATAGCCGTGCGTTCAAAACGCGCATTTTACGCTTATCCATTCTGCAAAATCCCGTATTTATTTGACCGCTTTATATTTTTGAAAAAGATGAAGCAGGGCAAGAAATCTTAGCAGCCCTCTATCAAGCTAAACAAGCCAACCCCTCTCTTGAAATTAAAATTCTAGTCGATTGGCACCGTGCGCAACGCGGACGAATTAGTGAAGGGGCTGTAAGCTCTAATGCGGATTGGTATGCAGAACAAAAAGCGCAATATCACCTTGAACAAGCAATTGAGTTTTTGGGGCGTGCCAATTAACAAACGTGAAGTTTTCGGCGTGTTACATCTCAAAGGTTTTATCTTTGACAACACGCTAGTTTATAGCGGTGCAAGTATCAATAACGTTTATTTGCAACAGTTTGAGCGTTATCGCTACGACCGTTACCATGTGATTGAAAATGCAACATTAACCGACAGTATGGTTGAATTGCTAGAAAAACATATTATTAGCCAACCTGCAGTTTGCCGCTTGGATGATGTCGATCGCCCGAAAACCTTTGAACTTCGCCCGCAAATTAAAGCGTTTCGCAAATATTTAAGCCAACAGCAATATCAGTTTGTCGGCAAAGCACAAGATGACAATTTAAGTCTTTCACCGATTATCGGTTTGCGCAAACGTAATCAACTGAATAAAGTGATTGAAGCACTCTTTACCAAGTGCAAGACAAACTCACGATTTGCACACCTTATTTTAACTTCTCCGCGCTCGCTCCAACAGCGTATTAAATGGTTGTTAGAAGGCGGTAAATCAGTAGAAATTATCGTAGGCGACAAAACTGCAAACGACTTCTCACACTAAACCAGAAGAAAAATTCACGATGGCATCAGCGCTGCCTTATCTCTATGAGAAAAACTTTACGCGCGTTTGCTAGACGTTTTGACCATTTTATTCAAAAACAAACAACTGACAATTCGCCTTTTGGAAAGATGATGAAAAACAGCTACCATCTAAAAGGCGTTTGGATCGATAACTGCTATATCTTACTTACCGGTAACAATCTCAACCCACGAGCTTGGGCACTAGATGCGGAAAAATGCGGTATTGATTCATGATCCTAAAGCGGAATTAAGTGAAAAAGCACAAACTGAGCTAACCCATATTCGTCAACATGACCAAAGTGTTAACCCACTATAGCGATTTAGAACAACTCAAAGACTACCAGAAGCGGTGCGCAAATCACTGAAAAAGTTTGGCCGCGTGAAGCTCGATAAAGTCGTGAAAATGTTGTTATAAGAACAAATAAACATACTAGAAAGCAGGGCGTGTATAACACGCCCTACGCCTTCTTACCATACCTGAAATCCATATCAAGGAATCACTATGAGTGAACAAATCTACGGCATTCACGCCGTAAAAGCTTTTTTAGATAATGCACCAGAACGCTTAATTGAAGTATTGGTGTTAAAGGCGCACGAAGACAAACGTCTTAATCCATTATTAGGCGAATTAAAACGCTTAGGCGTGGCAGTTCAACAAGTCAACCGCCAAACTTTAGATAACAAAGCGCAAGGGGAAGTGCATCAAGGCATTATTGCGCGTGTGGTGCCACAAAAAGAGCTCAACGAACATGATTTAGATGCGATTTTAGCCAACAAATCTGCACCATTTTTACTCATTTTAGATGGTGTGACCGACCCGCATAACCTCGGAGCTTGTTTGCGAACGGCAGATGCGGCTGGCGTTGATGCCGTCATTGTGCCAAAAAGACAAATCAGCACAACTGACCTCAACAGCTAGAAAAGTGGCTTGTGGCGCAGTAGAAACTGTACCGCTAATTCGCGTAACGAATCTTGCTCGCACCATGCGTGAGTTACAAGAAAATCACAATATTTGGATTGTGGGCACCGCAGGCAAGCTGATGCTGGCATTTATGAAGCTAAATTAACGCAATTGCACTGGTCGATGGGCGCAGAAGGCGATGGTATGCGCCGCTTAACGCGTGAACATTGTGATCAACTGATTAGCATTCCAATGGCGGGGTCGGTTTTCTTTCTCTTAACGTGTCGGTAGCCACGGTGTTTGCTTATTTGAAATTGTTCGCAAAAATTAGCAAACTAATCACAAAAAAGACCGCTTGTACAAGCGGTCTTTTTCTATTGAAGATTGACCAATAAATCCTCCACAAAGGCTAAGCGTTTTTCTCCTTCTTCTAATGGGAGACTAAATTTGAATTTCAGTGGCCCATCAAATTTATATACCGATTTATCAGACTGAATCAGTTTCAAGAATTTCATTGGATCAGGTTCTGCCGTTGGTAAGAATTCTAAATAACCGCCATGAATTCCCGCTTCCACTCTTCACAGCCCAACCCTTTCGCAAATGGCGAGTTGCGTCACTGGAATAAATTCTTCGTCGGTTCAGGCAATAAACCAAAAGCGGTCAATCAGCTCAACTTTCAAGGCTTTTAAAGCTCATCATTTTCTGCTGAAGCAATACGCTTATAGAACGAAAGTCGCATATTCACATCAGGTACATAGTTATCTGGCAAGAGGGCTGGAATTCGTAATTCAATTTCCACCTGAGATTGTGTAATTTCATCTAAACTCGGCTCTCACCCGCTTGTAATGCCTGTACCGCATTTTCCAGTAAATCCATGTAGAGTGAAAAACCGATAGATTCAATCTGCCCGCTTTGTTCTGCACCTAATAATTCGCCTGCGCCACGAATTTCTAAATCATGCGTCGCTAATACGAAAACCCGCGCCTAAATTATCAATCGAGCTAATCGCTTCTAAGCGTTGTTGTGCATCTTTCGTTAACGTTTTTGGATGCGGCGTGAGTAACAAAGCGCAAAGCGATGGTGTGAACGCTCTACTCGGCCTCTTAATTGATGTAGCTGCGCTAAACCAAAACTTATCCGCACGCTCAATAATAATGGTATTTGCCGTTGGTACATCAATCACCCGTTTCAATGATGGTGGAACAAACAAGCAAATTAAAACGTTGATGGTAAAAATCACTCATCACTCGTTCTAAATCTCGCTCCCGCATTTGCCCATGACCAAATCACAATACGCTTCTGGGACGAGTGTTGCTAATTTTTCCGCACAGTTTTCAATCGTGGCGACATCATTATGCAGATAATAAACCTGCCCGCCACGTAAGATCTCACGCTAGAATCGCTTCGCGGATAACCGTATCATCTTGTTCTCGCACAAAAGTTTTAATCGTTAATCGGCGCGCTGGTGGGCTGAGCAATAATCGAGATCACGCATACCATTGAGCGCCATATTTTCAGTGTCGTGGAATCGGGGTCGCGGTTAGGGTCAGAATGTCAATATTCGCACGCAACTGTTTGATCTTCTCTTTTTGTCGAACGCCAAATCGATGTTCTTCATCAATGACCAATAAACCAAGATCATCAAACTGCACATCATCTTGTAGCAATTTGTAGTGCCGACTAGAATATCAATTTTGCCATCTGCCACCTTTTCTAAAAATCGCTTTCTGCTCTTTCGCGGTTTTAAAACGAGAAAAGTACTTCCACGTTGATCGGATAATTTGACAAAGCGATCTTTGAAGTTTTTCATAATGCTGTTGCGCTAACAATGTCGTCGGCACCAGTACTGCAACCTGTTTATGATTCTCTACCGCCAAGAAAGTCGCCCGCATTGCCACTTCTGTTTTACCAAACAACATCGCCACAGACCAATCGATCCATCGCTTTTTGGCAAGCGCATATCACTAATGACAGCATTGATTGCCGTTTTTTGATCGAGGGTCTCTTCAAATGGGAAAATGCCCGCAAATTGCGTAGACTCTCTCGATCATACTGGAGATTGGAAGCCTTTTTGCGATTCACGTTTTGCATACACATCTAACAATTCTGCCGCCACATCACGGATTTTTCTCTGCTGCTTTTCTGGCGTGTTTTCGCCCAAGCTTCACTGCCTAATTTATGTAATGGCGCACTTTCATCCGCCCCGCCAATGTAGCGCGAAGTAAGATGCAGACTGGCAACAGGCACATACAATTTTGCTTCGTTAACATATTGAGCACCAAATATTCTGCTTTGACACCACCTGCATCTAACACCGTTAGCCCAGCATAACGCCCAACGCCATGTTCTAAATGCACCACGGCTCTGCCCGATTTTTAGCTCAGCAAGATTGCGAATCAAGGTATCTGGATTCACCGTTTTGCGTTTATCGGATTCACGCCTTTGCTGTACACGTTCGCCTAAAAAGTCTGTTTCGCAAATAACTGCAAATTCTGACCGCTTGCATCTTCAATAATAAAAGCCTTGATCTAATGAAACCAACAAGCTTTAAAAGCTAAATCGGCCGCCTGTAAGTTTGGAATTTGGCTTGGTTTCCGGCCAAGGCGAAAGTAAATCCAATAAGGTTTCACGTCGCCCTTCACTTTCCACTGAAAAAACAATGCGACCATTAAATTTAGCGCAAAAGGCTTCAAAATCCGCAAAGGTGTTTTGCTGCCGTGGTTGAGCGCAACTGGCGGCAATTTCGCTACATTGAGAGTTACTTTTGGCGGCCGATTTACGCACCCTTTCTCAGCCGTTAAGCTTAAACGTGCAAACCCTTTAAGCTGACGGTTAATCTCTTCAATCTTAAACCATAACTTTTCTGGCGTAAGTAATGGACGCATTGGATCGACGCGGCGGCTTTCATAACGACGGCTCGCATCTTGATAAAACTGTTCTGCTTTTTCTTGAAGACCATCGAAAGTAATAAACAACGTATTTTTGTGGCAGATAATCAAACAGACTCACCATCTCTTCAAAAAGAGGCTGCCAATATTCAATGCCCGCGATTCAAAATACCTTTACTAACCTGCTGATAAATATGTTCTGGCTCACGGCGGATTTCGCCAAATTGTTCACGGAATTTAGTTCGAAAATGTTCAATCCCTGCCGCATCGGTTGGAAACTCATGTGCCGGCAGTAAATTAATCTCATTAATTTCTGCAATGGTGCGCTGGCTGTCTGTATTGAAGGTGCGGATAGAATCAATTTCATCATCATCAAGACGAAAATGGCGATTCGCGCCCATTGGGAAGAGATCGATCTAGCGCGCCACGCACGGCATATTCGCCATATTCAACACTTGTTTCACCGCGATAACCTGCTTTGGCCTGGTGGTTTCTGGTGAATCAATCGAAAAACGATCGCCCTTTTTTATTAACAACACATTATTGGCAAGATAATCTGGCGGACTGAATTTCTGTAACAAGGTGTTAATTGGCAGCAAGAAAATTTGCTTATTGCCTTGTTGTAACTGAAATAGTGCGGAAAGGCGCGCAGAGATAATATCTTGATGCGGAGAAAAGTTATCGTAAGGTAAGGTTTCCCAGTCTGCAAAAACAGAAACAGGCAAGGCGCTAGACTGCTTGAGGGGCTCTAATCGATTTCGCCTGTGTGAGATCTGCATGCCACCACGTCCACTACCGTTAAGAGTCTTGCGCGGCTTGCGCAATAATCAAACTATCAGTATGCCCGATAACAACATTCGAGCGTTTGATGATCCGCAAATTTTTCCCCTACTTGCTGACTAATCCAGCGGTAGGGTGTATTGATGAATGAGAAAGACATAAGATTGTATGCTAAAATAAAAATAACCAGCGCTATTGTGGCCTCCACAGGCTTTGCCGCATTCAGCTTAGAGCTTATAATAAGACGTGCGTTGGCACTAATCATCGGAGAAACCCCATACGTAAACCATGCACAGCAAAAAGCGGCAGAAGCCCACAATATGTGGCATAAGTTAAAGGTGAGTCGATGTTAGATTATTCAAGACCGCCAATTGGCAGCGTTTGGATCGTCTATTCAAGTGAAGAGAGAGAGCATTGCAAGCGGTCGAATTTTCACGCAGCATGAGTGGAAAGCGAGACCTTGTCAAATCACGCATGAAATCACCCACCGCTTGCAAGAAGGATGTTTGTTAAAAATGGCATTACTTTTGGCTGCCAAAGCTGAGTTAATTCTGTTTCAGTGAAATCTGCGTGGCTGTTTACCGCCGCAGTTACGACAATTTCTACTTTCCAATTTCGGATCCGCCAAACGGGCTTCTACTGCCGCTCTTGGCGGAGCTTGATTAGAGGCCAACCTCATTCGTCCCACGCGCGATTCATTTCAGCGCCAATCGCCCATATTCGCTAAATAAACCGTCGCCATTAAAATGCGGGCTTTTGTCTGAATTCGCTGCCAGCGATCAATCTCCGCCTAATACTTGCTGAGTTTGGGTATAAGCATCTTGGCTTGCGTCAGTTGGCACTTGACCAGCTAAATAAGCGACACCATAAATGCCGCCACTTCTGAAAAACGTGAGCTGCATCAATACGTTCGGATCGTTTTCTTCCTCTTTTCTCATACAGCGCATAACAAAACGACTTTTCCCAACATTGTTCCAATGACCATCGTTTTGCCATCAAACGCTGATTTCTAGCCCTGAAAAATTACGCTGGCTATGCTGATAAAGTCTGATAAATCTGCGCTTTCGATGCACTTGGGCATTAGTTTTCAACTCGGCTTCAATATCTGGATGAGTGTGCGACTGAAGATTTTTGTTTTTCAATTTGATAACGTAACTGCGTTTTCTCTAACGCCCAACGCCCTTGATATTCTGTTTTGATAAGCAAAAATAGGTTGCTGTAACGTGCTAAAATTAGCCCTTCAATCGTGGTTTTTCCATCGGCTGCATAGCGGGCGTGATCTAAAGATTTGTGCACTAGGCGGATAGTCCGTTTTACAGACCACTGCCCTACAATATCTTCGTAGCCCGTGCTGCCACACCCTACCAGCGTCGCACTCATCGGGCATAATGCCGTCATCTCATTTTCCTGTTTGAAAATGCAAACAAGCGGTGACATTTTGCAAATTTCTTGCGAAATCCCACCGCTTGTATCGTAAACAGATTATTCTACTTTAACAATCCAGCCTTCTGGCGCTTCAGCATCGCCAAACTGAATACCCGTTAATTCGTTTATAGAGTTTGCGTGTTACCGGCCCTACTTCGGTTTCAGAATAGAATACGCATGGGAGATTTGCCTTTTGTGCGAATTCCACCTACTGGTGTAATAACCGCCGCTGTACCACATGCGCCTGCTTCTGCGTGGTCAAGCCTGAATCGATGTACACATCACCTCTACTGTTTCCATTCCTAAGCGTCGCAATGTAGAGTAAAGAAATATTTGGTGATACTCGGTAAAATCGAGTTCAGAAGCCGTAGTAAACCGTTGTTGTCTTTGGTAATCCCAAAGTTTGCCGCGCCACTTCTTCAATTTTCGTGTGTGTTTTCGGATCAAGATAAATTGCATCTGCAAACTTACGGGTTTCTGTGCCTTGCGCTGCGGCTAATTCATGCGGAGGTAAAGCTTGCCGCGTAGTTACCGCCACTTTCACGCCGCCTGTACCCAGTGGCGCTGCGCGGTCGTAATCTGTGGTAATAAAGTTAGATGGTGCTAAACCACCCTTTGAAAATAAGCACCAGCTGGGCAGCAGAATACCGAGAAATAATAAATTTCTGGTGCAGCTTTTACGCAATGTTTTCACCCGCCGATTAGAATGGGCGTAAATATAGGTGCGCCCGAACCATATGGACCTAGCCAATCTTGGTTCGCTTTCCACTTCTTTGCAGGCGCGAACAAATGAATTCTGTTGGCACTTGGCAACTGGCATTGTACAAGCCTTGGTCTGCTGCCATGCGTTGCGCATACGCGCGCTGCGTTTTCTTGTGGACGGAATAAGTTAATTAGAGCGTCTTTACAACGGTAGGCTTTTAACCCCTTCAAAACATTGTTGGCCATAATGTAATGCCGTTGAACCTTCGTGAATGTGTAGGTGCTGTCTGTGGTTAATTTACCTTCATCATTTGCCATCTTTCCAGTGCTGCCAATAGCGGTAGTCCGTTTAATATAAGAGAAACCTAAATTTTGCCCAATCTAAATCTTTTAAAGCCATTGTTGTGTCCTTTGTTATATGCGGTTATTTAAAAATAGTGTATCTCGATTTTTAAGCAGATGTCTTACAAATGTAGAAAATGCGTTATTTTCCCGTTAAAACAAATTCTTCAATATTTTGTGCTACTTTATTGACCAAAAGTGGTTAAAGGCTGAATCACTTGCCCACGCCACATGAGTGTAATCAACAAGTTCGGTTGCGTTTTTGCGGCAAGCAAAGCACATCATCACTTGCTGGTGGTTCTTTAACAAGCACATCTAACGCCGCCCGCTAATTTGCCACTTTGCAGTGCTTGTGGTAAATCTGCCTCATTAATTAAACCTCCCGCGCCCCGTGTTAATTAAACAAGCATTCGGCTTCATCAAAGCTAGCGTTTTGGCGTTGATAAGCTGCTCGGTTTGTGGCGTAAGGGGGCAATGCAGTGAAATGACATCTGCTTGCTCTAATACCTCATCAAACGCGGTATAGCCTTCACGAATGGTTTGTCGCATGTTGATGTTCTGCAAAAAGTACGCGCATTCGACCGCTTGGCGGTCTTGCGACTTCATTTCCCGATACAACCTCGCCCGATAATGCCGAGTGTTGAACCCTGCACATCGCTAATCGGATAATCAACATAACAGAACTGTCCGCAAGTTGCCCATCGTTCCGTCAGAAGTTGGTCACGATGATAGTCAATTAAACGATGTTTCAGCGCATAAATCATTCCGATCACATGTTCCGGCACAGTCACCGAAGAATAACCTGTGACATTTTTAACAGTAATGCCTAACGCTTTCGCGGCCATCAAATCAATATTATTCGTGCCGGTTGCGGTAACCGCAATTAACTAAAGCTTGGGTAATTGGCTTAAATTTCATGATTTAAAATCACTTTTGCTGGTAATAATAATGTCAGCATCTTTCGCCCGTTCTAAGACCTGTTCAGCTGGAGTATGTGCATACTCGGTTAGTTGATGCGGAAATGAAAAACTAGGAATATGGTGGCTGGCAGGAATGCCGGTGCTGTCTAGAAATACGATATTCATGGAAAATTCCTTATCGCTGAGGATCGAAAACAAGCGGTCATTTTCGCATTTTACAAAAATGACCGCTTGTAGATTAGTTCGCTGATGTCTAATTCAGGAATGATTTTTACTAAATCATCAATCGCTTTCATTTGTGAAACAAAAGCTTCAAGTTTCGCTAATATGGTAACGCTGAAGGGCCGTCACATTTCGCATTGTTTGGATCTGGATGCGCTTCTAAGAATAAGCCCTGCTAAACCTACTGCCATTCCCGCGCGGGCAAGCTCGGTGACACGCACGGCGTCCACGCGATGCAGCACCAAATGGGTCGCGACATTGTGAGAGTGCGTCGTCAAAATCACTGGGCAGCCGTTTGAAACGCTTTTTCATCACTAAACCCTAGCATATCCACCACTAAGTTATCGTAGCCAAAGTTGGTGCCGCGGTCACCAAGAATCGCTATGTATCGTTACCCACATTCTGCAATGGTTTCTGCGATGTTCCCGTTGCCCTGGGCTTAAAAGTGCTGTTTTTCACGTTAATCACACTGCACCTGTACGCGCCATGAGCTTCGACTAAGTCGGTTTGGCGAGCAAAGGAAGCGCTTAGGAAGCTGAATCCACATCAGCCACTTCCGCAACAGGTTGGCATTGATGGATTTCATGCACGTCTGTAATGATGCTCACCCAAAAGGTTGATTTTAATTCTTGGAAAGATTTTTAAACCTTCTTCCATTCCGTCCACAGTATGAATGAATAGATGAGCGGTTTGCTTTATCAAAAGAGGCTTTGAACACATACGGCACGTTGAGTTTGTTTGTCACTTCAACATAATGTTCCACACACGCATTGCCATATCACGGCTTTCTAATACGTTCATTCCACCAAATAGGGTGAAAGGTTTGTCGTTAGCAACATCCAATATTGCCAACTTTAACGATTTTATTGGTCATAAGGAGTCCTTTGTTGAGGGCTGCCGCTCTGCAAGCGGTCGGATTTTAGTGAAGATTTGAAAAACGCCATCAAAAACTGATGGCGTTTTAGTTGACTGACATTTTACCCTGTTTAAAAGGGTTTCAAAATGTTGACTAGATATAGCCGTAAAGCCCTGCGAAGGGTAGCCGAGACAAGCGAGGCGGTAAATACGCCGATTAAGCCCGGTAAAATAAAGCTGCCGGGTTAATCACGGAATTTACCAATGCGAGTTGTACCTGAACGGTCGAATTGAATTGCCGCTAAGTCACTTGGGTAAGTTGGTAAGATGTAGTAACCGTAACAAGCACTTGCGAAGGCTAAAATCACACCCGGTTCTACACCGATATTTAATGCAAGTGGAACGAATGCCACTAATGCTACGCTGTGCTTGTGGGTTTGGAATTTAGAGATAAGTAACAACATTACCGCATATAAGTCCATGGATGCGCTTTACAGCAATATCACCTAATGCGCTTTTACATCATCGGGGTATGTACAGCGAACATGGTTTCCGCCATCCAAGAAATCCCGAATACCGCCACTAAAGCAATCATACCAGAACGGAAAATTTCGTTTTTACTGATTTTACCTGCATCTGTTTTAGTGAAAATCACAATTAAAGCACCAGCAAGTAACATGAAAATTTGAATCCGACGTGTACCATGCCTAAAGGCGCGCTCTGTGATGCTATCTTTTAATGCGGTAGTCGCATTCGCAATCGTTTCAGATTGACCATTTGTCTGTAGGCACTACTTGGCCATTTCTGCTTGTAAACTTTGGGTCCCACGTACCTTTGGCATCTACAATTTGAACGTTGTCATAAAGCTGTTTTGCTTTAGCTTTGCTTTCTTTTTACATCTAAAGCCACTACGCCATTTTGTGCTTGCGCTAAAAGGTTTGGCCATCTTCAGCATTGAAGCTTTTCACGGCTTTGTTATCTACTCAACTTCAACCAGCTTGTGCTGGCGTATGCCTCAAATGATGGACGAAGCTCTTTGAAAATAACCTAATAAAGCAGCAGTAAATCGTACCGAAAGAAAATCCACATCGCAGTCCAGCTAGATTGTGCAATGTCTAATAATGAAGTGCTATCACCATAAACCTATTTACGGAAATTCTGGATCTTTTAATTTTCGCTTGAAGTCGGCGTCTTTGTCTAAATCTTTACCTCTAAACCAGCTGAAAATCCCGATGACTAATACAAAAAGGGTTGATGGTACGGTCACTTTTAATAAATCTAAGTAACCGTCGAAACCAGCAAGGTGGTTTTCGCATTCACTAAGACATGTGGACAAAGTTACCACCACGCCACAGCGCGGTGAAGCGATAATCCCCCATTTTGAGAGGCAATTGAACTTGCTGCCATTGGGCGCTCAGGGCGAATATCATTTTTAATCGCGATGTCGCAGATAATCGGTAACATGGTGTAAACCACATGCCCCGTTCACACAAAATGGTAAGAGACAAGTGACTAATGGCGCAAAAATACTTACATATTTTGCTGATTTTACGCATGATAATTTCTCCAGCCGCTTGCAACATGACATCTAAACCGCCACTGAAAGCTTATAGGTTGCTGATGTTGCCACTACCGCCAAAATCGTTAGCATGACATCAATTGCGGGCTTACCCGTTCAATACCAAGCCGAATGCATTACGTAGCCGATACCACCTAGCATACGGTGCAATACCGCCTCGCGCCATAGAATAAACGAGATCCAACACAATGACGAGCTGGATCGCAAATTGTGCACCTTCCCCTAGGTTCATAAGAAAGTCCGCAAATTACCTCTTTCGGATTATTAGAATGACTAAATTGGGTGTAGCATACCCCGTATGCTAAAAACACCGTACTTTCTTCGCAGTGATATAGATAAAAGATTTGGAAGCTAGTTTAGAACGTTTGCGTTGCTGCTTTAAGAATAACTAAATCAACGACGTACACGCGCGCAATAATCTTGATAATCCCTTAAATTTTCGGTAAGCATTCGCTCTTCCAGGCAAAATCTGGAAAATTTGAATATAGCTAATAAACAATGGCAACACCGACATTGCCCGAATTTCCCTCGCCATAAAGCAAAAAGCAATCAACAAAATAGCAAAGACCCAAATACATTGGAGTTTGCGGCTAAAGCGAAAAGATGCCGTGTTTGAACAAAGCGCAGAAGTCGCTTCCTATCGGCGAGGGTCAATCAGCCAGATTTTAGCTTGATAAAATGCGCCGCTAAACTAAGCTCACCAGTAAATGGTGGCAAATACGTCTAACGCTGCTGCAAGCGGTCCGACGCAACACTTTGCAAATGAGGAAGAGGGCTCATCAAGCCTAAAAGCAATGATACAAAACTATTGGCGGTGGCAGGCTTTTCATGCTGAAACTCCCTAAATGAATTATGTAATTTATAACGGGCGAATCTGCCCATTTTCAACTTCCAAATGCTTATCGTCTGGTTGAAATCCAGCCATTGCATTTGGTTGAGTTGCTCATGCGTACATCAGTGCAGTCACACAAAACTTGCGCTTGGCTTTCACGCAAACGCTGCGTAATAGCGCTTACGCTTAGTTGGATCAGCTCCAGAAGCAAAAGTCATCAATGAGAAACAAACACTGACGGATTTGTTTCGCGCATAAATGTTCTCCTTGAGCCGGTCTTAAAGCGCATCAACAATTTTAATTGCCCGCGAGACCCGCACATCTTCAACCGGCCAGCCACTGGTTCTAAAGACGAGAAATCCGCCTTTTGCGGCCCCAACCATGGTATAACCTACCGATTTATCTCGTTCAAAGCCACTGAGCTAAAATCTCTGCATAATCTGCTTCTCCCAGCTTGATGAAAACTCACATTCACACTCAATTCCGGTAAAAGAGGGTGCACGGTCAATTTCAGGACGCATGGGCTTCCGTATATTCAGCGCATAGCGCTTACAATTTCAGCACATTTTGACTAATTCAATATCCCAGGCTTTTCAGCGCATGATAATGGTGGACTTGGTGTAGTGCTGCATTACACGCTGTTTGAGTAAACGTTTAAGGTTTGCCCAGTGGGCATAGAATTCAGTATGTTGATAAGAGCGGTCCCCAATCAAAGGAAAGCACAGCGAAAACTTGGCCCGCCATTGAGCAAAGTTAACCCTTCAGGCGTGATCGCTGCACGTAATGATATGTGCCAAATCAGCAATTTTATTGCCATCTTCTCCGATTAATTTTTAGTGTTGTATCGCCAGAACGTGAATTCCGACAGACCAGCTATGCTGTGCTTCTTCAAGCGCCCATGTAAAACGAAAATCCGCATCTGCTTCGTGATGAATCACTCGCTGACTCGCATGGCTCTAAATGAACTGACCATGCCTAAATATGGCTTCTAGCAGACTGTTTTTCCACCACCATTTGCACCGACAATAAAGTTAAAACTTGGACTGGTTCTAAATCAACAGATTGTAGTGCGGAAATTTTGAATAATCCAGGCGAGATAATGGCATAGGAGTGTATAATAAAAGTTTTTATTGAATCTCCACTCCAATTGTGGAGGAGAAAATTTAACAATTACACAACCGCATCGGCATAATGACGCCTTCTGCCGTGCTATCATCGCAATCTTCGAATTAAGCAGCTGGAGCTAGCATCGGCTAAATTAAAACGTGCACGCTCACATTTTAACGTGTTAAAGCACATCAATAAGTAGCTCACAGCTAAAAAGCCAACTTCCATTTCTGTACGGCTTTGGTAGTGCACATCAATAATTTCTTCTGCTTCTTCCTGTTCTGGGTTATTTGCAGGTAATTTTAAAGCACGTTATCTTTACAAGCGCTAAACGCACACCACGGAATTTTTCGTTAGAGTGCGCACGCATTAAAAGCACGTTTTAGCGCTTCGGTTTCTGCTTCTAAAAATTCGATCTGCGTTGCGAGGCAGTACTCGGCGATAATCGGGAATCGACCATCAATCCAGTTTTGAAGTGAAAGACAATGCCATTCGATGGAAACACGAGTGTTGCTTGAAGACCAATTTCTAAACGCACAGGCTCTTGATTGCCTGAAACCAGACGACAGTTCAAGAACCGCTTTGCGTGGCACAATAACAGAATGGGTTGTCAACTCTTGACTTAATGCCATCGTGCAAACCGCTAAACGGTGGCCATCTCTGCGCTGTGCGTAATAAATTCCCTTCGGTTTTCAAATTTCCATCCCGTTTAAGAAATAACGCTGCATCTTGGTTTGCCATGGAAGAGTGGGTCGCATCAATTAAACGTGCGAGGTGGATTGATCAATGGTGAAATCCACTTCTGGCTTCAATCCATTAATTCGGATAATCACTTTGCTGGCAAAGTCGCTAAAGTCGCATTTACTTCTTGCCGCGCGTACTAAGCTCTATCTTCCTCAGCTGCACCGAAAATCATGCTATCTTCAGACGTAGCTTCGGCAAATATCTATCGCAGGAGATGGTGAAATTTTCCCTGGAAATTCGACCGCTTGTTCTGGCGTTGCAAGCGTCATCGAGCTTCGAGCTTTCTAAATGCGTCCCTGTCGTGATAACTGGTTGCAGCTTGTTTTCAAGCAAGATATTGCCAATCGCAGGCAGCGTTGAGCGATTTGGCTTAATACGCCACAGACCTGTTGTAATGGTTTGAGTAACTGTTCTCTGGTAATCGTAAAATTGCATAATGTTGCCTATGTTTGTCTAGGAAGAAAAGTTTTCTGGTTAAATTAGTGTATAATCTTCTTGTATGCTTGCTTTCACTTTCCACGCAGCTTGTTAATTGCTTTACATGCATGCATCACGGTGGTGTGATCGCGTCCGCCAAATTCGCGGCCAATTTCAGGTAGCTGCCGGTTGGTCAGCTCTTTGTAAAGCAAAGGCTGCCATCCTGACGTCGGGCGAGCCACTGAGCAGAGTGCGAAGTTTTGGTTTAATATCCGCTAACTTGATATTGTAATACTCTGCCACAACGCTGAGTATTTTCAATCGTAATTAAATGATCGTATGACGCAAACGATCGCTGTAGGTTTCACGCACCGTATCTGCGGTAATCGGCTGTTGTTTCCATTTTCTGCCATGCAGTCAATTTATTCAGCGCGCCTTCTAACTCACGCACGTGGTGCAGGGTTTTGCGCCATCATATAAGTAGCATCATCAGAAATTTCCGCGCCACGGTCCTCTGCTTTGCGTAAAATAGCGACGGGTTTCTAATTCTGTGCTCGTAATCGAACTGATCCCCAGCTCAAACGGATTTAATGGCTGGATCAATGCCTTCTATATTTTTCGGGGAAAATATTCAGAAGTCAGCGCGATCTGTTTTTCTGCTCCTAACTAACGCCTTCGGCAGATGTAAAAATTCTGCCCAGCGCTTTCCGGTTTGTCTGCTAAAAATTGAATATCGTGATGTCATCAGCATCAAAGCGGGCGATGGAATTTTTGGTTATCCGCTTCCACACTGTACTAGTGTTGATCGCTTTTAGAAATATCGCGATAAAAACGTTCAGAGTGAATATAAAGCACGCGCAGATTTGCGCCTGTAATAGCGCATTACCGATAGCATGTAATAAATGGGTTTTTCCTAAACCGGTACCGGCATATGGCAAGAAAAGTTGCAATGTGTCTGCCCTAAATCGCTCACCGCTGTTTGTGCTGTCGCTTTTGCCAGTTGGTTGAGATCGTCCTTGGCGAACAGGTATCAAAGTTTTTGGTTAGTGTCAATGCCCTGTGGCAATCCGCTTTCCTGGCTTTTTGCACGATGGATTCAGTTTGAACAGATCGGCTTGATTCGACTGGTTTAATCCCAGCTTCGATCGGCCACCTTTAACCCTTCGTGATAAAAACGAGCGAGATCGATAATTTCAGCAGAAATTTGTCTTTCACCCAGTTCTCAACTCTCATTGGTTTGTGCGCATAAAGTGCCGAGCTCTCCGGTGGCAAAAACTCGCCTGTAATGGGCGAAATGCCAGTATTATAGTCTGTTGGTGAGACTTTTGGTTTGTAAATGATGTAAACAGTCAGCCCAAAGAGAGACACGTTTTGCTCCAGAAATTTGTTGTGAAAGATTGGGTATAATACCCGAAAATCTTGTGGAGATCTTTGCAAAATCCACAAAACGACCGCTTGCATTTAAATTTTGCGGGCGGATCTTATCGTTTAAATGCGTGTGACTTTCTACAAAAGCAGTCGTCAAATTTCACGTTACAATATGCCATTTTAGTTCTCCTTTATTAACATATATCAAGAATGAAAGACTCTATTATCAGTAAATTAGACAGTTTAAGTGAGCGTCACGAAGAGCTTCAAGCCTTATTAGGTGATGCTTCAGTAATTAGCGATCAAGACAAATTCCGTGCCTATTCGAAAGAATATTCTCAGCTTGAAGAAGTGGTTGGCACTTTTCCAATCGTTGGACTCAGCAACGATATTGACGAGGCTCAACTGCTTTTAGACCGATCCGGATGTATGAAGATAACAGCGGCAGCAGAAATTGCCAGCGAAAACAAAGCTGAGATCGAAAGTTTAGAACAACACTTACAAATTTTATTGCTACCGAAAGATCCAAACGACGAATACAACGCATTCTTAGAAATTCGTGCCGGTACAGGTGGTGATGAAGCTGGAATTTTCGCTGGCGATTTACTTATCGTATGTATAGCCGTTATTGTGAAAGCAAACGCTGGCGAGATTGAAGAAATGTCTGCCAACGAAAGCGAGCAAAGGTGGATATAAAGAAATTATCGTAAAAATTTCAGGTGAAAGTGTTTATGGTCAGCTGAAATTTGAATCAGGCGTCACCGTGTTCAACGCGTGCAAAACTGAATCCTGCGGCCGTATTCACACTTCTGCGTGTGCTGTCGCTGTAATGCCAGTGCCAGAGTCTGAAATGCCTGAAATCAACCTGCTGTGCGTATTGATACTTACCGTTCATCTGGTGCGGTTGGTCAGCACGTTAATACCACTGACTCAGCGCGGTACGTATTACGCATGTTCCAACAGGGATTGTCGTTGAATGCCAAGACGAGCGTTCACAACATAAAATACAGGCAAAAGCATTAGCCCGTATTAGCTTCGCATGTGTAACAGAAGTTGAACAAGAGCGACCAAGCGGCGGGTACAAGCAGATACCGCCGTGAATTTATTGAGCTCGGGAGACCGTTCAGGTGAGTCGAACATACAACTATCCACAGGCCGTGTTACCGATCACCAGAATCAACAACGGTTTATCGTTTTAGATGAAGTAATAGCAGACGTATAAATTGATGAGACTTATTCAGCCAATGTGGTGTGCGAATACCAAAGCGAGATCAGTGCTATCTTTGTGAAAATCCGTCAGTAAAGGAGCTGCTTTTGTTGCTGTACCAGGAACTGTTATGACTGTGTGGTTACTGCGTGTTGCTTTACTCAGTGGCTGTCACCTGCACTGCCAATCAGGGACTAGCACAACGACTTCACAACCACAAACTTCAGTAGATGCATTAACGCAAAACACTTTTGTTGGCAGATGGAACTGTGAAATGGATGGTGGCTTAGTTGGAAAGGCTCAAACCAAGATTAATCTGGGCGAAGATGGTGTTGCAAAATACGTTGGTTTGATTGCAATGCCAAAAGAAAACCCCTGCATTCAATTTGAAGTAACCCGCGATGGGACTTGGTCATTTGCTAACAATACGCTTGCGTATGTGTTTTAAAGAAAAAGTTCAGTAAAACGTGCGCATACTGATGCTATCGTTAATAACATCAACAGCGACAAAGATGTACCAAGCAATGGAAAAAGAATACTTTTCAAGCGTACACAAATGTCTAAGGCTAACCACCAATTAGCTACAAAGTGAGCAACTTCTCTCAACATCGCTTTTACTATTAGCCAAACTGTTGGAAAATACTGAGGCGTTCTGGCCACTGCTGCGTCCAATAGCAATAATCTCTATACTAACTAGAGCGCAGCTTTGGTTGTGCTTTTTCTTTCAAAATCTTACATAACGCAAAATATGAAAAATATCTCTTGTTTCAACTGTTTCTTTTATTAGGGTTGTACAGACCCCAAACAAAAATAAGCATAGAAACAGGATTTAATGAGACCAGATGTGGGTTTGCAAGTCCAGAGATTTCGAGGCACAAATATTCGTGTTCTTGGAGACAGTAGAGTTTTATGATGAAACTGTAAAACGCCAGCGACAAATAATAACGAATATATGAAATGCTGCTCTCCTCTACCCAAAAAGACGATAAAAAGCGTGAGCTTCATTTTCATGAACAAATAGGAGGCTTCACCACAGGAAAAATTGGTGGCAATAAAGCTCGCTTTTATACAGTGCATTTCTTAGAAAACCAAGAACAGTATGTGCGAGACTTAATCGGACAATGGATAAACAGCGGAAACTCGGAGACATCGCGCAAGAAATGCGTTCAAATTATAAAGGCATGCTTACAAACCTGAAGAGCTCGAACCAACAGAAGTCACCATTTCAGAATTTACAAACGCGTTTACATTTTAAGCAAGACCCGCTTTCTCACTACGCTCGTCATGGAAAATGTGTAACTCACGACTTGATGACGTTTGAAATCAGCAGTACGTATGAACTACACTGCCGACTACGGTTAGCCTTTGCGATAAACACTGTGGCACCCTAGCAAAGCCACCGATCCTTATCTTAATCCTAAAACCGATGCAAATTTGCTATTACAAGCGGTCACTAAAACGATCGAAATCAGCCATGTTTGCGCTGGCGAAACAGAACTAACGGAATGCTGAGCTCGCGCAACTCGCACATTGATTGGCGCGTCGTGTGCAGGTGAGCCGATGGCATATATCTTGAGGTGAGAAAGAGTTCTGGTCTCTTGCTTTAAAAGCCTGCACATACGCTGGGTTCCTGCTTCTGATACCGAATGTTTGGCGGTTGAACAGGCGCTGGAGGTGGGCTAACAAGAAGCGGTTACGCATAACACATTTGCAAATTTTTGAGATTTGAGGCACTTGCTAGCTGCTAGCGTGCGCTGCGTGCATTAGCCCGACTGAGGCAAAAGCACATATCGTGAGCGTTGATAAAGCAGAGAAGCCGTGGCACTTACTGAAAACCAAACCAATTGGTAGGTTTTGCACAATGTCGCATTTTACAAAAAGCAATTGGTGGTGCTGCTTAGAAAATCGTGCGTCTGAGCTTATTGTGGGTAATCCACGTACATTGATGCAAGAAGACAGCCATCTCAACAGAAGGCGATGTTCGTTTTGAGCCATTAATAACCGCATTGGTGGCAGACCTAAGCAAGGATTAAGCGATTTAGCCCATATTGTTTGCCTGCTGCACTATCTAAATGCGAAGGCGCACTCTTTCTAGAACGCGCGCGGCAACAAGCAAATGCTGCAATCTTTATTTCGCGAAAATGGCTGGGTTGAAATTCCACCTATGCAAGACTATACGGTGCGGGCGAAACCGACTTACCAAAAGCAGAACAGGCAAAATAATGGATAATCGTTGAACAACTTTTATAAAAGAAATCTCCTCAAATATGAAGGACAAATCAGCGAAACTGAAACTCAAAATATCTGTTTCCAAGAAATGCGCCGTCTTTCCGCTTTGTAGATGGATGATGGAAATTTCTGATAAACAAATTATTGCCATAAATGTCTGCCATTGGTACGCAGCGTGGCCGTGACCGCAGAAGATTGTCAAAGCGCTTGTGTTGAGCAACTCGTGAGTTTGTCTCTCTGCCTTTAGGTTTTCATTTGTGTGAACCGGAAAGGCTATTTCAACAGTCAATTGCATTTTGCTGCATCGAGTATTAAGGTGAGCGAGGAATGCCTATTTCCGCCATGGCTGCGTGACCAACTTTACCGCTGCTTCGCTGGATTTTACCGGTTTTTGCGGTAGTTTCCCAACACAACTGAGTTCTTACGTGCTGAATTAACGCACGCTGATGGCGAGACAGAAAGCCCGCTTTATCAATCCATGGCAAGGCGATTACGTCGGTGGTGAAAGGAATTAGAAAAAGTGGCTGATGGCGAAGCGCATTTTGGGGTGGCTGGTCACACCTGATAACTTGCGCCGAGCTGAGGCCTGCAGAGTTGCTCGAGAGGTGGAAATGCTTATTTAAAATGGCGCTTGCAAGAGCAGAAATTTGAAGCGGCATTGCAGCGGTGAATGCCGATTTGATCTTCTCGCCTGAAGAATCCATATGAAATTCGAGACCGTGGCATGGTGCTTGCCGGCATGGTTGGTATCAAAGCCGCTTATGAAGATTTAAACGTTTCGTCGATCGGTGTCCGAAGACCCTTCTGCCATGCAGTGTTATGTGAAATTCAGGAACTTAGAGCGCAAATCTAAACAAAACTCACTCCACTAACACCATGTGAAAAATACAATTCCCACACCTATGAGCTTTTCTTCCACGGAAGAAGCGCGTTTGGTGTAATAACTGTAAGAGGCTTAGCGGTCTGTTTTGGTTAGCTTTTTGCAAAAGCCTCTTACCAAGAATCCTTTGTATATACCGTGATTTGCCCGCTCTGCTGAGCCGTTTTCGGGAATCTGCAGCAAATTCTGAGCTTCCACCGAGCCTAATGCTTTGGCTTTTTGATAAAATGCTAACTTGTATTCTAGCAAGTTTAAATAGCGTTTAATTCAGCAATTTGACACTTCACATTTTCCGTTTGACTTTTCAAATAATGCTAGGCGTTCGTCAATGGTATCGTCGCCAATGGTGGTACATTCAGCGAAAGCGTTTGATGTCTTTTAAGCTCATGCCTGTATTTTTCAAACATTGTAATAAACTCAACCATTGCAAGTCGTTATCGTAAAACGGCGATTACCGTGTTCATCACGCCCAACGTTGAGCAATAAGCCCTCTTTGTCGTAAAAAGCGTAAAGGTGTGGGCAGAGATACCGATCGGCAGCTTTGGCAGTGGTGATAAGTCATTTCCTTCCTTCCAAATAAAAAGTTGCAAAAACGCTTGCCTTTAGAGTGAGCTCTAAAAGTGTAAACTGTTGCTATCTTGCTTAGGCTAGAGCAACTTTGTCAATGAATTAAGAGGAAAAACAATGGAAATTAAACAAATCAATTCAACAATCAAATCTCGTGCAGCGGTAGCATTTGCCCCAAATCAACCCTTACAAATCGTGGAAATCGACGTAGAAATGCCACGCAAAGGCGAGGTGTTAATCCGCAACACTCACACGGGCGTGTGCCATACTGATGCGTTTACGTTATCGGGAAGCGATCCTGAAGGCGTATTCCCTGTGGTGCTTGGGCACGAAGGTGCGGGTGTGGTCGTTGCTGTGGGCGAAGGTGTGTCAAGCGTAAAACCAGGTGATCACGTCATTCCTCTTTACACCGCTGAATGTGGCGAATGTGAGTTTTGTCGTTCAGGTAAAACCAACTTATGCGTCTCAGTGCGTGATACGCAAGGTAAAGGTTTAATGCCGGACGGCACGACGCGTTTTTCTTATCAAGGTCAGCCGATCTATCACTATATGGGCTGTTCGACTTTCAGTGAATACTCAGTTGTTGCCGAAGTTTCATTGGCGAAAAATCAACCCCAGAAGCCAACCACGAACATAGTATGTTTACTCGGCTGCGGCGTTACCACAGGTATTGGTGCGGTACATAATACGGCAAAAAGTGCAAGAAGGCGACTCTGTGGCGGTGTTTGGCTTAGGGGCGATTGGTTTAGCTGTGGTGCAAAGGTGCGTCAAGCCAAAAGCGGGTCGCATTATTGCTATTGATACCAATCCTGCAAAAATTCGAGATTGGCAAAACAGTTTTGGTGCAACGGATTGTTTAAATCCGAACGATTACGATAAACCGATCAAAGATGTGTTGTTGAGACATCAATAAATGGGGCATTGACCATACCTTTGAATGTATCGGCAACGTAAACGTAATGCGTCAGGCATTAGAAAGTGCACACCGTGGTTGGGGACAATCCATTATCATCGGCGTAGCGGGTGCAGGCCAAGAAATTTCAACTCGTCCGTTCCAGTTGGTGACAGGTCGTGTTTGGAAAGGCACCGCATTTGGTGGCGTGAAAGGTCGCTCTGAACTGCCGAAAATGGTGGAAGATTCAATGAAAGGCGACATCGAGTTAGAACCATTTGTGACCCACACTGACACTCGATCAAATCAATGAAGCCTTTGAGTTAATGCACGAAGGTAAATCGATCCGCGCTGTTATTCATTACTAAGGTACGCTGATGAAACTGATTGAACAACATCAAATTTTTGGCGGTTCTGCAGCAAGTTTGGGCACATCATGCCCAAACGCTGCATGCTGAAATAAATTTGCCGTCTATTTGCCAAATAATCCGGAAAATCGACCGCTTGGTGTGATTTATTGGCTTTCCGGCTTAACGTGTACGGAACAAAATTTCATTACCAAATCAGGCTTTTCAGCGTTATGCGGCAGAACATCAAGTGATTGTGGTTGCCCCTGATACCAGCCCTCGCGGAGAGCAAGTGCCGAACGATGCTGCTTACGATTTAGGGCAAGGTGCAGGCTTTTATCTGAATGCGACCGAGCAGCCTTGGGTGACGAATTATCAAATGTATGATTATATTTTGAATGAGTTGCCTAGTCTGATTGAGGAAAAATTTCCTACCAACGGCAAACGTTCCATTATGGGACACTCAATGGGCGGACACGGCGCATTGGTATTGGCATTGCGAAACCGGGAACGTTATCAAAGTGTTTCTGCCTTTTCGCCCATTTTGTCGCCAAGCCTCGTGCCTTGGGGAGAAAAAGCCTTTTCTGCCTATTTAGGAAAAGATCGCGAAAAATGGCAGCAATATGATGCCAGCTCGCTCATTCAACAAGGCTATAAAGTGCAAGGTATGCGCATTGATCAGGGCTTGGAAGATGAGTTTTTGCCAACACAATTGCGTACCGAAGATTTTATCGAAACCTGTCGTGCGGCAAATCAACCGGCCGATGTGCGCTTCCACAAAGGCTACGATCATAGCTATTACTTCATCGCCAGTTTTATTGGTGAGCATATTGCCTATCATGCGGCATTTTTGAAGTAACTAAAAGCGTAGCCTGTTTTCAAAGCTTTTCGATTAGCTGATGAGGTTAGTCGGTGAAAAGTAATCTGCCCCAAAAGTTGGACTAAACTTCCAACTGATTCAGGGGCAGGTTTTATTTTGTCTAAAGCCACCCTTTCTCGTTTAAAGTAAACGATAAGGTGTCGCTGCTGCAAGAATCATTAACCCTATTGCCATCGGGTAACCATATTGGAAATGTAGCTCTGGCATAAACTCAAAGTTCATTCCATAGGGTCGATGCCACCAAAGTTGCTGGTAAGAACATCACTGAGACCACCGAGAAGAATTTCATAATACGGTTCTGTTCAATATTGATGAAACCCATCGCCGCTTGCATCAAGAAATTCACTTTTTGGAATAGTGATTCATTATGTGGTTGCAAAGATTCAATATCTCGCATGATATCTCGTGCTTGCTCTAGCTGATTATTTGGCAAACGAGTTTTGCGTAATAAGAAACTTAGTGCACGTTGAGTATCCATCAAACAGAGGCGCACTTTAGAACTGACATCTTCTAATTCAGTTAAATCAGAAAGCGCTTCGTTAAGGCTATCGCCTTCCTGTTTTACCATTCAAAAATCACATGGCTTAAATTTTCTAAGTCTGAGTAAACGGTTTCAATTACATCAGCAAGCTGCTCGATTTTGGTTTCAAACAGATCTAACAACAATTCATAAGCATTGCTATCAATCAATTTCATACGACGTGAACGCATTCGATAAAGACGAAAAATGCTGGGTAAATCACGTTCACGCAGGTAAATAAACGCCCATCACGAATGGTGAAATGCGACGGTTGCAATATCCGCATACCATCATCATCAAGACAATAAAAATGAGTGTAGATGTAAACCGTCTTCATCTTCAAAAACGCGCAGAAGCCTCTAAGTCTTCTAATTCATGTTCTTCAGCAAGGGTTTGGTCTGGTCCGAGTTTTTAATACGCTACGTTCATCATCACTAGGGTCGATTAGTCAATCCGATCGCATCATTAAGCTGATCGCGAGAGGTATCATCAATGCTAATGAGATGGGCAGTGTTCTAATGCAAAAGCGCGAATCATTTCATTTCTCCATAGAGTTAGGGGGTGATGAACAAAAGATGAACAAAAAGGAAAAATACTAGGCGAGCGGTACCGACCAAGTCGGCATCTTGAGAGCGGACAAGGCGGGTTAAAATGACAAGTATCGACTATGGCTGTCCAAAAGTATAATCCTCAAGTAAAAATAACGGCGCAAATACTACAGAGGTTCAGCAAATGAGTCAAGAAAAAGGCAATCAAGCGGTCTGTTTCAAAGAATTTTTGCTAAAATCTAGCTAACTGAGCGCTAAACTCCACAATGTATGTTTTTCGTTGCTTTTTATTTCAAACAATTCAGCGTATAATCGAAACGCAATTATTTTCTAATTTAAATTAAGAGGAATTCACTATGGGTATTAGCATGCCACAACTACTGATTATTATTGCTATCGTTGTATTACTATTCGGAACGACTGCGCTCGTGGGTTCAGATTTGGGAGAATCGGTAAAGGCTTTAAAAAGCAATGTCTGAAGAAAAACCACAAGATGCTAGCTTTGAAAAAGAGTAGAATCAAAAGCTGCTGAAAGTGCAGAACAAAAAGCAAAAGAAAAAGAGCAGGCATAATCCGTGTTTGATATCAGCTTTCAAGAATTACTTTTTGGTATTCGTTGTAGGCTTAGTCGTATTAGGGCCGCAACGTTTACCGGTAGCGATAAAAACAGTCATGGGATGGTTAGAACCATTCGAGGACTAGCGGCGAACGTGCAAAATGAACTTGCCCAAGAGCTCAAATTAAAAGAGTTACAAGAAAGCATAGCAGAAGCCTTAAATCTGGTGCACTTTCACCAGATTCAAGTAAAACAGTTGAAGATCTTAAACAATCTGCTCCAGCAAATGCAGTCTTCACTGAATCAAACTGAAGGTGAAATTCAGTAAGCTGACCTGATGAGCAGGTTGCGGAAATTCAAAAGCAAAAATTGCACAGAAGAAACTGCACATTCGCAAAATAGCGAAGAAACTCCACCGCTTGTTGCAGAGAATGCAGAAAACAATGAAGTGGAAACCGCACAAGTGCAAGAGAAAACACGACTTCTGCAGCTGATATTGCCGAAATGGCAGAATTAGATGAAGAAAAGTTAGCCGCGCAGCTTTTCAGCTACTACTCACCAGATGATTTTGAAGCGCCAAAAATCGGAGGATAAACCACATGCAAAGCTGATCAATCCCAACCGTTAATCGCGCATTTGGTGGAATTGCGAAACCGACTATTCAAAATTTTCATTTTCGTATTAGTCGTTTTTGTGGCTGGTATTTTTGGGCAAATGATATTTATAGCCTGCTTGCTGCGCCACTAACCGATAATCTGCCAAAAGGGCAACGATGATTGCCACCAGCGTGGCAACGCCATTTTACACTCATTAAATTAACGGGTGTTGTGGCAATCTTTCTTTCCGTGCCTTTTTATTTTGTATCAAGTTTGGGCTTTCGTTTACCAGCCTTATGCAAAGCATGAAAAACGTTGAGTTTACCCGCTATTGGTTTCCAGTACTTTGCTCTTTTATGCTGGTGTGGCTTTTTGCCTATTATGTCGTTTTCCCATTAGTGTTCAGTTTCTTAACGAGCACCACGGAAGGCGTACAAATAGCAACCGATATTGAGTAGCCTGTTAGATTTTCGTTCTAACTATCTTTATCGCTTTTTGGTATCTGTTTTCGAGAGTTCCTGTAGCAATTATCTTACTCTGTTGGGCAGGCATAACAACACCTGATGATCTTAAAAAGCAAAACGTCCTTATATTGTGGTCGCGGCATTTGTCATCAGTATGATACTCACCCCACCAGATGTTTTCTCAAACTTTTGCTTGCTGTCAATGTGCTTGCTGTTTGAAGTGGGCGTTATCTGTGCCAGATTCTATAAACCACGAGAAGAATCTACCAAGAGCCTTCACAAAGCCAATCCTAATAACAAAAATAACGCTTAGCTAAGTGCGCATTTCTATCTTACTTTAACCATCCTGTCGGGGTTACGCTTTGGTTGTCCATCAACAATAAAGCCATAAACAACGCGGAAAAATGTGCAGATTCTGCCGCCCAAATAATAAACACCAATGAAAATAAAGGTAGTAGTCCGCCAATCAACATCAATGGCTACGCAAAAAGGTGCGAATTAAATAGTTAATGTGATCGTGATAATAGGTTGTAGAATCAATTCATCACGTCTAATATAACAAGAATGACGCCAATTAACGTGAGGCAATCCGCCGAAAATCATGCCTAACCAAATAAACCGTACAAAAAGATACAGCTGAGGTTACGTTGTTTTTTCTAATGAAGGTTGAGGTGAAAATCTTCTAACGCATAAGCCTCCTTAAATATACAAAGCGGTCTGATTTTTATGCAAAACTTTGCAAGAATTTGACCGCTTGTACTCGATTCATTTTGAGAGAGTTAAATCCCCTCTCCATCCATGCCTTGAATATCTTCAAAGTATTGATTCATCTCGAGGCTGGTTTTTGCTCGGCAGACTGACTATGTACGCGCTAGCACCTGCCTGCAGTGGCGATCAGGGTACAGGCTGCTAACACCACCCAGAATTGCGCACCAATTTTGACATATTTCAATATTGCCCCAAATTTTTGGCACCTGCGCAATCATCACGCCCTCTCGTTTTCGGATGACGATCACCGTGTTCTTTGCCCGATTTCCGCCCTGGCGTAACGCCTTGTAGAATCGACACATCATTTTCAATCGCACTGCGTTTCACCCACCACAATACCTGTTGCGTGAGTCAAACATAATCCCGCCAGCACACGAGCAGCCGGATGACTATCACATCAAAAAGCAACCGAGATTTCATTTTGCCGGATAAACCGCCAATGCTTGGCGACCTTGTTGCCAGAGATAATGTGTCACCCGATAGCTTTGCAAGCGTGGAATCCTTTAAGATAAAGTAATGGCGTTGTCCATTTATCTACCGCTGGATCTCGCGTTCTAACCGCATCAATATCGCACGCTGCACTCATAATAATGCTCGGATTGGCGGTAAGCTTCTTCGATAATCTCTTTCAGCGCAATGGCAGGCATAATTGGATTTGCCGGTTTTATTCGCCAGAATATAAAGCAACAGGCCACTAGATGGCTATGTTTTAAAATGGTGGCGTGGAAGAAACTCGCTAACATCGGTTCACTTTCTACCAACTGATGCGCTTCTTGCCGAATAAGCGCAAATTTGATCTAATTCTGTTTGTGTCATCTCATTTCCTTTTTGCAAAAATTCACAAAAATCCGACCGCTTATTCCTTTTCCGCTCACGGCCTAGAGAGATTTCAGACGTCATGCGCATTTTTGCCTTCAAACAGCATTTGGTAGATTTGCTCAACAATCGGCATTTTCCTACGCCTTGCGCCTGTAACAAAGTAAGCTTCTTTGGTGTTATGAGCCTTCACAACCTGCCCGATTTCCGCCATGGCTTGCTCTGCTGGGTGCCTGCCCTAAAAAGCCAAACCAGAAGCGACGGTTACGTGATTGGTTATCGGTACAAGTTAGCGCTAAATCACCTAGCCCCGCCATTCCCATAAAGGTTTTGGATCAGCCCCTAATGAAAGCCCCTAAACGGCTAATTTCTGCCAATCACTCAGGTAATCAATGCTGTTCCTAGCATTCGCACAATCATTCCATCAGAAATCCCAGCGCCAATCGCGATAACGTTTTAATCGCTCTGCGACTGCACGTCAAATCATATCATGGTTAATATAAACGCGGAATGCTTTTGAACAGTGAATGCGTTGCTGCATTTCATCAGCAAAAACCGGATCATTAGAAGCCAATGCAATCGCTCGTTGGCATACCTGCTAATTCTTTTTGCAGTGTTGGGCCAGAAAGCACCGCTGAGGCGTGTTCTTTTCAAGAATTTCTTCTGCGACGGTTTGTAATAAACGCCCCGTGTCGCGCTCTAGCCCTGCTGGTTGCCCACATAATACCGGTGATCAGGGGCGAATCAATAGGCTTAATATTGTCAACGCTTCAGCAAATACAGCAGGGTGGACGACGCAAAATATCGCGAGATGGCTAAAGCTTGCGCTAAAGTCAGATTCAATCGTTTAAAGCATCGGGAAAAGGGATGCCAGGCGAGAATGGCTTGGTTGGTACGCTCTCGAGCTAATACTGCCATCGTTTCAGGCAGATGCCCCCATAAATAGGTTTGGTGGCCATTACGAAAGGGCAATCGCTAAGGCTGTACCATAAGAACCAGCACCTAATACCCGTGACCGGTGCAGAATAGGTTGAAAGTCATAGATTCTCCTTAAAAGCTTGGCAAAATCATATGACCGCTTGCCGAGAATAAAGGGTGCCGCTCAAAAGGCGGGAATGTTTGGCATTGTGTCACCTTATGACTGCCAGCATAAAAGAAAAAGAATGCGAAATTACGCATACCCTCTTTATCAATCAAAGTGGTTACCGCTGTTTCGTCACTGTTCAGCCGCCGCGGCGCTCTAAAATAATCTACGAAAAAGTGCATCAAAGTTTACCGGCGATAAGTTTAATGCGGAAGTTGCCACGATTCACTAAGTTTGAAATCAATTCACGTGCATAAAGGGAATAAGATTAGTCGGGCATTGTGACGCTAATGCGTGTTGTAATTGAATACCTTCTAATCGCTAATAGACACACCTGCTTGTTTCACTTCATGAGATATCAGCAGTATCACCGCTATCTTCTAAAGTTGTGCTCACCGTCAGTGTGTAATGCAACTTCATAAGATCTTCATCTGCTTGACAGTTTCAGTATCTAACTCAAAAACCTAACTGCGGTTTCCATTCTTGATGGAAAAAATCGTTGGAAGGTTTAGCGCCTCGAATGAAAACATCTTTGATATAAATACGTTGAATTTGGAATTCTACGGAGTTTGTTCGGTATTCGCTGCTTGATTCTCTTCAGCCATAATGTGTCCTTATTTCTTTTTCACAGTCGGTAAGTTTTCTGCTTTCCAGCCAACCATCCCTTCTTTTAATACATAAACTTGGTTGAAACCTTGTTTGATTTAATAGCTCAGCACTTTTGGTCTTGCTAAAGCCATTAGCATCTAATAAAATAACTGGACGATCTTTTGTATTTGTCGATTTGATGAACATTATTCGCTTTTAATTTCGCTTGGTAACAAATAGACATGCTACCGACTAAATGTCAGCTGAATTCATCATCTGAACGCAAATCCACTACAACACCATCAAATTATTAACCCAGTTGGGTCTGCATATCGCGTTGTTAATTGCCGATATTTTACTGGTTAGCACCTTCATGAAATTCGTCAAAACTGCCAGAAGATACCTACCCACGCCATAACCATCACAGGATGATGGCTAACAAATTGTTGTGGTTGCTACGAGTAAATGTTGAAGTCCATTGTTCCTCTCTGTGAAATTCAGCGGTCGGTTTTGCAAAACTTTTGCGAAAATCACCGCTTGTTAATCATTGCCCTCAATATGAAGGCAATTGTGAAAGGTAAGCGAACTTGAGATTGCATTAACTCATCCAAAAAGAAAAGTGCTGTATCTGTACTTTCGCTTTTGCAAATGCAGCATCAACCGCTTGCTCTTCTAACACCACATACGGATGTTTTCGGTTAATTGACGGTTTTTCGCGCAATATTCTACGACTTCGGCTGGTTGTTCATATGCTGATGCGTATCGCGATCATTGCTTCAACGCGTGCTTCATCGACTTTTAATTCGTTTTGGCTGATTACATTTTTGATAATAAACCTACTTGAACACGGCGTTTTGCATCTGCTTCAAATAATTCAGCTGGTAATTGCGCTGCCATTTCTGGTTTACCACCAAAACGTTGAACCGCTTGTTGACGTATCATCCACCTCTTCCGCAATTGCTGCTGGTGGCTCAATATCATTTTGTGCAATTAAACCATTGATGACTTGGTTTTCACGTGCAGTCACTGCATTTTTAATTCACGTTGCATGTTTCTTAATTTCTGCACGTAAATCTTCAACTGATTTTTGCGTTACCAGATTTTTCACGAATTCTTGAGTTAATTCAGGTGTCTGATGTTTTCTACTTTTTCAAGGTAATTGCAAAGCTGCTTTACCTTTTAAGTTTTCTAGGTGGTAGTCTGCTGGAAAAGTCACATCAATATCAAGTTAGTTCACGCGCGGGACCAACGATACCTTCTTCGAAACCGGGGATCATGCAGCCTTGACCCATTGCAAGTGCGAAATCAGTTGCTTTACCGCCTTCGAAACTCTCATCTCGGAACCTACAGAAGTCGATAACAACGCGATCTTCTGCTTTCGCTGGCTCTTGAGATTCTGCCCAAGTTGCTTGTTGTTTTGCGTAATACATCAACCATTTTGTCTAAATCTGCTTCTGTGATTTCAACAACTGGTTTTTCAACTTCAATGTTTTCTAAGCCTTTTAATTCTACTTCTGGGAATACTTCAAAAGTTGCAGAGAAAGAGAAATCTTGACCTGGTTGATAGTTGTTTGGTGTGAATGTCGGACGGCCTGCAAGGGCAATTTTTTCTGCCATTACGCCTTCGAAGAATGCACGTTGCATTTCATCAGATAATACGTCTTGACGTGCTGCTAAACCGAAACGTTGTTCGTGATGATTGGGTGTGGCACTTTGCCTTTACGGAAACCATCTACGCGTGCATTTTTTGCATAGCCTTTTAATTGCTCTTTATATGCTGCTTCGATTTTGTCTGCTGGCACAGTGATAGTAACGCGGCGTTGTAAGCCTTCTAAAGTTTCGATAGAAATTGACATTCTTAAACCTCAATGAGATATATTGTAGATACAAAAATAGACAGCCATTGTACTCATCAAAAAAGATCTGTGCAAGCCTTTGCCTCAAAAACCATAAAAACGGGCGATGTCTTCAGCACGCCCCGCTTCTATATGATTGATTATAATCAGCTTTTGGAATACGGATTTTTGACCTGGGAAGATCTTATCCGCATCTTTGATCACTTCTTTGTTTCGCATCGTAACAATCGCCGTATGTTTGCGCCATTGCCGTACGCTTTTCGGCGATCTTCCAAAAGCGTATCCCTTTCTCGATCACATAAAACTCATCATCACCACCAGTGACTCGCCGTTCATGATTTTGTAAATTGTCAATATTTACGCTTGCGATACCAGCAATGTTACCTGTCATCAATACCGCTTTCTCAGCTGCCGCCGCTGTTGCTGCCACACCAGTGATGCTTGCAATACCATTTTCAACTTTCACTTCTACATTTTCCAACGCCTGGATTATCGGCATTTTAAATGCGCAGTGACTGCAGAGAAGCTTCTTCTTCCTTGTTGAAATAATTTGTGCAATGTTGGTACAAAATCAAATAAGCCCATTTTTGCATCCTCATTTTTGCTGAAAAGGAGTTAATTTTACCACCATTTTATCGTAAATATGTCATCCTTATGTTAAGTATTGTAAAAGTCTGTGATGAGGAGAATACAAATGAAACTCATGAAGCACTCATTGAACGTGCGGATTTACAACGCCGTTTAGCACAATTAAAACACGTTTAATCCAAAAATGCGCAATATCAAGAAGGCGAATCGCCTGCTGAATCGCCGCACAATTACTGATTGAATATCATCAAACAAGCTTGGCTCTTGCCGATTGGGTCGTCAAAAATTAACGTGGCTAATCATCAGGTGACGCTTGAAAATGGCATGAATATGGTTGAAGCACTGAGCTCCAACGTGATCGTCTTAAAAACCGAACATGCGGCCTGCTTGACCTTTGCTAATGCAGCCATGCCAACCAGTGGATCGCTATAGCCATGGCGAAATCAAAAATACTCGCAGCTGTGGATATTCAAGCACTTCGCAAGCAAATTGATGAATTAGCTAAATCACTGCCAGCTGGATGCGCAAATTCAACAAGCTAACTGGCTAGACTGAAATTTAATCAATTTGGTGTTTCAATTTCAAGGCGAATACGACCTCGCTTAAGGGATGTAGCAAATTTATACATCGAGATGAAGAGCAATCTCACTTTATTTATCGTGTCGCTCTCTGTATTAACTTATTGTGTAGATTGTATTGTGTACACTTACTACCATGTATTGATTGGAATTGAAAAAGAGGGTGGGATTGGGGTTTTTACGAGACAAGCGGTCGGATTTTGTAAAAGTTTTGCAAAATCCGACCAGTTCTATTTTTCATCTCTAGGATTTCCAGATAGAATATCTGGACAATTTTTACGATTGAATGGTTAAAGGACTCGTTGTGAAACAGAGTGCAATTTTGCTTGCTAAATCAGCCTAATAGTGAGCTCAATCTTGCTTGCGAGTTAGCCGCTAATGCGTGGCGATTAGGCGACGCGTGTTAATTGCCTGTGAAACGGAACAACAAGCCCTTTGAAGTGGATGAATTACTTTGGGCACGCGATCTACGCCTTTGTCCCCCATAATCTTTCTGGCGAAGTCACACAATATCCACGCCAATTGAAATCACTTGGGCTGATAAACGTGATGCGCAACGCCGCGATGTGCTGATTTCCTTACAACATCACATCCCAAATTTTGCACAAAGCTTTACCCAAGTTATTGATTTTGTCCCGACAGAAGAAGAACAAAAAGCACTTGCGCGCGAACGCTACAAACAATATCGCGCAGCTGGCTGGCAACTTCCACTCAACCAGCCTAAATTGTTACTCATCTATATTTTAACGAGATTTTTATGAACCCAATGGATTGGCTTTTATATCTTACCTGCGGTGGTATTCTTTTAGCCTACTGATTCTTTACTGCTACTTTCTTGAACGACAGATTATTTATTTTTACGTCAGCTGCGATAATCTTTTGGATATTGATTATCCTGATTATGTCTTCAACGGCGCGTTTTTCGATACTGTAAATAAACAGCTCGAATCGTATTTAGTGCTATACGCACAATCGCATTTCTATCAATTGGGCGTTGAACACCAATACGTGAAAATTACGGCTAACGTGAATTACGAAAAAGTATCTGTGCCTGCTATATTGAAGCGACCCGTCAGCAACAAAAACGGATTCAGCAAAGAAAGCCTAACCAGCATCAATATCAGCAAAGAAAGTTGAAGCGTTTTATCGTTTTGTTGAAGTATCAAAAACCGAAAATACGCCCAGAATTACCAAAACGAAAAGATAGTACGCTCGAAAAATACGAGCTAGTCAAATAATTCAAAGGGCGCCAAGCTCCCTTTTCATCAAGCATTTAGCTATTGTTTGCTAAAATATTCGCATACGATTTTTCATCTGTGCCATTCTTATGATTTACTTTATCGCCGATCTACACTGAATCAGCCCAACCTAAAATTACTGCAGCATTTTTGCAATTTATGCAACAAAAAGCACCGCTTGCAGAGGCTGTTTTATATTTTAGGTGACCTTTTTGATTTCTTTGGATTGCGCGATGATGAAGATTCGACCCTTATTTGCCATAAGTCAAACAAGCTGTTTCTAGCCTAACTCAAACAGGCGTGCCTTGCTATTTCATTTGCGGAAATCGGGATTTTCTAATCGGCAAGCGTTTTGCAACTGCCTGTGACGTGCAATTACTCCCTGATTGTGCAACGTTAGATTTATATGGTAAAAACCTTAATTTGCCATGGCGATACGCTTGTGCATTGATGATGTGAAATACCAACAATTTCGTCGAAAAGTACATCAAAAGCTGGCGCCAACGCCTCTTTTTATGTTTGCCCCTTGCACTTAGATTGCATATTGCGGAAAATCCGCCAGAAAAAGCCAACAAAGATAAGCAAGGGAAAGTACTGCACAGATTATGGACGTGAACCCCACAATTTACAGGCGCAAATTATCGAAAAATTTGCTGCGACGCAGCTGGTTCTGCGGGCACACACACCGACAAGCGGTACATTTTGAACCGAAATTTACTAGGGTGTGCTGGGTGATTGGAAAGCAGATTATGCCTCAATCTTAGCCGTGGACGAACAAGGCGCGAAGATTTGTATGATTGATGTCAGTATCCCCTGCTTTAATGCGACGTTAATGCTGCAGCCGTCGGCGATGCTTGCTCAGCCTGAACTTGGCACACTTTGGCTCATTGATGATGCCTCAGCCGACCATACGCTTGTTGTTGCGAACAACTGGCGCAGAACTTTTCAAAAGCAAATCCAAAGTTGAGATCTTTACCTAAAAATGGGGGCGTTGCTAAAGCGCGCAATTGCATTACAAAGCCAAGCAGAATTTGTCGCCTTTTTAGATGCTGACGTGCTTACGAGCCAAATGCTGCAAGTTGCTAAAGCCATTTTTCAAGCAGAGATGATGTCAGTTTGGTCACGCACTTAACCCCATTGATCTCCCTGCTCGTTATCATGAACATCAAACTTTCACCAAGTGTGGCAAAAGTATGCGAATGACCTGTGGGGGTAATGTCGTTTTCGTCGTGCATTTTTCTTCGCTTGCGGTGGCTTTCACACAAGATGGATTATTTCGCACCTTTTAATGGTGGGAAGATGGCGCACTTGGCATTGCCACAACGCGGTCAGCATTAGTCGCAACTGCCTTTTCACCGGGCGTGCAACATTATTGCAGAGATGGCATGCACGCAGAACGCTGCTTGATGCTCTCTCTTGTAATAAACTACAGAAGGCATTACCCCAGAACATATTGCTGAAGCTGAAGCTGTTACTGGCGTATCTGCCAACAACTCCATCGCTAAAAACGGGCTTAACGCCTGCTCAAACGAGTATCATTCCGATGACCATTGCGGGCATAAAAATCTGCAGCTTAATCGGTTGTCCAATTTGTCTAACTTTTTAGATGCAGATTTCTGATTACTATTTAGCGCAAAGCGATTGGAGTGATTCAAGCGTTTTATAAGCAGTGCATATCTGCTTGAGCGTAGATGAATTGACACACACAATCTTGGTTGATTGCAGCAAAATCTGTTCCTTCTCTTTCGTCAATCGCGACACCATTGCGCCTAACAATAAACACAACCACCGCGAGGGTCATTGGTTTTCACAATTTCAGCTGCTGGTGAGCGCTTGCCTAAGTAGGTGATTTTTACCTTTAAGCTGTTCATAAGGTAAATCTGGGACATTGATATTAAGAATTTCCCGCTGGTCACCATGCCTTCTTTCAGCTTAGGGGAGTAATCCACTTACCACGCGTGCTGCTGTTTCAAAATGATTTTTTCCAAAAAGAATACCATGGTGTTATCCTCTCCTTTTTACCAACTAAAGAGACTGCAATACTTGGTAAAGGTAAATAACGCCCTTCTAAAGCCGCAGCCACTGTGCCTGAATAAACCACATCATCCCTAAGTTAGCTCCCATGGTTTGATACCGAAAATCACAATATCAAAATCATTCAGAAACAAACCATTTTAATGCTAAATGGACACAATCTGCAGGCGTACCAACAATGACCGCATAATTGAACTCATCAAAAAGCATGTACTCGTAATGGTTCAGTTAAGGTTAAAGCAGCTTGATGCTGCGGTTCGGTTGCGATCGAGGGCAATAAACGTGTGACTCTATGTCCCCTGCTTGGCGTAAAGCGCGTGCCAAAGTTTGGATGCCTTCAACGCACGAAAACCATCATCGTTACTAATTACAATGTTCGTATTTGATGCCTCTTCATCCAATTGAATCAATTCACGCACTAACGCGGTCGTCGCCGTCCACTACTAAAAAGAATCGTAGTCGTAAGCCTTCTGTACAAATGCCCAACTCAGTTCTTTTAGGCTGGCAAAGCATCGCTCGACGTGCTTCGTTCATTCGTGCGTTTTTCATTAAGCCGGTTCAGGGCTTGTTGTTTTTCGATGTGCTTTTTCTGCCGGATTCGCCCGGCACTCCAGCGAACGCTCGCCAGTTAACGGGGCAGTCAGGTGAACATCACCTTGTAATAAAGCGTGTAGCAGTTTTCAGCTTCTTCAGGAGAAACATTAAAAAGCTGTTTGTGCCATCCGGTTGTAAATAGTCATAGGCTTCAACTTGGCCTGTTTTGCCACTGGCGAATTCGATCAGAAACCACTAAATTAAACGCTTCGCTACGTGCCGCAGAAAGATAGAAAGCTGCGCTTTTTGCGATCTTTAACTTGAATTTCACCTACTGCCCAGCGGTGTGCTTGGGTTAAATTATGTCCATCTCGTCCAAAAACGCTGTTCGGTAAAATAGTTTGAAATCCGACCGCTTGTAATTGGGTTAAAACGTGTATTGAGGATCTTCACTTTCTTTCACATCACGTAAGAAAATCTCAAAATGGTTACCCACTAATGCACCAACACGAATTTTTCGATTGTGACGAGTCACCTCAAAGCACTTCTACACCTTCACAAAACAAATTGACTGAAATCAGGCGTTTCTTTTACCACAAGGTGTAAACAGAACCATTGCTCAGTAACTGCATGGCGATCTTTTTAATCTGCATAACTCATATCACGATCGCTAATGCCCGCAAATTTTGCTAATTTTTCGCCGACAAATAAATGTGTTTGCATCGGTTTTCGAATGTTACAACAACAAATTCACCTTCTCCAGCTAATGGATAACCTAATTCTTCACGCACAATAAAATCTTTCACAGTAAGCCTTAAGGCGGCCAACTTGTTGTGGTTTGCCCAATAAATAATTTAATTTCATTTAGATATTTTTAAAAGAGTAGAAAAGGGCTAGATTATACGCTAGTCCTTGTGATTGAGATCACAAAAATGGATAAAATAAGCAAATTCTCCTAAAATTTGGTATAGTTTGCACGTTTATTTTAACTTTATAGGAGAAATCAAAATGGCACGTCGTCCACTTGTAATGGGTAACTGGAAATTAAACGGCAGCAAAGCATTCAATGCAGAGCTTATCAGTGCATTAAAAAGCTGAATTACACGGCGTTACTCGGCTGTGATGTTGCAATCGCTCCCACCTGTTATGTACTTAGCGCAAGCTGGGAGTTTGCTTTACAAGGTTGTGGTTGCAGCTGCAGCGGTAAAGGCGTGGTACAACTCAGCGCACAAAACGTAGATGTAAATGTACAAGGTGCATTTACAGGGTGATATTTCAATTGAAATGTTAAAAAGAGTTTGGCGCGAAATATATCATTATCGGCCATTCTGAGCGTCGCACTTACCACAAAAGCGATGAGTTTATTGCGATTCGAAGTAATTAAAAAGCAGGTTTTAGTGCCAGTGATTATGTATCGGCGAATCTGAAAGCTGAAAGCGAAGCAGGGTCAAACTGAAGCGGTTTGCGCACGTCAAATCGATGCGGTCATTAACGCATTAGGCGTTGAAGCGTTCAATGGCGCAGTCATTGCCTAGAACCAATTTGGGCAATCGGTGCAGGTAAATCTGCAACTCCAGCACAAGCGCAAGCCGTTCACGCATTTATTCGTGGTCATATCGCAGCAAAATCACAAAGCGGTGGCAGACCAAGTGATTATTCAATACGGTGGTTCTGTAAACGATGCTAACGGCTGAATTATTTACCCAGCCAGATATTGATGGGGCATTAGTGGGCGGTGCATCATTAAAAGCACCAGCATTTCGCAGTGATCGTTGAAAGCTGCAGAACAAGCGAAAAGCATAATGACAAGCGGTCAGATTTTGTGAATCTTTTGCAAAACTGATAACCATAAAACTGAAAAATCGACACCTTTGGGTGTCGATTTTTTATCTTATCACGCTAGCACCAACGTTTAATTTTATGCCCAGCTGAGGCAAATAATGCCCCGAAAACAACAATAAATACCCCAATAATACTTAAAAAGAGTAAATCTGGTTCCCTTGGAAATATGCGGGTTTCCATAGGTAAGCCAATTCGGAAAAAGCCTAAGGTAAAAATCGGAATAAGTGGCATAAGCAAGCTAACTTTAGAAACATCCAACGGTTTAAAGCCTCAGCATAGCTGCCGTATGCAATAATCGTATTTAAACAACAATAAATCAAACAAATCAATGCCGATAGGCAATTTCTCACTTTGTGAAATATCTGCAAGAGAGTAAAAGCAATGCTGCACCAAATCAAATCCTATAAAAGTTGCGAGGAATTAAATTTCTGCAACATGATTTTTGTGCTAACCCGTAACCAATCCACACAAGGCTTGCCACAAAGCCACAAAAGATACCGAAAGCATAATTATTCATTGCCGCAAAATCTAACAAATCGGTTATGGAAGAAAAGCCCAAGCCCTGTCAGCACCATAACAAACCCTATGGTGAGATTTGATCTTTCTTTAAAAATAAATACCTGCGACATCATCATAAAAGAAGATATTGGGCTTAAAAGACTTACGGCTAGCCATGGGCGGAATATAGCGTAGCGAACATTAAAAAGAAAGAAATTACCAGATAATCCACTGATCCCGATAAGCACTAAATAACGATAATTCAGGCTAAAAGCGGTCAATTTTGGGTAATGCAAAGGCTAACAGGATAAATACGCCAACAGCTGCAACAAAACGATACCAAACAATAGTTTGAGCGTTCAGTTCTTTCAAGCGGGCTGTAAAGCAATGGGTAAGGTTCCCCACATTAAAATAGCAGTGAGCGTAAAGAGAAAACCTACCAACGGTTGTTTTCATAATTGTGTGTTTAAATACAGAAAAGCTCGCAAAATTGCGAGGCTTAATTCATTTTGAAATGAAGTAACTCGTTATTATTCAGCAACGATGCTTACATATTTGCGATTTTCTCGCCTTTCCTTCAAATTTTAACTTTACCGTCTGCGGTTGCAAATAAATGTGGTCTTTACCCATACCCACATTTTGAACCTGCGTGAATTTAGTACCACGTTGACGAACAATGATGCTACTGCAAAACAGACTCGCCACCGAGCGACTTTTAACGCAAGGCGTTTGGCTTCAGAATCACGACCGTTAGGTTGAACCACCAGCTTTTGGTTGCCATCTACTTGATCTCTCTGAAATTTATGCTTGAATCCCAGTGATTTCACTTCCTGTGAACCACTGACGATGACCTTGTTGTTTACGGCTGTGTTTACGACGACAGAATTTACGATTTTGAATTTTCGCACGACCGTGTGCGGCAACTTCAGCCACTGCTGGGGCCCGCTGGCTAGCGGTGCCGATTTTAACATCTTCACCGTTAACGACCATTAACACTGGAGTCAAAGTCAGCTTTTCACCAGTTGCTGCTTCAAAGGCTCTACAACGAACAACATGACCTTCCTTACTCGGTGTTGTTTACGCCGCCGCTGGAAAACTGCGTACATATTTACTCCGCTATGTGCTATTTGCCTCTCGCGTAACACGCAGTTTAAATTCATAAAAATAGGGCTTGAAACGTTCTACGCAAAACACATCAAAAGAGCGAAGTCTGAATTTCTACATAGAAAATAGTGCCAATTTTATTTTCCTGGTCTTTCAATGTGAGTGCTCCACTAGAAAATGGATTGATGAGCTAAAACGCGAGCATAATCAATCCCATGCCAATAAACCCTCGCAACTTATCTGGTTTTGTCCGAAGACATAAAGCCACTACCACGCGGTTAACACAATGCATACGCCCATGGCCACCACTGCAAACAATGCCCACCTAAGCTGCTTACGACTGTAGTAATAAGTAAATGTAATGAGACAGCAAGAAGCAATCAACATGACACAACGGTTGTGAAGTGGTTTTGAAAACCTTCGCTGGCGCTGATACGAGTTGCTGCCAATGACTTCAATCACGATAGCAAAGCGCAATAAAACCCATGGATTCATTTTTCTCCCAGCGAAAAAGCCCATCACAATTGTGATGGGCAATCTTTATCTTTATGTAATTAGCCTGCAACTGCGATACGTTTCATATCTGTCATATAACCACGTAACTCTTGACCGATTAATTCAACCGGGTGGTTACGGATTGCATCATTTACATCGCGTAAAGTGATGTTGTCGATAGCAACTGCTGGTGTAGGTTCACCTAAGTCACCTTTTTGTAAGGTTGGGATGATTTCTTTTGCAAGAATTGGGGTTGCTACGTTAGAGAATAAGTAGTTACCGTATTCTGCAGTATCAGAAATTACTACGTTCATTTCGTATAAGCGTTTACGTGCGATGGTGTTAGCGATTAACGGTAATTCGTGAAGTGATTCATAGTAAGCTGATTCTTCATAGATACCGCTTGCTACCATTGCATCAAAGGCTAATTCAACACCTGCTTTCACCATTGCAACCATTAATACACCGTTATCAAAGTATTCTTGTTCAGAAATTTTGATGCCGTCTGCTTTTGGTGCGTTTTCAAAGGCAGTTTTGCCGGTTGCTTCACGCCATGCTAATAAGTCTTTATCACCGTTTGCCCAGTCAGCCATCATGGTCGCAGAGAAGTGACCGCTGATGATGTCATCCATGTGTTTGTAATATAAGAAACCAAGGCTTTCTTTGATTTGCTCAGCGAGTTCAAATGCACGTAATTTTGCGCTGTTTGATAAGCGATCCATCATTAATGTGATACCGCCTTGTTTTAAGGCTTCAGTAATAGTTTCCCAACCGTATTGGATAAGTTTGCCTGCGTATGCTGGATCTTTACCGTCGGCAACTAATTTGTCGTAACATACGATTGAACCAGCTTGTAACATACCGCAAAGAATGGTTTGTTCACCCATTAAGTCAGATTTTACTTCTGCGACGAATGAAGATTCTAATACGCCCGCACGGTCACCACCAGTTGCTGCAGCCCATGCTTTCGCAATTGCCATACCTTCACCACGTGGGTCATTTGCTGGGTGAACTGCGATTAATGTTGGCACACCGAAACCACGTTTGTATTCTTCACGTACTTCAGTACCTGGACATTTTGGTGCACTCATCACCACAGTGATGTCTTCACGGATTTGCTCACCTACTTCAACGATATTGAAACCGTGTGAGTAACCAAATGCAGAATCTTTTTTCATTAATGGCATTACATCAGCCACCACTTTAGAGTGTTGTTTATCTGGTGTTAAGTTGATCACTAAGTCTGCGGTTGGAATTAATTCTTGATAAGTGCCTACTTTAAAACCGTTTTCAGTTGCACGTTGGAATGATGCACGTTTTTCTGCAATCGCTTCAGGGCGTAATGCATAAGCAATATCTAAGCCAGAGTCACGCATATTTAGACCTTGGTTTAAACCTTGTGCACCACAACCTACGATAACGATTTTTTTGCCTTTTAAGTAGTTGCAACCGTCAGCGAATTCGCTGCGTTCCATAAAACGACAACGACCTAATTGGTCTAATTTGTCGCGTAAATTTAAAAGTATTGAAGTAGTTGTTTGCCATACGGTGTATTTCCTTTTAAAATCGGATTGAGTTGATGTGGTGCAGTATAGCGCAATCGTTTAGTTGCGTCAAATTGGAAAGTGTCGTTTTATATTGCAAATTTTTGCAATCAAGATTGCGCTTATTCTAATTTGCTTATCAAATTCATGTAATTGTTTTTGCCCCTTGCAAACCTTTCCGATAAAATGACCGCTTCTACGAAGCAGAAATTAACTATGAAGATAAACCGAGTTAACTCTTGAAAAGTGCGAAAAGAATGCGATGAACTGGTAAAGGTTTCGCACCAACTACACGGACATATTGCACTCTGCCCAGAACTGCCACGATGTGTTGGGTAAAGATATACTTGGGTGCTTTTGCCGTTGTGCGTGTGCTTTTGGCAATTCTTATTTTAATGCCGTTTGCTTTGCTTATCCGCTCGCAGGCATTGACTTGCTTGAGCATGCCAATCCACGCAACTGTTTGGGGTGGCGCTTGGAAATATGGCCACAGAGGTTGTATCCTTACACGGCGCGTTTATGGTGCTGTTTTGCTCCATTATCATGCCGATAGCCTTTGATGATTTTGAAGTGCTGACTATCAGCGTTCAGCGTATTCATCAGCGCCCGCGTTGTCGCTGATTTTGACTGACGGGTCAAGAATGGGTCATGTTAGATGTGTGACTGTTTGCGCAGAGGGTCGCAGCGTTCAAGATCAAAGACTACGCTAGCCTGGGCTTTAGCTTTATGCAATTAAGTAGCTTTCCGGCCAGTGTGACCTATTCTCACCACGCTATTATTCATTAAGATTAACCCCGAAAACTGGTTGGGCGTATGTCAGGCTATCGCCCGTGCCATCAGATCACGTTGGAGGCATCAACGCTTTGCCCAACAGCGAATATACCTTTGGTGAAAATATTGTTGACTTAAAAGGCAGACGACGTTGCCCCGCGCTGTAGAAAGCAATCTTTCTGTTCCCGAGTAATGTAAAGCCACCAACGCGTGTGGGCGGCACTTATTGCAGAGTAATCATGATGATTTCACTGCAAATCTTTGGCGCGATTTCCGCGCTGGGCTGCTGGTGCGGTATCTGCTGATCGCTGTCCTGGTGTGCTATCTCTTTATTAGCCTGGGTAGTTGTTCAGTCGCAGCGATCGTTTTTATTGCGAGTATCGCGGTGCAGGCTAGCAAAGTTGCCGTTCTTTTTCTGTTGTTATTAGCGATTCATTACAAATGGGAAGCTCGCCAATTCATCTACAAATGAAACTGCTTCATTACGTACGCATTTTGTCGGGCGCTGGTCGATGCTCGATTTGTTTGTATGTGGCGCTAATGATGTCATTGTTAGAACGTGAGCCAAAGTCCTCGGCTTCTCGGTAGGTGATGCCGCATTCTTCTTTTGGCGCTGCGGTCTTTTTAGCGATGATTGCCTCAAGCCAGCTCAGATTCACGAATGCTGGCGAATTCATTACGAACACAATAGTCAGCATCCTCTTGATCAAATCATACCTAATATAAAAATAGGGCGTACTTAGTACGCCCTATTTACAGCCCAGATGACAAGCGGTCGGATTTAACGATCGTTTTGCAGCGTGGAAATTTTCTCACGCAAAACTCAAAGTACTGCTCAATTTCTACCACACGCTCATTTAGCGGTTGGGTTGGGCGGTTATTTTGCAACTTCAATTGCCTCTATAGCTGCAATCTGTTCAGCGCTTGGCTTCGATTGGAAGTTGGAGATCATCCGAAGACGTTCTCACTTTCTAAAAGGTGGGGTTGTGGGCGAGGCCGTTTAATCTGAGAACCGAATCATCTCTTTTGGCAGTAGCGCTTTCGCATCAAGCGGTTGGGCTAATTTTTCTTTCATGCAGCAACAGCCAGTCTCAACCACGCTGCGCTAACTTGCCAGGAGTTTGCTTGACCATGCCCGAACCATCACCGCCATCACCGCTAAAGCTTTATCTTCGCTTTGATGCACAAAATGAATCTAAAGGATAATGTTTACGTTTTAAGGTGTGTGTCACTGCTTGTATGGAGTGAAATTGTTTTAAATAAAACGGTTTATCATTTCAGTGTAATGAAGGCGCATTTTCTTGTGCCAGCATTCACTTGTAATGTATGCCCGTTATTTTTCTGCTTGGAAAGGCTGGCAGGAAATAATTCATATTAAGTGGTTTTACTCGCACTTTCATGCCACCGTATCGGATTCCAGATCAACGCGATTGAATTTTACCCGCAATTTACAGGTTTGATAATCGGTCAGTAGAGTCTCCCCCATATGTCCAGGGCTCTCCTTTTCCGTTATAAGACCAATGCGCCTGATGGAGTTTGGGCAGGTAGTTGCGCTTAGTGCGACACATAGACCAGAGATTAAACGATTTCTCATAAGTTTTCCTCTGTGGTGTGCCTCCTGGATTCTACCGACTTTGCGTTGATGCATGTTGATTTTAGTCAAATTAGTGGCAGTTCATGAATTCATCGTATCAGTTGAGAAAATATGAGAAATAAAATATGATCTGACCCCCAAAAGTTGGACAGGTTAGTTAACTTAAATATTGAGCTCGGTATTGCACTGGGCTCAATCGCTTTTAGCAAGTTTTAATTCGTCGTTTTGGTTGTAATACACTAAATATTCTTCAATTTCAGCCTGTAATTCCAGCAGATTGAATGATAAGTTCCGAGTAAAAGCACTCTGATTTTAGTATCGCAAAAACTTTTCAATCACCGCATTATCATAGCAATTTCCTCGGCGGCTCATACTTTTGAACCGCTTTACCCTCAACATCTTTACCCATTCCGCCTGAGCCATACAATACACCTTGGTCGCTATGAATAATCGGGCATTCTGTCGGTTTAAGCCGACTAAGCCCTTGTTCTAATATCTTTTTACCAATGAAAACTTCGGGCGTGTCGCAAAGTTATAGGCAATAATTTCTCAGTTAGCTAAGTCCATCAACGGTGAAAAATAAAAGCTTTTCTTGCCCAACGAAATTCCGTTACATCCGTTACCCATATTTTGATTGAGTGCGTTGCTGTAAAATCACGATTCAGCAAATTCAGGGCAATATGATGTTTTCCACGTTTTCCATGTCTTTTCTTTGCGTAAAATGGAATGAATACCTAACTCGTTCATCAGCTTTAACACCGTTTTATATTCAAATTAAAACCCCATTTGGCGTAATTTAAACGTCATGGGGCGATAACCATCTCGTTTTCTGTTCTTTTGTAACGATATAGATAGCCTCTTTTGCGTGATAATCTGCTAGTCTCTTTATGGTAGCTTGAGGCGAGCATTTTAGCGCTATGGTCAAATCATTTAATGCTGCGGTTTTGGCTTCAATCTTTCCAGTAATTTTCTCCTGTCGTTGTTTTTGACGGTCGAGGCGCCTCCAACTCCTTTAGGTAGCAATCTCCGCTCGAGCCAGAGGCGAGCTCTCGTCTGTAACTTTTTAAACGCTTTGGTGAAAAAGTCTGTGGTTTCTGAGATTTCAATGTCTTTCTTTTTCATCTTTTGGCTTCACTATTTTCGGTGTTTGAAGGTTTGCATAAAGGCGATTTTACGCCATCAAGCCCTCTTTCTCGAAATGCTTTTGCCAATAAATGACGAGCATGGGAAATTTTATGAAGTTTAGCCACCTCACGGATGCCCATAATCCTGCTCGGTGACAGTTTGATAATTTTTCAAACAGAAATTGATAAAAGTAGGACATAATCTGCACCTCAAAATTAGGTGTCCAGGTTTTGGGGTGCAGATCACTTTAGTCTTATTGTTCAGCCAGTTCTGTTTACTCATGGGGACAGGAAATCCTATGACTAACAAAAATTCAGTTCTCATGTATTGCTCATGGCGTGCAAGATGTCCCACGATCCGAATCCTCTTCCCTTGTGATTCTCAAGGGATGAGCCTTCAATTGAATGGATTGGTGGAAACCATTATTGCATGATGAACTTGCGCTGTTTCAGATGGAGGCTTCTCAAACAAAGAGTAATTTGAAAACGAGCAAAATCTTCTGCTAATCCATTTTCATTAGAAAGGACTGGTTGATTGTATGGGCATCGTCAAAACGTTGCTGTAATGTGCATTTAAACCATAGGTGCAATGAGTAGCTGTCGTAACTCTCTCATTGCTAAAAGTGCCGTTGTTTTTAAATGGAAAATGGCGTCATCTCGCTTAGAGTTCCAATCACTAACTGTCTTAAAGCGGCTGCGCTCGAGTTTGCACCTGTCCCACAAATCTAGAGCCTCCTGACGGAATAATGTTGACGTTCAAATCGTGACAACACTTTTACAAACTCACATGCCATCACTGACATCAGCAGAGCCAAAAGGTAAAGAAAAACAACATCGTTGATTGCGTAGTATTTCAATACCGCCAAAGATAAAGAACAAAGCGTAACTGCTGACAATACCACAAAAGCATAGTGCCAACAGGGTGAGCTACCTGTTTTGTCTTCAATTGCGATATTATTAAGCGTATAAAGTACGAGGATTAATGGTGCACGATAGAGCGTGATAATAAATAAAGCTAACGTTTTAGATTAAAGCGGAATAGGGTAAATAACTCATCAGAAGTGATCCCATTATTTACGAAAGCTCGACCTAGTACTCTGTAACGGGTGTCCATTCACCAAATTGCTCCATTGCTAAATGCGTGAACCACAAAACGAAGAAAGCACTTGTTCGCCATCAATACACGAAAATAAACTCGCAAAGTTCGTCCGCGAGAAATCGTGCGATAAAATCCCAAAGCCTGGCGCCCATGAAAACCACCATGCCCAGTAAAAACCGTCAATCCATAAAACCAGTCTAGATGTTTCCTGCATCATAGGCATAAGCTTGAAAATGCAACTCTGATTAAAACCGCTTAAATAGGTACCAATATTTTCCGTAAAAGCAGAAATTAAATATATTGTCGGACCGAATAGCAAAACGAATAACATAAAGAAAGGTAACTGCTAGATTTAGCTCACTAGAATACGGAAGCCGTTGGCGTACCCTGCAGTGAAATTAAGATAGCAATGATAAAAACACTCACTAAAATAAGAAACCGACTAGGGTGAGTTATCAATAAATGCATTGAATGGAATGCGCATAAGCCGAATCGCACTGTAACCTGGGTTGCGACTCCGCCAAATAAGGTGGTACAAAGTCGAGAATATCAATGCCCCTACTCCATTAATCTTTTCTTTCAGTAAAGGGATGAAAAACAAGAGCGTAAAAGAAAGGGTAATTTATAGCGAAATCGGAAATAAGCAATCGTAGTGCAATTAATCCATAAATAGCCCAAGCACTGATACTCCAATGAAAAATACTAAAAATAATGCTGTTCAGACTTTCTCATATTCACCCTATTGGTGAGAAAGAAAAATGTAGAAACGGTTCAGCAACGCCAAGAAAACAATGCCAATACCAATTCTGAGGTGAAGAGTAATGCAATCAAGAGCCTAATTTAAAACTCTGGTTTCTTCCTCATCACTCCAGAGTTTAATATCACCGTATCGATCCTAACATAGAAAAGTAAAAGAATAGAAAAATGCACTCAGTAAAATATAAAACCAGCTAAATTGAGGAAAAACTAAAAGGCTTTCACACAGCAAGATAAGATATCGTTTGCTGCGTATCAAATAAAAGGCTGCAATAATCCTAAACTAAAACCTAAACTGCCCCAAATAACATTTTGCTTTGAAAGTATTTTGTATCTTCATATTTGTTTTAAGATAAAAAGTGCGGTTAAAAATTTAGAGTTTTCAACCGCATGAGTCTAATATTCATGCCAATTCTGTTTGCTCGTGTGCCATCAATTCTTGACCCACATCATCTAGCAAACTTAAGTAACGTTCACCAATGTTTCAACATATCGGCAATCAATTCATCTTGGTCCATATATTGCATCATAACCTACTCGTCCATCAAAGAAATAAGTGTATGGCTCATAGGGTCATACTATGTTGGATATGTGGCAAGTTATCATCATTAATTAATTGCTCTGACACCTCGATCGATAGATTTCACTCCCGTACATAAAAGTCTCTCATCAAATCTTTTTGAACGACTAACTCGACTGCGGGTTATCTTGATCAAATAACGTGTTAATGTTGCACCTCAATTCCATATTTACTAATTAGCTCTTGGCGTAGCTCACGCATAGCCGGTAATACCGTATGTTTAAGGAAGCGTAAAATATCTTTTCTTGCGTTTGGTTCATCATCCAAACGTTCTCTTTTCCACTATCCCCGTCCAGAAAATACTGGTTGGATTAACTTTGGTATCAAAATAGCTTATCCGCATTCAGGCCTTTCCATAAGCTAAAACACATCAACAACATCAACATGGCGAAAGGTAACGCCACTAATAGCGTCATTGCCTGCAGATTAGCCAAAGCCGCCTGATTGCATCAAAACAATGGCGACAACGCGACGATAATCGCCCCATCACCGCTTGCCAACGTGGTGCAGCAAGGCTTTTGTCGCGTGGTGCAGTATTCAGTACATACATGCCGGAGTCTGCGAGGATGATAAAGAATAAAGAAATCACCACAAACTCACTAAACCCCGTCACACCGAAAGCGGTAAATACATCCAGAACTTAAAAGAGCAACGTTCAGGCGAAGAAATCATTTGTCTAACGTACCTGCGCTTCACCATCCATTCAAACCAAAATCGGCTGTATTACCAAATACGGTAAAACCACAAGACGCCGAACGTACTAGGAATCACAACACGCCGAAAATAAACGATTCCGAATCGGTACGCCCTTTCGAAATACGAGCAATAACATAAACCGACAAATGGCGCTCAAGAACACCACCATGCCCAATACGTGTCCAACCGCTAAAACCAGTCTAGTATGTTCTTGTTCGCAAACATGGGTTTTGAAACTTAATTTGTACTAAGTTGCTGAGATACGTTCCGATGTTGTCGCTAAAAGGCGGATAACAAATAAGTGTCAGTCCGCCACTAACACGAAAATCAACAACAGAAAGCTGGTGTTAAATTCAGCTCACTTAAGATTTTTACGCTTTCCTGCACCGAAAATCGCGGAAGATGTCGCTAAACTCATTACCAGCAATCACAACCATTTTGTAAGCTGAAGCTATTTTCACTAATCCAGCCTAATTGATGTAAGCCTGCACCCAATTGTGATGCACCCAAAACCTAATGTCGTGATAACACCAAATAGGGTGGCAGAGTAACGCCATAATGTCGATAAGATCGCCTAACTGCCATTAATACGCTCTTTCAATAACGGATGAGAAACAAGAACGTAATGCCAGGCAATTTGTAACGGAATCCAAAAAGTAAGCCAATGCCAACGCAATCGTGCCATACACCGCCCAGCATGAATTCCCCAGTGGAATAAGGTGTGTAACAAGGCTTCTTGTTGCTTATGCTCTGCGCTACCTGTGGTAATATCAGATAAGTAATGCGTCAGTGGCTCTGCGACACCAAAGAACATCAACCTACATACCGGCAGCAAATAACATCGCCAACCAAGAGAGAAAACCAAATTTCAGGCTCTTCTTCATCATTGCTAATTTGATATTACCTGGGCTACGACTGATAAAATGACCAAAAAGCCCAAAAATACTGAGAATGCTAATACGTAAAACCAACAAAAGTTGGCAAAAATGCCCGATTTAGCAGACATTTAATAAAAGTTTGTGTTGTTCAGGTGATTAAAATCATCGCGACAAGCAAACACCACAAAATAACGTTGCACCAAATCCACTCAAAAGTTGAACGACGTTTGCTTTTCCATAAATTTAGATAAAGGACAACGCTTTCGTAAAAATTAAGTGAATAAAAATAAAATCAGATTAAATAAAAATAAGGCCTTTGGGCCCTAAATGGTGAGATGGAACCATCAGCAAATGATAGCACGGAGAAGTGCGACTTTTGGAAGAAAGACGCCCAGTAGGATTTGAGCGGATTGTTTCCAAAAGTGCATTTATGGTATCAAAAATACCAATTATTTCAAATTAGGAAAATATTGATGGTATTTAATTTAAGTCGTATTTTTAACTGATATAATGAATTACAAAAGCTTGCTCCAAACAAGACAGTAAAAGAAAACGTTTTATTTAATGTGTGTATGTAGATACAATTTCTTAATGCAGCTCAGTAAGCTTATCAAACGTCTGATCATCTAAAATCAGATGAAATATTTTAATTTTACACTCGGTTGTGTGGAGGTTCACTCACAACCATGCACACCAAAGTAAAGGTAAAGTGATTGGCGAGGTTGAGCCACTCCTTCCATTTCTACAATATCGGCACGTTGTTGTGCAAATGCGCTTTGTACCTACTCAATGCCACCCAGAATAGAAAACAGCAAAATAATCTACCGCACTTTTTGTAACGATTGGTTATCGAAATTGACTTGTGAATAGAGCGAAATACCGTCATTCGGTGTGAAATACTTAATTTCTTCTCCGCGTAATACGGCTCGATATTTCGCTGTAAAACATTCACTTTCAGGTACGTGATACATACGTTCTCTCATTGATTTTGCTTCATTTAATACCTTAAAGTTTGGTTCTCAATACGTCAAAACCACGCTGAGGCGGTTGAAAAAGTGGCAACCACAATCTGATTTAGCCAAATTTGCTCTGGTGGAAGGTAATTTAAAGGCCTTTTTCCGCTCGCTGAACAATCGATCCACGGTACCTCATCAGAACGAGGATTGATGACGCCCTAAGCCTCATACATTTTTGTCTTAGGATTTCACTTTCAACAACGAACTTAATTTCTCGCTCTTGTGCAGAAAAGTGTCGAGCATTAAAATATCAGGTAACGCCGATTCAAATAAATTCACTAGGATGTATAAGGCCCGCGCAGATAGCTTTCATCTTTTGCTCAGTTTCCTCGACAAATGTGCAAGGCGGTTTTGATATTTTTATTTCTTGCATACTCAAAGATTTGAGTAATTAAACTTTCGCAAACTGTGGCTCTGCTGCAAAATCTTGTTTTTCGCTTAACGCCGCACACACATAAAATGAACGTGTCTGATGATGGCTAAAAACTAACTTCTGTCAAAACAGGCTCATCAAATTGAACTACACTTACCTAGTTGCATAAATGATCACCTTTTTGTTTTAAGATAGCAACAAATATCCTTCGCCATTTCTCTTTTGATGAATAATGTAGCCCGGACACAGGGCGAAAGCCACATGGAGCGAGCCATTAAGCAAGGCCCAGCAAGGTTGCTGTGGTTGGCGTTTGGTTGATCAGTAGCAACATTTCATCTGCTACAACAGATTGTTTGCTAGCCGATTTTTCCCACGCAAATAGCATATGGAAAGCGGGAACATGCAAGGTTTCTAGCATCGATTCAAAACTTGCTTTTCAGTGATCGAGATTTCACCATGCTCGTAAGGTCGCGCCTTGAAATTTCTTTTGTGCAATAAAAGAAAGGTAATTGCGAGAGTAATTCACCACTGTAGATGATATCAATGCCAGTCGTTGTTGAAGTGCGACAATTTGTTTCGTTTCGAACAACGATTTGCTCAAGCTCTGTAGTGGTTATTTTCGCCGAGTGTGCTTTTTACGCGCATCAAAAGTGCTTGGCTACGAGAGTGATTGAGCCTAGGGAAGTTGTGAAAGGTTTCATAGCAAATCCACAATGATGGGCGTTTATTACACGCCCATCATGACACATTGATATTAGCAAAAATTTTCCAACATTCATTGCAGCTTGTAGTGCAAAACCTTTTGTTCACCCGCAACCAGCGTTTTAACCTCAAATCCATCATTTCTTTATAGTTTCTGGATTGTTGTAACCACTTTTGAACAAGGTTTCGCGAACGCATTGAATTTGGTTTCATCTAATCCCACGCCCACCGAAAATACAATGGTCAAATGATGGTAGTTTTGCAAGTACTTGAACTGTTGTTGATCGAGGTGTGCCATCTTTTGTCCAACGTTCAAAGTTGAAATCTACTATCCATGTTGCCGAGACTTGACGATCTTAATGCATTGGCGGCATCGATTCACCGCTCTACTCGATCACCGTGCAAACCAGCACCACATCAAAAGCGTTTTTCTACATAATTCGACCAAATTCCAAGCCATGTTGATGTAAACTCGATAGGAATTAACCGCGCTTGTGGGGAATCGACTGCACCAAAAAGCAATAGTTTTATTTTTAAATTCAATCGATTGGATAGTTGACTTACAATAAATAGCTTTTGACGATCTTGGTCGGTATCACGCATGGCACCATTTAAGGTTTTACCGCCACTACGCAAGTAACCATCTAACCAAAGTTAGGGAGAGTTCCACGCTACATCAATTTCATTATTGAGTAACGCATCAACTTGTCCTTTGTAGTCTTTGAAATACACTGGCTCAATAGGAAACTTCTTTTCGAAAAGTCTGCAATAATTCCCCAAATAACTGTCACTTGTGCGTAGATTACCGCCCCAATTTTTAATTCTCACCATTTTCACCGCACTATGGAATTTGTTGACCCGAATGGTCTTTACCTAACCAAATATTTAGCACATCGACACTAGCGCCATCACCTGACGCTAATGCAGCGTAACCATATTCCATTGGTCCCATTTTGTTATAAAGCCTTGCCACCGCCAATACGCATACCAATTTGAGCAAGAGCAATAGCGTTTTTCGCTCGCGAGAATTGGCAGTTAATAATTTAGCTAATGCATCTCATCACCTTCTGTAGCTGCACGAGCCGCATCTCGCGTAGCACATACAGCAGCATTTGTATTTGCATAGATTTTAGCTAAGTGAATTTGCACGGTTTCGATTTCAGCTAATGCAGTACCCGATGTGTATTTACGGTGTGTTGAATGTTTAATTGCCTGCTAAGCACTGCTTTACAGACGCCGCTATAGACGGCTGCCACAAATAAAAGGCTGGTGCAATGCCACCGAAAATACTTGTTCTGCGCCTGTGCCAACTTCGCCAATGACGCCAGCATGATTCATGGCATGTCGGTCCATGCGCATAAAGTACGAGACATGTACGCTACCTAAGCCATCCAGCTCATCGGCTTCGTGTTAAGCCTTTGAGTGCCAAGTGGAAGCACCCAGTTATCAATGGTTTCACCATTTTCGGAAGGCAAAAGAGCTAAATAATAAGAGGCAACTGCCCGATGTCACCATTGATTTTAAGCCATACACTGTCATGTTCAGCATTAAATCGTGCGGCTGCAGTCGGTAATATAGTGAGTCCCGTGCCTAATTCACTATAGGCGAGCGCGGCAAAGGTTTGATGGAACAATGTCTGAAAAGATTTTTGTTTGAGTTGATCGCCGCCGAATAGATTAAACACCACCGCAACGTTACTCATCATGTAACAGGTCAGCAGAGGCCGAACTTTCCAGCTAACGCCGCACAGACTTCAGCGTGTTCTTTTAGGGTTAATCCCATTCCGCCGTATTCTGGAATTAAAAGTGAAAACCAATGCTTTACCTAACCTTAAAATGCCCGAACAGGAGAAATTTGGATCGAGTTCGTCGGCAAGGCTCAACAAACTGTTCTAACTTTTCACCTGAGTATAGATTTAAGGGACATAATATCTCCTTAGCTGTGTGTTTGAGGAAAAACTGTGTACGAGGCGAGCTATTATTATGCTCAGTTTCTTTTCTAGTATTTAATTCACAATAATTTCAGTAATGTGATTTGGATCATAAGCTATTTCGGGAAAGGAGGGCGATGGCAAGTATATCGCCTTATACAAACCTTCAAACACCGAAAATAGTGAAGCCAAAGATGAGAAAGACTGTTGAAATTCCAGAAAACCACAGACTTCACCGTAAAGCGTTTAGCCGCAGCGAGCGCGCCTTAGCTGAGTAGGTGCTTATCTAAAGGAGTTGGGAGGCGCTCGACCGTCAAAAACAACGACATAGAGATTATTGAAAAGATTGAAGCCAAAACCACGCATTAAAAGTGAGTTTACTTCATGTGACTAAAATGCCTCGCCCATTTTACGCTACTATAAAGAGATTGGGCAGAAATTATCACGAGGTAAAGAGGCTATTTACCGCTGTGTAAAAGCGAACAGAAAACGAGATGTTATCGCCCCCATGACGTTTAAACTACGCAAAATGGGTTTCTAATTTGAACCATCAAAACGCGTTAAAGCTGATGGAACGAGCTGCACGTACTCGAGTCCAGCTTTACACAGACATGGAAAACGTGGAAAAACATCGCATATTGTCCGAATTGCTAAACTCGTGATTTTTACAGCAACGCGCGCAATCGCGCTGAATTGTAACGGAGGTAAACTGGAATTTCATGTTGGGGCAAGAAAAGCTTTATTTTTCACCGTTGATGGACTTAGCTAACCGAGAAATTATTGCCTATAACTTTTCAACGTCCCAAATTTTCATTGAGCGAAAAGATGTTAGCACATAGACTTAGTCGGCTTAAAGACAGAATGCCCGATTATTCATCGCGACCAAGGCGTATTGTATGGCGCGGCGGCGGAATGGGAGTAGTAAATATTGGAAGGTAAAAGCAGTGCAGCGCATGAGCCGCCGAGGATTGCTACGATAATGCGGTGATTGAAAGCTGCGATATTAAAATCAGAGTGTTTTTACTCTCGGACTTATCATTCAATTGCTGAATTACTAGTGCTGAAAATTGAAGCAACATGTAGTGTGTTACAACCACGAGGTAAAACTTGGTTTCAAAAGTGATTGGAGCCTAGCAGTGCATGCAAGCTCAATATTTGAGATTAACTAACACGTCTAACTTTTGACAGTGCGCGTGTTTTTAAAATAATAATCTGCTCATTTTGAAATAGTCAATTGGGCTTAACTGAAATCTGTTGGATCTGCCGCGCCAATTCGTTCTGCCCATTCTGCTGTTGTACACATCTCGCCTATGTTCGCAGTATAGCTTTAATAAACATTGACGATGACTCGTTGCTGTCACACACATCATTATGAACCTCAGATGCCTCTCATTTCATATTCATTTTTATCTTCATAAACTTAAATATTCAACACAGTCAGACGGAAGGCTAGTAAGCTATGTTTATAACAGATTTTCAGAGCTGTCAGGACCGCTTTCAGCGTGTAATCGGATTCGACTGCGGATCGGTGCGACGTGGCTTTGTAACCCACCCTGAGACATTCGTGGCCGGCTTTGGGTTCGAGACAACAATGAAATCCTTATCCATTGTAATGCGCATAGGTTTTCACAAAAGATCGTTTTTAATAATAAAAGACTTTCGGTGTTTTACATTCAGAATGGGGGCGTGAAAATATAAAGCGCCTTGTTGCACCACTTTTAGTCACCTTGCTCAAAACTTTCCTTCGTTATCGGCTCGATCTTGAACAGCCTCAGCAATCTACAGCGCATTTGCTAAAATCAATGCAACTGAATGTCACTAAAGCAGAAAAGATAATCATGGTTATTTTTATCCTTATATAGATGAGGTTTGATAGATAAATCATTATCTACATTGAATAATACTTTCTTCAGCCACCGACATCAGGAAATTTTTGAGCGCCATTAGAACAACTTTACTGAATAATCAACATGACGCACCAGACGGTAACGCTCGTACTTTGCCGTTGGATAATGCGAAACACGCACTTTTTCTTGATAGTCAGGGTCTTGGCTATTCCAAATAGGATCGGCATCAAAACAGCCTTCTTCTGCACGGTCTGCTACATTTAGTGCTAAATGAAGGATCGGCATATCAGGATAGTCTGAAGATAAACGCTCTGGATTACGTGCTTCTTGATACACTTGTTTAACCAAGTTAATTTTGGCTGCACTGTCATCATTTGCGTACGGATAAAGTGAAGGTATAAGTAATGCAAGGCATACGAGATAATGTCATAAAGATTCTCCTAAAATTGAATGTGGATACACCCACACCAATCATAATTAGAGTAAATATTTTCTCCATCTATTTTTAGATAAAAGTCAATAAAACTCCAAATTTTGCAAAAGACGCTTCACAAAAATGCAACCGCTTGCGTGAGAGGAATTTTTCTGTGTTATGCTAGCAACAATCTATGTAATTACATGAGAAATATAACAAGTTTGTTTATTGGAATCACATTATGATTACTTCTCGCAAGCTTGCACTTGCATCGCTGCTGTTTCAGCACAAACCCTTCCGAATACGAATACTGACGCTCATACTTGCGAATTCGGCCACAATCTTGTGATTTAGTCCCACCACCCAAGGTTCAAAGAGGCAGAAACCAACCTTTGGAAGTACCATTGCTGCCATTTAGCAATGATTACCAGACAGCAGTACAAGCGTCGGGTGCAAGAAGGTAGTATGCAAAAGCCTGTAACTGAAAACAATCAATGATGGCACGGAAAACCCTTTGTGCTAACGCTGGGATGCCAATGCAGATAAGCGCTTTGCTCAAAGTGAAAATTAACCGTGAAAGAACTAAAGATCGCGAACCAATGGCGAAAGGAGCATTAAAAGATTGCAAGTGCCAGATCATTTATTCGGTGGATGTTCAGAATATCTAAAACCAACCACTCACATTAAAAGCGGACGGCGGTGTGGTGAGAACAATTCGCCGAGTAAAATCGCCGAGCAGTGAGCCAATCCGCTTAGCACAGTTGATTCGTCATTGGATTGTAGAAAACATGCTGGAGCGTGATAAGAATTCTGTGTGTGGAGGTTGCGGCGAGGGCGATGTTGATGCTCACCTAGCGGCGTGTTAAAAAGGGCAAATGTACCCGATATCCAACTCTGTCTTTGTTGCGCTTGCCCGCGCGTGCATGATATTCCGGCTGCGTGAGGTGGCTGGCATTCGTTTAGGTGCCGCGAAAAACTTGAGCCATGCGCAAAAACCGCATTTGGTAGCGCGAAAGGCGTGGCGAGTGCGATGGCGAGACAACACTGCCGTGCGAGGTTTTCGCCAGCCGGTTTTGGTTGGAGTGCCTGTTGATTCAGCAGCCGATGTCGCCAAAATGCGCTTAACCGAGAGCGGTGAATGATAAAGAAACTTTACAGCTGTTGCGGATTATCTTTTCGGTAACTGGGAAGCAAACTGGATGGGTTGCATAACCATGCGCGCGATGTAAATCTTTATCCGCAACCAGCGTTCACGCGATCAATAGCTTTGGTTATCCGTATACGGCGGAAGTGGTGGCGATCCTCTTAACTCTTACTGATGCAAAAGCAGCCGGTTGTGAGATTCATCTCAGCTTAAATCAAAGTAGTCGACTCTCATTGCAATGTTGCTGGCTGCGGTAAGTGCCGCAGTCGGCTCTACACTTTTGTTGCGTAGCACTTATTTATTTGCTTTTTGGTGTTTCTTCGCGGTGGCTGATGAGTAAAGTGTCGATTATTTGCAACTGCCATTGCCTGATTCTCCTCAATCGGCGCTTTTGGCTATAGCTTTTGGCAACTGTTCTTTTCTAAAGAAAATCATTTTACGCGCTATTTTTCTCGTCCTTGCGTGATGATTTTCTATGGCGTAGCGTGGTTGTGATTCTATTTTTCTTAACACCCTACATTCTACTTGGATACTCTCATGATGCTCAGTGCTGATGTTGTGCTTGGCACTGCCTTCTCTCTCCCATCACTTTATGCAAATCAAGACAAACACCTGCTACGCAGCAAACGGAGAAAATCGAGAGGTGCTTTACTCTATATTAAGAGATGCACTGCCAACTTTTGCGTGTATTTAGTGAATAAAGAGCTACGAGCAATAGAAGGGTTGAATCAACCAAAGCAGATATGAAAGCACGCCAAGTAAAAGTTGTAGCAGCACCGAATGTTACAGATGCACAACTAATTGAAGCGGTAAAGAAAATTAACTACACACCGGAAGTACGCTAATTATACAAGCGGTCGAATTGAGTAAAAGATTTTTGCAAATTCAGGCCCGCTTGTCGTCTTGTGGAAAAGCGCGCCTTTCTATGTTAAAAGTGAGCCGAATTTTTACTTTCTTTATTTGATATGTTTCGCTGAACACAACAATGTCTTTACAAGCAATTATTGGGGGCGGCATTTTGAGCGCCGTGCGGATATCACCCCTGTACTGTAGATGCTGAAACACGGTCTCCAGCAATCGAACAGCAAGTTATTGAAGGATTGAGATAACGGAAACTTACCGTGCTGCGGTAGAAAGAATTGATGGCGAGATGGGTAACTCACTAGCGGTTGAAAAAGCGGTATTACTTTTCATTCCGTATTACCGATAACCAAAGTCATTGATGGTGCCGAAACTAAATACTATGACAAAGTGGCATTAGATTTGCTGACTATACTGAAGAACGTTTGCACAAGAAGGTTTCCGTGGTACCTTCTGCCACTTTAGTGCAGTAGGGGCATATATTTCCAGAAACTTGCGTGTTAATGCATGCCATCTGGCGTGAACATCGTGGTGCTTATAAGCGGGTGCGAAGGCACTCATGGCAGGATCACTCTTCAGGCAAACCGGCAGGTTCATGTGCTGAGTGGGTAAAGCACGTGCCACTTTATCAGGTGAAAAGCGTCGGCATTGGTGGCGGCGTGTAGAGCCGTACAAAGCAAACCCAACTATCATTGGTGGTAACCGCTTTATCGGTGCGTCGCTCAGAAGTGGCTGAAGGCGTGATTGCTGAAAGATGGCTGCGTAATCTCACCGGGCGTATATTTATCGGTCAATCTTACTCGCCATTTACTGATCGTGCAAAACGAACTGAAATCCACTACGGTCGCGTACCAGCAGGTTCTGCGGTAGTTTCGCGGTGTATGTCTCTCTATCAAAATGTGGCAATATAGTGGTCTTTACTGTGCGGTTATCGGCGTATGAGTTGATGCAAAACTTTGAGGTAAAGTGGGTATCAACGAATTTACTCTCGCACACTGAAGAACATTTTTAATCGGTGTCGCATCCTCGTATGTAGCGGCGTGTTGAACACGCCCTCACTCTTCTCTAAAAATAAATACAGAAAGGATGCCGCACTTGGAGGTTTCCTTATGACCGGCCTGTCCTCTACATCTTAAAAGCCAAAACGAACTTACCCCATCCAGCCGCACAATATTGGCGAAAATGCCAAGTTGAAGAACTTTTCGATCTTCCTTTCCTTGGCGGATTTAGTTTTCCGTGCAGCGCAGTATTCATCGAGCAGTACCTTTTGATCCGAATGCGATTCAACTTTCAACCTGGCTTTCCATTAAAACCGGCGGTTGCGCTGAAGATTGTGAATATTGCTCCGCAATCTGCCCGTTACGATGCAGGCGTTGAAAAAGCAAACCATGTTAAATGTGGATTACACTGTTGAAAAAGCACAAATTGCGCGTGCCACGTGGTGCAAGCCGTTTCTGTCTGGGTGCGCATGGCGTGGGCCCAAAAACCGAAAGATATTGACGGTTTGTCGAAAGCATCATTAGCCGTTAAACTCACTTGGACTAGAAACAGGTGGCACTTTTCTCGGCACAGTTAGAAGACGCATGGCAGGAAAGATCTTAAAGAGGCTGGCTTAGATTATTGGCAACTTTCCACAACCTTGATACAGATCCAGAGCGCTATAGTCAAAATTGTGCATGCCCGTTCACATGCAGCGATCGTATGGATACGCTGGGCAAAGTGCGTCACGCAGGCTTAAAATTTGTTGTGGTGGGATTGTTGGCATGAATGAGGCAGCGTGCGTGGAACGCGCGAGGTTTCGATTGCAAGCTTGGCTAGCCTTGATCCGCAGCCAGAAAAGTGTGCCGATTAACCCAGTTAGTGAAAGTGCCAGGCACGCCGCTTGAAAATGCTGCTGGAAGATCCTCGATTGGACAGACCATTTGTGCCGCGTACCATTGCCGCTGCGCGGCCATTGCCATGCCACACAGCTATGTTCGCTTATCTGCAGGTCGCAGTAATATGCTGCAGAATCTGGTACCGACGCTTTTGTTTTATGGCGGGAGCGAATTCGATTTTCATGCAGTGGTGACAAATTGCTTACCACCGAAAAGCGTGAAGAAGATGGCGACCGTATGCTAACATGGAAAAACTGAATATGTATCCGTTAGCTTATGAAGTTGACGATAGCACTCGCAAAGCCGTTGCAGGAAAATTGACCGCTTTGTTATATGATGATCCATCGTAGGGGAGACAGGTTTGGCCTCTACGAATCATTTTATAACAAAGGGCGTACCGTATTGGGTGTAGTAAATCCATGATTCTTCTTTCGTATGGCCCAAAACCTCAACATGTTGGGCAAACGTGACACCACAAATTTCTAGCGGCGTCAAACCCTTGCAGATATTGAAGCACACTTACAGAAGCCAGAAGCTGCCAAAACGAGGTTATGTCTATTAGACTATTTCCAGCAAATGGCGAAGAACCGCTCGTAGCGCATTCTACCAAGCCTCGAAAATGTCGATTTTATTATCATCAACCCAGGCGCCTTTCTATTATTACCAGCGTGGCGCTCGCGATGCCCTGCGTGCACGTATCAATTCCACCGAGTTGAAGCACATTTGTCTAATCGTCCGCGCGCGTGAATCCTTTTCACGCCATCACTCTTATCTAAGTGGATAGTCGCTAAAGAGCTGTAATTTGCGGCTTCAGGCGCTAAAGGATAAGTGATTACGCATGGATTTTGCGATAACTCAACTCGAAAAATAATTGATTAAAAATAAGAAACCGCTATGTCAGTAAAATATGAAAAATTTATTGTGCTGTGCAATGGCTTATCTCGTTTGTAGCAACATTGTGAAAATGCTGAGCTATCCATTTCCATGCACTTTTTCCCAAAAACGCTTTACCATTCCTGGGTTTAGCCCTGCAAAAAGTAGGGCGCACATCGTAAAGATAAAATTAACCGCACCATTTGGCAAACCAACTATTCCAATAAAGTGACCTTGCCAATGTATTGTAACTACTTATTCCAACCGTTTGATGTCGCTCAGTTCACGATTATCGTTATGTCAGTACTGAGCACGCGAAGAATATATCAAAGCACACGCAGAACCTCATGTTTTTGCGGCTTATGGCCAATTAACCGATGGCGCAGCGCAGGCAGATTTTTCGGCGCGTTTTTACCCTTTGGCGTGAAGGCGGCATTTATATCGACATTGATGGACATTTAGTTTTCCCACTCTCACAAATTATTCAAGAGCGAGATTCAGAAGTGCTCATTAAGCGTCGAGACAAATACACGAACTTCTTTCTCGCTTGCGAAGCTGGGCACAATTATGAAAGCAACGCGGTTTGATTGTGAATAATATTGAAAACCGACATATTGAGGAGGTGGCGTGTTTGTGATGAGCTGGGCCGATACGCTGAACAATGCGATTGGCGATCAAGTTGTGAATACTCGCCGAGATAAAATTACTTGCACACAAGGCACGTTTACCAACGGTATTTCCATTATATTGATAAACCTCGCAGCAAGTGGAAATCTATAAGAAAAACGAAGAACTACTGAAATAACAAGCGGTAGGATTTTCAATATTTTGGCAAATCGCGGGGAATCAAACCGCTTGCGATCTTGGCTTTCATGGAATCAATCAGCAGCTTCCACGATGCCTTTTATGTCGAACCGATACGGCTCAAATCACTCTCTCTAACTCAATTTTTATCTGGCGTGCCATAAAAAACTGGCTAAGCGCATGGCGTAAAGCTTTCTGCGCGTTCGGTAACTTTTTCTGCATAGGTTTTCCTTGTTCACTACCTGCTTGTTTAAACGCAGTATTATCGCCAGGGTTGCCGGTTGAAATTATCACTGCTGGCGGAAATAACGGAAACTTTTGCCGCGGTGGCGAGAATCCATTCAATCGCTTGTGGTTTTAACTTCTACTTGCTCAAACTCACGTTGGCGTTCAGCCGATCACCATCAGGCTCATACCAATAACCAAAAATCTTCTAATTTTTCGACGTTCGCGCCCTACAACTAACCAATGCGAAATTTCATGTAATGCGCTGCTGTAATAACCGTGCGCAAATAAAATCAGACAGATAGGGCGCTCCGATTTTACGCCATCTTCATCTAAAAAAGTTCAGGCAAGTAAATTGGGTAATCTCCGCCTTTTTCCAGCGTGTGTTAAATTCTTCAGAGCATTGATTGAGAAATCGCAATAATATCTTCGATATGATGTTGTTCTTGATTCTCGCTATTTTGGTAAAAAGAGAAAAATCTGACCGCTTATAGCTGTTATTTAAGTTAAATAGGCTGTCTTTGGCACTGAACCTTGATGATTAGCCAAATTGGCGCCATGCTTCATAAAACCTACAACGGCTGCCGTGTTAGATAAATTCATACTACGGCTGTCTTTACACATTGGTACGCGAATTTTTGTGACATCGGCAAAGTATCTAAAAATTGACATCGGAATACCACGACTTTCTGGCCCGAACATCAAGAAATCGCCCTAAACTCATACTGTGCTTCACTATGGTTTGGCCTCGCCTTTTTGTGGTGAGTGCAAACAGACGTTTCGTTTAGCGCGCGCAAAGAAATCTTCAAAATTCTTGTATTTCTGAATATCGACAAATTCTATGATAATCCAAACCAGAACGCCTGCAGGTTTTTGTCATCCAAGTGAACCCAAGGGGTTCAATAAAATGAAGGGAAAGCCACAACTAGCTATCATAAACGGACAATATTCCCGCTATTTTTGTGGAATTTCAGGTTCGTGTAAAACAATATCTAACATAATTTTTGTAATAACGATGTAAATCAGTTAACCCAGAAGAAATCTGGAATATCTGCTTCAATTTGTTGTAGCGGCGTAATTGATAGCGTGAGTAGCATTTTTCGCTTGCGCCACCATGGCTTTTCACCACTACTTTGGAGAGTCCAAGTAAGGTTGCACCATTATGGCGATCGGGTTAATTTCTTGTAATGCAGATAATAGCGATAAAAACAGTACGCGTACAACGTTTCACCATCTGCCACAACCACATACTTTCACTCAGGCTCTTCAGCAAAGCTAAAATATTTTTAGCCGCCCCTTCAAGCGCTTTTAACGCAATATTGCCACTAAATCCATCTGAAACGATAACATCAGTTTGATGATTCATAAGCTTATCGCTCATCAAACCCTTGATAATTCAGGTCATAACGCCCTTTTAAATATTGGTGTGCTAAGACCTGATTACCCTTACCTCTCTTCATGCCGATGTTAAGCAAATTGAGTCTTGATAAACCAAACCTAACATGGTTTGAGCAAAATGTTTCATTTCGGCAAATTGCTGTAGATGTTTCGGTGTTACTCGCATTTGCCCCAAGATCTAACATTACCGTAGATTTCCATCCATCGTTGGAATAAGTAGAGGTCAGCGCCAAACGTTCAATATTAGAAAGCAGTGCTATCAACCATTTTAGCAAGCCCCCATTAACGCACCGGTATTCCCACCACTCACACAACCTTGTGCTTGACCATTTACGACCGCTTCAATAGCAGACGCATAGAGCCATCTTTGCTTTGACGAATATGGCGGAAACGGCACATCATTTTCAATTTGTTTTTAGTATGATGAAATCAGATTCGACTTGTTGAGCTTCAGGAAGCTAAAAGAAAGGATTGGCAATATGCTGATCGCAAACAAAAAGAAAATTAAGCCTTGGATTTTTCAGCCAATGCTTTTTGATACGGCTGGGATAGTAACACGGGGACCGGGGTCCCGCCCATGACATCTCAACGCAGAGATTGGTTGTCAGTGAACCCCTAAAGGATTACTTGTTGATTACTTTACGACCACGGTAGTAACCGTCAGCGGTAACGTGGTGGCGGAAACTGAGTTTTCGCCAGAAGTTTTATCTACTGATACTGCAGCAGTGGTTAATGCATCGTGTGAACGGCGCATATCACGACGTGAACGAGATTTTTATTTTGTTGAACAGCCATTGGCTATACTCCTAAAGTTAGTTCTTTTTAAATTAGCTATACAGCGAACGGGTTCGGTTTTCGCCAGTTCTTCAGGCACCTCGCCAAAACCTGTTCCTGCGTGGACACTTCACAGTGTAGCATCATGCATCGGGACCAATGGCAAAACTCAATGATAAATCTCATCTTCTACCATATCTAGTAAATTTACTTCACCAAATCGTTAGTTTCGATAGGGCTCATAAATTCCGGGCAAGTCGTCCGCCTGATCCATATTCGACACTGGACTGAAAAGTCAAAATGTGCAGTCGAGCGTTTGCGCAAATGGGTTACCGCAGCGTTGACAGTCGAGCGCCACATCAACTGTTGCCGAGCGTAATCACGACTCAGTTTTCGTGGATCAACATATAACGAGAGAGTAACTTGTGCATCGCTTAGCACTTTGCTCACAGATTCACCCAAGCGGTTTAAAAGTGCCATCGGAATGATGCCTTTATAATCCATTCGACGCTGTGCACTTTGTATGGGTCAATAGTGAGGGGTAGTTTTACCTTTTGCATAGGGTCGATATATTACAGAGAGAATGTCAAATAGTCAAAGGAAAATCAGCGTTTTTATGAAAATCATCTGGCTTTCTATGGATAATTCAAATTTGTAAACGTTAAAATCCATCTATAATCTCAAGCATTTATGTCTTCTATAAACAAGGTAATTATGCAGCCAATCAAAAATAACTCCTCATTACTTTGAAAACAATATTAGGGCTATATATGTTCCTAATTATTGTAGAGCACTATAAATGACTTTATCACACTTCATATTTTGAATAATTTTGGAAATGGCATTATTCCTGATTATGTCGATCAATCTGATGACTGATACCACCGTCATTTAACATTCTATTTCTCGTTATACTCATTAGTTTTTATTATTTCCAGAATTTGGCTCTACCGCTCGCATAAACGCTACACGATTTTGGGGCGTTGAAAACCTTAACTTTAGCGATGGCAGTTGTGTATGGTGGTATTTTGTAGCCTTTTGTAGCTTTTATAAACCGTATCAAACCATGCGAGAAACCTGGTTTGCAAGCCAAAAATGCCATCTGGCTGGTCTTTATCTTCATCGCCAATGTTGTTCAAAAATCTGGTGGGGATTATGGATCTAATATGGTCGATAGTGCTTATGCGATTATCATTTTAAAGTAGATTCTGAAGATTTAAAATGCGCTGGCTTGGACCAATTTTTCTATTTTTGTAACATTTTTTGATTTCATCTGCCTCTTATGTTCTTTCTTGTTGTCAAACAAGTCAATGAAATGCAAATGGCTTATCAAAATATCATCCAAGCCACGCTCATAAAACAGTAAGTGGTTGTATCTCTCTTATGAATTTGCAAAATTACTGAAATACAAACCGCTTGCATTTTCTCCTTTCATTTTCAAACTTTGACCTAAGGTAAATTTTTTAACACTTTTGGGGAAAATGCTCCTCACAGCATAGCCAAACGCGCAGAAAACTGCTAACTTTAGCATCCCATTGAAAAATAATTCTTTAATTGACGGAAAAATCATGATTTTTGCTATTTTCGCGATAATCAGCTTTATGCCGGCGCACTATTATGGGTAGTCCCAACCTTTGGTTAACCTAGAAAATCAAACTGGTAAGCAACCTCAGCCAAATATCAAAGCAGTGCTTTAGCATTGGTTTGGTAGCGTCGTTTTGCCATTTACAGCCTTACCACAAACTTTATCGTGAAGGTGGCAGCCAAAATTATTCTTTAGCGAATGCCAATGCATTTGATGAGTTTTTCCCTGAGTGCATTTTGCAACCTTAGCCCTTCCCCGCTTAAAAACCATCTGGTTTCCACTGATGGTGGTGGTTTATACTTTGCTACTTTGTAGCATTGTGTTAACCTTGTTTACAACATGGTAATTTTATTCGGAATTTAGCACAGAATTCAGGTTTGGTTTTCCACTTGAGGATTGCGCTATTCTCTTGTGCGCTCTTTCTCGCACTTTTATATGCACTACAGATCAAATGGTTAGATAAAAACTGAAAAGCAAAAATTTATTTTTCTGCCAAATGCTTCCACCATTGATGACGGTTGAGCGCCACTTTTTACGCTCGCCAACGGTTGCGGCACAGAGCATTATTAACCGTGACGGCTCATTAGCGGTATTATTTACTTACATAATTTCTTTGCGCCAGAACAAGTGCATAAAGCCGTCTTCTCTTTTGTTGCTTGGATAATGTATAGCGTTTTAATATTAGGGCAGTGGAAATGGCGCTGGCGTGGAAATCAGGTGCTTATTTACCTCGATTTCGGGTATGATATTACTCACAGTTGGCTATTTTGGTAGCCATTTAATCAAGTAATTGATTAGGTAAGCGGTCGAATTTTCTCTGTTATTGCAAAAAGCAGAAACTAAAAATCGACCGTTTAAAGATTACTTATCATAGGATTTTTATTTTGGACAGTATCCCCTGAGTAGTCTCTTTATTACTCTTACTATTCTTCTTTTGCTCTCTGCATTCTTTTCTGGCTCTGAAACTGGGCTAATGTCTCTAAACCGCTACAAAATGAAACACCTTGCTGAGCAAGGGCATAAAGGGGCGAGGCTAGCAGAAAAACTCCTCGAAAAAACCGATGTTTTGTCAGCCTCATCTTAATTTGTAATAGCTTAGTCAATATCGCAGCCTCTGCGATTTCAACCATGATTGGTATGCGATTAGCTGGCGATATGGGGGTGGCGATTGCCACTGGGGCAGTAACTTTGTGATGTTATTTTCCCGAGATCTTACCAAAACCATCGCAGCAATTTTCCCTGAACGCGTGGCATTTTGTCGTGAGTTATGTCCTCCGCCACTGATCGCACGCCACTGTGTTCTTACTGAACCTAATCATTAACGGCTTTAATGAAATTGTTGCGATATTCGCAAAAATGAATCGCAAGGATTAAAGCGCAGAAGAGCTTAAGGTGTGGTGCTTGAAGCCGGTAAATTCATTCCAACCGAACACCAAGACATGTTGCTTTCTATTTTAGATATGGAAAAAGTAGTGACGGTGGATGACATATGGTGCCACGCAACGATATTGGTGGTATTGATATCGAAGACGACTGGAAAGCGATTATGCGCCAACTGACGGGTGCAGCACACGCACGCGTCGTAATTTATAAAGGCAATATGGACAAAAACGTACTCGGTAGTGCTCCGTGTAGCGTGAAGCATTCCGCCTGATGCTTGAGCGTAACGAATTCACCAAAGAGATGTTAATTCGTGCTGTTGATGAAGCCTATTTCATTCCAGAAGGCACACCATTAACAACCCAGCTCATGAACTTTAAAACGAATAAAGAGCGTATTGGTTTAGTGGTCGATGAATACGGTGACATTAAAGGGTTAGTCGCACTGGAAGACATTTTAGAAGAGATTGTCGGTGAATCCACCACTTCAACCGCACCAACCCTGGCGGAAGAAGATGAACCACAATCAGATGGCACAGTGATTATTGAAGGCTCCGCCAACTTGCGTGATTTAAACAAATTGTTTGATTGGCAACTGCCAGTGGATGAAGCCCGCACCTTTAACGACTAAATCCTCGAACATTTAGAAAAATCCCTGAAGAAGATACGCAATTCGAGGCTGTATAACTGAAAGTGACCATTATGGCGTGAAGTGGCAGATAATATGGTAAAAACAGGCTCGAGTTGAACCACTTCAAACTGAGAACGAGCCAGCTTCAGCCTAATATTACAAGCGGTCAGATTTTGCAAAATATTTTGCAAACTGACCGTTTTTCATCGTATAATAATTCTTTCTGCTGTTTTCTCTAATCCGACAAGTGCAAAACTAATTTTCCTTACCAAATATAGCCAAATATCACTAAATTAACCACTATTATCAGTTTTAAATCACTAGAAAAACCAAATTCACCACCCTTTGCAACACTTTACACCTTTACATCCCTAAATATTCATCAGTATTCTTGCCTACCTGCGGAATTATTCGCAGAAATTTTGATTTCAAAACAAACATTCTATTTTTAGAGGAAACTTTCCGTGTCTAGTCAACCTACTCAACAACAAAAGCGCGACTTTCTCTGGTCGTCAAGCGTTTGTATCATGCTGCAATCGGCTTCTGCCGTCGGCTTGGAAATATCGGCGTTTCCCCGTATGCTACTATGAAAACGGTCGGTGCATTCATCATCTCCTTATATCGTGGCATTATTAACCGCTGGGGATTCCATTACTCTTCTTAGACTTTGCTATCGGGCACCGCCATCGTGGGGCGCACCACCTCTTTCCGCCGCTTAAACAAACACTTGAAACCTTCGCTGGTGGCAAGTTATGGTGAACGTCATTATCAGTTTACTATGCCGTCGTGCTCGGCTGGGCCGCCATTTTACACTTACTCTTTCGCAAAACTTGGGGGTGATAAACCAGCAGATTTTCTTCATTGGCGAATTCCTTAAAGCTGGCGATATTGCTAACGGTATTAGCTTTGAATTTGTTGGCATGGTCATTGGGCCATTAATTGCAGTTTGGCTAATCTCACTTGTGGTATGTAGCACTAGGCGTAGAAAAAGGGATTGCGAAAAGTTCAAGCATCTTAATGCCAGTATTAGTGGTAATGTTCCTAGTTCTTGTTGTTTATTCCCTTACTTTTACCAGGTGCAGCAAAAAGCTTAGATGCATTATTTACACCAAACTGGAAAAAAATTAGCCGAGCCTAGCGTGTGGATTGCTGCTTACGGGCAAATCTTCTTCCTCTCTATCTGTTTCGGGATTATGATTGCCTCATCTTACTTGAAAAAGATTCAGATCTCAACTGGCACAGGCTTGGTGGTTGGTTTTTGCGAGACTCAAGCTGAAGTTCTTGCAGGTATCGGCGTATCTGCTGCACTTGGCTTTTATGGCAACAGCGTCAGGCCAAGAAGTGAGTGAAGTGGCAAAGGTGGTATCGGATTAGCTTTCATGCTTTCCCAACTATTATTAACGAAGCACCATTAGGCTCTGCCTTAGTATTATTCTTCGGTTCATTAACCTTTGCTGCATTAACTTCTTTCATCTCAGTGATTGAAGTAATCATTGCTGCAATCCAAGACAAACTAAAATTAAGCCGTGTAGCAGCAACCTTTACCGTTGGCTTACCAATGATGTTAATTTCAACCGTGTTATTTGGGACTACCACTGGTTTTACCAATGTTGGATGTCATGGATAAATTCGTCAACTACTTTTGGTATTGTTGCCGTAGCCTTTGCTTCATTAGTAGCTATCGTGGCAAAAGGCAAACTCAGCACTTTAGGTCACCATATTAACAAAAACATCCTCCTTAAAGTGGAACTCTATGGCGTTTATGTGTAATTATTACGACAGGCGTATTAGCGTTCATGGTATTTAGTGAAGCTATTAAAATCTTCAATGAAGGCTATGAAGGCTATCCAAAGCTGGTTCGTTAACATCTTCGGCAGGGGTATGGCAGGATTATTATTAGTTGTTGCATTTATCCTTTCGCTACTGCCTTGGAAAAATGAAGCTGAATTTAAAGTGGAGGAATAATCATGAGTAGTTCTGCAATTATTATGATGAGCATTGCGCTAGTGATTATTCTGGGGCGGTTTAATCCCTTTCGATTAAACGCTTACCAAAGAATAATTAGCAAAAATAACCGCATAAAAATGCCCGCTTGTTGTTTCACTCAAGCGGGCGTTTTTCAGATTTTTGCAAATTAACGGTTAACCACTATTGACCAACACCAAGTTCATCTTCTTTACGCGTACGCGCAATGACACTTGCTGCGGACTCAACCACACGTAAACCCATTTCATCTTCAGTGCGAATGACCTCGCCACGTAATGAGTTGGTGTAAAGCATCTGTGATTTTTCCACATCCACAAATTTACCAATCATATCTGGCGTTCCCACGAAGTTCACTACGCGGTTGTTTTTCTGTACGATCAGTTAATTCCATGATGTCTTTCTTCGACGGCCTTCAACCAAAATACGTTGTTCTGTGCCAAGCATCGCGCGACTAAATTGCATGGCTTGGAAGTTAATACGTTGCTGTAAGCGAGCTAAACGTTCTTTTTTCTCTTCTTCCGACACATCATCTGGTAAATCAGAAGCTGGTGTGACCTGGACGCGCAGAATAGATAAAGCTAAAGCTCATATCAAAGTTGACTTGTTCAATCACTTTCATTGTTTGCTCAAAGTCTTCTGCAGTTTCACCCGGGAAGCCAACAATAAAAAGTCTGAACTGATTTGAATGTTCGGACGTACTTCACGTCAATTTACGAATAATCGCTTTATATTCTAATGCGGTGTGGTTACGTTTCATCATCGTCATACACGATCTGAAACCACTTTGAATTGGTAAGTGCAAGAAACTCACTAATTCTGGTGTATCGCGGTACACTTCCACAATATCATCGGTAAACTCAATTGGATGGCTTAGTGGTATAACGCACACGGTCGATGCCATCGAATAGCTGCCACTAAGCGTAATAATTCTGCAAAGCTGCAAATTTGGCCATCAAAAGTATCGCCACGATAAGCATTTTACGTTTTGACCCATAGGTTAACCTCACGCACGCCTTGTTCAGCTAATTGCGCAATTTCAAATAACACGTCATCAACTGGGCAGAAACTTCCTCACCACGCGTATAAGGCACCACGCAGAATGAGCAGTATTTGTTGCAACCTTCCATAATAGACACGAACGCAGTTGGGCCTTCTGCTTTTTGGCTCTGGTAAAGCGGTCAAATTTTTCAATTTCTGGGAAAGAAATATCTACAATAGCATGATCATACCACGGATTTTGTTAATCATTTCAGGTACGGTGCAACGTTTGTGGACCGAAAACAATATCAACGAAAGGTGCACGATCACGGATATGCTCACCTTCTTGTGATGCAACACAGCCACCCACGCCGATAATCAATTCAGGCTTGTCTTTTTCCAGTTTTTCCAGCGACCTAATTGAGAAAAGCACTTTCTCTTGCGCTTTTTCACGAATTGAGCAGGTATTTAATAATAAAACGTCTGCTTCTTCTGGATTTTCAGTTAATTCTAAACCGTGCGTTGCTAATAAAAAGATTCTGCCATTTAGATGAGTCATACTCATTCATTTTGGCAACCCAAGTCGTAATATGTAATTTCGCTATAATCAAAAATAATAGATTTATCAATAAGTTAGAAAATAAAAAGCGTAGAGGCTGGCTCTACGCTATCGAGGATATTCTACCGATTGTTCATTTTCGCTATAACTAATCCGGAGAAATCGTTAAGCGCGACTTAAATAATCCCTTCTGCACACCCATTTATAAGTGGTCAACGCCTGCAAGTCCCATTGGGCCTCGCGCATGAAGTTTTTGCGTACTTACCGCAACTTCCGCGCCGAGTCCAAATTCTCCGCCATCTGTAAATCGCGTACTGGCGTTAATATAAACTGCAGCGGCATCAACTTGCGCAACAAACTGACGAGGCTAGCTTATAGTCTGCTGTTAAAAATCGCTTCTGAGTGTTGCGAACCATATTCACAAACTATGTGCCACCGCGCCTTCTAAACCCTCTACCACAACGACACTTAAAATCTAAAGAAAGCCACTCTTGGCGTAATTTTTCTTGATCAAGCGGTGCAATTTTTATCTGTTTTTTTGCAATTCATCTGTGTGCAGCGTTACGCCTAATCCCGCCATTTTTCAGCTAATTTTGGCAAGAATTCTGCCGCAATAGTACGATCAACTAACAACGTTTCTAGCGTATTACAAGTGCTTGGACGTTGCGTTTTTGAGCATTCGCAATCACTTCCAGCGCCCGCGCTTGATCTGCACTCTTCTCTACAAAAGTGTGACAAACAGCAATACCAGCGACAATAACTGGAATGGTTGAATTTTCTTTGCAGAATTGATGCAATCCCGCACCACCGCGTGGAATCAGCATATCAATATAGCGGTCAAGTTTGAGCAATTCGAGCAATACAGCTCGGTCAGGATCGGTCACCGCCTGTACTGCAAATTTTGGCAATCCGCTTTTGTTCTAATGCTTGTTGCACAACTTCAACTAGCACTGCATTTGTAAATTTGGTTTCTTTACCACCGCGCAAAAATAGCAGCATTCCCCCGTTTTTAAAACAGAGCGAAGCAACATCAATCGTCACATTTGGGCGCGCTTCGCCATCGTTAGCACCACACCTAATGGCTATCACGCTCGCGCTGAATTTTTAAGCCTGAATTTAATAATCCGCCATCCATTACGCTCTGACTGGATCAGCCAATTTCGCTACATTACGCCATCATCTCGCGATGCCTTGCAAACGGCTTTCTGTTAGCAACAAACGGTCAATAATCGCCGCTGAAATCCCCTTGCGACTGGGCAAATTCAATATCTTTTGCATTTGCTGCCAAGATTTCTGCTTGGCGCGCTTCAAGCTGTTCAGCAATCGTCAATAATGCCTGATTTTTCTGCACGTTACCTAATTGAGCCAAGACGACACTTGCCGCTTTAGCCTGTTTAGCAATCTCTAACATATTTTGCATAAAACTCCTTATCGCCTTGCAATTAGGCTGAAATTTGGTGGCGAATAATCCAACAGTTATGAATGTGCGGATTGCGCTCGAAATCTAACGGTAGTGTTTTTCTTTTGGAAATATTTTTCCGCCGTTAAGCCAAGCTCTGCTAATGCATCGAAATCCATTTTAAAGCCACGCTTATTGTTAGAAAACACAATGGTGCCATCGTTTGTTAAAATGCGTTTAAGTTGGGTAAGCAGCTAATGTGATCACGTTGTACATCCCAGCTTTCATCCATACGTTTTGAGTTAGAAAACGTTGGTGGGTCAACGAAAATCAATTCGAAACGTTCGCGACATTCCGCAAGCCATTGTAAACAATCAGCTTGGAACAAGCGGTGGTTTTTACCTAATAAATTGTTAAGCTCTAAATTCTGTCTCTGCCCAATTCAAATAAGTATTTGACATATCCACTGTTGTAGTGAAGCTTTTGCACTATTTAAAGCCGCATGGACGGTAGCCGATCCGGTATAAAGCAAACAGATTTAAGAAGGTTTTGCCTTTTGCCATCTCACCGACCATTTTGCGGGTTAAGCGGTGATCAAGGAACAATCCTGTGTCGAGATAATCAAGTCAAAATTCACCCATAATTTCGCGCCGTACTCGTTCACATAGAAATAATCGCCTTTATTCGCCAATTTTTCATATTGATTGAGTACCTTTTGCTTTTGACGAACTTTCAGCACTAATTTATTGTTTCAACCCCCGTCACATATAGCGTTGCAGAAACAGCATCAACAAACGCTGACGAGCTTTTTGTTCATCAATATTTTCGGCGCAGCATATTCTTGTACAACGATATGATCTGCATATCTATCAACTGCCAAGTTATATTCTGGCAAATCTGCATCATATAAACGGTAAGCATCAATGCCTTGCTGTTTTGCCCATTTTTCAATTTTCTTAATATTTTTCGCTAAGCGATTGGCAAAAATCGAGTGCAACTTGTGCATTTTGTTCAAATGTAAGGTTTTCTGCTTGCTCCTCTGCTTTTCGTTCACTTAATTGATAGTTTTTCTGCAAACATCTCAAGCGAGCCATTTTTCGCTTTAAACTGGCGATGTGCGCGCAAACGTAAACAGTTAAGCAATTCTGGCTCGCCACTAAAAATCGACACATTCCATCCAGCAAACTCACGTTTTAGGCGTTGACCAAACACAGAGTAAAGTGCAATAAGCGCAGGCGTTGTGCCTAAACGCTCCCCATAAGGCGGGCTACACACACATGGTGCCGACTTCTGTTTCACACGGATTTTTCAAAGCGGCAATATCGCCTTGTTGCCAGTGAATTAAATGCCCAACCCCTGCATTATTCGCATTTTGTTTTGCTTTTTGCCAAGACGCGATGGTCAAGGTCAAAAGCCATAAAATAGCGGTCGAATTTCTTCATGCAAATAGGCTTCATCTAACACGGTTTTTTCCAAATGGCTTGTTGATGGCCTTTCAGGCATTAAAGCCCCAATATTTACGATGAAGTTGTGGGGCAATTTTTGCCTGCATTTGCGCGGCTTCAATCAATAATGTGCCTGAACCGCACATTGGATCGACCAATGGCGGTATCTGGCTGCCAACCAGAACGTAAAAATAATGGCGGCAGCTAATGTTTCACGCAATGGCGCTTTACCTGTTTCTTCACGATAGCACGCATATGTAGCGCTTCGCCACTTAAATCCAATGAAACAATTAAATCATCGCGATTGAGGTAAACATGCAAGCGAATATCTGGCTGGATTTTTATCCACCGTAGGACGCGCAAAACCTTTACGCTCAAAGTGATCCACAACCCCATCTTTCACACGCATGGCACCAAATTGTGTGTTACGAATTTCTCGGTTCGTCCCGTTGAAATCGACATAAAAAGTATCGCACGGGTCGAATACCGTTTCCTAAAGCATAACCAACTATTGAGCATGATAAATCTAACTCGCGTGAAAATTTTTTTGTCGTAATCGGTGGTAATAGAATTCGAGAGGCGAGACGGCTATGTAATAACGCCTTATACATACCTTCTTGTGTGGTGGTGGAAATGCACACCGCCTTGTGCAACTGGCATTGCGCTTGGCAAATTTGTTCTAATTCGGTTTTTAAGCATTTTCCTCAAAACCGCGCGCCGCTGTGGCGAAATAAGTGGTTGTTGTCATGGTCAATTTTTCAGAAAAAGTTAGCCTTATTATAGCGGATCAAGCGGTGATTTTCTTGGAAAGTTTTGCAAAATGCGCTAGACAAAGCAAGATAGGAAGATCAAAAATAGACAAATTACCTCAATTAGGGTAACTGATTTAGAGCACAATAGCACTGGAAAATAGCCGTTTTTGAGGAGTGTAGCAATGACATACAAAATTATTTTAATTGACGATCATCCATTGATGCGCCAAGGCATGCGCCAAAATATTATCTTTAGAAGATAATATTGAAGTGGTCGGCGAAGCAAGCAACGGCACTTTCGAAAGGCGTTGCATTAGCTTTGTACAACCGAGCCAGATTTTAATTATTCTAGACTTAAATATGAAAGGCATTTCTGGCTTAGATGCTTTGCGTGCTTTACGCGCAAAAGGCGTAGATTCTCGTATTGTTGTGTTGACGGTTTCTGATGCGCAATCTGATATTTTTGCATTGATGGATGCCGGCGTTGATGGCTAGTTATTAAAAGACAGCGACACCGCTGAGCTAGTAGAAAACATTCAGCGCGCTATTAAAGGCGAAACCGTGTTAAGCGAAAATGTGCGTCAACATATCCCTAAATCGCCAACCAGAAAGCGATCCATTACATACACTTACCGATCGTGAGCGCGATGTAGTACAGTGGATTGCCACCGGTATGTCGACAAACAAATTGCGCCCAACTCTTTATTTCGGAAGAAACGGTAAAAGTGCATATCCGCAACTTACTCCGTAAGCTCAACGTACATTCACGTGTAGCGGCGACAGTGCTTTTACTTAGAACAGCAAAAAGGCTAATATCGCCGACTTTTGCAACCAAGAGAATTCATCAGGTCATGGCGTTACTCATTACTTCCAAATGTACCAATTTGTGACATGTGCTTACCGAATGCCCAAATGAGGCAATTTCTGTCGGGGAAGAAATCTATGTTATCGATCCCTGTTTTGTGTACGGAATGTGGCAGGCCATTACGATAACCCGACTTGCCAGAAAGTTTGCCCAATCAGCAACTGTATTATTCGGATCCGGCGCATCAAGAAACGACCGAAGAACTTTGGGAACGATTTGTGCTCATTCATCATGCTGATGATGTTTAACTACACTCTGCGTCCTGAATTTTTAACGCTGTTCATCTTGCTACTTCCTCTCCCATCAAAGGAGAGGAAATTTCATATTCCACCAAAGATTAAAGAAAACTATGCACCAAACCTACTACCGCGGACGTTTTTCCGTTGCGCCAATGTGATTGGACAACCCGCCACTGTCGCTATTTTCTCATCGTCAATTTACGCAACACACGCTGCTTTATACAGAGATGATTACAGCACCGGCAATCATTCACGCAAAATATGATTTACTTGCATTTGATCCCGCTGAAAATCCAGTTGCATTGCAATTAGGAGGAAGTGATCCAACGCACGTGGCGCATTGTGCCAAGTTAGTTGAAGAACGGGGTTGTGCGAAATTAACTTAATGTTGGCTGCCCTTCAGATCGCGTACAAAACGGCATGTTTGGTGCTTGCTTGATGGGCAAAGCTGATTTGGTTGCAGATTGTATGAAAGCGATGCGCGATGCGGTAGATATTCCTGTGACAGTGAAGCATCGCATCGGTATTGATGATTTAGATAGCTATGAATTTTTATGCGATTTCATCGAAAAAGTGCAGCCTTATTCACAAGATTTTATCGTACATGCGCGTAAAGCGTGGCTTTCAGGCCTCAGCCCGAAAGAAAATCGCGAAATTCCACCGCTGGATTATGAGCGGGTTTATCAGCTTAAGCGTGATTTTCCGCATTTAAATATTTCGATTAACGGTGGCATTAAAACCATCGACGAAATCAAAACCCACCTGCAATTTGTTGATGGCGTGATGGTTGGGCGCGAAGCCTACCAAAACCCTTCGCTACTGGGTGCGATTGATTCGCAAATTTTGGTGAAAATCGACCGCTTGTCACTGCCAAAAGCAGCCGTGGAGAAGATGTTCCCTTACATTGAACAACAACTCTCACAAGGCGTTTATCTTAATCATATCGTGCGCCATATGCTAGGGGCTTTCCAACAATGCAAAGGCGCTCGCCAATGGCGTCGTCATTTGAAGTGAAAATGCAACCAAACCAGGCGCAGGCGTGGAAGTGGTTGAGCAAGCCTTAAGCATTCGTGCAAGCGGATTAACGAATAATCGAAAAAATTTTTCAAAAATCGTGGTGGTTGGGTAATCTAACTCAACCACTCGCTCTACCTCTGCCGTTTTTCGGCCCATGTTTTAAAAGCCAAGCAGCCATCGCCTCTAATTGTACTTCACTGCCTTGTGCAATCACTTCCACACTGCCATCAATCCGATTTCGTACGGTACCTTTAGCCCAATCTTTGCCGCTTCTGCAAAGTAAAAAGCGAAATCCCACGCCTTGTGCTCTCCAAAAACAAAAACTGTTTTGTTTGCATACTGCCTCTCCTCATTCTTAGTCTGAGTTTTAATCAATTATACTAAAAATGCTAAAGGTTCATTCACTAAAAAGTCTAAAAACCTCAAACAACCCGCCAAGAAAAAGATGATATTTAGAATATTATTCTAAGCAATCTTAAAACAGGTCATTATTTGCTGATCGCATAGCATAAAAGTCGAAAAAGTGACAAATTTGCATTTTTACTTTCGTTTTTTAGCCGTTATAGTGAATAGCATTCACACAAGCGGTGATTTTGCAAAATTTTTGCATATTCCACCGCTTGTCTCTGTTTTAAAAATTCAATTGATTTAAAAAGTGGGATTATTATGGCAAAACACCTCTACGATAAACTTTTCGATGCACATGTCGTGTATGAAGCCGAAGGCGAAACACCTATTCTTTTATATTAACCGCCACTTAATTCATGAAGTGACCAGCCCACAAGCATCTCGACGACTTTACGCGTAGCTGGCCGCCGAGTTCGTCAAGTTAGAAAACTTTCGGTACGATGGACCACAGCATTTCTACCCAAGTGCGCGATGTCAATCAACTAGAAGGCCAAGCAAAAATTCAAGTACTGGAATTAGCCAAAAACTGCGAAGCAACGGGATTTCGTTATTTGATATGCAAACCAAACAGCAAAGGGATCGTCCATGTTATGGGGCCAGAACAAGGCTTAACCTACCTGGGATGAGCCATTGTCTGTGGGGACTCTCACACCGCGACACACGGGGCATTCAGAGCTTTAGCCTTTGGTATCGGAACTTCTGAAGTAGAACACGTTCTTGCCACCCAAACTTTAAAACAAGCCCGCGCATATGAAAGTGGAAGTACGCGGTAAAGTTGCGCCAGCATCACTGCAAAAAGATATTGTGTTAGCCATATCGGTAAAACCACAATGTTGCAGGTGGTACGAGCCATGTTGTGGAATTCTGTGGTGAAGCTATTCGTGATCTTTCTATGGAAGGCCGCATGACGGTCATGTAATATGGCAATTGAATTCGGTGCAAAAGCAGGCTTTAATTGCGCCAGATGAAACGACTTTTGCATACTTTGCAAAGGTCGTCCGCACGCGCCAACTGGTCAAGATTGGGAAGATGCTGTCGCTTATTGGAAAAACTTTAAAATCAGATGATGATGCTCACTTTGACAGCATCGTTGTGCTAGAAAGCGAAAAGACATCGCACCACAAGTGACTTGGGGGACAAACCCAGGGCAGATTATTGGAATTGATGAACGCGTTCCAAAACCCAGCAGAAAATGGTTGATCCAGTAACAAAAGCTTCGGCAGAAAAAGCATTAGCTTATATCGGTTTAGAAGCAGATACCGATTTCAAAAATGTTCCTGTTGATCAAGTCTTTATCGGCTCTTGCACCAACTCCCGAATTGAAGATTTACGCGCAGCCGCAGCGGTCATGCAAAGGCCGTAAAAAGCGGATAATGTTAAACGTGTGTTAGTTGTTCCGGGTTCAGGTTTGGTTAAAGAACAAGCCGAAAAAGAAGGGTTAGATAAAATCTTTATTGAAAGCCGGCGCAGAATGGCGTAACCCTAGGCTGCTCAATGTGCTTAGGGGATGAATGATGACCGTTTAGGGTGAATGGGAGCGTTGTGCTTCAACCTCTAACCGTAACTTTGAAGGCCGTCAAGGTCGTAATGGTCGCACTCACTTAGTTAGCCCAGCAATGGCGGCTGCCGCGGCAGTATTTGGTAAATTTGTTGATATTCGTGATGTGAAACTCAACTAACCCTCAGATAAGAAAGGATAAGAAAAATGGCAGGTATTAAACAACATTCAGGCTTAGTGGTTCCTCTTGATGCAGCAAACGTGGATACGGATGCAATCATTCCAAAGCAATTCTTACAAGCAATTACTCGCGTGGGTTTTTGGGAAACATTTATTTCACTGAATGGCGCTATTTAGATGCGGCAGAAAACTCAACCAAACCCAGATTTTTGTGCTCAATTTTCCACAATATCAAGGCGCAACTATTTTATTAGCGCGTAAAAATTTTGAGGTTGTGGTTCTTCACGCGAACACGCACCATGGGCATTAGCTGACTACGGTTTTTAAAGTGATGATTGCCCCAAGTTTTTGCAGATATTTTTCTACAATAACAGCCTAAACAATCATATGTTGCCAATTCGTTTAAGCTGAAGAGGAAGTAGAAGAGATTTTTCCAATGGGTGTGGGCAAATGAGGGCAAGCAAATTCATGTTGATTTAGAAGCCATGACAGTGACTGTTGGCGAAAAAGTATATCATTTTGAATTAGATGAATTCCGCCGCCACTGCTTATTAAACGGCTTAGATAACATCGGCTTAACCCTTCAACATGAAGATGCGATTGCCGCTTACGAGAAAAACATTCCCGCATTTCTTCGCTAAGTTAAACATTAAGCATCAAAAAGCCCCAAATCAAATTGATCTGGGGCTTTCCCGTTTTATTGGCTTATCACGATAACTTTTCTAATGGCGCCATTTTTGCAATCAGCCATTTAATGCCATTGCCTTGGAAAGCAATCTGCAGGCGTGTTGCCTCACCACTCCCTTCAACGTTGACAATGGTGCCTTGCCCAAATTTCAGGGTGCATCACTTTTTGCCCCATCTTCCAGCTGCTATCATTGAGAATGGAAGCGGTCGTTTTTGTAACCTGTTTTGCAAATGTGTTATTTTGTACAAAACTCGCAGCACGGTTAATGTTACCACGTAAGCGAATTTCACGAATATGCGCTTCTGGAAGTTCTTCAATAAAACGAGACGCCACATGGCGCTCTTCTTTGCCATATAAACGGCGTAATTCCGCACAGCTAATGGTTAATTTGCGTTTGGCTCGCGTAATACCTACATAAGCAAGACGGCGTTCTTCTTGCAATCGTCCTTCATCAAAACTCATGCCACTTGGGAAAATACCTTCTTCAACGCCCACCATGAACACGCGCGGAAATTCCAAACCTTTTGCTGAATGTAGCGTCATCAGTTCCACATAGTCTTGGTTCGAGAAGCTTGCGCTTCGCCAGCTTCCAACGAAGCATGCGTTAAAAAGCGGTTAAATCAGAAAGATCTTCTGCTTCATCCGGTTTAGTAAATTGCTTTGTGGCCGTCACTAACTCTTCCAAGTTTTCAATGCGGACTTCGCCCTTTTCACCTTTTTTCTTGCTGATACATTTCCTTACAAGCCCGATTTTTGATTACAAAATCAGTCTGTTCAGATAAATTCATCTGTTCGGTTTCTTGATCGAGCGCGTTAATTAAATCTACAAAAGCGCAACAACGCATTCGCCGCTCTGCCTGATAATCAATTCCTCATTTACCGCCACTTGAATCGCTTGCCAGGTGTGAATTTGACGATCACGCAGCAGCTGACGAATGGTTTTCTAACGTGCGCTCCAATACCTCGCGGAGGAGTGTTAATGACACGCTCGAAAGCGGCATCATCAAAACGGTTACTAATCAAGCGCAAATAGGCCAATGCATCCTTAATTTCTTGGCGTTCAAAAAGCGCATCCCACCGTAAATACGGTAAGGAATGTTTGCTTGAATCAGTGCTTCTTCAATCACACGTGATTGACTGTTGCTCCGATAAAGTACCGCGCATTCAGATAATTCACCCTCATCTTCTTTCCACTGTTTAATTTGTGCAGCTACAAAACGCGCTTCGTCCAATTCATTAAACGCGCAATAAATTTCCACGGATCACCATCACCACTTTCCGTCCAAAGATTTTTCCCCAAGCGGTTATCATTATTGGCGATTAACTCATTGGCAGCGGAAAAGAATATGCCCTGTGGAACGATAATTTTGCTCAAGACGAATAGTCTCTGCCTGTTGGTAATCATTTTAAAAACGCTGAATATTTTCAACTTGCGCACCACGCCAGCCATAGATAGATTGGTCATCATCGCCCCACAATCATCACTTTACCAGTTTGCCCTGCCAACAAATGAATCAGGTCATACTGAATGTTGTTGGTATCTTGAAACTCATCAATCAAAATATATTTGGAAACGTTGCTGATAGCGTTGCAAAATCAATTTATTGTGTTTTAGCAATTCATAAGCACGAATCGTAATTCTGCGAAATCCAACAAGCCTGCTCGATCACAAGCCTCTTGGTACAAACGATAAATTTCAACTAATTTTTTCTCATTCGGATCGTTGTGGTGATCAATATCTTTGGCACGCTTGCCTTTATCCTTTTGCGCATTGATATACCACGCGATATGCTTCGGTGGAAAATCATCAATATTATGCAACTTGGTAAGCGTTTAATCAGGCGTTGCTGGTCTTCCGTATCCATGATTTGGAAATCTTGTGGCAAGTTGGCGTCCAAATAATGCGCACGCAACAAACGGTTTGCAATACTATGGAAAGTCCCTACCCACATTCCAAATAGACGTCCGCCACTCATGCTGATCTTCTGCAGTTTGTGCTAACGTATATTCGATTCGATGACGCATTTCCGCTGCCGCTTTGTTGGTAAAAGTCACAGCTAAAATGTTCGATTCTGGCACATTCTCCACGCCAATTAACCATGCAATGACGGTGAGTAAGCACGCGTGTTTTGCCAGAGCCTGCCCCTGCAAGTACTAAATAATTACCAATCGGGGCGGCAACTGCTTCACGTTGCTTATCATTCAGCCCGTCTAAGAGTAAAGAAAAATCCATGATGAAACCTATCTATTGTATTTTTTTATCCATTATATCGCAAGCGGTCGTTTTTGAAATTTTTTGCAAATACCACAAAGAAAAAGCCATTCTTTCTGAATGGCTTAAAATTAGTGTCCGCTTAAGACCTGTGCAGGAGAAAGTTTTGCAGCACGCGAGGCTGGATAGAGGCTCGCACACAAACTTAGCACGAGGGTGGCAAGTAATACATAAACAATATCTTGCCAATGTAATTCGCTTGGAAGGAAATCAATAAAGTAGATACCATCTGAAAGCAATTTAACCCCGAAGAATTGTTCTAAAGATTTGATAATTGCGGTTAAATTTAGTGCCAGCAATACGCCTAAAATTAAGCCAATTACCGCACCTTTCATGCCTGAAATCAGAGCCATACCAAAGGAAAATCTGCTTAATAAAACGATTATTAGCACCCAGCGTACGCATAATTGCGATGTCGCCTTGCTTGTCTTTTACCGCCATAATTAAAGTGGAAATAATATTAAAACAAGCTACGCCAATCACTAATACCATCGCAATATACATCACCGCACGAATCAGCTGAATGTCATTATACATATAGCCAAATTTGTCTATCCAAGTATTGAGATAAAGTGGTTGCTCAAAAGCATTTAACTCAGGGAGCGCCAATTGATTAACCGCAAACGGCGCTTTTAAAGAGAGCTCAACCCTGAAATTTCTTGAGGCTATATTCCAACAGCTCTTGTGCTTTGGTTAATGGCAATAACGCATAACTGTGATCTAACTGCCCTTCTAATTTCAAAATACCCGTTACTGGCAAACTAAAACGTAACGGCTGGGCTAATTTGCCATCTTCAGTCGGTTGCGGAAGTAATAAAGTCACTTCATCGCCTGCTTCAACCGATAAATCTTTAGCAATGCCTGCGCCTAAAATAAGCCCACCCTCTTGGTGAAACGCTTGCCATTGTTCTGCCGGAATATAGTGACTTAATTGGCTCACTTGGTCTTGCTTTTTCGGGTCAACTCCACGCACTTGTGCAATTTTAAGTTGACTACCGTTTTCAATCAGCCCAGTAAAAACTCACGAATGGCGAAACCGCATTCACATTCGGATTCTCCTGACTAATTTTTCTAAACGCTCGCCCGCCTGAATTGGCACATTTTCATTACCATTGTAAGAATAGAGTTCTGCGTGCGGCACAACAGAAAAGTACGCGCTGATTAAGCTCCACGCTCAAAACCATTCATCGCACTTAATCCAATAATCAACACTCGCAACTCAAGCGCAATCCCACGCTTGAAAAAAGGGAAATCAGTGAAACAAGGCGATTTTTCTGCTTGCCCTCGCTGATACCGCCAGCTAATAAAAATGGGGTATTCATTAGGCTTCCTCAGTTAAAATGCCATCACGCATGACAAAACAACGAGAGAGTTTTTGCGCGAGATTCAAATCGTGTGTCACTAATAAAGAAAGCAATGTTTTGCTCATGATTTAGCTGTTTGATTAAATCGAAAATACTTTCTGTGGTTTTCTGATCTAAGTTTCCTGTAGGCTCATCAGCCAATACGAGTGATGGGTTATTAACCAAAGCACGTGCAATCGCGACTCGTTGACGCTCACCACCTGAAAGAGCCGATGGACGATGCGTAATTCGATGTGATAATCCGACCGCTTGTAGCATTTTTCAGCACGATCTGCCGCTTCGCTTTTGTTCTGACGCCCGATTAACATCGGCATCGCGACATTTTTCCAGCGCAGTAAAATCTGCCATCAAATGATGGAATTGATAAACGAATCCTAAATAGCGGTTACAGTAAATCGGCTAACTGATTGGCACTCAATTTTTGTAATGATTGATCCGCAATCCAAACCTCGCCAGCACTCGGTTGGTCTAAGCCACTAAACTATGTAGTAAGGTACTTTTTACCTGAACCAGAACTCCCAACGATTGCCACTAGCCCGCCTTTTTCCATCGAAAAAGAAAACATTTTTAATACTTGAACTTGCTGTTCGCCTTCTTCATAAAACTTGCTGATATTTTCACAGCGCAATAATGTTGTCATGGTTTTAGCCTTTTTATTATTCATATCTTAACGCCTGCGCAGATTCAATTTTGCATGGTCGCTGGGTAAAGGGTGCAAAGCAGTGATAATCCAATCCGAGCTTGTAATAATCACTGCAACTTGTGTACTCGAAATTTCTGTCGGTAAAGCAGCATTGGATTAAAGAGTGCAACAATTTGGTCTAAGTAGTGGCTAATTAACACACCTAGCCTCCACCAATGAATGCGCCAATGAGCACCCACAATAGCACCTTGGAAAACAAAATAGGCCGTAACCGATCTTTCTTAAGCCCTTGAGTTTGTAAAATGGCGATCTCCACCCTTTGTTTATCCACCACCATCAGACTTAATGAAGTCACAATATTAGAAGTGCAACAATAATAATTAGGCTAATCAATAACCCCATCATATCCATCCGGACAGCTTGGAAAAACTCACCTTTTTGTTCACGCCAGTCGCTAATTTGGTAATGTGCTTCATCAAAAGTTTGTGCAAGTTCTGTTACTTGGAATGGGTCTTGCAAGAATAAGCGCACGCCTTGTACTTCTTCAGGCGCAATGCGAAGAAGACGCCCTATCCGTCAAATTCTGCAAATAGCGTATGTTCGCTGGCACTGCTTTGACTTGGATAGATACCCGAAATTTCAAATAAACGCTGAACTGGAATTCTTCCATTGGCGTATATTGGCTATTCTCGGTAATCATCAAACGAATTTTGCCTCGCCTATACTTAAATTTAGTTTGTACGCTAATTGGCTACCGATAAGCACCTTAAATTCACCTGCGGGCAAACGCTCAGCAACTGCTTGTTCATCTGCGGTGGATCGTCTTCTGCTTTCGTCACGCAATTAGCTGCCCTGCTTGAATACCACTTTGGCTTTGAATAGACATTGGCACGGTTAATCGCCGTGCTTTTTGCTACAAATCTGGCAGGGTTAATTTTTCATTCTGCGTAAAATGCCCTTCTTGCGCAATAATGGCATGCGGTAAATGGGAAGGAGGATTTGCGCTTTTTGCATATTTTCTAAAACCGTTCATCACAGAGAAACGCACAATCATAAAGCGCCATCACACCTAGCGTAATGCCAAGGCTGGCGAGATTAGTTACCAAACGCCCGAAACGGTCAGCGCTTTTCGTGCGCCAATAACGAAAGCAATAAATAAAGGGTTAGATTCATATTTCTGGTCATAAAATAAAACAAGCGGTCAAAATTATACTGAATTTTTGCAAAACTCTGATAAAAATAACCGCTTGTTTTGAGGGGAGATAAATTAAGCCGGATGACGCTCAGCGACTTCTTTAATAAGCTTTGTAATTCGCCTTTTTGTGCCATTTCTAAAACAATGTCACAACCACCCACTAATTCGCCTTCTCACCCATAATTGTGGGAAAGTTGGCCAGTTTGCAAATTTTGGTAATTCTGCACGAATATCTGGGTTAGTTAAAATATCTACATAACCAAATGGTACTTGCAGCTAATCACTGCTTCTACTGCACGCGCAGAGAAACCACATGAAGGAATTTTTGGAGAACCTTTCATGTAAAGTAAAAGTGGGTTCTCGCTAATTTGTTTTTGATTTTTCAATCGTTTCCATTATTACCTCTAAGGATTATCTAAAAATAGCCGGTGATTGTATCAGATTTTATTAAGAACTAAAGTGCAATCTCGTCTACCCGTAAATGCATGAGAAAAGAGTCGTCCCATCTACCATTTCTAATGAACCACCAACCAGCGCACCGTGCGCAATACGACTGGTTTTCACATTATATTGATGACACATTTCTGCAATATAATTGGCGGATTGCATCACCTTCAATGGTCGGATTCGTCGCTAAAATCACTTCATGGAAAGATTCATGTTCTGAGGCGCTGTTGTAATAAATCTAACCCTGATTTCGCGTGGCCCTAATACCATCAATTGGCGACAAATGCCCCATCAACACAAAATAACGCCCCTGAAAATTGACCCGTTTGCTCAATCGGCGAATATCTTCTGGCATTTCCACAACGACAAAGCTGTCCGCTCATTTGACGACGCGGATTTTTGCAGATGTTACATTCCTCTTCTTCGGTAAGGTACGGCAACTTTGGCAATGCCTAATATGGGTCGTGGCTGTCAGCAACGCTTTAGCAAGCGTTCACTCCCCTGCTACGATTGACGTTGCAGCAAATGAAATGCCATTCGTTGAGCCGATTTTGGCCCCACTCCCCGGCAATGCCTGCAAGGCTTCCATCAAATTTTCAAGTAAAGGACTGGTTTGCATAAAAAGTGACCGACAAAACGAAAACGGCACATTTTGAGTGCTTTTCACCCAATTTTTGCTACTTTTTCCAAGATAGGTTGAAGCAAACAAGCGGTCGATTTTTCGAGAAAATTTTGCGAAACCGGCACATACCACTCAATTAGATTGTGCAAAGGCTTGGCACTTCACAGCATCTTTTTCTGTCATCAATAATGTTGTGTCAATTTCAGCTAATGCCTGTAATTGTTCAACTTCAAAGGTTGATGATCCGCAAAACCTACTTCATCCGCAATCGAATGCCTAAGCCTTTTTAACATTTCAAAAAGCGTGGGGGTGACCAATCCCTGCAATCGCAACGCAAGGTTTTTCGGTAAATTCGGTTAATAAACGGCGTTCGTTAGTCACAAGATTAACAGCCCATTCGGGTTCCTAATGTCATGAAATGTTCGTCAGTTTGCGGCTGCCCACCGTTACAAATAACTGCTTGCACCTGTTTGAGTCGGTTCGGTAGCTCACGAAGCCCACCGGCTGGCAATAAAAACCATTGCCAAAACGGCGTACACCATCAACAACAACCCATTTCAATATCACGCGCGAGCGCATAATGTTGCAAACCATCATCTGCAATAATCAAATCCAGCGGAAACTGACTGAGCAATAGCTCAATACTTTGGCGGCGATTTGGTGATATTGCTAATGGCACGCTTTTCTGTTCGCTGTACAACGAGCACAGGCTCATCACCCACCATTTCAGCAGAACTCTGAATTTGGGACTAACTGCGGAAACCGTTTGGTTTTACCGCCATAGCCACGGGAAAGTCAACGCCCTACCCTTATGCCTTTTGTCCGCAGCTGTTCTACTAACCAAAGCAACGACTGGCGTTTTACCATTTCCCCGACGGAAATATTCCCCACAACCAATACAGGTACAGGAGCACGGTAAGATTTCAAAATATTTTTCTGATATAACCATCGGCGTGTTTGGCTAATCCAGCCAGCATGGAAAGGGCGAAAGCAACCAAGTCAGTACAGATTTTTGTTTGCCAAAAGTTTCATTGTTTTTAATGTCTCGATCATTTCACGCAGCAACAATAATTCGCGTTTTTGATTTTCAATAATTTCGTTTTTAGTGCGAGCAATTCTCTTTATGCAAAAAGAATCACGCCTAGCGTTTCCGTTTCTTGATCCGGTTGCCTGCGCATAAAGGTTCTCTTCACCATAAGATAATAATTGGCAAAATATGCATGCCAAAAATTTCGGCAGTTTGCTCAAGTCGAGGGCAAATTAGACAGTGTTTCGCCTCGCTCTATTTTGGCACAGCCTTTTTGTTGTCATATTCAGCTTCCTGCGCCATTTCTTCTTGAGGTCCATTGGCGCACTTCACGAAGCTGTTTAATTTTTCATTGATTTTCATATAGCAATACGTAACTTCCAT